>Ga0210386_10003583_pt1 | contig 13008 bp, 12 predicted proteins | sample IncBWH32OmetaG_FD_160091 | JGI IMG/M metagenome (GOLD analysis project Ga0210386, IMG submission 160091) | Forest soil microbial communities from Barre Woods Harvard Forest LTER site, Petersham, Massachusetts, United States - Inc-BW-H-32-O ... | reverse complement strand
TCAGGCTCTCGCGGTCGAGCCCCTCGGCATGCTGCGTCGAGATCAGGATCTTTTCGATCTCGACCGGCCTGCCGTCCGCGTAGCGGACCGTCACCTGCGTCTTGCCGTCGGGGCGCAGGTAGGGGACGACGTCGCCCTTGCGAACCTCCGAGAGGCGCTTGGCGAGCTTGTGCGCGAGCGCGATCGGCAGCGGCATCAGCTCGTCGGTCTCGTTCGAGGCGTAGCCGAACATCATCCCCTGGTCGCCCGCGCCGGCGACGTCGAGCTCGTCCTCGTCGGCCGGGTCGTGGCGACTCTCATAGGCGGTGTCGACGCCCTGGGCGATGTCCGGCGACTGCTTGTCGATCGCGCTGATCACGGCGCACGTGTCGCAGTCGAAGCCGTACCCGGCGTCGTCGTAGCCGATCCGGCGAACCGTCTCGCGCGCGATCTCCTGGATGTCGACGTACGTGTCGGTCGAGATCTCACCGGAGACGACGACGAGGCCCGTGTTGACGAGCGTCTCGCAGGCAACGCGCCCGTAGGGGTCGTCGCGCAGCACCGCGTCGAGCACGCCGTCGGAGATCTGGTCGGCGATCTTGTCCGGGTGGCCCTCGGTGACGGACTCGGAGGTGAACAGGAATTCGTTGTCTGAAAGCTCAGTCATGGCCGCAGCGGTTCGCTCCAGGGTCGTTCGTCAGGGGCAAGGCCCGGCGCGGGCCGGACGCGAGGCGGGACAGTCTAGGCGAACGCCCGCGATCAGCGTGAGCCCGCGCCGGTGCGCTGCTCGCGCGCGGCACGACCGCGCTGCCCGCGCTCGACGAAGTCGATCACCAGCGGAACGCCGTCCATCCCGTATCGCGCGCGCAGGCGGTTCTCGACGAAGTACGCGTAGTCGCGCGTCACGCGCGTGCGCGAGTTGACCTGAATCGCGAAGCGTGGCGGGCGCTGCTCGATCTGCGTCATGTAGATCAGCTTCAGGCGGTGCCCGCTGGCCCCGCGACGCGTGCCGACCGGCGGCTGGCGCGCCTGCACGACCTCGGAGAGGAAGCGGTTCAGCTCGGGCGTCGGGATCCTCGTCGCCATCCGGTCGCCGAGCGCGATCGCCTCGGTCAACAGGCGCGCGACGTGGCGCCCGGTCTTCGCGCTCGCGGTCAGCACGCGCGGGCGCAGGCGGAGCTTTTCCGCCACGCGCGCGCGCTCATGCAGGAGGTCGTCCTCGTCGCCTTCGTGGACGTCCCACTTGTTCAGCACGATCGCCGTCGCACAGCCAGCGTTCATCGCCAGCTCGGCGACGCGCAGGTCCTGCGCGGTGACGCCGTCCGTCGCGTCGCACACGACCAGCGCGACGTCGGCGCGCTCCGCCGCGCGCTGCGAGCGCAGCGCCGTGTAGTACTCGACCGAGTCGGCGACCTTCGACTGGCGGCGCATCCCGGCCGTGTCGATCAGCGTCAGCCGTCGATCGCCGACGAGCAGCGGCATATCGATCGCGTCGCGCGTCGTGCCGGCGAGCTCGGAGACGATCACGCGGTCCTCGCCGAGGAAGCGATTGACGAGTGAGGACTTGCCGACGTTCGGCCTGCCGATCACCGCCAGGCGGACGGTGTCCTCTTCCTGCTCGGGCTCGCCCTCGGGCAGCAGTTCGACGATCCGGTCGAGCAGATCGCCCGAGCCGACCCCCTGGGCCGCGGAGACGGCGAGCGGCTCGCCGAGGCCGAGGCGATGGAACTCGGCGGCCAGCGGCACCTCGACGCCCGTGTCGCACTTGTTCGCCGCGACGATCGTCGGCACCGGCGCGCGGCGCAGCAGGTCAGCCATCTCCTCGTCGCCCGGCCGCAGGCCGGCGCGCGCGTCGACGACGAGCACGGCGACCTGCGCGTCGGCGAGCCCCGCGCGCGCCTGGTCGCGGATCGACCCCGCGAGCGGGTCTTCGTCCTCGAAGTCGACGCCGCCCGTGTCGATCAGCGTGAAGCGGCGCCCGTTCCACTCACAGTCGAGCTCCTTGCGGTCGCGCGTGACCCCCGGGCGCTCGTGCACGACCGCCTCGCGCGAGCCGGTGAGGCGGTTGATCAGCGAGGACTTCCCCACGTTCGGATAGCCGACGATGGCGACCTTCATGCAGCCAGTATGACCCGGCGGCGGCGCCCAGCCGTTGCGCCCGGCGCGCCAATGCCGGCGCGCGAGCGTCCGCTCACGACCGGCGGCCCACCGGAGGCGTCTCGCGCGCCAGCGTCGCGAGCCGCGCGACGACGCGTCCGACGTCGAGCCCCGTCGTATCGATCGTCACGGCGCCGTCGGCGGCCCGCAGCGGGCTGTGCTCGCGCTCGATGTCGCGCTCGTCGCGCTGCGCCAGCTCGGCGAGCACGTCGACCGGCGCGCCGCCGAGCTCGACGGCGCGCCGTCGCGCGCGCTCCTGCGCGCTCGCCGTGAGGAAGACCTTCAGCTCGGCGTCCGGCGCGACGACCGTGCCGATGTCGCGGCCCTCGGCGACCCAGTCACCGACGGCGAGCAGCGCCCGCTGCTTGGCGACAAGCGCCGCGCGCACGCCCGGGTCGCCGGCGACGCGAGAGGCGGCTTGCGAGACGGTCGCCGTGCGGATCTCCTCGCTGACGTCGCGACCGTTCAGCAGCGTGCGCTCGCCGCGCAGCTCGATCCGCGCGGCGCGCGCGAGCTCGGCCGGCTCGCGCGCCGGCGCACTCAGCGCGAGCAGCGCGACGCAGCGATACATCGCGCCGCTATTCAAGTAGGTGAAGCCCAGCTCGCGCGCGAGCTCGCGCGCAACCGTCGACTTGCCCGCGCCCGCCGGGCCGTCGATCGCTACGAGCAAAGCGCCGCCACGTCCGCGACGAAGCCGGGGTAGGAAACCGCCGCGGCCTCCATCCCACGCACCTCGACACCCTCCTGCGAGGCGAGGCCGGCGATCGCGCCGAGCATCGCCGTGCGATGGTCGCCGCGCGCGTCGATCACGCCGCCGCGCAGACCGCCGGTCCCCCGCACGGCGAAGCCATCCTCGGTCGCCTCGATCTCGGCGCCCAGGCCGCGCAGGCCCTCGACGACGGCGGCGATCCGATCGGACTCCTTCAAGCGCAGCTCCTGCGCGCCGCGCACGAGCGTCTCGCCCTCGGCGAAGCAGCCGAGCAGCGCGACGAGCGGCAGCTCGTCGATCGCGAGCGGCACCTCGTCGGCCTCCACGACGGTGCCCTCGAGCTGCCCGTGCGCTACGTCGAGGTCGCTGATCGGCTCGAGCGGCGAGAGCTCGCCGGTCTCCTCCTCGAGGTCGCCGAGCACGATCCCGTGCATCCGCCGCACGATCCGCAGGAAGCCCGTGCGCGTCCAGTTCACGCCGACGTCGCCGATCAAGAGGCGCGAGCCCGGCACGAGCACGCCCGCCGTCACGAGGAACGCCGCCGAGCTCGGGTCGCCCGGCACGCGCACGCCGTCGAGCAGCAGCTCGTCGGCGTTGACGACGGTCACGCGGCGGCCGTTGCGATGGATGGCGACGCCCGCGCCGAGCAGCATCCGCTCGGTGTGGTCGCGGCTGCGCGTCGGCTCGCCGACCGTCGTCGCGCCGTCGGCCGCGAGCGCGGCGAGCAGCACGCACGACTTGACCTGCGCGCTGGCGACGGCCAGCTCGTAGCTGATCGCGCGCAGATGCGCGCCGCGCACCGTCAGCGGCGGAAAGCGCTCCTCGCGCGCGCTCAGCTCGGCGCCCATCAGCCGCAGCGGCTCGGCGATCCGGTCGACCGGGCGCCGACGGATCGACGCGTCGCCGTCGAGCGTGAACAGCGAGCCTTCCTGCGCCGCGAGCCAGCCGGGCAGCAGACGCAGCAGCGTCCCGGCGTTGCCGACGTCGATCGGCCGCTCCGGCTGACGCGCCTCGCGCAGGCCGGTCCCGCGCACGATCACCGTGTCCTCGTCGCGCAGCTCGACGAGCGCGCCGAGCGAGCGCACGGCGGCGAGCGTCGAGTCGGTGTCGGCGGCGTGCAGGTAGCGCTCGATCCGCACCGGCTCGGAGGCCATCGCGCCGAGCAGCGCCGCGCGGTGCGAGATCGACTTGTCCGGCGGCGCGCGCAGCTCGCCGCTCAGCCCGCCGGCGGGCTCGAAGCGCATCTTCATTCCTGCATCATCGCGCCCGCGGCCGGCGTCGAGCGTCCCGCCGGCGCCGAGCGAGGGCGCACCGCGATCATGCCCGCGCCACCGGGAACCCGAGCTCGCCGATCAGCTCGCTCGCACGGGCGGCCTCGCCGCCGTCGTCGAGCCACAGCGAGACGACGCCTTGGCGGTTGTCCTGCGATGGGGCGAGCGCCAGGTCGCGGATGTTGACGCCCGCGCCGCCGAGCGCAAGGGCGATCTGGGCGATCACGCCCGGTCGGTTGGGCACGGCGACGCGCAGCTCGGCGGCCGCTCCGCCAGTCAGCTCGGCGCCAGGCAGCCGCTCGCGATCGAGGCGCGCCGCGTCGTTCCAGGCGCCGAGCGCGGCCGCGTCGCCGGCGGCGAGCACAGCGCGCACCCGCTCGACCCGCGCGGCGTGCTCGTCGATCGCCGCGAGCAGCGCGTCGCGGTTCGACATGTAGATGTCGATCCAGATCGCGCTGTTCGCCCCGGCGACGCGCGTCGCGTCGCGAAAGCTCGGTCCGACAGCGGTCACGCGCCCGTGCGCCGCGCCGCCGAACGTGCTCGCCGCCTGCGCGACGAGCACGTTCGCGAGCACGTGCGGCAGGTGCGAGACGACCGCCAGCAGGCGGTCGTGCGTCTCGGCGTCGATCGCCGTCGGCCGCGCGCCGATCGTGCTCAGCAGGCGGTGCAGGCGCTCGTAGAGGACGCCCGCCGTGCCGGCGGCCGGCGTCAGGTACCAGGTGGCCCCCTCGAACAGGTCCTCGCGCGCGTGTTCGACGCCGGCCGTCTCGGCGCCGGCCAGCGGATGCCCGCCGACGAAGCGCTCGTCGGCGCTCGCCTCCGACAGCGCGCGCTTGGTCGAGCCGACGTCGCTGACGACGCAGTCGGCGCGCGCCGCCGCCAGCGCGGCGCGCGCGGTCTCGGCGAGCGCGCCGACCGGCGTCGCGACGAACACGACGTCGGCGTCGCCGACCGCCTCGGCGACGCCGCTCGCCGCGCGGTCGATCGCGCCGAGCTCGAGCGCGCGCGCGAGCACGCGCGCGTCGGCGTCGTAGCCGCGGACCTCCGCGCCCGTCCGCCGCCGGACGGCCAGGCCGATCGAGCCGCCGATCAGCCCGACCCCCAGCACCGCGACGTTCAAAGAGCCGCCCCCGAAGCGCTCATCAGACGGCGCTGAGCGCCCTGCCCGCGAGCCGCGCCGCCTGCTCGACGGCCGACGCGTACTCGGCGAAGTCCTCCGCGCGCAGCGCCTGCGGTCCGTCGCAGATCGCCTCCTCGGGCTTCGGGTGCACCTCGACGATGATCCCGTCGGCGCCGACGGCGGCGGCCGCGAGCGACAGCGGCATCACGAGCTCGCGCCGCCCTGCCGCGTGGCTCGGGTCGACGATCACCGGCAGATGCGAGAGCTCCTTCAGCACCGGAACCGCCATCAGGTCGAGCGTGAAGCGGTAGGCGGTCTCGAACGTGCGGATCCCGCGCTCGCACAGCATCACGTTCGGATTGCCTTCCTTGAGGATGTACTCGGCGGCCATCAGCAGCTCGTCGAGCGTCGAGGAGAGGCCGCGCTTCAGCAGCGCCGGTCGCCCGGAGCGCCCGATCTCGGCCAGCAGCGGGTAGTTCTGCATATTGCGGGCGCCGATCTGCACGACGTCGGCCACCTCGAGCACCGCATCGATGTCGCGCATGTCCATCAGCTCGGTGACGATCGGCAGCCCCGTCTCCAACTTCGCCTCGGCGAGCAGTCGCAGGCCCTCCTGCCCGAGACCCTGGAACGCGTACGGCGAGGTGCGCGGCTTGTACGCCCCGCCGCGCAGCAGCGACGCGCCGGCGTCGCGCACGACGCGCGCCGTCTCGAGCGTCTGCTCGCGCGACTCGACCGTGCACGGGCCGGCGATCAGCGCGAAGTGCTCGCCGCCGACCTTGCGTCCGTCGATCTCGAGCACGGTCCGCTCCCCGTGCGTGATCTGCGCGGAGGCCAGCTTGTACGGCTTCAGGATCGGCATCACGCGGTCGACGCCCGGCTCGCCCTCGAGCCCGAGGCTGTCGACGCCGACGTCCTGCTCGACGTCGCCGATCGCACCGATCACGGTCAGGCGCGCGCCGACGATGCGGTGCGCCAGCGCACCGACGCTCTCGATTTTCTCGACGACGGCCTCGACCTCCTCGTCGGTCGCCGTCTCCTTCATCACGATCATCATCGATTGATCCTTTCAGCAAGCCGAAATCTTATGGTCTGGGAAGCCGCCACGCCAGCGCTGCGGCCGGCCGAGCGACCGCGTGACGCCGCGCGACGCGCCTCCCGATGGGTGCGGGAGGAGGGGGCTGTCGCCCCCGTGAAAGGCGCTCGGCCTCCCTGCTCGGAGACCCGGTGCGGCCGCTCGAGCCCGCTCGCGCACGGGCCCCAGGCCGAAGCGCCTAGCTAAATCGCCAGGCGGCTGGATACGACCACGCAAAGCACGCGAGCGCGCTCGAAAGAGAGCTGCTGCTAGATGCGGTTGCGAGCGGGGGCATGATCGTTCTCGAACGTTGTAGCAAGTTCACAGCACCTCGGCAAGCGCGTCGAGGAAGCGCGCGTTCTCCTCCGGCGTGCCGTATGTGACGCGCAGCGCCCCCGGCTCGCCGAGCGCCGCGCCGCCGCGCACGAGCACGCCGCGCTCCTGCAGGCCGGCCATCACCGCTGGCTCATCGCGCTCCTCGCCGAGGCGGAACCAGCAGAAGTTCGCCTGCGACTCGGCCGGCGCGATGCCGAGCGCCCGCAGGCGCTCGTCGACCGAGACCCGCTCGGCGACGTTGCGCGCGACGCGGTCGATCACCTCGTCCTGGTGTGCGAGCGCCTCGACCGCCGCCGCCTGCGCGAGCGCGTTGCAGAAGAACGGCTGGCGCACTTGATCGAGCGCGCGCGGGAGCAGCTCCGAGCCGCACAGCGCGAAGCCGACGCGCAGCCCGCACAGCCCGTGGACCTTCGAGAAGGTCCGCAGCAGCGCGAGGTTCGGGTGGTGCTCGAGCAGCTCGATCGACGCGTCCGGGTCCTGGAGCAGGTTGAACTCGCAATAGGCCTCGTCGACGATCACGCAGACGTGCGGCGGCACCTGGTCGAGAAACTCGGCGATCTCCTGGAGCGGGATCGCCGTGCTCGTTGGGTTGTTCGGGTTGCAGACGAGCACGAGCCGCGTCGCAACGCTGATCTCGCGCAGCATCGCCGCCAGGTCGTGACGATCCTCGGCGTCGAGCGCGACCGTGATCGCGCGCGCCCCCGAAGCCGCGCCGAGGTGCGGATAGACCGAGAACGACGGCCACGCGTAGACGAGCTCGGCGCCGGGCTCGAGCAGCGCCTCGCCGGCGGCCAGCAGGATGTCGCAGGAGCCGTTGCCGATCGCGATGCGCGACTGCGGCACGCCGTAGCGGTCGCTCAGCGAACGGCGCAGCAGCGAGCTCGACGGGTCGGGGTAGCGGTTCAGCTCGGCCAACGCACGCTCGATCGCCTCGCGCACGGCGGGCAGCGGCGGATCGGGCGACTCGTTGCTCGCCAGGCGCACGGGCGGGGCCGCGTCGGCGTAGCCGCCGGCGACCGGATAGCTCGGCAGGCGCGCGACGCGCGCTGAGAACTCGAGGGGCACGCGCCCTATTGTGCCGCCTGCAGGTCGGTGCGCAGGGAGGCCGCCTCGCCGAGGTAGACGTGCTGCGCGACGTGGCCGTCCTCGGCGTAGTAATGGATCAGGACCCTGATCACGCGCGCTAAGGCCCCGGGCACGTCGAGCTCGCGCGCGCACAGCAGCGGCACCGACTCGAAGCCGAGCGCGCGAGCGGCGACCGCCGGGAACTCGGCCGTCAGCTCGTCGGTCGCCGTGAAGATGCAGCTGACGACATGCTCCGGCGCGAGCGCGTTGCGCTCGATGATCTCGCGCATCAGCGTCGTCGTGGCGTCGAGGATCTCCTGCGCGTCGTTGCGCTCGACGCTGATCGCTCCCCGCAGGGCAAAGAGTCGCATGCGCCGGCGATTGTGGCAGAGCGGCCAGCACCGCAGGCGCCGGCCGCCGCCGCACGCCCCATCAGAGCGCGCGCAGGAGCGCGAGCTCGCGCTCGCTCAGGCGGCGGTGTTCGCCCTCGCCGAGCCCGCCGAGCGCGAGCGGCCCGAAGCGCTCGCGGCGCAGCTCGAGCACAGGATGGCCGACGGCGGCGCACATCCGGCGAACCTGGCGGTTGCGCCCCTCGTGGATCGTCAGCTCGAGCTCGTGCGCGCCGACGCGGCGCACGCGCGCGGGCGCCGTTGGGCCGTCCTCGAGCTCGACACCTTCGCGCAGGCGCCGCAGCTCCTCATCGGCGACCGCGCCGCCGGCGAGCAGCGCGCGGTAGGTCTTCGGCACTTCGTGGCGCGGATGCGTGAGGCGGTTGGCCAGCTCGCCGTCGTTGCTCAGCAGGATCAGGCCGCTGCTGTCGGCGTCGAGCCGTCCGACCGGGTACAGGCGAGCGCCGTCGACCGGCACGAGGTCGAGCACGGTCGTCCGCCCGTGCGTATCGTGCGCGGTCGAGACGACGCCGACCGGCTTGTTCAAGACGTAGCAGACGCGCGGCTCCAGCCCGCTCAGCGCGCGTCCGTCGACGCTCACGCGCGCGGACGCATCGACGTCGCGCGCCGGATCGACGACGACCTCGCCATCGACGTTGACCCGCCCGGCGGCGACGATCGCCTCGGCGGCGCGGCGCGAGGCGACGCCGGCGTGCGCAAGGTACTTGGCGAGACGCATCAGCGCAGCTCCGGCAAGCGGGTCATCGGCTGCAACCATAGATACGCCGCCACGCGCCGCGGCGCCGCGGCGCGCGTGGCCGTAGACGGCGAACCGACGCGAACCATGGACCTGACACTGCTCGAGGAGACGCTCGCCACGCACGATCAGCCGCGCTTTCGCGCGCGCCAGGTGTGGGCGTGGGCGGCGCGCGGCGCGCGCGGCTACGAGGAGATGACCGACCTGCCGGCGGCGTTGCGCGAGCAGCTCGCTCGCGAGCTGCCGTTTTCCAGCCTGACGCTCCGCCACGAGGCGCGTGCCAGCGACGGAACGGTGAAGGCGCTGTTTGCGACCGCCGACGAGCGAGCGCTGGAGTCCGTGCTGATGCGCTACCGCGATCGGCGTCGCTCGATCTGCCTCTCCTCGCAGTCGGGCTGTCCGCTGACGTGCACGTTCTGCGCCACCGGGCAGATGAGGTTCGCGCGCAATTTGACGGCCTCGGAGATCGTCGACCAGGCACTGCACTTCCGCCGCCTCGACGGCGATGCGGCGCCGCTGACTAACTGCGTGTTCATGGGCATGGGCGAGCCGATGCTGAACATCGAGAACGTGCTCGCCGCCTGCGAGCGGCTGCCCGACCTCGGCATCGGGCATCGTCACACGGCGATCTCCACCGTCGGCTGGATCCCCGGGATCGAGCGCCTCGCCGAGCAGGAGATGCCGCTGCGCCTCGCCCTCTCGCTGCACGCGGCCGACGAAGCGCTGCGCTCGGAGCTGATGCCGGTCAACGAACGCTATCCGCTGAGCGACGTGATCGACGCGTGTCGCGCCTTCTACGCGCGCAAGCGCCGGCGCGTGTTCATCGAGTACGTGATGCTGAAGGGGGTCAACGACCGCTACGAGCAGGCGCTCGCGCTCGCGCGCCTGCTCGCGCCGGCGCGCGCGCAGGAGCGCTCGATCTTCAAGGTCAACCTGATTCCCTACAACCCGACCGACTCGCCGTACGAGGGCTCCACGGGCGCCTCGATCGCCGCCTTCCGCGACGCGCTGCTCGCGCACGACGTGCCCGCGACGGTCCGCCTCACGCGCGGGCGCGAGATCGACGCGGCGTGCGGGCAGCTGGCGGCGAGCGCCGTTTGAGGTCGCTCTTTCCCGGTCGGCCCGCCGCGCGCGAGGTTGGACATACGCCTCACCGTTTCCACGCGATGCTGGTAGTTTGCGGCAAGCGGCACGAGGTGCCGACGCCGGGATGCGCTCGGACCTTGTCTGTGCCGCTTCAACTCCACCTTCGGGAGGCGGATCATGAGCACGATGGACATCGACGAAGCGAAGCTCGAAGCATTCATGGGGCAAGCCGTCACCGACATGGGCGCGATCATCAGCGCCCCGCTGATGCTGATCGGCGAGAAGCTCGGCCTCTACAAAGCGATGGCGGGCGCGGGGCCGCTCAGCTCGGACGAGGTCGCCGAGCGCTCGGGAGCAGCCGAGCGATACGTGCGCGAGTGGCTGCGCAATCAGGCCGCCGGCGGCTACGTCGTCTACGACCCGGGCAGCGACCGCTACTCACTGCCCGACGAGCACGCGCTCGCGCTGGCCGACGAAGACAGCCCCTTCTACATCCTTGGTGTCTACGACCTGATCGCGTCGCTCTACGCCGATGAAGATCAGCTGCTCGAGGTGTTCCGAAGCGGCGACGGGATGGGCTGGCACGAGCACGACGATCGACTATTCCGCGGCACCGAGCGGTTCTTCCGCCCGGGCTACAGAGCACACCTGATCGCGGAGTGGATCCCGGCGCTCGACGGCGTCCAGGAGAAGCTCGAACGCGGCGCCAAGGTCGCCGACATCGGCTGCGGTCACGGCGCCTCGACGATCATCATGGCCGAAGCGTTCCCGAACAGCGAGTTCTTCGGTTTCGACTATCACGACGAGTCGATCGCGCGAGCGCGCGAGGCGGCCCAAGCGGCGGGTGTCGGCGATCGGATCAGCTTCGCGGTCGCCTCGGCCAAGGACTACCCCGGCAGCGGCTACGACCTCGTCTGCGTATTCGATTGCCTGCACGACATGGGCGACCCCGTCGGCGCCTCAGCCCACATCCGCGAGACGCTCGCCGACGACGGCACGTGGATGATCGTCGAGCCATTCGCAGGCGACAAGGTGCAGGAGAACCTGAACCCGATCGGGCGCGTCTTCTATGGAGCCTCCACGGTGATCTGCACGCCGGCTTCGCTTGCACAGGAGGTCGGACTCGCGCTCGGCGCGCAGGCCGGCGAGGCCCAGCTCAGCGAGGTCGTCAAACGAGGAGGATTCACGACCGTGCGGCGCGCGACCGAGACGCCGTTCAACCTGATCCTCGAAGCGAGGCCGTAGCGCCCACGCGGACGGCGAGAGGCGCGGTCTCTAACCGGCCCGCGCCTCGCCGGCGCGCATCAACCGCTCGCGCAGTTCGCCCTGCTCCTCCGGCGTCGGGTCCCAGCGCGCGACGTCGGGCAGCTCGTCGAGCGAGCGCAGGCCGAACAGCTTGAGGAACTGCGTCGTCGTGCGGTAGACGATCGCGCCGAACTGCGAGTGGCCGGCCTCCTCGATCAAGCCGCGGTCGAGCAGCGTCGCGACGGCGGAGTCGGCGCTGACGCCGCGGATCCGGGCGATCTCCGGACGCGAGACGGACTGCAGGTAGGCGACGATCGCGAGCGTCTCGGCCTGGGCTGGCGTCAGCGTCGCGACGCGCGGGCGACTGAACAGCCGCCGCGCGGCGTCCTCGCTGGCGGGGTCGCTGGCGAACGTCCAGCCACCGCCGAGCTCGCGCAGGACGATCCCCGAGCGTCCCGGCGCGTGGCGTTCGGCGAGCAGCGCGAGCGCAGCCGTCACCGCGCCCTCGCCGGCCTCGCACGCTTCGGCCAGCTCGGCGAGCGCGAGCGGATCGCTCGAGAGAAACAGCAGCGCCTCGACGGTTCGCGCCAGGCGTGGGACGTTCGCCGGCCGCTCGCTCACCCGGCGAGCCCCGCGGCCTCGGCGTCCCGTCCCGCGCTGATCATGCCGACGCCGCCGCGGGACCGGCGAGCGACAGCGCGCCGGCCGGCGCGGCGGCGGGGCGGTGCACGTCGATCTCGCCGAAGCTCTCGCCCTGATCCCAATCGGCCTCGCCGCGCTTATAGAGCTCGAGCAGCGCGAACAGCGTGACGGCGACGGTCATCCGGTCGGCGCCGCGCACGGCCTCCTCGAAGCTGAACGACCCGCGCCGCAGCAGACCGCGCAGCAGCGCGAGACGCTCGGCGACGGCGACGCGCGGGACCGACACGTGGCGCAGGCTGATCTCGGGCGCCATTGCCAGCAGGCGCCCGATCGCGGCGCCGAGCGCGTCGGGGTGCTCGGAGCCGGCCGCCGGCGCGAGCACCGTGCGGCGCAGGCCGGGCGGCAGCGGCGCCTCGCGGAAGCGATGGCCGCGCTCCGCTTCGAGCAGCGCCCCAAGGTGGCCGGCGGCGGCGCGGTAGCGGCGCGCGTCGAGCATCCGCGCGAGCAGCTCCTCGGCCGCCTGCTCGGGCTCGATGTCGAGCTCCTCGTCGTCCTCTCCCAGCAGCATCAGGCGCGACTTCAGCTCGAGCAGCGCGGCGATCAGCACGATGAACTCGGTCGCGCTCTCGAGCTCGAGCTCGCCGCGCGCTTCGAGGTGGTCGAGGTATGCGAGCACGACGTCGGCGAGCGACAGCTCGAGCAGGTCGATCTCTTCGCGCAGGACGAGCGTCAGCAGCAGGTCGAACGGCCCCGTGAAGACCTCGAGATCGAGCTCGAGCCGCGCGATGCTCATGGCCTGGCCTCCGCTCGCCATCGCGCTCACCGTACAGCTCGGTCCCGACGCGCGGCGCCGACGCCCATCCGCTCGCGCACGTCGGCGAGCGTGTCGGCGGCGATCGCCGTGGCACGCTCGGCGCCGTCGGCGAGGATCGCCTCGAGCGCCTGCTCGTCGCGGCGCAGCTCGGCGTAGCGCTCGCGCACGGGCGCGAGGTAGTCGACGACGGCCGCCGCGACGACGCTCTTCAGCTCGCCGTAGCGAGCGTCGGCGAGCTCGGCTTCGATCGCGCTCGGCTCGACGCCGCGCACGGCGGCGAGGATCTCGATCAGGTTGCTGACGCCCGGCTTCTCGGGGTCGCGGCGCACGTCCGAGCCGGAGTCGGTGACGGCGCTCTTCAGC
>Ga0210386_10003582_pt1 | contig 13009 bp, 15 predicted proteins | sample IncBWH32OmetaG_FD_160091 | JGI IMG/M metagenome (GOLD analysis project Ga0210386, IMG submission 160091) | Forest soil microbial communities from Barre Woods Harvard Forest LTER site, Petersham, Massachusetts, United States - Inc-BW-H-32-O ... | reverse complement strand
GTCGGCGGCGTCGATCCTCGGGCTTCGACACTCTGTTGCTTCTCAGCATTGACCCTGCGAGTCCCCCACTGAACCCGTATGGAAACATCGTCTCCGCGCCCCCCGTCAGTACCCCGGACACTCCCGTGCCCGCATCCCTCTTGCACCTGCAACGCGCAAGACTCGAGCAAATGACAATTTCCAGTGAACGGCATCCTGATTCTCCTTCTTTCTCGCTTTCTAAGCCGCTTTGAAGGATTTGCCGCATTCCAGGCAATTCGCTTTGTCGCGCGGGGTAATGAGTCCGCAAAATGGGCACATCCGCTGTGGCGCGAACTCGTTCTCTTGTCGCTTTGTTCCTACCAGCTTTTTTGCCAATGCAGACATAAACCCAAGCGAACTGCGGATACGGGACAAGAGTTGATTCAACGCAGCCATCATGGTTTTAACTCGCATGCTCTTTTGTCGCTGTGGGATGCGGTGGGATTCCTTCTGAAGCACCAGCGAAAGAAGCGTTGGTCGAATCGCTCACAGCGGAACCGCCGGATGAAAATCATCGCCAGAATTCTCTGTTCGAGAAATCCCGTTCGTCTGGATAGATCGATTCCTGGAGATCGCAATTCGGGCTGCAAATCATCCTGCGTCTCCTGATATGAAAGTCTGGCTCCTGAGCGATTGTCAGATGCAGGTGAACTGTTGACTATGCTCTTTTGTACATGCATACGCCTGACGGTGTTACCGGCCGTGTAGATATCTTCACCGCCTCCACGGTGGCCCTTTCGGATTGCCTGATTAACTAATAAGCTCAATGTCCAAAACGGAACAGATTCCAACTGTTCATCCAACTAGGCTAGTGGTGAGGGGGCTGCACCTCTAAATGGCCTCCACTGTGTTCGGACCGACTTGGTGGTTTTAAAGACGATGGCTTCCATTTCTCAAACGAATCAGGCGGAGGGCGAGTCTCGCCCGGGGAATTCACCCGCACAAGGTTCCCAGCCCCACAGAACACGCACGCTCAGGGTACTTTTCATTCATCGGGATGCGGACGCAATCGATAGTTGTCTGCAGGAGTTCAAGAATGGACAGTTCGCGGTTACCTCCGATTTTGTCTTGAATCTCCCGCAGTGCGTGGAACAACTGAAATCCCACATGTATGACGTCCTTCTTGTTGAGTTCCCCAACCCGAGCTGCAAGGGGCCTGAAGCGATACTCCTCCTTCACCAGATTGCGCAGCGAATTCCGCTTATTTTGTTGACCTCGCGGTTTGGAATGGAGTCTCTGGCCAAGCTCGGTGAACAGGGAAGTTTCGAGTTCGTCGCCCAGGAACATCTGGCCCACTTGCCTACGACTGTTCGCAGGGCCTTGAATGATAAGAGGCTGCGGGTCGAACTCGACGACGCTCGAAGGGCCTTGCAGCATTCGCAATCTCTCTACCGCGCCTTGGTGGATAATCCCGCTTATGGGATCTACCAGTGCGATTCAGATGGAGAATTGCTCGACGTCAATCAGGCTCTGGTAACCATGCTGGGCTACGATTCGAAAGAACAGCTCCTGGCCGCGAACCGCGCCTCGGTTATTATTCCGAATCTGAGGAAGAGCATCCCCGTCACGGCCGGTTCCGGCGAACGCCAACAAATCGAACCCATCGAACTCGACTGGAAGCGCAGGGATGGAACTATTCTGAAGGTGCGATTGGGAGGCCGCGGTGCCTTTGACGAAAACGGCAATTTCGCGCGCTATGAAATCATTGCCGTCGATATCACCGAACAACGAACACTCGAGGATCATCTCCGCCACCAGGCTGACAGCGATTCTCTGACTGGTCTGGCCAATCACAGGCGGCTGTTCGAGGTTTTGCAGGCCGAGATATGCCGTTCCAAGCGTACCGGGCGTGAATTCTCACTTCTCCTGCTGGACCTGGATGGATTGAAAAAAGTCAACGATCATTTTGGTCATCTGGCCGGTGACCGGGCCCTCTGCCGTCTGGGGCAGATCCTGAAAGACTGCTGCCGGTCCACAGATACCGCGGCCCGGCACGGCGGGGACGAGTTTGCGCTTGTCCTCCCCGAGACGGGCTGTGCCGCCGCCACAGTCGTCGCACGGCGCATTTGTGATCTTCTCGAAAAGGATGCCGAGGAGCCGGCCCTTTCCGTCAGTGTCGGATTGGCCAGTTTTCCAAAAGATGCTGCCACGATCGGAACCCTCTTGTACGCCGCGGACAAGGCTCTCTACGAAATGAAAGCCGCCCAGCCCCGTGCCTTGCCTGCCGCGCAGTCGGTTTAAGGTCGCCCGAATCGTTTGCTGGCGGACGTAGGTCGGAGCAAGCAAGAGTCCGAGCCGGACTCGTTGCTGTGCCTTATCGAAGATCAACTAAGGAGTCGGGACCGCGGATTCGGTGCAGCCGCGAAAATCCTGCCTGAGGGTTGCAGCCGCCGATTTATTCCAGCCGCGCCATGTCTAATGGCCCTGATTGCTTCAGTCGTGCAGCACCACGCTGAGTAGGGAAGTGTTCACGGTAAGGCCGCCGTCGTACTTGATGAAGCCCAGTTTCTTGAACTTGTTCATGAAAAAGTTCACCCGCGGCCGCGTCGTTCCGATCATTTCCGCCAGCATTTCTTGCGATATCGGTGGCAGGACTCCATGCGGCTGGTCCTCCTTGCCGTACCGCGCCAGCAACAATAGGGTGCGGGCCAGGCGCTTCTCGCTGGAGTTGAACAGTTGATCGATCAAGTCCTCCTCCACGCGGATGTTTCGCGCCAGCATGAACGCGATGAACTGGTCGGACAGCGCGTGCTGCTCGTGCAGCACCTTTAACATTTCACTCTTCTCGATCACATGTACCTTACTGACGGTGATCGCTGTCGCCGTCCCCATGCGAATGGACTGCCCCGCCAGGCACCCCTCTCCAAAGAAGTCGCCCGGTCCAAGAATTGCCACCACTGCCTCTTTGCCCGCTCCGTTTACCACGGAGAGCTTCACACTTCCTTCCTGCAGGTACATTACGTTCTTGGCGGCTTCCCCTTGCGAGTAGACAACCCCCGCTCTTTCCACCTCTTTGATTTTCCGCGCCACCCCGGCGGAATCAAGAAACGCCTGCGCATTAAAGCCAGCTTTGTTCCCCGGTGGGCTTTTGGAAATTTTTTTTCTAGGCTGAATCATAGTTTTTCAACTCCATCTGGAAAAGTGTGTGGTAATTCGCCTTCGCTTGCTGTTCAGCCGGCAGAAGGGGTTTCTTCGGCTTTTTATTGCGGGTTGCTGGATTCGGCTTGATGATTACTTCCGGCGGGATCCCTTCTTCGACGATCTTTTTGATGATCTCGAGAGGAACCTGCTCGAAATGAGTTTTTGTTTTTGCCATTTCAATTACCTCTCCCCACTGTGCCCAAACTAGCAGGCTTCGTGCGATACGGGTTAACTCTTTTGCAATACTTAAGGCTGGTATCAGTCGCGACTATGCGACATGGTTCGATGCGAGAGGATTCCTTTCGCGCAGCGCGGTGTCTAATACGAGACATATTTTCGCTTGCGCCCTGCGTTACGGTGACATACGATAGCGTGAGGTTAGTTTAACGCGCTCTCCCATGGGAGGATTTTATGGGGCGCACTGATCCGAAATCCGTCCACATGCACTTCAAGACCATGATCCAGTCGGATGTTCCGCAGGGCCGCGAGGGAAAACACAAGCTCATTGTGAGCACCATCCTCAAGGATCTCGATCGTCTCGGGAATGACTCGGCGCTGAAGGTACCATTGGCCGATTTGATACAGACCAAGGAAAAGGTTCGCTCCGCGCTGAATCGGGCCACTCGGAAAATGGGCCGCCGCGTGGCAACCGCCAGCGACGAGACATTCCTGTACGTGTGGAACGTGAAGGAGTAGCCAGAGGAGCCGGCCATCTCCCCCATTTAGCCCGCATCCAAAGCAGGTAGTCGGTTGTGCGGTCCAAACCCAGGAAATCTGAATTCACGCGAATTTCCGTGGCGCGTCTCCGCTATGACTGTGGAATGCCGCTCCGCAAACTGTCCTCAGTTGTTTCGCAGGACTTTGCGCAAGGATTTGTTCACTACCAAAACCCCATCGTAATGAATGAATCCCCGCTTCCGGAAGCGGTTCATGAACAGATTCACGCGCGGGCGGGTGGTGCCCACCATCTCTGCCAGAACCTGGTGGCTCACCATAGGAATCTGTACCGACGCCAAGCCGTCCTTTTCCAGGTGGGCAAGCCGCAGCAGAACCCGCGCGAGCCGTTGTTCGGCGTTGGATGTCAGCAGGTCGGCCACGTGATCCTGATATTTCTTTAGGCTGGAGAGCAGGTAGCTAACCAGGGCGTTGGAAGCCTGAGTTTTGTTGCGCAGCAGTTGGAGCATTTTGCTCTTTTTGATAGTACGTATGGAGCTCCCTGTCATCGCGACCGCCGTGGACATCCGCAGCGGATAGCCCGCGAGGCAAACTTCACCAAAAAAATCATGCACGCCCAGGATCGCGGTTACCGCCGAGGGTTGACCCTTCGATCGCGTGGTCAGCCGCACCCCGCCATGTTGAATGTAGAAAAGTGTAAAAGCGGGTTCGCCTTGGGTGAAAATTTTTTGTTTATCCCGGTATTGCTCGACCTTACCCCCCAGACTTTGGCCGGAGTTGAAAACGCCCAAGTGGGAAGTCAGTTGCCCCGTGTGATTCATCATTCGCTCCTCACAGATGTCGCTCTACGCGGTTCCACGCGTTCCCCGCATCTCTCTCGTGCTTCCAGGAGGAGACCCAATCCAACGCGGACAGCTTATTTGACTGAGGAATACAGTTTCTCCATGTGGTCTTCCGATTTCTGGCGGCGCATGTAGTTCGCTCGTACCTCGATACCCAGCCAAATCATCCCAACAAGTCCGCAACCCAGCGCAACCCAAAACACATAAGCCATGCGTGATTCTCCCGTCCTTTAAGTTTTGCTTGAGCAATGCCCGGAATTCCCAACAACAATCCCCGTTCTTGACGCCAGTCTCCGCGGGCAAGCAGGGGCCTGTGCATCTAGCTGGAGTTCTTACGCGGATAATTTCACTGGAATCAGCCTACTCATGGTTTTTCCGCGAATCTGTTCAATAGTGAACAGCGCTCCTGTGTCCATTCCCATAGGATCTCCTTTGGACGGCGAGACAGAGCGATATCGGCTGGTCTGGGCGGGTCAGACGGTATCCGTCATCTCGCCGTCCTTCTTGTTTTTAACGGTAGAAACAAATCCGTGTTTCAACCCATGATCCAGAAAGCCATTTTGCCTCTGCAGCTTCCCGGCTTGTGCGTCCTGACCTTCCTCGCCCTGCTCCTCGCGCTCGCCCGATATTCCTACCGCGCCAAGGAACTTCTGGTCTGCTGGCTCTTTTTTTGTTCATTCTTTGTTGCGCTTGTCCTGATCTTTCTGGGCGCGGTGCTCACCTTCCGTGCAGGGGAGAATCTTGTGAGGATGCTGGCCGTGGCGAGAAAACTCGCCCCCAAGCTGGCGCTTTACCTGGCGCAACTCCTTCAACAAGCAATTTCTGCCCCGCGAATTATCGCCGCCGTTCCTAGATCTCCCGCGGACTTCTCCGCATCTGTGGATATGCTCGACACCCATTCTTGTCCCCTGATCCAGGGAGTCTTTTCCTTCGAGGAAAGTGTACGAAAGTGAACAGACAGCTTTCGGCGAGCGCCTTAAGATTTGTGAACCATTGCAGGTAATGGATTCGGTGAGGGCCAAGGAGTAGTACATTGAAAAACAAACAAGGAACTTTGCTTCTCGCAGTTGTACTCGCCGCCGCGGCGCCTGCCTTTGCGGATAGCATTCCCGGTCACTCCAGGAGCGGTAACAACTATGTGGCTTTCTCGGAGGGGCTGACGGAGCAGCAAGACTTGCAAGGCAACTCCGCGCGCTGCAATTTTCTAATCAGCTCGATCAAAGAGGAAGGATCAAAGACAAGCTCATTCGCTCCCGCGTCCTTCAGCGAATTCTCAAAGGGCGAAAGGGGCGCCAATCTTGGTACGTATCTGAGCGCTGCGCTGCATTCAGACCCCACTCCCCCGAAGGTGGTGGATTTCGGCGGCAATCAGGGCGCTTCCTCGGATAATAACAACGGGAAGGGCAAGGGAAAGCACAACGGAACAAACGGCGATGGCGACGGAAATGGAAATGGATCGGGAGTGGGCAGCGGCGCACCAGAGCCTTTGATCCCGATCGCCGAACCAGGTTCGCAAACGCTCGTGCTCTCCGGCCTGGCCGGCTTAGGGCTGTTTTTCTACCGGCGCAAATCGCTGGCCAGCGCAGTTTGACCGCGGTCTGACGCTTCACTCGCCGCTCGGCACGAGATTTTATTCGAGAGGCCCCTGGGAGTGCCGTATGCATCGCCAAGAATCAGACAACGTGCACACATTGCTTGCGGGGGAAGGCCAGCTGCTGGAGATGATTTCCGCAGGCGCGCCACTCCCGGAAGTGCTGGATAGGGTCTGTACAGTGCTGGACCTGCAGGTGGGGAACGTCGTCTCGCTTGTATTGCTCCCGGATGACGAGGAGCACACCTTCCACACAATCGCGCAGAGTGCCGCCAAATTCGGCCTCACCTCCTTCACTTGCACGCCGATCCTCTCACCCACCGGGGAATTCTTCGGCACTCTCGAGATTTACTGCTGCTTTGCCCAGAAGCCGAGCCTCTGCGAAAGTGAGCTGATTGATCGAGCTGCGCATCTCGCCGCGCTCGCCATTCAACAGTACCATCACGATCAGGAAGCGGAGAGTCGCTCCCTGGAGTGGACTGTCGCAACTCGCAGGAGTCCCTACGATGGGCCGCCGTCGGCCAATTGACTGGCAAGAGTTCTGCGGAAAGCATTGAGGCCAAAACCACGCCGGGAGCCCTGTTTACTTAGCCATGTACAAGAATTTCTTTGGACTTCGCGAGAATCCTTTCAACATAAATCCCGATCCCAGATTTCTGCACAGAACCCCGCGAATTCAGGAGGCTCTGGACCAGCTCACCTATGGTGTTCAGAGCCGTAAAGGGCTACTCCTCCTGACAGGGGAAGTGGGAACCGGCAAGACCACGCTCATCAATCACCTTCTCGATTGGCTCCGCCAGCGTCAAACTCCCACCGCGTTCATCTTTAATTCTCATTTGAATGTCAACCATCTATTCGACTTCATTCTCAACGACTTTGGGATTTCCACGGACTATCGCCTGGTCAGCAATATGCTCCTGGAGCTGAATCAGTGGCTGATCAAGCGCTTCAGCGCCGGCTCAACTCCCGTATTGATTGTCGACGAAGCCCAGGGCCTTTCCTTCGAATTATTGGAAGAGATCCGCCTTCTGTTGAACCTGGAGACGTCTTCCGAAAAACTTCTGCAAATCGTGCTTGTCGGACAGCCCGAACTCGAAGAAAAGCTCAAACAGCCGCAAATGCGCCAACTTCGCCAGCGGATTGCCCTCCGTTGCAACACCGCGCCGCTCACCCTGGACGAGGCACGCGGATACATTGTGGACCGGCTGCGCATCGCGGGCGCCACGCGCGAGCCAATATTCGAATCCGACGCCGTCGAAGCCTTGCACTATTATTCACGCGGAATCCCCCGGGTGATGAATCTTCTCGGCGAGCATGCGCTCATTAACTCCTACGTCGAGGGCCTCAATCCGGTTCCTTCGCAGATGGTTGAAGAAGGCGCGCGCGACTTTTTGATGGAGGAGTTCCGGCCACTCGCTGCTTGGCGTGGCGCCTCTATGCAGATCGATAGCAATCTCACCGTCATTCATTCGGAGCCTCCGAGCGAGCTCGCTCGATCCTTTAGTGAAGACGCAGCCAGTTCGTCGGACCCAGGCGGCGCGCAATGGCCTGCGGCTGCAATTGGATTTCCGGAGGAAGCGCGCGAGTCGAATACGGCAAACACCATGATTGCCACCGCTCCAAACGAAGATGAAGAGTGGGCCGCTTCGGAAGAAGACTCGAACACATCTCTCTCCGTGCTGGATCTGGTTCCTGCTCCCCCAGATCTCGGTGCTCCCCAAGTCGTATCCAGGCTCGCGTTGAACCCAACTGCCTCACAGTCCGACTGTGCGGCCGAACTTGTGGCCACGATGGGACGCCTGCTGGTTGCCGCAACGTCGGCTCCATCGTCGCAGCGGGAAACCTCGCACGTTGCAAGCGAACCGCCACCAGCATTGACGTGCACTCCCGCAGTCGCACGCCCCGCGCCGTCGATTTTCGCCGCAATCTGGTCGGGAGTTTGGGCGGACGTGCTTCGCTCGACGCGAGGAACGATCGCTGCCGCTGGCCTCGTGCTGCGGCAATGGAAGCGAGAATTCACACGCGATTGGAAGGTCACTGTCACCGCGATGAACTTCCCGCTTTTGAAAAAATCCCTTGCCCATTGGTTACACCAGCCCATCTCCTCCAAGCCGATGGCCTCAAGCAAGAATTGAACTGTGCGAGCCGCGCTGCGCCTTCCTGCTGATTACGCAACTCGTCCCTCTCTTTCTTTTGTTGATTTATCACCGGGCAATCCCTTCGGGAAGCAAACAATCCGGCAACCTGTATACAACTGAACAGACGCATAAGTCGGGAAGGCCTACCATGTCAATGTTGTAAAAGGATTGGTTTGTTGGCCAGTCCACCCTCGCAGCTTGACGCCCTCGGCATTCGCAAGCAGCAGGGGTTTCGAACGACAACTTAGCCCGATACCCTCCCCGGAGAGACAGTCCAGTCATTTGTGGAGTCGAAAGGTTTCATCGAGCCGCGCGCACCACGAAGTGCGTGGGGCAATTCGGAGAACCGGGCTGGAAGTGTCTCGCCGCACAGTAAGAAAGGAAAAAAGAAAATGCCTCTCATGCAGATTTTATTGGCCCTGATCGTCGTGGGCGTATTGCTTTGGTTGGTGAATCGTTTCATTCCTATGCAGGGAACCATCAAGTCGATCTTGAATGCCGTTGTCGTCATCGGCGTCGTGTTGTGGCTCCTGGACACGTTCGGTCTCTTTCACAGCCTCTCTCGAATCCGCATCGGCACATAGGTAGCAGTGGCGAACGGCCACCCCCGGGGTCGTGATCCGGGATGAGACTTTGTGGCCGCAAAAGCAAGCGCGCCGGCCGGGCACCAGAATGCGCGCAGCAAGTTTCGGTCATGGAGAGAAAAGTATGAAATCAACCGGGATAATCAGTACGACAGCAATCGCCCTGCTCTTGGGATTTGGCGTGCCGGCTTTCGCTCGCCAGGGCCAGGAAGAGAAACCCAAGCCGCAGGAACAGCCGGCCAAGCCTGAGCAGAAACCCCAGGAAAAACCGGCCCAGCAACCGAAGCAGGAACCCCAGCCGAAACAACAACAGCAGCAGCATCCTCAGCAGCAGCCAAAGCCGCAACCGGAACAGAAACAGCAGCAACAACAACAGCACGCCCAGCAACAGGCCAAGAGCCAGCAAGATCAGCAACAAAAACAACAGCAACAACAACAACAGGCCAACTCAAACAAGCAGCAGCAACAGCAACACGCGCAACAGCAATCGAAGACCCAGCAAGACCAGCAACAGAAACAACAGCAGGCCAACTCCGCGAAGCAACAACAACAGCACGACAATTCCCAGAAACAGGAACAGCAAATTGCCAAGCACCAGCAAGACCAGCAGCGTCAGGGTCAGCAACAGCAGCAGGACCACGTGGCTACTCAATCGCAACAGCAAGCCAGGGGCCAGCAACAGCAGCAAGCCCATGTCCAGCAAGTTCACATGCAATCCCAGCAGGAGCAGCAGCGCCAGGAAGGCGAACAGCAGGGCGTCTGGCAACAGCACCGCGCCACCAACTATCAGTCCGAGCATCGCGACTGGCAACAACGCGGCGGTTACAACGGTTACCGTATTCCCCAAGACAGCTATAACGGTTACTTCGGCTCCGGTCACTCGTTCCGCATTTACAGCTACCCCGTAGTGATAGTCGGCGGATATCCTCGCTTTCAATACGGCGGCTATTGGTTCAGCCTGGCCGATTCCTGGCCGGAATACTGGTCCAGCAACTGGTACGACAACGATGACGTCTACATCGACTATTCGGGTGACGGCTATTACCTGTACAACCGCAGGTATCCTCGCGATCGCATCGCCATCAACGTTTACTTGAACTAACAAGCAGTGCAATCAGTGCGCAGCAAAATAGATGCTCCTCCACCCGGCGTGCACGAAGGTCAAAGGACGCTGGTGCCGCCGGGATGGGTAACACGAAAGTTTGCGAACCTCTTGGATCGAGAAGGGAACAAGTGATGATCGGAACCGTATTGATCGTTCTCCTGATAATGGCGCTCCTGGGAGTGTTTCCGCGGTGGTCGCACAGCCGCAATTGGGGCTACGCACCCTCGGGTGGCGTAGGCGTCCTTCTGTTGATCGTCGTCGTGCTGGTCCTTCTCGGCCAACTTTAGCCGGCGCGTCCCCAAGCATTTGCGCATCGTGCGGCCTCGGGCGGGATCGATCTGGAGGTGGCTGTGAATGACACCAAGCAACGTGTAATCGAGTTTCTTGAAAAGGAGATCAAGACGTACGCGGCATTGTCTCTCTTCTTATCGAAGAAGAGCACTCTGGAAAGTTTGAATGCCAGAGACAAGCAGGCATTGATGCATCCTGCGTTCTACAAAGAAAGAATGAAAGAAGCGAAAAAACTTGTCACCGAACTCAATAAATCAAACTAAATATCAGCCGGCCCCGGGCTCGCTGTTCCGTGCCTGCGGCCGGTGGTGCCTGCGCATCGGGGCAATGTTGATGGCTGCGCTTCTGTGCACCAGCGGCACATTCGCCTACTCCGTGCTCACGCACGAAGAAATCGTCGATCTCGTCTGGACCAGCGAACTCAGGCCTCTTCTTCTGCAGCGATTTCCAGACTTGACGGAAGCACAGCTAACCGAAGCGCATAGTTACGCCTATGGCGGCGCGGTGATCCAGGACCTTGGCTACTATCCGTTCGGCAGCGTGGAGTTCAGCAATCTGGTTCACTACGTCCGAAGTGGGGACTTCGTCGAGGAGTTGCTGCGGCAGAGCCAGGATGCTGACGAATACGCATTCGCCTTGGGCGCGCTGGCACACTATGCTTCCGATATCGCCGGCCATCCGGCGGTCAACCAGGCCGTCTCCATCCAATATCCCAAGCTGCGGGCAAAGTTCGGAAACTCCGTGCGCTACGCGGACGACCACACCGCGCATCTGAAGACAGAATTTGGATTCGACATGGTGCAGGTGGCCAAGAATCGCTACGCTTCGCAGCAGTATCACGATTTCATCGGTTTCCAGGTCTCCAAGCCGCTGCTGGAGCGGACCTTCCCCATCACTTATGGAGTGGAATTGAAAGACGTCCTGGCGCATGAGGATCTGGCCGTCGGTTCCTATCGCTATGCGGTCAGCCGCATGATCCCGGAAATGACCCAGATCGCTCTGCGGACGCACGAAAAAGACATGATGAAAGAGACCCCGGACTTTGCCAAAGAGAAATTCCTGTACCGGTTGTCACGCTCCGACTATGAAAAGTCGTGGGGCAAGGACTACACGAAACCCAAATTTAGCACGCGATTCTGGGCAATCGTATTGCGATACATGCCGAAGATCGGTCCCTTCAAGGCCATGGCCTTCAACAATCCGACGCCGAAGACCGAGGATTTGTACTTCAAGAGCATCAATAACACCGTGGATCAATACCGCATCTATCTCCATCAAGTTCGCGGCGGTACTCTGATCCTGGCCAACACCGATTTCGACACCGGCAAGGAAACCATCGCAGCAGAGTATCCTCTGACCGATGAGACCTACGCGAAGCTGCTGGGTCAACTCTCCGGCCGCAAATTCGCTCTGACCTCGCCTGGCCTCCGCCAGAATATTCTCGAATTTTATTCCGACCTCTCCGCTCCGATCGAAATGAAAAAAGACGCCGCCCGCTGGCAGAGCGTCCTGACTTCTCTCGATCAATTAAAGCTGGTTGACCCAACGCAGAATCTCGCCGCTAGTCCGGCAAAGTGACCCGGCCCTCAACCACGCCGTCCCCCAGATCCGTAAACGGCTAGGCGAAACGATTTTCGCAAAATCACAAGCGCGAACATAAATGCAATTCTGTGCGCTTGTGGACAGGCTTCGGCACCGGCCGTAACTAGAATGGCGCGGTAGGAAAAAACAAACAGACTTTCACGCAGGCCCCAGCAACCCTCACCGGATCGTCTCGGCATTGCCCTACACACCCCGTTCCCCGAGAAAGCGTCGCAAGTTTAAGGAGAAAATTCGAATAAAAATTGTAAAAGCAGCATTCTGTTTACTCGCAGCCACCGTGCTGGGTGCAGCCGTTCTGCCCATTGCCCGCGCGGATGAATCAAATAAAAAAACAATCGTAACCTTCAGCCAGGCAATGGAGGTTCCCGGAAAAATTCTGCCTGCCGGCACGTATACCTTTCAACTCTTGGATTCTCCCGCCGACCGTCATATCGTCCAGATCTTCAACGCGGACGGCTCACAAGTCATCACCACCGTCCTGGCAATCAATGACTACCGGTTGCAACCTGCCGGCCAGACGGTCCTAAAGTTCACCGGACCTACGGGCGACTCTCCGGATGCTCTTCGCGCCTGGTTTAATCCCGGCGATGGCTTCGGACAGGAATTCGTCTACCCGAAGGCTCGCGCTCTTCAGTTGGCGCAGACCATGAATACAATCGTCCCGTCGGTCGCGGCTGACACACTCGATGACGGCTCGCTTAAGACGGTTGCGATTGTTGCTGTCACACCAGACCAGAAAGTTGTAGACATCGCCACGGCAATCCAGACCGCGCCCCCCGCCGCCGCACCAACTACAGAGCCGGTTGTCCAGACCGCGACGCCTGTCGCAGCAACAACTACCGAGCCGGTTGCCCAGACGTCTACCCGAGCTGCAACAACAAGTACAGAGCCGGGTAGCTCCCGCACCGGTCGCTGCAGACAAGGACGCCGACGATCTCCCGCAAACAGCAAGCAATATGCCGTTGATCGCGCTACTTGGTGCCCTGTCCATCGGCCTCGCCCTCGGCCTGAAACTGATC
>Ga0210386_10003579_pt1 | contig 13019 bp, 12 predicted proteins | sample IncBWH32OmetaG_FD_160091 | JGI IMG/M metagenome (GOLD analysis project Ga0210386, IMG submission 160091) | Forest soil microbial communities from Barre Woods Harvard Forest LTER site, Petersham, Massachusetts, United States - Inc-BW-H-32-O ... | reverse complement strand
GGAACCGAGGGCCTGCTGTTTCTTGCAACCAGCCCATCGGGAGCAACGCGCCCCTCCGATGGCTACTACGCGCAGGGTACCTACACTTTTGCCAAAAAGTGGACGCTCGGGGCGAGTTATGGCGAGAGCAATCTACACCGTGCCAGTTCGGGTGAGACGGTGTGTACGGGCACCATCACCCTATGCACGGATTCGATCACCAAAAACAACCAGTCGTTTGTAGGCCAGGCGCGCTACGGGTTGACGTCGTGGGTCAATCTGATCGGGGAGTTTACCCACACGCGTTCGGAGTCGCAGGGCGACAGTGTCAGCACCTCGAATTCATTTGCATTGGGCACTATTGCGTTCTTCTGACACCCGACGAAAAAACCGATGCTCCACACACAGCGGCTTCGTTCGCCTTGGGCGCAGTGCCGTTATCGCCGCGGCCTTTCAATAGGTGGCGGACTGGCCGGACATTCCCTCGCATCCCGCCATGGGATACTCGAACCGAGGACCCTCCAGCTTGGCGACTGCGACTTCAACCACCCCCGCGCGCATCAGCCCAGCGCTAGCCACGCTCATCCTCCTCATCGCCCTCAACCTGCTCAACTACATCGACCGCTACATTCTTCCCGGCGAGCTATCCCTCATTCAGAATGATTTTCACGCCACTCGCGAGCAGATGGGCGCGCTCACCACGGCCATGTTCATCGTCTACATGTTGGCCGCGCCCCTCACCGGCTGGCTCGGCGACCGCTATCGCCGCAAGCCGCTCATCATCGCCGGCGCAGTCCTGTGGAGCCTGGCCACGCTCAGTACCGCCTGGGTGCACAGCTACTGGACTCTGTATATCCGCCACGCCGTCGTCGGCATCGGCGAAGCCTCATTCGGGATATTTGCCCCCGCCGTAATCGCCGACTTCTATCCAGAGAAAGATCGCAACCGCATCCTCTCCATTTTCTATGTAGCAATTCCGGTTGGCGCTGCCCTCGGCTACATGGCCGGCGGCCAGATGGGTACGATGTGGGGTTGGCGCGCGCCCTTCTTCATTTGCGCCATTCCCGGCCTCATCGTCGCCCTGCTCTATGGATGTTTCGGAAGCGAGCCCGTGCGCGGCGCGCAGGACCACATCAAGCCGACCACCGATCGCGCCACCTTCGCCGGCCTCTTCCGGAACCCTGCCTTTCTCACCGCCACCTTTGGACTCGCCATGCTCACCTTCGCCATGGGCGGCATCTCCAACTGGATCCCCGAATTCCTTCACAACCCCATTGGCCTCTCCGTCGCCAGGGCCAGCCAGGTCGCCGGCGCCAGCACCGTGATCGACGGCATCCTCGGCACTGCCATAGGTGGTTGGATCGCGCAGCGCTGGCTTCGCACCGATCACCGCGCCCTTTACCTGCTCAGCTTCTGGAGTGTCACCCTCACCCTGCCCTTCGGCGTGCTGCTCTTTTTCGGTCCCGCCAGATGGGCCATCCCCGCGCTCTTCGCAGCCGAATTCTTCCTCTTCCTCAACACCGGCCCGCTCAATACCGCTATCGTCAATTCCGTTTCAGCCCCGGTTCGTGCTACCGCGGTGTCGGTGAATCTCTTCTGCATCCACTTCTTCGGCGATACCTTCTCGCCGCAAATCATCGGCAGGATCGCCGATCGTTCCAATCTGCGCATCGGCCTTGGTGCTACGCTGGTCTTCCTTGTCCTCTCCTGCGCCTTCCTTTTGTTTGGATCACGTTTTGCCCCGCCACTCGGCGAAGAACCTTCTCCCGCAACGAAGCTGTCATCCTGAGCAAACGGGGCCCAGGCGTTTTCTCAAGCTTGGAGTGTCGAGTCGATGCTTCCATCCGTCTCGGAGCCCAAATGACGTGTTTCGCCCAGCGATACTTATCTCATGCACTTCTTCTACGCGGGACACATCTTCGCCTTCTTCTGCTGGTTGCTGGCCGCAGTCTGGTTGGGGAAGGGAATTGCCGCGTTTCGCGGCATGCCGAGCGTGCCGGATCTCAGCCGGATCGATCCCGAATCCCTGCCTGAAATCCTTCCCCGCGATGGTCCGGACATCACCGTGATCGTTCCTGCACGCGACGAAGACGCCGCCATCGAGTCCTGCTTGCGGTCGCTGCTCGCCTCCACCGGCCTGCGTCTCGAAATTATCGCTGTCGACGATCGCTCCTCCGACCGCACCGGTCCGCTTATGGACAACCTCGCGAAGGACGCACTCCGCAACGCCAGTCCGCACCAATTCGAAGTCATCCACATCACCGACCTCCCGGCAGGCTGGCTCGGCAAGCCCCATGCCATGGCCGCCGGTGCAAGATGTGCAACCGCACCGTGGATTCTCTTTACCGATGGCGACGTGATGTTCGCCCCGCGCGCGCCCGAACTGGGTCTTCGCGAAGCGACAGCGCTTCACGCCGACCATCTCGTACTCTTGCCCACAGTGATTCTGAAATCCACCGGCGAGTGTGCGATTCTCTCAGCGATGCAGGCCCTCGCCACTTGGATGGTGCGCCTGTGGAAGATCGCCGACCCCCAGGCGAAAGACTACTTCGGCGCCGGCGGCTTCAACCTCATTCGCCGCGATGTCTATCAAAAGATCGGCGGATTCGAAGCGCTGCGCATGGAAGTGATTGAAGACGTACACCTCGGCCGGCTCGTCAAGCGCGCCGGATTCGCGCAGCGCGTCATCATTGGCCGCGACCTCGTAAAGGTCCGCTGGCTCGAAGGCACATTCGGCGTAGTGCGGCTGCTCGAGAAAAACGGCTTCGCAGTGACGCGTTTTCGCGTCGGCATGCACCTGCTCGCATGTCTGGCCTTCGCCATCGACGCGATTGTGCCTCTGATCGCGATCGCGTGCGGTGGCTGGACCATGGTTGCCGGACTCGCAGCCTACCTGGGAATCGCCCTCGTATATCGAGCAGGCCGCAGCACGACCGGGATTGCGACGGGGCACGCCCTGTTGTTCGCCCCTGCCGTTATCATCTTTTGCTATGGCTTCCTGCGATCGATGGTGCTGGCGCTGCACCGCGGGGGCATCCTGTGGCGCGGCACCCTGTACCCGCTAAACGAACTCCGCCGCGCAACCCGCCGTCAATAACAAACAGCCAAGAACAACATAGCAACAAAAGAAAATGTCATCCCGACCGCAGTGAAGGGATCCGCAGTTGCTCCTCGCATTGTGTTGCGCTGGTGCACTGAATTGGGGATTACCTCCGAATTGTCCACCGGAACCAAGACCCATTCATTTTGCGGTAGGGCAAGCTCATCCACACCCCCTCTCATGGAGTGCCAGTGGCCTGAAAGAGACTTCCACGAGCCGGACACCTTCATCTTGCCATCGGTTCCTGATCCCGCGAATTCATAAACGCCCGATGCCCGCCCTGCGCCCTCAGATTCGGATCGGAAATCGGCGGCTTGGCCTGTTCCCCTGAAAAACCATGCAACAGCTTCGGATTAGGTTTGAACTTCGGCGGCCCGCCATGGAACTGCCGCGCATGGCTCAGTATCATGCCGTTGCGCCCGTGCATCGGCTGCACAATCCCGCGCACATGCACATCCGCATCGCGAAACTTCTGCAACTCGCCGACTTCAACGCGATCTTCCCGCAAGCTGACAATCGTAAATCTGCACTTGTCATCCGGTGTCTCCGGCGCGCACACATCCAGAAACCGCGTCCCATCCGCCAACTCCACCACTTCGTAGACGTGCACATTGACGCACACATCTTTGTTGACCAAGCCTGGAGCTTCGTCTTGATTAACGCATGTTTTTGGATTTGCGGCGAACGCAGCCAACGGGCACAACAATAGCATCAGCGCAAAGCGCCCCATCACAACTCACATTCCGGGGAAGAACCATCCAACGCCGAACCAAACAGGGAAGAGAACAGAGCTCTCGGCCGGGAGTTTGTGACTTCCTGCTCCCAATTTCAATCTCTACCGCGTTCCCACCAGTTCCTCGCTCTTCGCGCCCTGCCCATAATGGCTCTGCACATAGTTGTCGAGAATGGTCTTGAACTCCGCCACAATCGTGTCGCCGCGCAGCGTCGTGTAAAGCTTCCCGTCCACATACACCGGAGCCTTGGGCTCTTCAAACGTTCCCGGCAGACTGATGCCAAGGTTGGCATGCTTCGATTCGCCCGGCCCGTTCACCACGCAGCCCATCACCGCCAGCTTCAGTTCTTCCACGCCGGGATACTTCTTCCGCCACTCCGGCATCGACGTCCGCAGGTAGCTCTGAATCTGTTCCGCAAGCTCCTGGAAGTACGTGCTCGTCGTCCGTCCGCATCCGGGGCAACTCGTTACCTGCGGCATAAAGCTGCGAATCGAAAGCGACTGCAGAATCTGCTGCGCCGCCTGCACCTCTTCGGTGCGATCTCCGCCCGGCTTCGGCGTGAGGCTCACACGAATCGTGTCGCCAATGCCCGCCAGCAGCAGCGGAGCCAGCCCTGCGGTTGAAGCAATCAGGCCCTTCGCACCCATGCCTGCTTCAGTCAGCCCCAGGTGCAGCGCGTAATTGCAGCGCGACGCCAGGTTCGTATAAACATCAATCAAATCCCGAACGCCGCTCACCTTCGCCGACAGAATGATCTGGTCCGGCCGCAGCCCGAAGTGTTCCGCCGCCTTCGCCGACTCAAGCGCGCTCACCACCATCGCTTCCATCATCACGTCGCGCGCGGGCAGCGGATCGGCCTTCTTGCTGTTCGCGTCCATCATTTTGGTGAGAAGAGACTGGTCCAGCGATCCCCAGTTCACGCCGATGCGCACCGGCTTCTGGTTCTCAGCCGCGCACTCCACCATCACCTGGAAGTTGTCGTTGTCCTTCTTCCCAATCGACGCATTGCCGGGATTGATCCGGTACTTGGCCAGCGCCTTCGCTGTCTCCGGAAACTTTTTCAGCAGCAGATGCCCGTTGTAGTGGAAGTCGCCTACGATCGGCACCCGGATCCCGCGCTTGTCCAATCCCTCTACGATCGCCGGAACCGCCGCCGCGGCCTCCTCGTTGTTGACCGTAACCCGGACAATCTCCGACCCGGCCATGGCGAGCGCGGCAACCTGCTCAATGGTGCCGGCGGCATCGGCAGTGTCAGTGTTGGTCATCGATTGCACAACAACCGGAACCTCCCACCCCACCCGAACGTGTCCGATCTTGACCGTGGGAGTCTTCCTGCGTTCAATCTCTGGCATAGCGACCTCTTCTTTTCCAGTTTACCTGCTCCGAGACTTTTTCTTTGATCTCTGGCCCTCTCGGCGGACCATTCCCGTGAACCCCGCCGCGGCGAGATCCCGCAAATGATTTCAAATAAAACCCTTAAGGTTTCCCTGCGACCTCGTAAGCCCGCGCCAGCCACTCCACGGCCTCGCGCGCATCTTTCTCTTCCCGCAGCAAATAAATCCTCCATCTGCGCCCCTCCCCCTGCTTCCTCCTTTGCCGTTCCATTGACCCCGCCGCAAAGCGGCGCTCGGCGGCAATCCTCTTCGCCAGAGCAGGCGTTTCCCTGGCAAATTTGATCAGAATGGCGTCCTCTTCAAACAGGGCGCGCGTCCCCGGAAGCGCTGCGAACACCACATCCTTTCGATAGACGAGCGTCATCCCAAACGCCAGCTTCGCTGACACGTCCGGCCACTCCTCCAGCTCCGTGCGAAGCCCATCGGCCCACCGTCGCGCCGCCTCCGAGGTCGGCTTCATCACCGCGCGTTTCGGTTTGCCTTCCACGCCCAGGATCCTTTCCGCCTCATCCTAAACCGAATAGCGACATCGGAATGACTGCCCCGATTTCTCCTCAGGTTCCAACGCTCCCAATCAACGCTCCCACTCTCGCTTAGAGTGTGCGCCAGCGGATACAATGCTGGCATGTTGTCTCGCACCTGCTCTCGCTATTTCCTCGTCGCGTTCGCCCTCGTGGCAGTCTCCGCTTTAAGCCTTTCTGCGCAGGATTCATCCCAGCGAGGTCGTAAGTACAAACCCCCGCCGCCCACCTCGCGCATCGAGGTCACCGTGATCCGTGATGCTGATTCCAAGCCCATTGAGAACGCCTCGGTGATCTTTCATCTCGACGGCGACAAGGGCAACATGGAGTTGAAGACTAACGAAGACGGCAAATCGGTCATCGACGTCCTTCCCACGGGCTCGACCATGCGCCTCCAGATCATTGCCAAGGGCTTCCAGACTTATGGGCAGGATTACAAGATCGACAAGTCGGAGATGGCCTTCGGCATACGCATGAAGCGCCCCGGCGAGCAATACTCCGTCTATAAGAACCACGATCAGGATGCAGACGCGCCGAAGAACGACAAAGACGGAGATTCCGGCTCGCAAAAGACTCAGCCGCCCCCCGATACGCCCAAAGACAAACCGGCCGATCCCAGCAGTCCGTCGACCAACCCTCCATCCAAACCGCAGTAGTCAGAGGAATCCACAGCGTACGAGTCTCACGATGACCAGCCAAACCCTTATTGGAAAAACGGCGATGGTCACCGGAGGCGCACGGCGCATCGGCCGCGAGATTGCCTTGGAACTTGCCGCAGCCGGCGCCGACATTACCCTGACCTTTCGTCACTCCAAAACCGAAGCAGAGCACACTCTGCAGCTTATCCAGCAACTAGGCCGGAACGCCATTGCAATGGAATGCGATGTGCGCTCCGAGCAATCTGTGCGCTCCGCAATCGCCGCCTCTGTAAAATTCCACGGCCGTCTCGATGTGCTGGTGAACAATGCTGCGATCTTCGAGTCCGCCCCGCTCGATCAGCTGAGCCTCGATCAGTGGGACGCAGTCTTTGAAACCAACGCACGCGGTCCGTTTCTTGTCGCCCGCGAGGCCCTGCCGCATCTGCGCGCTTCTCATGGCCGGATCATCAACATCGGCTCACTCGGCGGCCTGCGCCCCTGGGCCGCACACGCCCATTACTGCGCATCCAAGGCGGCCCTCCACATGCTCACGCAGGCCATGGCCAAAGCCTTCGCGCCTGCAGTTACCGTGAACTGCGTCGCACCTGGCTGGATCGATCTGGGTGATGGCGATGCTCAAGAAGTAGCGCAGCGCTTCGCCGCCAAAACGCCCATGCAGCGCAATGGCACCGCAAAAGATGTCGCACAAGCCGTAGCCTTCTTCGCCACAACCGGCGACTTCGTCACCGGGCAAGTGCTAGCTGTCGACGGCGGACTCGGCCTGTAAAGCACGCTCCCCTCAGACCTGTGTGCCTGTCGTCGATGACGGCTACCCATTGAAGGGAACTTGATTATCGTCGCCTCATCGCGAAAACAACCGGCTCCAGAAGCCTCTGCCCTCTGATCCCGAGTCCGCTCCAGCTTTGCGTACCCTTTGCCCTTTCGTTTCCGGTCTGGCATCGAACCGAAGAGGAATTCCCTCCCAAAGACCGACCGCTTCCGGCTGCACTGGCCACTTCGCACCCTCCACGGCCGCCCGCGGATTGCTGACAAACAGTCGGTGCGCCGTCTCCTCGCCCGCCTTCGCGGTCACGTAGTCATACCCCTTCTTCAGGTGCAGCGGACGCCACTCCGGATGATGCGCGTCGCTGGCCAGAAAATGAATCCAATTGCGCTCCAGCAGGGCATCGGCCATCGTCTTCGCTACACGTCCGAATCGCCCGTACAGAGAAGCCGATGTAACCTGCACCAGGCATCCCTCCCGCATCCACTCCGCCAGCATTTCCGGTCTCTGTTGCAGTACCGGGTTCCGCTCCGGATGCGTCACGATCAGGGTGTAACCCGCGTTCTGCAATCGGCTCAGGGCCGTCGTCAATTGCTGCGGGATCAACATGTCGGGAAACTCGATCAGCAGATAGCCTTTCCCATCGATGGAGTAGCGTAACGGATGCTTCAGCGCATCGGCGATGTTCGTCGCGTCCATGTGGAAGTCGCAGCCGAGGCTCAGCTTGACCTTTGTTCCCACCTTCTCCCGCAGCTCCGCGAACCGTCTCTCATTCACTTCAGGCTGGTAGGGATAGGTCGCGCTGGCATGGGGACTGCAGACGATATGAGTGACGCCCTCACTGATCGCGGTGTGCGCCATCTCTATGGAAGTGGCTAAATCCGGCGACCCATCGTCGACGCCATAAATCAGGTGGGTATGGATGTCGATCATTGCTTCCAGGACTTCCTTATTCCTCCGCACCGCTCAACGCGTTGCCAATACCTCAATCATGGATGCGAAAATCTTCCAGCCGTCCAAAGACCCCAGCATCTTCTCGCTGGAGCGGTCTGGATGCGGCATCATTCCCAGTACATTCCGTCCTTCGTTCAGAATTCCAGCAATATTGCTCAGAGAGCCATTCGGATTCGCATCTTTGGTAATCTCGCCCGCCGTCGTAGCGTAGCGAAACGCAATTCGATCTTCCGCTTCCAGCCTAGCCAAATCCTCCGGAGTGCAAAAGTAATTGCCCTCCATATGCCCGATAGGAATCTGCAACACCTCGCCCTTGCTCAACTGGTTGGTAAACGGACTGTTCTCCGTCTCCACCCGGAGATGCACCTGCTTGCAGATGTACTTCAATCCAGCATTGCGCATCAGCGCCCCTGGTAACAATCCCGCCTCCGCCAGTATCTGGAATCCGTTGCAGATGCCCAGCACCAGCCCACCCCCGGCCGCGAACTTCTGCACCGACTGCATCACCGGCGAAAACCGTGCAATTGCCCCCGTGCGCAGGTAATCCCCATACGCAAACCCGCCCGGAACCAGCACGGCGTCAACACCTTGCAGATCTTCGGAGTCGTGCCAGAGAAACGTGACCGGCTGCTTTGCAATCTCCGCAATCACGTTGTAGGTGTCGTGATCGCAATTGGACCCCGGAAAGACCAGAACGCCAAATTTCATGCTTCTAGGTTACCAGTTTGTTAACGGTGAGCGATCGCCCCTGCGCCGAAAAGGAATCTACCCTGGCATGAATTAGCAAATCATCTCAAGGCCTGCCTTTCGAGGAGTCTTTCTGCGTCATTCGCCTGTGAGACTCGCGCGCAAATCGGTGTTGAAACGCCCGTGTAACTGGAAACTCCAATCTCGCGAATAGGTTCTGCGGCTTCGAGACGGACTCGAGTTCATACCAAACCGGGCCCGACCCATCCTCAATCGTCAGTACGAACCGTTCCTCACCTTCCTCGACGTGGTTTGCAGTGGTCTTATAGAGAAATCCGAAACAGTTATCCCTCCGCACCACTTCCACAATCTGGCTGAGATTCAGGGACCACAAGCCGAGGCTGTGAACCTCAACCGCAACGATTTGGCCGATCAGGATTCTCGCCGAAGGATTTGCGACTCTTACCCAACCCAGATCGAAGTGTTGCCACATCTCGAACGCGCGAACGGCGGCCTCAAATGCCTTTTTCCCTTCGCCGATCCGCGTCCGCGAGCGATCATGCGCAAAGCCCGGTGGCAGAATGCCGCCCAGTAGTCCGCTTTCGACCCCAAGGAATGCCGCAGACATCAAACCGCGGCAGGGAACTGCGTCGACCTCGCGTTCGATCTCCTCGACGGTTGGTTTCCTCAGGCGGAACATCGTCTCAGTATGTCAGCTGCAACTCCAAACCCTTCGCATCGTCGCTCACCAACGCCGTCACCCGATGATGCTCCGCATCGAAGTTCGTCGAAATCGGCACCCCGCTTCGATGATCAATCGGCGTTACCGCCGCGGACGCATATGGCTTCGTCGCGCCGTACACCTCAATCGCCAGCAGTTTCCACCATGGCTGGAAAGTCCCCTTGCGCGGCGCCACCGTCACAATTAGCCCCTGCACACTCAACCGGCACGCAAACTGAACGCGCAGATAGTCGCCCTTCTTGAAGTCGTAGCTCACCCCATCATCCAGATAGAGCGACCCCTCGCAGTCGGCGCCCAGCGCCGTCGGTGGATAAACCCGCAGCGTCAACGGTCCAACAGGCTTCTCGTCTGTGCTCTGAACCAGCGGCTGCTCCGGCACAATTGACCCCGCTCGTACAAAGACCGGCAGCGTTTCGAGGTTCCTTCCAATGTGTACTTCCGGTTGTGCAATGGCCGCATTATCAATACCTTTGCGTCCAGAAGTTGGATCGATTCTTGAACCCGTCCAGTAGTCGTACCAACTCGCGGGCGGCAGCGCCACCTGGTAGTCATCCAGCTCGTCCGGATAGGGGCTCTGTGCCACCAGCAAGTCCGGCCCCACCATGAACGCGTTTCCCGTGCTCAGATCCAGCGGCGCGCCATCGGCCGCGCCATGCGGAAACTCCAGAAACAGCGGCCGCATAATTGGCAACCCGGTCCGGCTCATCTCCTCCGTCGTCGTATAGAGATACGGCATCAGCCGGTAGCGCTCCTCGATGTACCGCCGCCGTAGACTTACATCCTCCGCGGTCCCGTTTTCCCAGGGCTCCTGGGGCAGCGTCCCCACCGCCGTGTGGTCGCGATCGATAGGATGGAACGCCGCCACCTCCAGCCACCGCGTCAGCAGCTCTGGCTGCGGAGAGCCCGCAAACCCGCCCACGTCCGCCCCTGCCATTGCAAACCCGCTCAGCCCCAGGTTCAGCAGTTGCGGAGTCGTCTGCCGCAGATGATCCCAGGTGCTCGAATTGTCCCCGGTCCACGTCACCGCATAGCGCTGCCCGCCCGCAAAGCTGGCGCGCGTCATCACAAATGGCCGCAGATTAGGCTCCAGCTTCAACAACCCCTCAAACGTGCCGCGCGAATTCTGCATGCCGTAGATGTTGTGGACTTCAAGATGATTCGCCACTCGCGTCGCAAATCCCGGCTCGTCGATACGATGCTGCGTGTCATCCGGCATCGTCTTCGAGGGAACCAGGAAAATCGACGGCTCGTTCATGTCGTTCCAGAATCCCGCTACGCCCTGCTTTACAAAGTCCGCGTACAGTGTCCCCCACCAATCGCGCGACGCCTTCCGCGTGAAATCCGGAAACACCGCCTTGCCCGGCCACACCACGCCCTCATAAACGGTGCCGTCCGGGTTTTTCAAAAAGTGATCCCCCGCAATCCCCTGTTCAAATGGCTTGTACTTGGCCAAAGGCTGATCGGCAATGTGCAAATCGGTGATCACAACCGTGCGCAAATGCTCAGCGCGCAGGTCCTTGATCATCTGCTCAAAAGTAGGGAAGCGCTCCGGGTCCACGGTGAACGGCCAGTTCTTGTACTGGAAATCGATGTCGAGCCAGATCACGTCCGCCGGAATTCGCTCGCTCCGCAATCGGTCCGCAATCCGCTTCACTTCCGTTTCGGGATAGTAGCTGTACCGCGACTGCTGGTAGCCCAGCGCCCACATAGGCGGCATCGGCGTTTTCCCCACCAGCCACGCCCAAGTCTCCATCACACTCTTTGGCTCCGGCCCGTAGAGAACATAGAAATCCAGCGGACCACCCTCCGACCCGAACGAATACCCGTCGCGATATTCCTTGTTAAAGTCGAAGCTTGCCCGCCACGTGTTATCGAAATAAATCCCGCCGCACACCCCCTTGTTGAACGTCATGAACCACGGAATCGACTTGTAAATCGGATCGGTCGATTGCTGCCACCCAAACGCGTCTGTGTTCCAATCCGTAAACGCTTCATTGCGCCGATCCAACGGCCCCGGCTTGTCGCCCAGCCCGAAATAGTGTTCATTCATCGGCGACTTCATGTACACGCGAAACGACGCACCGTGGTACTCAATCGGCCGCCCCGGCAAATCCTGCGCAATCACATGTCCCGCATTGTCCGTCACGCTCAACCCAAACGGATCCTTGTGCACCGTAACGTGCAGCTTCGCTGTCTTGAACCCGACCGCGCCTCCATTGGCCTCTGCCGTCACATTCACGCTCGCTGTGCGCGATGAGGGAAGCACCGCCCATGATGCGTCCTCGGGCAGTTGTCCCGCCGGACCCACGCGCACCCGCACCACGTCATCGCGCAGCGCCGTGATCTGCATAACCGCCGCACCCGAGCGAATCTCGATCCCGTTCGGAAGCGCACGCGACGCTGTCACTCGATCCAGCCGCACAAACGCGGCCTTCTGCTGCGCTACTGCGTTGATGGTCAGTTGCGATGTTGCGGCTAAAAACAGAACTGCAAAAACAACAAAGAAGGAACTCCCTGCTCGATGCACTCTTCACCTCAACTGCACGAGGCCTTGAGGTCAAGACCCGCCCAGTTCATTTCATTGCTAAACGTGTGAATACAAACGCAAAATTCCGACTCCCATTCTGCATGTAATTTCAGGCTCTTGCTGCACAATCGAACAAAGGAGAAGTACGCCACCTCGGTCAGCTCGATATCCTCATTCTCTCGAATCAAAAGGCGGGATGCCTGGCCCCCCCCACCCCCCTCCCAATATTTGCAGTTTTCCACAGAACTTTTGCATGTTTTCGAGCGGCTCTTTACGACAGATGGACTCCAGAATCGAAGGCACAATCAATCGCGAATAACGTCGTTGGCGCGCCGCCATCAACTTATGAACTTGCTATCGCGCGAAGCGCACCCAGCACGCCAAATCAAGAACAATCGCTGCGTTTTCGGCCTCGCTGCAAGCCTTGGGTGCCCCATTCATGCGCAGTCTTTTGCGCGCATGAGTGGGAAAGCACGAACCTCGACCGATCTCGACAAACACTCGCTCAAGGTCAGAATTCTCACCCCTTCAACTTCGACGCCCGCGCACGCGTCTCGGTCACAAACGCATCATCCTCAGCAAACCCCGCCTTCATCGAACCCACGTTGATCTCCACATTCGCCAGCGCCCCCGTCAGCGCCGCCCCAGCCAGTGCAATGCCCGTCGTCAGATCCGACGCCATATTCGGATTCGTAATCGGCTTCAGGGTCTCCGCAATCCGCGCCACCTCGGCCGCACTTTCCGCTACGCCCAGCGGCACACTCGTAGCCTGCCGCAGTGCCGCGTTCACGCCCACTCCACCATCGTCCGTCTCCCGCGCCGCGCGATATGCCTTCATCACCACGTTGTACGACTCGGCATCCGCATCAATCGCCGCCTTCAACTCTTCACGCAACGTCGCCAGCCGCGCAATGGCCTCGCTCAACTGCGTCTCGTATTGCAGATACGCCTTCTTGCCG
>Ga0210386_10003578_pt1 | contig 13020 bp, 6 predicted proteins | sample IncBWH32OmetaG_FD_160091 | JGI IMG/M metagenome (GOLD analysis project Ga0210386, IMG submission 160091) | Forest soil microbial communities from Barre Woods Harvard Forest LTER site, Petersham, Massachusetts, United States - Inc-BW-H-32-O ... | reverse complement strand
GTTGAAGCCGAGTACAGGATTGAACTTGTTCGGCGCCACCAATTGATCGACGTTGATCTGATAATATTCGCCCTGCACCAGAAAATTCCGCCAGCTGATCCCGGTCCCACCGCCAAAGGAGTTCGCGCCCGAGGCCGACAGCGCGCCGGTCGTGATCAGGTTGTTCTCATCGATGTTAAGTTCGGGACGGTCTTGGAAGGTCAGCGTTTCCTGGCTTACAAAGGGTGTGCCGCTGGTGTTGATGTTCGGGTGGAACACGTCCTCGCCCGAGAGGTTCAAGACGATGTTCCAATCCTTGTCATAATAGGGGCGTCCCGCGAGGCGCCCGACGAACCCGAGCTGCTCGCCATTTTGAAGAGTGGTCTTTTGCGCGCCATATTGGGCGCCGGTGAGATACGAGGAGATAAACAGCTGATCCCAGGCGGCGGCGGCGCCGACCGAAGCGCGCGCGTCCCCCGCCGCGAGATTGCGAGAGATATCGATGATGTCCGGCCGTTCCATGAACAGGAAATCGTTTGTGCTCTGCGAATCATACAATGTGTACCACGGCGTGAAGTACCCGAGTGTAAAGGTGACCGGTTTGACGCCGACATATTGAAGGTTGGCTGCAAATATATACTGGCTGGTCGTGCTCCCGTCGGGTACGCCGCCAAAGTCCGGGGTAAAATTGAGGACGAAATCGTCGTATTTTCCGACAAAGTATATTCGGCCGCGGCGCAAATTGACCCCGTTGTTGAGGTTCGGGTATTGCGTCGAAGGATATGGGCTCTGGAAGTAGCCGCCCATGTCGAACTGAACCTGCATACCGATGGCAAACGACGCGCGGCCATCAGACGAGGTGATGGTCGGCCGCCCATTCGGCATCGTGACGATGGCCGCCGATGGAGCTGGCGCGGGCGCCGGCAGCACGGCCTGCGGCGCTGCGGCAACCGCCGTCGCTTTGACCGCGGCTTGCGTCGCTTGAGATTGGGCGATCGCGGCGTTCTGTTGTGCTTGCTGAGCCGCCTGCCGAGCCTGCAGAGCCTCGTCCTTCGAGCGTTGCGCCTCGCTTCGCGATTGGCGGAGCTGGTGCCTGGCCTCGCCAAGCTCGCCTTTGAGCTGCTGCAACTCGCTTTGCAGATTCAGAATCTGGCGTTCGATCTTGTCGATCCGAGCGTCGGGAGCCTCCTGCGCCTGGACGGCTACAGGTACTACAGCGGCGCAGACAGCAATCAACGCGCTGCGTTTGAGACCCCGCCTACGAGAGTTGATCCCCATATCCCCAGCCCCCAGCCCCCAGCATGAGGTTGAGGAAGGCTATCAATCAATAGGGGTAATGACCAGTCCTTTTTTAGCGCAATGGTGTTACGGTTCTGTGGCCGCGGCCCACCGCAACCGGGGTGGGATGCGCGCCAAATTGCTGGCCTCACCCCCGGTTCGATATCGTGAGCAACAAGGCCGGCAGTCTCCGACCCATCTGACAAAACGGCCGGAGGATCCGCCATCGCCGCCGGGAGCCGCCCGCCTAATAAGCGGCAAGGCCTGCGGCGCCGGCGCTGGGCAGGCCACCGACTGCCGGGAGCGAGATCAGGGAGCCGTCCCGTGGGTTGATCTGAAAGGCGGCGACCGTGCCATCACTGGCGTCGAGCACATAGAGGAAGCTGGTACCCCGTTCGCCGACAGCCGCCAAATCGTTGGGCCCGTTAGCGGCCGCGGCGTTCGCCGCGAGCAGCGTCAGCTTTCCGTTCGCGGCAACCGAGTAACTTGAGAGGGTATTGCTCAAATTATTGGAAACATAGGCGTAGCGGCCCTTTATTGGATCGAGCGCGACCCAGCAAGCCGCAGTCCCTCCATCTCCAATGCTCGCGCTGATCTGGCGGAGGGTACCGGCCTTGCTGCCCGCCTCTTTGATCGCGAACGACGATACCGCACCCGCGTTCGGCGCCGGGATGCTGGTGCTGGAACCGAACGGCTCGGTCAGGATCAGGTGCTCGTGCCGATCGAAGGCGAAGCCGAAATAGGTGGGAAGCGCCGGCCCGAGGGCCTGCGTTACCGTGGGGCTGCCGATCGTCCCGTGTTGGCCGACCGGAAAGACATAGATCGAGTTGGTCCCTTTGACCGTCACAATTAGCTGATCGCCGTCGGGCGTGAACCCGACCTGGGCCGGCGAGCGCACAAACGCCGGCGGGTTCAAGCCGCAGTAAAAACTCGCTGTCGGAGAAAACTCTCCGGGCGGGCAGTTCACACCGGACCCGGTACCGGTGGTGGGGCCCGGATTTATTGCCGACATGGAGTAGCGAGCAAGGGAGCCCAGGCGGCCCGCTCTATCCACGCTGAAGCCGGTAATATTCGGGCCCGTGCCGCACGCCGGACTGAGGCCCGGACCGCCTGCATTGAGTACGTAGAGGATCGCTGCGTCTTTTGTGCTTTTTACAGTCAGACTGTTGGGAAATAAGCCGCCGGACATAACCCTGTCCGCGACGGTCAAGCTGCCATCGCGAGCGACAAGAAATGAGGTTATCGTGCCTTCCTGGCAGTCGTGGCTATTTGCGGCGAGGGTTTCGGTGTTGACGGCGAACAGCCGATGATGCTCCTCGTCCAACATCAGGGCGCCCAACGACCCCAGCGAGTCTGGCGGCGAAAGCTGTAGGCCGCTGCCGCCGCCGCCGGTCGCAATCTTCTGCATCAGGGTCAGCGATCCGTCGCCGGCGCGATGAAAAACCAGGATCTGGTTTCCCCCGTCTTTGTTTAGGGCATTGGTCATTGCATAGACCGCCCCGTCTGCCCACGCCGCCGCCGCGGGTAACCAGCAAAATAGAGCGCACATCAATAATTTGGTCATACTGCGAGCCATTTGCTCCCCTCCCTCTCGATGCGCACCTTCGACTGTACTGGCGATTTATTTACGGCGGGTGTGTGCAGCCGGGTGCAGGTGTTGTCAACTGATCAAGAGCCCGACCCGAAATGTTGTTTGAGACATGGATGTGTTGGTCACGCCCATGGCAGGGTCGTAGGCAAGCGCCGCAGCCTCGGCCCCCTGGGTCCCCGCTTTCGCGGGGATGACCATCAGGCTAGGCGGGCGAGGTTGGCCCAACCGGCTTATCTCACAGCTGTTTCAGGAACTCGATTACCGCCTGCTGGTCGTACGGGGTCAAATGGCGGAATCGGTAGATGACCTCGGCGGCGTCGCTGCGGTTGGCCTGCGAGGTCGCACTGCTATAGGGCGGGCAGATCACGTCCGCCGGCGACGAGCCGTAATCGATATTGCTCGGTTCCCCTTTTGGCGGCACCGGGCAGCCCGCGCCCGCAATATGGGGCGTATTTTTGTCGTCCGGGGCCGGCAGATCGTGAAGCTCGATCGCCGCCAGAAGGGCGCTGTCAGGGCTGTTCACGACAAGCGGCGCGTTGGTTTCTGCGCTGTTTGTTGTCACCGTGCCGGCGGGCGCGTTGCCTGTGACCGATGCGTCGCCGTTGACCGTGTACTCGCTCAGGTAAATCCGGGCGTCGTGCAGAAACGGCGGGCCTATTCTGCCGATTCCCATCAAAGGCGCGGTGCGGAACTCTGAACCCTCGGCAGATGCCTTCAAATTCGAGAAGGTGTCGTCGGCGAAGTTGCGCTGCAGATCGAAGGTGTCGAAGGAGCGGAAATTTGCGGCTAGGCGACGAATCACCAGCGGATCGCGTGGCAGGTTGCCGGGCGACTCCACAAACCGCTCAGCGTCGATCACGGGCATGTGATGGATCAGAAGGTCCGAGAAGATCGGCGCCCATTTGAAGCTCAAATGCTCGGCGCCGACATCAGCCGGCGACTGCCCCGTCATCTGGATCGGCGTGTGGCAGCCTGCACAATTCAACTCTCGATTGGCCTGGTTGATCGCGTTGTCGTCGCGGCCGTCGCCGCCGGCCGGCATCCGCCCGCCGACCGTGCGGTCGGCGAACGCGACCAAATCGATACCAAAAAGCTCCGCCCCGCGCTTGACCTTTGCCTCCTCGCTATCCGGCTGCCACGACACCTGTTGCAGCCACGAGTTACCCTTCCTGGCTGTGCCCAGCACATCGAGTAGCGCCTCACCAAACTCCGGTGGCGCGGTATTGCGCAGCAGATCGCGAACGCTGAACGGCGTGGAGAGATGCGCCTCGAGCGTGTCGAGATTGACCGGCAGCGGCACCAGGGGCGGTGGCAGAACGCTTGCCGGCTGATCAAAGGTCTCTGAGAGCGCTATCGCACACTCCAACGGTTCTGTGGTTTTGCTTGTCCCTCCCGGGAAAAGGGTCGGGAAATCAATTTCGGCGCCATTGAACAGGCTGGTGAACGACAGCTCACCTTGCAGCCCGCCGACGATGAACTGCATGATTTCGACACCGTTCGCGCGCAAGCCGAAACGTCCGATCCCGCCGACAAAGCCGGTCACGGTGCCGTTCTGCAGATCGGTTGACGCGGTATGTACTGTGAAGTTACGCGGTATCATATTGGCTTTGCCCGCGATACAGCCCGCGCTGGGGCAGCCGAGCAGCCCGGTAAAATCCCCGAGCTTGGAAGAGCCGTTTTCGACCGTCGGATCAGTGTTCGCCGTGATATCGGCGGTCGGCACCGCCTCCATCAACCCGCGTCCGATATAGGGCGGTCCGGCACGCTGCCCGACCGTGCGGCGGAATTGCGGGCTCGGTCCCGTCAGGTTCGTATCGAATGAGACGGGCGGCAAGGGCTTGGGATAACAGGCATCGACCGCAGGCCGATGATGCTGTACGAACCCGCCAAACGGCTGGGCTGTCAGCCCGGTCACGATATTCGCGGTCTCGCCATCGAGCGGGTCGAAGAAACCGATGCCGTCGGGGTTGCTCGAAGCATCGGCATGGTTTGGATCGAAATCGCCAAAAGTGGTGAACGCGGCGGTTCTGCCGGTATTGTTCAAGGCATCGAAGTTATCGGGGGCAACACCTCCTCCGGTGGTAGGGTCGAGCGACGTATACTCAAAGTTCGTCGGGGTCGAGCGCCCGGCGCGCGTGACATTGGATACGTTTGCTGCGTTTGTGCAGTTGGATAGTGTCAACAGGCACGCCTGATTTACTTGACCTTGCAACAGCCCGGGGCTCCTGACCGCTTCAGCCGCGTTCAAGTGACAGCCGAGGCAGGCCGGCTGGTTGTTGATCGGCCCCAATCCTTGGGACGCCGTGTGGAACATTGTGAAGAACTGCAGACCCTCGACCATCGCATTCTTTTCGCTGGTCTTGGCGTCGGGATAGACCAGCGCGTCGAGGGCGTCCTCGGTCAGCCCATTCTGCAGCATGAACCTGCCGACCTCGCCGAACACGCCGCGCGGAACGCGCTTTGCCGGCTCGAACGTCGTTCCGGCCGGCGGGACCGCGATGTCAAAGCTTCCCGAATTGAAGACATTCGTCGACCCTGACGGGCAGATCGGCGGCCCCGTGGTCGGGATGGTGCACCCCGCTTCCTGTTCGCGTTGCGTCAGCAGCTGGCCATCGGTCGGGTTGTTGGACCCCAGCTCGGCCGACGCCGGCAATGTGAGGAACCCAATCGCCGTGGCCGCGATTAGTAGGATCGAAAATGTGCGCATACCCCCCTCCCCGGACAACGATTGACAAGGTTCACGCGGCTGTTCACGGTTCTCGTGGCGGTCTTTCGAATACTGCATGCTCTAGTGATTTTCCGTCGATGGTAGTCGCGCGATAAACCTTGCGCAACGGATCATTTTGGTGAATCTAAGATAAATTTGCGGCGGAATTGCGACTGCGGCTCGGCGGTTGCGCCCCGTCGATGGGCCGGGGTCGGCGCCTCGGCGCTGCCGCTGCCCTCGTCGATTCGCCGCCGCCTCTTCTGCTGCGTGAGCCGGCTCACACTCGATACGGCTTGGTCTGGTTCACCGTAGAGTTGCGCCGACGCGATATGCCCGGGTTCCCCATACTCACCCTCCCTCGATCGTGTTAGCATTCGTCCAACCGCCGTCATAGGTCGGAGCGGCGGATTTTTTCCCTGGTGAGTTTCGTGCGGAAATGAGAGTGCCCTCACCATGATCTCGCGGACCTCCGAGCGAAAGATGAGATACGTGCGGGTCGGGCTCTTGCTCGCCTGGTTCGTCCTGATCGTTTCGCTTTTTTGGGATCCCTTGACGCCCCGGCTGACGATGCCGGACAACATGGCAAGCCCGTTTCATCTGCGCTCCGCGCCGGTCATGGTCCAAGGGACGCCGCTCCCGGCCGCGCCGTACTCGATGGCAAACCGGATGTTCTGGACGATGGTGCTCCCCCTCGTCCCTCTCTTCTTGATGGTGTTCGGCCACGAGACGTGGCGGCGGGTCTGTCCTCTCTCCCATTTCAGCCAGATCCCGCACATGCTGGGCTGGCAACGCAAGATCAAGGTGCTGAACCGCCGCTCGGGCCGCGTCGATCGCGTGCTCGCCCTGCTGCCTGAGGCATGGTTGCGCCGCAACCATTACTATTTCCAGTTCGGCTTTCTTTCCCTCGGGGTCTGCGCGCGCATCCTGTTCGTCAACGCTGATCGGATCGCGCTCGTCGGAATTTTTGCCTTCATCCTCGGCTTTGCCCTAGTGATTGGCCTGATCTACGGCGGCAAGACCTGGTGCAACTATCTCTGCCCGATCTCGGTGATCCAGGACATCTACACCGGTCCCGGCGGCCTGTTGGATTCGAAGGCGCACCTCGCTGCGACCCCCGTCGGCCAATCGATGTGCCGCACGCCAGGACCGAACGGCGACCAGAGCATCTGCGTCGGCTGCACCACCAACTGCCCCGACATCGATCTCGAAAATTCCTATTGGCGAACCCTCGAATCGAATCAAAAGCGGTTTATGTACTACGGCTTCTTCGGTCTCGTGTTCGCGTTTTATACCTATTATCTCGTGTATTCGGGCGGCTGGGACTATTACATGAGCGGTGCCTGGACCCACGAGAGCGGGCAGATGGGCAAGTTGATGAGCCCCGGGTTCTATTACGGCGGTGTCGCCGTCCCGATCCCGAAGATCCTCGCCGCTCCGCTCTACTTTGCCGTCTGTATTGCGATCGCCTATTGGCTGTGGGTGCTGATCGAACGCGGATATGCCCGCCTTGCCGCCTTGCGCGGCAACGCCCTCAGCAAGGCGAGGCTGCGGCACCAGATGCTGACGGTCTGCGCGTTCTTGACCTTCAACCTTTTCTATGTATTCGCCGGCCGGCCCAACATCCTGTTGATGCCGCCCTGGGCGATCAAACTCATCGACGTGGTGCTCGTCTTCGCATCGGTAACGTGGCTGGTCCGCTCGCTCGCGCGCGATGCCGACCTCTACAGCCGGGAACGAGTGGCGCGCAGTCTCCGCGATCAGCTGGTGCGCATGGGCTTCCGCTCGGAAGACATGCTCGAAGGCCGCCCGATCGACCAGCTCTCGGCCGATGAAGTCTATGTCCTGGCCAAGACGCTGCCCAATTTCTCCGTCGCCCAGAAGCGCGAAGCCTACCGCGCGATTCTGAGCGAGGCGCTCGAAAGCGGCCACACCGAATCGGCCGAGAGCCTCAAGCTGCTGAGCGACGTCCGCGAGCAACTCGGGCTTACCGATGCCGACCATCATGCGATCACCGACGCGCTCGGCGTCCAGGATCCGGGTTTGCTTGATCCCGAGGCTCGTGGATCGGTCGAACTTCAGGTTCGGCGCGAGAACTATCGGAAGTTCCTCGCCGATCTCGTCCATCGGGAGTGCCCCGCCGGCGTCACGCCCGCGAGGTATCTCGCGAGCGCCCCAGCGCTGGATGCGATCGGACCGGTTCGCACGTTTTTCGGGATTTCCGAGGAGGATCACGCGCGCATCATCGGCGAGATCGGCGCAGACGAGACACATGTCATCACGAGCGCCCAGAGCCTATTGGAAAAGCTTCGCGAACTCGAAATTGGCAGGCTCTCCCTGGTTTTCGATTCGCGGCCGGAAGGGCTCCTGATCCGCCATGCCTTGCTGTTGAAGCAGAAAGCGCTGATCCCCGAACTGGTCAGCGTCATTGCATCGATCGGCGACCGGCAAGTCGCGCGCTCGTTTGCGCAATCGCTATATGTGTTGGCGGGCAAAGAGGTCGGCGCGATCACCGCCGAGGCGATCGAAGCCGCTCCCGAGGCGATCCGCGACGCGCTGCTGCGGATGACATCCGATCCGGTGTTGTGGTCCTATCTCGACATCATAGAGGCGTCAAAACCACCCGACGAAGTCTTCAGCGGGCTTATCGGCGATCGCGATCCGGTGGTTGCCTCTCTCGCAATTTCGGCGCTCGCCGCCACCAAGCCCGCCACTGCTGAACGGGCCGCCGCCGAGCTCCAGGCGCGCCTCGAGACGCCCTCTCCGGTGGTCGAGGACGCGCTCGCCGCGGTCACGCTCCGTGTGCGCTCCGACACGATCGTCGTCATGGCGGAACTCCTCGCCGTCGAGGTGTTTGCCGGACTCGATCTCGACACCCTTGCCCAGATAGCCCGGCAATCGGCGCTTGTCAGCTTCGGCGCCGGCGACCAGATTTGCCGGTTCGGCGAAAGCTCCGATTCGATGTTCGTGCTGGTGCGCGGCGAGACCGAGGCTTGGATCGAGGGCGAACAGGGGCGCGTCGTATTCCGCCGCGGCAAGCCCGGTGCGGTATTCGGCGAACTCGGCGTCATAACCGGTGTCCCGCGCACCGCCTCGATCGAGGTCATCAGCCCGACCGCCGAGGTTATCGCTATCCCGCGCGATGTCGTTGACGAGCTTCTCAGCCGCGATCTCCACGCCGCGCGCGCCATCCTCGGCGTCGTTTCCAGCTATCTCCTCACCGCACGCCCCGCGACGGTCCTCCCTCCGAGACGCGCCGCTGTCGAGGTACGCGCCGCCGCTCAGTAGAGGTTTACAATGCCGGTTCGTCTTACCGAAAAGTCGAGGGTCGTCGTCGAGCTGCCGATGATGATGTTCCTGCGCCTCGCCGACGGCGACGGCAAAATGACCGCGCGCGAAATGGAGCGGTTCGACGAACTGCTCGCCTCACGCAACTGGTGCCATTCGCCGCTGCTTCAGCGCTCGCTCGCCAACACCGAGGCCGAGAAGGCCGAATTGTGGAAGCAATACACGGCGGGAGAGCTCCGCGCCGGCGTCGATCAGGTCGCCGCATCCCTGGACACGATCCTCGGCTCGCTCGCGCCGGACGAGCGTCCCGATATCGAGCACGACCTCGTTCAATTTTCGCGCGAGCTTCTGAAGGCCGCGCGCGCGGGTTCCGGGCTGTTTCAAGGAGACAGCGATGCGAAAGCCGCCTTCGACGACCTCGTCGAGCTGATAAAGCGCCCGTCGGCGCGAGCTGCCGTCCAAGCCAAGACAAAACCGGCTGAGACCAAGCCGACGGCACCCAATCTGTGTTCACTGCTGACGGGCGATCTTGGCGACGAAATGTTCTGCCGGCGCGGCAAGCTGCCGGTCCGCTGCGTCCAGGTGATCGACGAGACCCGCGACGTAAAAACCTTTCGCTTTGTCGCCGACCCGCCAAAGCTGTTTCGCTATTATCCTGGTCAGTTTGTCACCCTCGAGGTGCCGATCGACGGCAAGATTGTCCGGCGAAGCTACACCGTTTCGGCGAGCCCCTCCCGGCCGCACGCCATTTCGGTGACCGTAAAGCGCGTCGAGCAGGGTCAGATCTCGAACTGGCTGCACGACAATCTCCACGCCGGCGACGCGCTCTTCCTCGATGGGCCGAACGGGACCTTCAGCTGCGTCCCCGAGGACGCTGGGCCCTACCTCTTCATCTCAGGCGGCAGCGGCATTACGCCGGTCATGTCGATGTCGCGTTGGCTGTCCGACACGACGCCCGACGCGGACATCCAATTCCTCCATTTCGCACGATCGCCGGACGATTTGATCTTCGCGCACGAGCTGCAGCTGATGGAGCGGCACCTGCCCGGCTTTCGCTGCCAATTCGTCTGCAGCCAAGCCGGCGAGGGGAGCAGCTGGACCGGTCCGACGGGGCGGATCTCGCCGGAGCTTTTGACCCAGTTGGTTCCGGACCTGAAGAGCCGCAGCGTCTATCTCTGCGGACCGCTCCCGTTCATGGACGCCAGCCGCGGCATGCTCGAGCAGATGGGCTTCGACATGACGCGGTTTCATCAGGAGATATTTGGCGGCGTGCCGCGGCGCGACCCCGGCGCGGCGGAGGCGCAGGCGAGTAAAATCGCGAAGGTATTGTTTTCGGCGAGCAAGATTGAAGTTGATTGCACGGGCTCCGATTACATCCTCGACCTTGCTCTCGCCCAAGGGTTGTCGGTGGCCTACTCTTGCCGCGCCGGACAGTGCGGCACCTGTAAGGTCACGCTTCTCGAAGGCTCGGTCGAGCAGGACTGCACCAATGGCCTAACTCCCGACGACGAAAAGGACGGCCATATTCTCTCGTGCCAGGCGCGTCCGATCGGCCGAATCGTGGTTGATGTATGATAGTGATTGCGCTCGTCCCATCGATGACGCCCGGCCGTCAGGCGGTGCTTAGAACTGGCCCTTGCCGATCCTGAACACGTCGGGGTGCGCGGCATCCTCGATATACGACAGTTCGAGGGTCAGCGGTGACGGCCGCGACGCCGTCTTGGTCTCCGAGCGGGCCGCTGCGGCCCCGCTCAGCACCATCAGAACGGTCCTTTTCTGGTCGTCGCTGCCGCGAAACACCAAGATCGAGTTGGCGGCAAGCTGATGATTGACGACAACGCTGTCCGGGCGAAACGCCTCCGAGGCGAAGTAGTCCCGCAACGAGTTCGCGGCGCCGACGATGGTCTCGTCAGCGGCCGGGTTGCGGTCGCTCGACCACAAAATATTGACCTGGATCAACTTTTTCGAGTGATACCCGAAGATATAGGAAATATGGGCTTTGCCGGTATGCGGCAGCAAATCAGGTACGATCAGGGAGAGGATGGTTGTCTTCTCGGACGGATTGACAGCGCCGGTAAGGCTCGCAGCCGCCACCGGGAAATCACCGCGGATCGCCCCGCGGACCTGCTCTTCGCTCATCCCGAAACGCGCCTGGCGGAACCCCTCGATGGCCGCCGGCGGCCCGATCGGCGGGCCAGGCCGGTCCGTGGCGGCGCCCTTTTCTGCCTCGCTGTTGGCCGGAAGCTGGTCGTTGGCGCAAGCCGGTTGGGCGGCGCCCCAGATCGACCCGATCGCTAACAAGGCGAGCACGATCCTGGCCGACGGCCTGAACCTGTTGCGGCACCGTGAAGGTGTCTCTTTCAAGCTACCCAAAGCTTGCATCGACGAAATAGCCAAATGTGGCATGATTGGGTGTAATTCAGGCGGAGATAAACACCAGTTAATACATTGATAGTTAACATTTCCCATACGATGGCATAAAAATTTTTGCAACGGCACAAAAATTGCCTTTACCATAGAGCAAAAATCTGTCAAAAAATGGTTAAACTAGCGTCCAAAAGAGGCGCGATCCACGAGGGAGAGAGAACATGAGACACAGTCGCTTCCTGAGAAACGGCATTCCGGCGCTGGCGCTGCTGGTTGGGGCGGGTTTTTATATCCAGCCCGCCGCAGCGCTGACAATCGGGTTCGACGACCTGACCGACAATGGCTTCGGCACGCCGATCGCCAACGGCTATCAGGGGCTGAACTGGGTCGGTTGGCAGGTCCTCAATACTCCGGACTTCACCACCAACGTCGGCCCGAACGGGGCCGCGGCCGGGACCGTCAGCCCACCGAACATTGCCTGGGATGCCTACGGCGCTTTGGCAAAAATCACCAGCGCTACACCGTTCACTTTGGTCTCTGCCGATTTGACGGCATTCTGGAACGATGGCTTGCAGGTGACAGTCGCCGGATATCTCGACGGCGTACAACAGGACAGTGTGACCGATACTGTCTCTTCGACCGCACCGATTCTTGAAACTTTCGACTTCGCCAACATCGATGAAATCGATATTTCTGCGACGGGGGGCACCCAGAACCCCAACTACTCGGGCGCAGGGTTTGATGTGGCGGTGGACAATCTGACCATCACCCCGATGCCGGTCCCGGCGCCGCCCATCGGCGCCACCCCGGCCTCCTTCGCCGTCGTCGCGGCGGGTCTCGTGGGCATGACCCTGATTCGCCGCCGCCGCAGGGATACATAACCCGGCTGACGGAGATTTTTACGAGGGCCGGCGGCCGCGCCGCGTTCCGCGCGGCCGACAAAAGCTTACCTGTCTTTGGGGAGACCATCGATGATCGGAACCCGCCGGACATTCCGGATAGTAAACACACTTCTTCCTCTATTGACGATGGCGAGCGCAGCCGCTTTCGCGCAGACAGCGCCGCCGCCGCTCTCCTACCAGGTGTTGCAGCAGTTGCAGAATAACCCCACAGCCTTAAACGAGTTGCTTAACCAACCGGCCGCCCCTCAAGCAGCCCCGGCACCGGCGGGCACGATCAGTTCTGCGAGCGCGACAGGTACATGGACAGCCGTGACAAACCTCGGGGGCGTCAGCCTCAGCAATCCGTTGCTGCTGACTGACGGGACCGTCATTGTGCACAATCAGCAGGCCCGCGATTGGTGGAAGCTCACCCCAGACGTCAACGGGAATTACGCCACCGGCACCTGGTCGAAATTTGCCATGCTGCCGTCGGGCTACGGCCCGTTATATTTCGGTTCCGAAGTGTTGCCCGACGGGCGCGTCGTCACAAACGGCGGCGAATACAATTTGGGCGTGGCGAACGACACCAATCTGGGCGCGATCTACTACCCGAGCTTTGGGGCGTGGACATCCGTAACGCCGCCATCGTTTATGGCGAACATCGGCGACTCGCCAAGCGTCGTGCTCGACGACGGCACCTACCTGCTCGGCGATTGCTGCGCTTTTAACCCGCCGCAGGCAGGGCTGTTCAACGCCACCCCGCCTTTCACGTCGGTTAATTGGACCCTGACCGGCACCGACAAGGCCAACGGCTCCTTTAATGAGGAAGGCTGGACAGTGCTGCCGAGCGGAAACGTGATAGCCGTCGATGTCGCAGTCTACTCGGGTCAGACTTCTGAAATTTACTCGCCCGTCACAGGCGACGTCCACCG
>Ga0210386_10003574_pt1 | contig 13030 bp, 8 predicted proteins | sample IncBWH32OmetaG_FD_160091 | JGI IMG/M metagenome (GOLD analysis project Ga0210386, IMG submission 160091) | Forest soil microbial communities from Barre Woods Harvard Forest LTER site, Petersham, Massachusetts, United States - Inc-BW-H-32-O ... | reverse complement strand
TTTGTTTCGGGCTAGACAGTAATATATTTTATTATGGTGATATGTGGGAGTATGATACCGGTACCAATTCATGGACCCGGAAAAGTAATATCCCCTCAGTTGGTACGCCTCATTTAGGTGCAAGCGGTTTTGTTATTTGTAATAATATTTATGTGGGTAGTGGAGTAGATTCTGCAGGCGGCTTTACTCATTCATTCTGGAAATACAGTACTACACAGGATTCATGGACACAGGTTTCAAGTGTTCCGGGGATTTCAAGAATTGCAGGTGCTGCTTTTGCCATTGGTGATAGCGGCTATTATGGATTTGGATTTGATAGTGTTGGGGTTACTTATAATATATTTGACAGGTTTTATGCGGGAGATAGTTGCGGCATACTCACCGGCTTGAATGCTATAAATAATATTTCAGGAATAAGCATTTACCCGAACCCTTTTACCCGTGTATGTTATATCCACTTGCCGGAAAATCTCACTACGACACCATTATTCTCTTTGATTGATGTTGAAGGGATAGAAAAGAAAATAGATACACAAGGTAATGGATCCAGTTATGTCCTTCAAAGAGGAAGCTTAACAGATGGCATATATATATTATCTATAAAATACAATGAACAAGTAATCCATAAAAAACTAATAATCATCAACTAAATTTGAATCTTTAATATTCGCGCCCATATGAAAAAGTTAATTGCATTATTCATTCTATTGTTTACTATATGTTTTTATAAAACAGCTACAAGCCAAATTATAACGACAATTGCTGGCGATAGTATTTCCGGGTATAATGGAGACAATATTCTTGCAAAAAAGGCTGAATTAAGTAATCCTGGGAATGTAGTTGTAGATAAAACAGGCGATTTGTATATAGCCGATTACAGCAACTTTCGAGTACGAAAAATTGATACTGCAGGAATAATTACAACTGTTGCAGGTAATGGCAATAATGGATATAGCGGTGATGGTGGACCTGCAACAAGTGCAGAAATCAGTCATTTATATTCAGTTGCCCTTGATCGATCCGGCAACTTATATATTGCTGATTATGATAATAGCGTGATACGTAAAGTAAATACCGTCGGAATTATTTCAACAGTTGCAGGTAATGGCATTAAAGGCGATAGCGGGGATGGAGGATTGGCTGTAAATGCAGAACTTCATTGGCCAAGTGGTGTATGTATAGATACAGGTGGAAATATTTATATAGCAGACTGCGAAAATAGCCGGATACGAAAAGTTACTGGTAATACTGGAATTATTACAACAATAGCAGGTAATGGAATTGCCGGATATAGTGGAGATAGTGGGCAAGCAACTGCAGCTGAAATAAACCAAGCGAATGAAGTTCTAGTGGACGACTCAAATAATATTCTGATTTCTGATACTTGGAACAATAGAATACGCAAGGTATATTTTAAAACTGGCATCATTAAAACAATCATTGGCAACGGCAATTATGGTTTTAGTGGAGATGGCGGACCTGCTACAGCGGCTGAACTCAAATATCCTGCAAATATTGTACTTGACAAGCAGGGGAATTTGATTTTTGCAGATAGCTATAATTGCCGAATACGTATAGTAGATATGTATGGAACAATAAATACAATAGCCGGCAATGGAACAGTTGGTTTTTCGGGTGATGGTGGTTCAGCTACGTCCGCTGAACTAAATGCTCCAACAGGCGTTGCATTTGACGCATTCGATAACATGTATATAGCAGATTACTATAATTACAGAATTCGGAAAATTTCGTATCTGACAGGGATTCCACAAATGTCCGTTTCAAAAAATATCCAGGTATTCCCTAATCCCAATAAAGGCCAGTTTTCAATTTTGATTCAGAAAGGAGTTTTACTTACGGAATTAAAGATTTATAATGTTTCAGGCGAGATTATATATTCAAAGCAATTAAACAATGTAAGCAATGAATATTTGGTAGATATAGAAAACATATTGCCTGGCAGCTATGTATTATTAATTAAAACAAATCGTGAAACAATTTATAAGAAGCTAATTATAAACTAACCAATTGAATTCCAACATTTAAACTTTCCACCCACATGAAACACTTAGAAAGATGCCTAATACACCTATGTCTATTTGTGAGTTTGCTTTTGCTTGGCTTAAAAACAAATGCCCAAGTTTACACTTACACAACATCTACATCTACTCCATCACCAACTCATGATGTAATTCAGTCTAATACTGGTATCGTTACTTTTATGCAAGGTACCGGCACTTTTGCATCTTCATCAGCCCTAACTTCATTTGGTGTAAACACTCAAAAACCGCTTGAACTTTTTGACGTTAGCGGTGGTAACATAGATGTATTTACTTCAAACAAAGGGTATAAGATAGATACGCAAATGGTGCTCTACAGAAAACTAATCACAATATGAAAAAACTCCTTTTACTATTTATAGTTTACACCACCTCATTTGCTACCATAAAAGCACAAGGTACTTGGGCTCCTCGTGCTCCTCTTCCTGATACTATCACAGCTCAGGGAATTTCAGGTTTTTCGGTTAATGGATATGGATATGGCGGTTTGGGAAACGACCAATATGACTTTAACAAACTATCTGATAAACTATGGCGATTTGATCCATCTTCAAATTCATGGGCACAAATGGCTTCATTCCCAGGTAGTGCAAGGGTTGCACCTGCCTGTTTTGTAATCTGCAATAAAGCCTACCTGGTTACGGGTTCCGTTGCCAGTGACGGAAAATGTGTTAAAGAATGCTGGGAATATGACGCAACAGCTAACCAATGGACACGAAAAACAGATTTCCTGGGCGGCGCAAGAACCTATGCAGTTGGCTTTTCAATAAATGGTATTGGTTATGTGGGTACAGGAGCGAATGAGGTAAGCGACTTCTACAAAGATTTCTTTTCGTACAACCCTATAACTGATAAATGGGCACAAATTGCCGATTTTGGTGGAATAGCAAGAGATGGAGATTGCGGTTTTGCAGCGAACGGTAAAGGGTATGTTTGTTTTGGGCAGGATAGTACAATAAAAAACCACAACGATATGTGGGAATACGACCCCGTTTTAAATACATGGAGCCAGAAAAGTAATAGCCCGGGTCCGGGTCTTTTAGGCGCAATTGGATTTTCAATTTGTGATAATATTTATGTAGGCAGTGGAGACAGCACTTCGGCTTTTCTAGCAGATGACCACAGGTTTTGGAGGTATAATACCTCATTAGATTCTTGGACACGGGAAGCAAATATCCCGCCACCAACGAGGATACAAGGCACAGCTTTTGCCATTGGTGATACGGGGTATTATGGATTTGGATTTGATAGTACTGGGAGTATTCTTGATAATATTTTCGATAGTTTTTTTGCCGGCGATACCTGTACAAATATTGACACTTGTAGTATTAATACAGGTTATGATAACATCGCTGATAATTCAATCATCAGTATTTACCCGAATCCGTTTAGTGATGTTTGTTATATTAAATTACCTCGTAATGCAGGTAATACAACTGTATTTTCCTTACTTGATATAGCCGGAATAAAACAGGAGGCAGATATAAAAGGCAATGGCACAAACTATACTTTGGAAAGAAACGGGCTTAAAGATGGCGTCTATATATTAACTATAAAATACAATGAACAGGTATTGCATAAAAAAATAATCATAATCAACTAAACATCATTCAAACTAATCATTCATGAAAACATGAAACTAATTACAATATGAAAAAACTCCTTTTATTACTTATAGTTTGGACCACCTCATTTACAGCTTTAAAGGCACAAGGTATTTGGACATCGCGTACTCCATTCCCTGACTCTGCAAGAGGATACGGGATAGGTTTTTCAATTGGTAATTATGGGTATATGGGATTAGGGACACAGAGCGGTGACGTAAATTCCATTTCCTTTAATGATTTTTGGCAATTTAACCCTTCAACTAATTCCTGGACCAAAAAATCAAATTTTCCGGGTGTAGCAAGAATTTGCCCTGCAACTTTTGTGATTGGGAACTATGCATACATCGTAACAGGGCAAAGATCGGATTCACTACCCCCACATTTTACTAATGAATGTTGGCAATATAATTCTTCAAATGATAAATGGACCCAGAGAGCAAATTTTCCGGGTGTAGCACGAGGATATGCCGTAGGTTTTTCCATTGGTGGAAAGGGGTACGTTGGAACTGGAAGTCAATATAATCAAAATTACCGAAAAGACTTTTGGGCATACGATACCGCAACAAATACCTGGTCACAAATTACCGATTTTGGAGGAACAGCGAGAATTTCAGCATGTGGGTTTAGCGCAAGCGGTAAAGGCTACTTATGTTTTGGAGATGATTCTATAACTGGAACAAGAAATGACATTTGGGAATATGATACTGCAACAAAGTTATGGACACAAAAAAATAATAATCCTGGTCCAAGTCAATGTGCAACAAGTGGATTTGTGATAAATAATAAAATTTACGTAGGAGCAGGAACTGATAACACAAATGGGAAATGTTATAACGAATTTTGGCAATACGAGCCTTTACTCGATTCTTGGATAAGTCAAGCGACTTTACCTGGTTTAGGGTTAACAGCATGTAGCACTTTCGCTATAAAAGATACAGGCTATTTAGGTTTGGGTGTTGATAGTGTTGTTATGGGGCATAAGGAACTGTATAAATTTTACGCTGATACTACCATTACAAGTATGAACGAATTATTAGCTGCTAAAGACGATATAGTGATATTCCCTAACCCTTTCAATACTTCATGTACAATCTCTATACCTGATAACTTTTATAACTCGATACCGAAATTTACCTTATATGATTTTAATGGAGTACAAGAGGATATCAGAATAAGTGATTTTAATCATAGATATATATTGTATAGGAATAACCTAACTCCCGGGCCATATATGCTTGAGATAAAATATAACAATAAAATCTTTAATGAAAAATTACTCATAACCAACTAACTCAAAACAACATTTACAATGAAAAACAAAACTACATTAGCTGCATTATTTATTCTTATACTATGTTTTATATTGATAGAAAATAAAACAACAGCCCAAGTCGCAACACTTGGACCAGTTACTTCTCCAGCCCCTACTCATGATGTTATTCAATCAACATCGGGAATTATAACATTTATGAAAGGAACGGGAGGCGGTTCAAGTGCATTAACATCTTTTGGTGTAAATACTCAAACGCCACTTGAACTTTTCGACGTTAGCGGTGGTAATATAGATGTATTTACTTCAACCAAAGGGTATAAGATAGATACGCAATTGGTGCTTTGGCATAATGGTATACCAAGTAATATTTTTGTAGGTGTGGGTGCAGGTAATACTACAACAGGGTTAATTCATAATGTATACATTGGTTTCCAGGCAGGGAACCATTCAGGTGGTACCGCCTCGAACAGCGTATTAATTGGTGATAGTGCAGGATATGTAAATGGGGCTAACGGAGCCACTTTTGTTGGATACGATGCTGGCATAAGGTCAGCCGCCGGCGCTGACTACGTTACTTATGTGGGCTACCTTTCAGGTTATCATCAAACAGGAGGATCATACAATGCTTTTCTGGGTGCAAATTCAGGCTATTATTCTGATGGAACTTCTAATACTTATATAGGTGGTGGTTCTGGTTGTACTATAGCTGATAGTTCAGGTAGCGAGAATGTTACGCTTGGGTTTGAATCTAAAACCGGTGGTACGGGAAGTAATGAAATAGCCATAGGAGCCAATGCTGTGGCTACTGTATCAAATACTATGGCATTAGGCGGCGCAACTACGGGAGGTAGTTCGTACGCTACATGGGTAGGTATTGGCTTATCGGGCGATGCACCGCAATGGCCCTTGGAAATTAACGCCGTATCAAAAACAAATACTGTACTTGGCGATTCAAGCGGATTACGATTCAGGCAGCTGACATCTTCTTCCACCATTACAGTTGCTGCACACAATTTTTTAACCGTTAATCAATACGGCGATGTTGTGCTCGATAAGATCGATAGTGTTTCATCATACGCTTTTGCCTGGACCTTAAAAGGAAATGCCGGAACAAGCCCGGGCACCAATTTTATTGGTACTACTGATAATGAAGATCTGATATTTAAGGTTGATAACACTTTTTCAGGTGAAATAAACCAGGCATCAGGTAATACCGCTTTGGGTTTTAGTAGTTTAGTAAATAATAATTCGACTGCAATTGATAATACCTCGTTAGGATATAAAGCATTACAGGTTAATACCTATGCAGGCCGAAATACTGCTATAGGAGCATTAGCTCTTTACACTCAAACATTTGGCACCTCGGCATGGGATTGTGAAAATACTGCTGTAGGAGCATCATCACTTTTTTCTAACCTGCCTACCTCAACAACAAATGGATACCAGAACACAGCTATAGGTTACGAAGCTTTATATTATAATGGTACAGGGAGTCAAAATACTGCTTTAGGTTTGCAGTCATCATTGGGTAATACTACCGGTGTAAATAATACGAGTGTTGGATTTGGAGCAAATTACGAGAATAAAACAGGCAGTTGTAATACAGTAGTGGGTTACGATGCATTATATGGCGGTACGGGTAGTTCGCCATACTCGAGTGATGGAAATACGGCAATAGGTGATTCGGCTGGAATTGGAAATCGTACAGGCAACGACAACACATATATTGGTTATAAAAGTGGCCAAACTACTCTTACAAACTATTCAAATTCCACAGCTATAGGGTATAATGCAATTTTCACTGCAAGCAATACCGCTGTTATCGGTAATACTTCAGTAGGGACTATTGGCGGGTATGCTAACTGGACGAATTTTACATCAGATAGAAGGCTCAAAAAAAATATTCAACACGATGTACATGGACTCGATTTCATATTAAAACTGCAACCTGTAACCTATAATCTTGACATTAAAAAAATAAATGCCCTTCTTAGCCGAACCATTACAAAAGATTCTGCCGGAAAGACCGAAACAATAACCATTGGTCCAAAATATGATTCGGCCTGCATAAAAAAAGAAGCAATACGGTATAATGGTTTTATAGCGCAAGATGTGGAACGTGTTGCTGATAGCTTAGGGTATAGTTTTAGTGGCGTAATTCATCCTGCAAATGATAAGGATAGCTATAAAATGAGCTATTCAGATTTTGTAGTACCTATAGTAAAAGCTATACAGGAACAGCAAGGCATAATTAATTCTCAGGCAAAGGAAATTGCTGACTTAAAAACACAAATGGTGGCTATGCAAAAAGCAATTGCCGATCTGGGAAATAAAAAGTAGCATACATTTTTATCAGAATAAAAGGGGCTGTTGAAAAGAACAGCCCTTTTCTATTTTCATTCAGAAACATTGGTTTTAAATTTGCATTATTGGTGCAAAACTTGCGCTGGAAATAAGTTCATTGAAATAGTATAAGTAGAAATGCTTCTCCCGGGCTGGAGGATCAGCATGACAAAAAATGTCATTCAATCAATTTCTTAAAATTGACAGAAATTATGTCAATCTGCTGGTAAAGTATTCAAAATGAAGATTAAAAAAATGGCAAAAGGTGACAAAAAGTAAATGGGCGGGTGGTTTACAAAAACATAGGTATTTTTTGGGTTTATAAAATTGAAGATCAATTGGTTGATGGTATACAAATGGGTAAAAGTGTAACCCACCCCTGGCTGCCCCTTACCTGCATAAGCAGGGGGCTTAAATTGCAAAATCAATGGTTTTGATGAAATTGACAAGTATATGAAAATCAACAGAATAACATATATGAATTTCCGAAAAATTGCAATTATATGCAGTTATATGCAAATGACTTGCAAGTTTATAAAGTGGAAAGTTTATAAAGTGAAATAGGTAGATGCTTCGACCCACGAGAATTCGGTGCAGGCAGGCTTAGCATGACAAGGTATTTAGCAAACAGGTAAAAGGTGGGCCCGGCTTAGCTGCAAATTATGCGACAGGGGTTTGCGTTAGGGATAGCAGCGGAAAGCCCACAGCGCAGCGAGGACTTGAAGCGTATAGCCCGACCCGCAGGGGAACGCCCAGAGGAAATAACGAATACAGAACAAGGAATAATGAATATTGATGTATAAAAAGCTCAATGAAATAAGCCAGGGGGGCCGGTAGGGGCATTTTGCTTAACCAAAACACCCCTACCGAAGCTCTACTTAAGTTGCAAGCAGAGTATTTTAAGGTATCTGTAGAATTTCACATGACTGTGAAAAAACTACCATCAATTACAAAAATTATAAATACAGAACGTTAATTACAATACTAAAAAACATGGGGTAAGGCCTGTGCTTAATGCACAGATAAGAAAAAAGCTAATTACACACAACCGCTGTATATCATACAGAGGAGATACTGGTAATTAAAGAGATTATGCTTTTTCAATTTAATAACAGGAACGTTTTTTTTAGTTTCAAGGCGGTAGCAAACAAATACAATGGTCAGAAATTCTTCAACATAACTATATACGGCATAATTAATACGGTTGAGACTATGAAGCAGAATATTGAAGAAACGAGCCTGGCGTTGCAGCCAGAAATACATAGCTGCCAGCTGCCTGCTATAGGCTGTTTTTTCAACATTTAAACTGGCTATGTAGTTTGTTAACACCTTTCTTTATTTTTTTTCTATTACAATTATATGCAACAAAACTTCCAAATCCAAATTTAATGGCACTTTTCGGCATTAGAATAGCATTAGAATTTTTTAATATCGCCTTAGCACAGGTCAACAACAGAACCGCTTACTTCAGGCAAGTATACACTACCGGAAGAATAAGTTTTTCCCACAATGCATATTCTTTTGCCGAAGGGTGTAAACCATCACTTGCAATGAGATCGGGATTGTTCTTCATTTTTTTGGTTTCCGGGTAAATGTCAATATACTTCAAGCCCCTTTTATTTACTTCCTTAATGATAATACTATTAAAATCAGCTATGCCTTTTGCAATGTCTCTGCCCCCGCTATATTGCGCACCGGTTGGTGTTACTCCAAAATCGGGTATGGTTATTAATACCAGGTTCTTTTTATTGCTCAATTGGCTTTCGGTATTATCAATAATATATACCAGGTTTTTATGGAAAGTGGCGGAATCAACACCATGCACCCAATCATTTACACCTATAAGAAGGGTAACAAAATCGGGTTTAATTTGTTCCATTATCGGTAATTCCCTATCTATCAGGTCTTGCGTTGTCCAACCTGTTCGGGCAGGGTTTGCCGAAAGCTCTATGCTTACTCCTTTTTCATTTAAGTGGCTGGTAAGTATCAGCGGCCATGCTTCGTCGGGTTTGGCTCCTTCGCAACAGGTGTATGAATCACCAAGGGCTACGTATTTAAGTTTTGCTTTTTGGCCCGGAGTACCTGCCATACATCCTGCAATTATGAGTATTAATAATATAAAACGCCCTGTTCTCATGCCTTAATATACGAACTAATGCTAATAACAGATTTCAGAATGAATTTATTTTGAAATTCTTGTGTGAATGAAGGCATTTTTTTACAATCTTTGCAGCCCAATTTAAAAAATGACTTCGTAGCTCAGCTGGTAGAGCAAAAGACTCTTAATCTTTGGGTCGTGAGTTCGAGCCTCACCGGGGTCACACAAATTGAAAAAGGCTGCTGAATAAGCGGCCTTTTTATTTTACCGATAAAAAACAGCAATTCGACCCTGTTTTTTTACTTACCTAAAGAAATTTTTAGTTGAGCCTTTATGGTGCCGATAACTTGGCCCAAAATTAAACCTAAAAAATCAATATCATGAAAGTAAAAAAAGTTATTACAGGAATCAGTGTTGTTATTTGTTCTCTTGGTTTTGCTACTGTTACAGTTGCACAGGATAAGACAACTGATAAAAATTCGTCTTCTACAAATACAACTAAGACTTCAAGTGAAACGAATAATGGAACTACAAAAAGGTCTACCACAAAGACTGTTAAATCAACGGAAAGTAAGAATGGTAATAAAAAAGTAAAAGAGACCAAAACAGACACCAAAGTTGAAAGTGATAAAAAATAGAGCAAAGTGATTTGTTGGTAAAACCCCAAAAGAGCCAGTTAACACTGGCTCTTTTTTATGCTCTAAAGTAATTGTAATTCAATTAGTTTAAAGAATATTTTATTTGCACGGTATGTAAACTATTTGCCCGTTTTAATTTCACCGACAATTTTCCTGTGTTTACCCATTATTCTTACCGGTTTATAGAAAAAAAACCTATGCTTTCCCTTTAATGCCGCTTCATTATAGTACGGTGAGGCTTCAAGTAATTTCGTTCCGAAATATATGTATTCGATAACTTTGAGCATGCAAATAATTACATTAAACTGGGTAATTAATTATATTGCTAATTTAAACGTTAAAGTAATATTATATTAGGCTATATAATTTAACTAATCCTTTTGATTTCCAGAACTTATCTGTATATGATTCTGATTATTTATCGATCATCAGAATCACGTATGATAATTAGCACTAGGATGATACATATTTAAGCTATTTATAGTATACTAGAAAGATTATGCATAACACCTAAAAGTGGCTAATATTTGTACTTTAATAAAATTAAAAAGCAATATATTCGTGTTATGCCTTTAAAATCCGTACATTATTCCAATCTAAATGCACTACGCTGTATAGCGGTATTTATTGTTATAATACATCATATAGAAGCCTATAAAAACATGTTCAGTATTGGGTCAAACTGCCATATTGCTATCATTAATATGGGAAAGTTAGGAGTAGTACTATTCTTCGTTTTAAGCGGCTTTCTTATAACTAACTTATTATTAATTGAGCAGAAAAGTGAAGAGAATATCAATATAGTAAATTTCTATAAAAGGCGCATATTAAGGATATGGCCTTTGTATTTTTTCATTGTGACGATTTCTTTGTTTCTATTGCCTCATTTGCTTTGGGTTCCAGAATATGATTTAAATGAAATAAATAGCCATATCGCAATAAAATCTATACTATTTATATTTTTACTTCCCAATTTGGTGAATAGTTTATTTGGTGCGCTTCATTATACCGGCCATTTATGGTCCATAGGGGTAGAAGAACAGTTTTATTTGATTTGGCCTATTTCAATGAAATTCATTAAGAATAAAACATTGTTTATTGGGATATTAAGCGCTTTATATATAATGATAAAATATTTGCTCATTCATTCGAATTTTTTCGTTATCACTAAATATTGGCTGGAAACGCCTATTGATTGTCTGGCTATTGGAGGTCTTTTTTCGTTAATTAATATGAAATATACATCAATAAGCAAGATAATATTCAAGAAATATATACAATATCCAGTATTCATTGGTACTACTATATTCATGTTTTTAGGGATTGATTTCGGTTTTTTACAATATGAAGTATATGCTATTATGTTTGGTATAATCATAAGCAATCTTGCTTTAAATGCTAAACGAATAATGAACCTTGAAAAAATAAAATCATTGAACTACCTTGGTAAGATTTCATATGGAATATATATGTATCATCCAATGGTAATAGTATTTGTCATTGATATAATGTTAAAATTCCAGCACTCAAACAGTATAATCATTTATACATTGTCATTTATTTTAACTATAGGCATTTCAGCATTATCATATCATTTTATAGAAAGTAAATTTTTGAAGCTTAAAACAAGGTTTTCAACTATAATAACAGGGGGTAATAACTAATAGCTGAAACAATGTTCTTTATTTGTCAGATATACCAACTATTGCCCGCTTTAATTTCACCGACAATTTTCCTGTGTTTACCCATTGTTCTTACTGGTTTATAGAAAAATCATTCTACTGGCTTTAACCGAGTTATATCTTAGCATCAGGTTTGAGAATCGTATTTAAATATAACCTCTTCCTGCGCCAAAACACAATCCTCCTCTAATCCTTGGCGACTGAGCACCAGGAAGAGGTTTTTTTAAAACCCCAAAAAGCCCCTCTCGTTTATGGTGGGGCTTTTTTTTATTCCTATAGTTCTAAATACAAAACAGGTCTAGTCTTCTGCTTCCCCCAGTGTAAAGTAAAAGGTACTTCCACTACCCTCTTTAGATTCTATCCAAATTTGGCCGCCATGCTTTTCAATAATTCTTTTACATATTGCCAGGCCTATACCTGTACCCTCATATTGTTCACGGGTATGTAATCTCTGAAATATTACAAAAATGCGGTCGTAATACTCTTCAGCTATACCTATTCCATTATCTGAAATAGCTATCCTCCAGAATTTACCTTGTTTAGTTGCGCTAATGTTTATCTCAGGTATCTGCGCACCTTTATATTTAATGCTATTATCAATAATATTCTGAAATAACTGAATCATTTCTGAATGATCTGCATTTACAATAGGCAACTTATCTTTTATAATAATTTTAGCGTTATTCTCCAATATAGTTGTATGCAAGTTGTTCTTAACTATCACTATAATGTCATTAAGATCAACATCATCAAAAGAACCCTGGCTACGTTCAATTCTTGAATACATTAGAATATCATCAATAAGCGTATTCATCCTTTTGGCTCCGTCAACAGCAAACTCAATAAATATATCGGCATCAGCATCAAGTTTGTTTTTATAACGCTCTTCTATCAGCTGAAGGTAGCTTGCAATAGTTCGTAAAGGTTCCCTCAGGTCATGCGAAACAGCATGGGCAAACGATCTCGATTCCTTATTTGCATCTTCCAGTTCCTTTGCCTTTTCTGTCAATTTATCATTTGCTTTTTTAAGTTCTTCCTTTTGTTTTTCGAGTGAAATTGTTCTTTCCGTTATTTTCAGTTCGAGTGTTGCATTTGTTTCTTTCAAATCATCTTCTATATGTCTTCGTTCATTAAGGGTAGTACTTAAAAACATCATAGTAATTGAAATAACACACAAAAACACTTGTAATGAGATAAGCGATTCATTTACCGACCTTTCACCAAAGGGTCCTGTTAAGTGAATGGTGCTCCATATGGAGAATACTGAAATAGCAAGAGATACAATTGCCAATTGACGCTGACTCATACTGAATACACACCAGGTAAGTA
>Ga0210386_10003572_pt1 | contig 13032 bp, 11 predicted proteins | sample IncBWH32OmetaG_FD_160091 | JGI IMG/M metagenome (GOLD analysis project Ga0210386, IMG submission 160091) | Forest soil microbial communities from Barre Woods Harvard Forest LTER site, Petersham, Massachusetts, United States - Inc-BW-H-32-O ... | reverse complement strand
GCTTCATTCATGATACTTCCTCCTAAATAATTGGTGGGTCGAGTAGCTCTGGCGCTGACGTAGCGTCCGTTCTCGTCAGTAGGCAACGCGAGGGGGCAGCTCAGGCTGATCGGTCTGTCAGGCTAGGGGCAAAGGAGCGCCAAACTATAGCTTTCCTGCCCCAAACTAGCTGAACGGGCCGACGAGGGCAGCGCGCAGCGATCCTCCGCCGGAGGGACTGCGGAAGCGAGGCTTGTACGTCAGATCAGTCGGGACTCTCGTCCGTCAGAGTCGCAGATCGGCCTCTTCAGGGGCGACTATGTACTTGAGATCGTAAAGCACATGTTCGCTCTTCCCAAAGGCGCGGATCCTCTGCGCACCCATAGCGCGGATCTGTTCGTGCGCCACCGCTAAAACAATGGCGTCGTAACTCCCGGGTGGCGGTTCGGCAATAGGCGTAAGGCGATACTCACGCTCAGCCTGTTCACTGTCGACCCAGGGGTCGAATACATCAGTACAAACATTGTAGTCGGTCAGTTCCCGCACGATGTCGATGACGCGGGTATTACGCAAATCGGGACAGTTTTCTTTGAAAGCGAGGCCCATGACCAAAACTCGGGCGCCATCGATCTGGATGCGACGCTTCAACATTGCTTTGACGAGTTGAGACACGACATGAGCGCCCATTCCGTCGTTTAAGCGCCGACCCGCCAGAATAATTTCTGGGTGGTAACCGATCGCTTGCGCTTTGTGGGTGAGGTAGTACGGGTCGACACCAATGCAGTGCCCTCCCACTAAGCCTGGTCGGAAGGGCAGAAAATTCCATTTCGTGCCTGCTGCAAGTAGGACCGCCTCTGTATCGATGCCCATTTTACCAAAGATAATTGCGAGTTCGTTCACCAGAGCAATGTTAAGATCGCGCTGGGTGTTTTCGATTACTTTGGCAGCTTCGGCCACCTTAATGCTAGGAGCTTTGTGCGTTCCGGCGGTGACGATCTGCCGGTAAAGTTGGTCGACTTTCTCGGCGACGGCTGGGGTGGAGCCCGACGTTACCTTTGTAATCGCGGAAAGCCTATGAAGCTTATCGCCAGGGTTAATCCGCTCAGGACTATAGCCTACGTAAAAGTCGGCGTTGAACACCAAGCCCGAGATTTCTTCAAGTATAGGTACGCATTCTTCTTCAGTTGCCCCAGGATAGACTGTTGACTCGTAGATGACGATATCGCCTTTCTTCAGAACACTCCCGATGAACTGTGAGGCTTTGATCAGCGGGGATAGGTCTGGCCGCTTGTGCTGATCGATTGGCGTTGGCACAGTGACGATAAAGATGTTGCAATCGGCAAGCTCCGCCACATCGGTTGTGAAACGCAGGCGAGTGGCGTCACGCAGTTCGTCGTCGCGGACTTCCAAAGTCAAGTCGCGTCCGGCTTTCAATGCCTTAACGCGCGAGGAGCTGATGTCGAAACCGACCACTCGATAACGTTTGCCGAACTCTACCGCCAAGGGCAAACCGACGTATCCTAAGCCTACTACGGCGAGCCGGGCCTGTGAAACGTCCTCCAGGACCTTCGCAGGATGGTCAGGGACGGGCAACTCGGCAAATGTCGAGCGCTCTAAGATCTCATTCATGACGGTGACTGCTTCCTCAAACGACTGTTATGCAGACGCTGCCTTAGGCTGCAGCCGAACTCCTTTGCCCGTACAGGATCCTGATAAGCGAGTGCAGGAGAGAGCAGTCGCGGCGAGCTCAACAGAAGCGATCAGCCCGAATTGAAGCAAACAGCGCAGACGATAGCAAATTCGCTTTTAGGCGAAAAGAAATAATCATAGGCGTCGCTTAGGCAGTGATCGCGGCTTCATCCATATAAGTAACCCGAGGCACCATACCTCTTCGCGCGTCGTTCATCGACAAAATTAAACACGAGACCCGCGATCTTCGATCGATCCGGCAACAATTTGACGTTCTGGTATACAGTATTCCGGTGCGTCTTTCCCCACTTGACCACGAAGACGACTTTGTCGACGATATTAGAAATCAACCGTGCGTCCACCACGGGTCCCACCGGTGGCGAGTCGACCACCACGCAATCGAAAATATTCCGGTATCGCTCGATCAATCTGCGAAGCCGATCGAACGTCAGCAGATTGCTCAAATTCTCACAATCGACGCCGGCGGGCAGCACCCATAAGCCGTGGGTCGCATTGAAGTGAACCGCTTCCTCAGCTTTGCTTGGGTCAAGAAGAAGATCCACAAGACCGGCGTCGTTATCGAAGCGAAAATACCGGGAAACGGACGGATTGCGCAGATCCGTGTCCATAATCAACGTTTTCAGACCGGCTTCACTGAATGAAGTTGCTAGCATGATGGACGTGGTTGTCTTCCCCTCGCCAGGGAGAGCGGAAGTTACTTGAACGACTTTGGGTGGTCTTTCTACCTCCAACATCTGGATACTCATGCCCAAGGTCCGAACAGCTTCGCTCAAGCGGGGATTTGGTTTGGAACTGCGCGGGAAAGCCGCTGTGCATCCACTGATTAGAGACGCGCGGGGGGCGATCCGAATGATGGACCCAAGCAGCGGCAGGCCAAGGAGTTCCTCAGCCTCCCGGGATGTGGTGAAGCCGGCGTCGAGCACTTCCTTTGCCCAGGCGCCGCCTACACCCAACGCCAGGCCCAATAGCGCCGCAATCGGCAGGATTACGAGCTTCCTAGGAGAGCTAGAGGTGGCCGGCGGCGTTGCGGGCGCGATGATGCGGCCCAGGCGCGCCTGGTCTCCAGAGAGTTCGTGAATGGAACTGCTGCGCTTTAAGAATTCTTCGAATAGACGCCTGTTAACTGTCGCAGTTTCTTCCAGATCGTGTAACTCAACTGACGTTTTATTAGCTAGATTACTCTGTGCGGTCGCCTCTCCCAAAATCTCCTTGAGCGACTGCTCTTGCGCCAAAGCGAGGAAATACTGGTTTCGGACATTCTCACCAACCGTCCGCACTTCGGCGGCGATAGCGCTTTGCTCGCGGGCTCGTTCGGCACGCAATTTAACGACTTCTGGGTTGGCTTCGCCCAACCGTGCGGCCAAGCCCGCCTCACGGAGGGAGACGTCGGCTAGCTGAGTGCGGAGCCCGCTAATCAATGGGGAGTTGATCGCCCCCGGCAAATCTCCTGCGTCACCGCCGCGGGTTTCAAGGTTTTGTAGAAGATCGACCTTGTTTTTTGCTTCCGCTGCGTCGACGTGGGCCGCGACCAGACGGGCGTTGAGCTTGGCCACCTGTTCCTGACTCAAGGTGATGTTCTGCTCACCCTCGACAAGGTTGTGCGCTTCGCGGAAGGCGACGACCGCCTCCTCCGACTCGCGCAGCCGCGCGCGCAAGTCCGGCAGCCTCTCATTGAGCCATCCAGCTTCCCGCTGCCCTGCCTCGAGTCGGGCATAGAGCGGGTCGAGAAGGTACGCTTCTGCGACTGCATTGGCGAGCTGGGCGGCGCGCGTCGGATCGGTCGAGATAACGATGATGCTGATGACATCGGCCGCACCGACGCGCTTTGCTGTCGTCGCCTGGGCTAATAAGCCTGTCGTTGCAGCGACCTTGTCGAATCCGACGATGCTGACTGTCGCTTCTGCTCTGGCCGCGCCAGCCAGGCCCTTGGCGGTTCCTATGGCGAACTGACCAACCGTTCGAACTGCCCCCGCGAAATGGAATCTAATGATCTCGACTGCGCGTTCGACGATCCCTTTCTCGGAAGTCCGCTTCGCGACCAGTTGGGGAGGCACAGGTGCCTCTAACCCGTCGACGGCCTGGACAGCAGACTGACCGGCGGCTTCAATCGCGTGAGCCAAATTGGATTTTAAGCTGCCGAGCCAACTCAACCTTTGCGAGGGTCTCGCTCCGAATTCGGGATCGTCGACCAGATTTTCCTTTTCGACTACCCGGCGCAGCAACTCGGTTGATCTGACGATTGCGATCTGGTTGTCCAGGGTCAACGAATCGAGCGTGCTCTGCGAGGTCGCATCCGCGCCGTCCACTTTTTCGCCGATGGGATCGATGATGACTTGAGCGGAGGCGGTATAGCTCGGAGGCTGCGTGGCCAACCAGACCTCCGCAACAAGCAACGCGATCGCCGCCACTGCGAGCACAAACTTCCACCTACGCCATAGGAAGTACAGGACAGAGTGGATCGCGTCGCGCAAATCCGCTGAGCGCTCCGTGAGGAGCGTTTGTCTAATCGGCGTCGCTAATGGTTCCACTCTCAATCCGTGTAACTCGCGCAAAGATGCGATCGGTCACGAGCGGCAACCACGCACGAGCCATTCGCGTTCCGTGTGAGACTTTTGCTCGCGTCGCTAACCGGCCCGGGCTCCGACCACGGAAGACGGCTGGAGTACAGCCTTACGCTTCACGATGATTTCGAGCCAGTTGCGATAAAGGCGTATCGAGTTGGAGCGCCAGGAGCCGTTGTCCGTTTTGTTCGTCGCGGCCGGCGGGAAGCAGGCTGCGAGTTCCAGGTGTCGCTCGCGCCGGGCCCGCTCGATCAAGTCTTCGAACTCCGCGAGTACGTCCGCGTCAAAATAGTTCGTTGGAGGAGCAGGCGGGGTCTCGCGCTCGCCCGCCAGATAACGCCGGAAGTCGCGTCGAAATTCTCGCGCCAACGAATCAGAATCGTATTCAGGGTGGCTCTGCAAAAAGACGAGAAGGCTCATCTCCTCCTTAACAAACACATCGACACCCGCCTGGTCGGATTTGACCAACGTCTCATAGCCCTTGCTCGCCAGCATGGCTTCATCCAGGCTGTTGAGCCGGGAATGTGGTAATGAAAACTCCTCAGGCATACCATCGACAAGGGGATGACGGCGGACAACGCGCGTCGCGAAGACTCCGGACAACTTGCGCACACACGGAGTCCGAGCGATTGCGTCCCAATGCAGCACAGCGGCGTGCGCGGCCAAACACGAGAATATCGTTGATTGCGTTCGCCTTCTCGCCAGATCGAAGATGCCGACAAGTTCGCGCCAGTAAGCCTCCTGAGGCAAAGACGGGGCGCGTGGCTCGGCGCCGGACACAATCAGCGCATCTAATCGTGCAGCGCGTAAGCTGCTAGCGCGATAGTAAGTCCCCTGCATCTCGCGATGGGCATCGAGGCTGCGCGGCACGCTATCGAGGGCGTAGAAGCGCAGGCGCACGTCGTGGTCCTGGCTGGCGTCCTGGAGGAGCCGCATGAATTGCCGTTCCGTCGAAGCCAGGGCGGCGTCCGGCATATTGTTTAGAATGCCGATCTCTAGGCGCCGAGTCCGATCGAGAGACACCTCGCGGTGAAGGCGACGGTCGCGCCGGTCGCCGGGGTCCGTTGCAGAGGCCGGGCGCTCAAGAACGAGGGTCATAGCTCCGCCTATGGTTCGGGACCGCTCTTGGAAACTCAGGATTGAAGTTCACGAAAGTGCCGCCACTGTTTCACAAGTCGAATCGGGCCTTGTCGGCGACCGTCGGTGTCTCGTCGCACTGAAGGGTGTGCTCGTTATGGGAGATTGGAGAGTTGTTGGCGGTCGCCTTGGCGCGTTGTGTTGGCCCGCTGGGCTCAAGGAGCAGCAGGCTTCGACTCTGTCGACGCCGTTAGAAGGCCAGTCGGACGGGAAGGCCTATCTCAGTTAGCTGAAAAAACCAAGGCAAAATCGGGTATCAGCTCCTCATAGACATCCAAAGTCTGCTTGATGACAAGCTTCTCATCGAAGCAACGTAACGCTTTTTCTCGCGACGCAGCGCCCAGCTTCCTGGCGAGATCAGGGTTGGCGGCGAGCCGCCAAATGGCGGTGGCGAGTGCGCTCGCGCTTCGCGGTGGAATGAGTAAGCCGTCTTGGCCGTTCGTAATGACGTCTTTGCAGCCGGGAACTTCCGTGGCGATGAGCGGCAACCCGCACGCGGCCGCCTCAATCAAGCTCTTCGGAAGCCCTTCGCGATAACTTGGGAGGACAAAAATGTCGGCGTCCGCATAAAGGGCCCTCATATCCTCAACGTGACCGAGAAAGCGAACGAGGCCCTCAGCTTGCCACTCTTGAATTGTCTCAGCTGGAATAGCGGCCGGGTTACCAGGATCTGGCGCGCCAGCGGCAATGAATTCGAGTCCCCTGCCTCGGAGGATACCAGCTGCGCCCACCAACTCTGCCAAGCCCTTATCCCAAAGTAACCTGCCGCAGTACAGAATTTTTCTCGGACGACTCGCGCCACGTCCACGCTGTGGGCGCGGGAAAAACCTCTCGCAATCGACCCCGGAGCCGGCGATCAGCCGCAAATTGGTCTCCGGCGCGCCGATACGAACCAAGGTATCTTTGTCATCGTGATTTTGGACAATGACCCGCGTCCGCCCCCCAACCATCGCAAACCTCATTAGGAGCGAAAGGGCCCGGGCCAGTAATTGCGCCTTTCGATCTCGGCTCGTGAATACGTAACCGAGACCGGTCACAGCGTTGATGCGGCTGGGAACCTGGGCCAAAAATCCGGCAAGAGAGCCGTAGAGCACACACTTAATGGTGAAGCTATGAATGATGCATGGCGCTTCGCGGCGGAACAGTCGAACGAGCCTCCAGAGAACCAATGCCTCAACGTCTGGCCGCAAGCTGCGTCGCTCCATTTCCACCGGCTCCCAGCGAAAACCCATTTGACGTAGCCGCGGGCCATAGGCTCCGGCTGGCGAGATCATCAAAACAGAGTAGCCGAGAGACTGAATTTTCCGCGCTAGTGACGTTCGGAAATTGTATAAGTACCAATCCGTGTTGGCGTACATGACGATGACTTGCTGTGGGCAGGCCTTCGCACTGAGCCTACTCGGTTGCAACGACCAGGCTGCGCTTTGATCAAGCAACACGAACTGAACTTCGTGGACTGAGTGGCTTTACGAAATCGGCGCGTGGCGCCAGCCGCCAAACGGCGGGTGCAACAAGCGAGCGGTCGAGCTGAACATCCCCTGGCCGCTCATGATGTCGAGAAGTACCTTCACGCGCCCCTTTTTCGTTGAACTGTACCAGACGACACAGGGTCTCAGCACCTTCATTTGGTGGGGCCGACTACCCGCGGCTAAGGCGCGGTGCGCCGCTTTTGTTCAGCAAAAGGCGAAAGAGCCTCTCTTGATCCGATAACTATTGGGTAACACCGCTGCATCTGGTCTTTGCGCGCACGCGCTATCGCGGCCGCAAGCTGATCCTCATTGCGTCGGTCGCCCCTCAAGACAGTCAGGAACGTACGCCATATGATCTCGGCATCTAGGCGAAGCGACACGTTCTGCACATACCATTCGTCCAGACTGTTTTTTTCCTCGACGCTAACAAGTTTGCCGCCGTTGATTTGGGCCCATCCGGTCAACCCAGGCGCAACGGCAAGCCGCAGCGACGGATCGGCAGGCTGATCGACGGGCAGAAGCGGCCTCGGGCCAATGATCGCCATGTCGCCTTTAATTACATTGAGCAACTGCGGAAGCTCGTCGAGCCGTGTGGCGCGGAGAATTTCCCCTAGGCGCGTGCTACGCTCGTTAGCGGACAGCAATCGACCTTTGCCGTCGACCGCGTTGCGCATTGTCTTAAATTTGTATACGAAAATCGTGCGCGCGTTGCGTCCAACACGGCGCTGCCAGAAGATTACAGGCGATCCCACGCTTGTAAAAACCAGGAAGCCTGTAAGGGCAAGCACCGGTAGAAATATCAGGACGCTCGAAGTTGCAATCATCACCTCGAATATGCGTCTGATGCGAAGATAACCTGCGCGCGACGAAATCACCGGCCGGACGTGGGAGTCGAGCGCCCCCAGTTCGCCGTCAAAGACGCCAAGCTTATCGACGAGCAGTTCGAGCTGTAAACCACGAGAACGGCACAGCGGTTCGAGGCGCTCGCGGTACTCCAATGCCCGGTCGCGATCGTGCTCGCACACGGCCACGCCCCAAATTCTGAGCCCATGTTGAGCAAAATCATCGAATAACGCCCCGGCGTCCTGGGTTCCCCCGACGATGGTATGGCCAAGGATTGACCGTCCTTGCAGCCACTTACTGTCGTCGAGAATTGCGGCAATGCGCCAACCGGCTTTTGGAATTGACTCAAGAAATCCAATGTAAAGCGAAGCGATAGATCCAGCGCCTACTACGATTACGTTTTTCTCGTTGTAATGGGATATACCCGCGCGCACGCGCAACTCCCGATGCTGCACCAGTTTCCGGTGAAAAAGCCGCAAACCCAAGAGTATTGTGAGAAGCGTGAGAAAATGGATGGCGGGAACCGATCGCGGAATTTGGTCCATACGCGTAATGGTGAACGCAAAAGCCGCAGTTGAAGTAACAGCGAACAGAGTTGCTCTAACTATTTCACTAGCGTCCTGACTTGAGAAATGATTCGGCAAGCCAAGCGCAACACGAAACCATATGAAGAACCAAACTGAAAAGCAAAGTGATATGAATACGTAGGTAGTGACCACCGAAGGTGCGATGAAGAAAAACGCTTTTGGATCTCGAATCCACAAACCAAGGACGGGCGCTGCGACTGCAGCCGCGACATCCAGAGCGCTGAGTCTGTATACTATTGTGCTTTTTGATGAGGGAATGTGACCCACAGGCCAACCCCTTCGCGGGAGTTTTTCAGCTACCGCCGTTTGGGCGAAGCAACGCTTCCGTTGCGGAGAAAGGAGAGAAATGAGAGGCAACGGCCAAACTACCCGATTCCCTCGCCTACGAACGGAGCCGGGTGGTGAGTTGACTCATGAGTCGTCCACTATACCATGGTATTGACTCAGCAATGCCATGGCTTAGACGATGCGTCGGGACGTAGCCCAGCAACCGGCGAGCTTTTCCTATATCAGCCCAGCTTGAGCGCACTTCATCAATGTGAAAATGACGATAGACGCGCTCGCTCTTTCTCACGTTAGGGTAGATTCGGCCAAGGAAACGGTGTAGCTCCGCGTAAAGCTCGTTGAGCGTGGTTTGCTCCCCTACAGCCACGTTGTACAGCTGATTGATTGCCCTGGGATTATTAGTTGTGGCGGCCAGCAGATTTGCCTGAACCACGTTCTCGACGTAACAGAAATCGCGAGTAGCGTTTCCGTCGCCATTTATTAAAACATCTTCGCCCTTAAGCATCGCAGCAGTCCATTTCGGTATCACTGCGGCGTATGCCCCGTCTGGGTCCTGCCTGCGCCCGAAGACATTGAAATAACGCAAACCGATAGAATCAAAGCTGTAGCAACGGGCGAAGACTAGGGCATAAAGTTCGTTCACATATTTGGTCACGCTAAGCGGGCTGAGCGGCCTACCCACAACCTCTTCCACTCTCGGTAGCTGAGGGTGGTCGCCATAGACACTGCTACTGGCTGCGTAGGTAAAGCTTTTGACGTGCGCCTCGCGGGCGGCCATCAGCATATTCAGAAAGCCCGTGATGTTGGCGGCGTTTGTGGCGAGGGGGTCCGCGATGCTCCGAGGAACGCTCCCGAGCGCTGCCTGGTGAAGGACGTAGTCCACGCCTTCGCACGCATCGCGACACTCCTCGAGATCGCAGATGTCGCCTTCGGCCAAACGAAATTTCGCCCATTGATCTGGGCGCACGAGGGCCCGGACTTCATCGATATTGCGTTGATGTCCTGTGGTAAAGTTGTCCAACCCCACCACAAACTGGTTCAGATTTAGTAGAGCTTCCAGCAAATTTGAGCCAATGAAGCCGGCGACGCCACTAATCAGCCAGGTTTTTGGTGCTCCCTGGAGTTGTTGCCGCAACTGTTTGTATCGCATAGTCTCGGGGTTGCTTTGTTGCCGAAGCTGTAGATTCATTTCGCGTCCCTGACTCCCACTGGTTGTGGGCTAGGGTCATCATGCGGCTGATGCAACCAACGACCGATCGAGCCGAGGAGAGACTTCCGCGCCCATGAATTCGAAAAGCACGCGAACGCGGCCCTTATCGTCGAGCTCCGCGAGACGGCACAACGTGTCAGCGAACGGTCCAGACAGAATGCGGAGCTTCTGACCGATCTCAAGATCTCCATCGAGGCGGACGGTTCCAGAGCTTTCTGTAGCAGCCACCAACGCCTCGACAACGCCCGGCGGCACCGGCATTGGCTGCTCGACGCCCATGATCAGCGAGGCAACTCCGATTGTGCTGTTGACGCAGCGCCAGGGGGCGACCGAGAGATCGAGGATCACGAAAATATAGCCAGGAAACAGTGGCGCTATGACGTTGCGCATCGTACGAGCGTGGCGAATGGTACGTCGCACTCTGGGTGCGAAACTCCGGTAGCCCTGGCGATGCAGGTTGAACTGCGCGCTCGCCTCGCGGCGGTGAAGCACCCGCGCTACAAACCAACGCTCACCCTGCTCGAGATCCAGACGCTCAAAGGGTTTGATTGGAGCGATCGGATTATTGGCAACCGGAACCGAGTGGAACATGAGGTTATCTCCGACAAGCGGCGACCCTATATCCGATGGTACTCTCAGATGACGGAGCGATAACGGAAGCTCTGGCTTTCACAATTGAATTTGTCTGATCGGTGCTTGAGGTAAAAATTGCCAAGCTACCGCACTTTGGGTGAAGCGACGCCTTTCCCATGTATCTCCCAGTGAACACGCGAAGGACAGCACAATGCTGACCGAACGCTAGCTCGGGAAAAACTCAACAAGTCTAGATGACTTTCAGCTTGATAGCTGAACCCACAGCCTCATCTATCAATTTATGTAAGAGGATACGCCACTCACGTCTAGCAGTATCTACCTACCACTTTCGATACTACCTACTGCTTTTGTGCAAGGCGAAGCCCAGAGTTCCGGAGCGGAGCGCAATGCGGTTGAGATCAGCGGATTTGAACGTCCTCCAATCTCAGCAATCAAGGCTTCGGATGGGGTGTTGAACCCAAAGCAATTATAGGTCTCAGATTGGTGATGAGGACGATGTCGTGGATATCCTGGTCGATCCCGCCTTTCTGCCATGAGTATCTTCGCAGATGAAGTGTCGATGCGGTCAAACACCCCAAGCGTTGCTGATCTAGTTTCTGCAACGATTTCCTTGTAGGCACCCCTAAGTTACTCTAGATCAACGATTAGCATGATCGATGTCGTGGGTTCTAGCGCACCGGCGCCGATTGGGGCATATGTTATTGCCGTATTCAAGCACCTGGGTTCCGCTCGCCATTACGCTTTCCCCTTCGGACATGGTCCGAAACGCGGTCAGCAAACAAACGGCGCTCCGTCTCAATATCGTCGCGGCTCCTTGTTTGACTAAACGGAGGCGCCTAGGCCGAGGACAGCAGAGTCAATCGCCGTCGCGCCAGACATAATCTCGTCACCCGGGTGGGCAAGCTCGAGTTGCTCTTGCCGCAGGACGGGAACGGACAGTTCTCAACCGAGCAAACGCTACCAGCGCTCCGAGATCCCGGTGGCAACTCGTTGAGCAGTAAGAGCTGGGGCCGCCTGAGGTTGCAAGGCGGTTTGCGTTTTGATGGCGAGGTCTGTCCGATTCTTCGCCTTGATTTTCTTCATGAGGTTGCGCACGTGGACCTTGACCGTGCTTTCACACATGTTCAATTCGTAGGCGATGACTTTGTTCGGCTTGCCTTGCTGAATCGCTCGAATGACGGCCGCTTCACGAGCTGTTACGCCACCGGACGGCCGAGGAACTGGCGACGCCAGCACGCTAGGTCCTGTCGCCAGCACACAGTCCATCGGCACATAGGTTCCACCCGCCAAGATAAAACGCACCGCCTCGACTGTGATGTCAAATCCCAACGTGCAGGGAATGTATCCCTTCGCGCCGTGACGAATGGCGGTTCGCGCCAGGTCGACGTCGTTCGTTTGAGCAAGAACGACGACCGGGACATTCGGGACCAGTTTCGACAAGGCGTTTAGCACGTTCGTGTTCACCTCGTTGCTGCCGTCCACCCAGGAGACGATCACGATCGCAGCCGAGGCGGCCTTTAGCCCGAGCTCGAGTTCAGATAGCGTCGAACAAGTGAGGATCGGTAAAGAAAACGCTGATTGCATGCTGCGACGGATGCATTCCTGCAAGAATATTCGGCTTTCAATCACCGCAATGAACCCGTTGACTTTTAGGGCGTCCTCCTCCTCATGCTCCCGGGCGAGCCGGCCCATTTGCAAAAGTTGCCCCTCTGCCTGTGCCTCAATGGTCGGAATCCAAGCCGCCATGGTACTACCCCTCGGCCCACACCTAGGAAATGCGACTGCGATTAAACAAAGGCTAAGAGTAGATTAGCCTCGGCTTATGATTTTCAATCCCTATGTTCCGCATGCCGGAACCGAGGCTACCCGATAGCTCCCTTGTGACCGTTCGATGTAGCTCCTACGTGAGGGTTTTGTAAAGCTCAGAACGGCGGCCTGACCAAAAGGAGTATGCCACAACGTCCCTGAGGTTCACCACGCCTATAACCGGCTGCCGGCTGGGGCTGTCCGGGCCGCGCGCCCCAGCGGCGAAGCATGAAGTTGCCGAAGACCGGTGAGCACAGTGCGACGATCCGCCGGTTGATGCGGCTACAATAAGATCGGCTGTCGTCTCCCGACGCTGGCCGAGGCTCCATGGGCTTACAGTGTGAACCGGAGCTTCCTCTTATCTGTCAGTTGCGGCCGATCTGCGGCTGGCGCAACTTTTTGGCTCACGCGCAATTTATTGGAGTATGAAGCCCGCAAAATAGGGGGAATTTTGATGGTTTACAAGATCGTTGTTCAGCGCAACGACCGCGAAATCGACACGCTTTATTGGAATGCCTCTCTTGAGGAAACGATAAGTCTTGCTAGAGAGATAAGTATCAAGTGCGAAGCCGACCGATTTCGTGTTACCGAGCTTGACGGCGGCGGCGCAGAAGCGCACTCGGAAGAAGCCCCTTTCCTTCCGCCTCGATGTCCGAAGTCGGGTTGATCGAGCTATTGTCGGTCGCGCGTCAGAAGGACGGAGCCGATCTACTACTGGATGTGCACCGGGGCGGCATGTTGATAATCAGCCGCGTGATCTTGCCACGACGAAGCCGCTCAAGCTGATAGGCGATCGCTCGGAGATGCCATCCCGGATCAAAGTCCTGGCCCGGCGCGAGCGTAGCGAACGC
>Ga0210386_10003567_pt1 | contig 13050 bp, 9 predicted proteins | sample IncBWH32OmetaG_FD_160091 | JGI IMG/M metagenome (GOLD analysis project Ga0210386, IMG submission 160091) | Forest soil microbial communities from Barre Woods Harvard Forest LTER site, Petersham, Massachusetts, United States - Inc-BW-H-32-O ... | reverse complement strand
CAACATTCGCCGCTGACACGCCGCTTGTGGTAACCGGACTCGTTTACTCACAGGGAATTGCGGGGAACTGGTTGTGGTGGAGTTTTCTGCCGTCGGGAATGATGACTGTATTTCTTTTTGCGCGCCTCTGGAGACGCTCCGGCCTGCTGACCGATGTGCAGTTCGCCGAAATGCGCTACTCGGGGAAGCCTGCCGCATTCCTGCGAGGATTCCGCGCCGTTTACCTCGGATTGCTGATGAATTGCCTGATCCTCGGCTGGGTGACCAAAGCGATGACCAGCATTGTGGGGTCGATTTTTGGCAAAAGCGAATCCACAAGTCTTGCCATCTGCATTTTCTTTCTCATTCCGTTTACCGGATTTTACGTTTCGCTGGGCGGTCTTTGGGGCGTGTTGTGGACCGACCTGTTTCAATTCGTTTTGAAAATGGGCATCGTGATCGCCGTTGCCTATTACGGTGTGCGCGGCGCCGGCGGAATGCACGCCATGCTGGCGAAACTTTCGGCCATGCGTGACATCGCAGGTCCGGGAGCATCGAACATCACGGCGATGTTTCCCGATTTTTCCCGCGGCCTAACGGGCGAAGCGTTGTGGACGTTGCCGGTGCTCACATTTCTCATGCATCTGGGCGTGCAATGGTGGGCCTTCTGGTATCCGGGATCGGAGCCGGGTGGCGGCGGTTACATAGCGCAAAGAATTTTCAGCGCTCGCGATGAGCGTCACGGGCTGCTCTCCGTGCTGTGGTTTAACATCGCGCACTATGCTTTGCGCCCGTGGCCATGGATTTTGACGGCGCTTGCGGCCGCTGCCCTATATCCCGGCTTGCAACATCCGGAAACAGGCTACATGCTTATAGCGACCACATATATGCCGCACGCGTTGCGCGGAATTTTGATTGCGGGATTCATGGCCGCGTTCATGTCCACGATCGCCACGCAGCTGAATTGGGGCAGTTCTTACCTGGTAGAAGACTGTTACAGGCGATTTGTTCGGCGCGATGCGACGGAAAAACATTACGTAAACGTTTCGCGGATCGCCACACTTCTGCTGGTCGCGGCTTCGGCCTATGTTTCGGCGCAACTTGTGACCATCGGCCAGGGCTGGGAAGCGGTGCTCGAAGTGGGTGCAGGGACCGGCGGGGTTTACTTGCTGCGATGGTATTGGTGGCGCATCAACGCGTGGAGCGAAATTTCGGCTATGGCCACCGCGCTCATGATGACGTTAATCCTGCATCACTGGCAGTTGTTTACGGGAAGCGGGCCTGTGATTTTTGCCAAGACAACACTCACGACCACGGCGGTGACAACTGCCGTGTGGATCGCGGTCACATTGCTTACGCCTCCCGAGCCCGAAGAAATTCTGCTGCCGTTTTACCGCAAGGTGCGGCCGCATGCCGCGGGATGGCGGCGCATCGCGGCTCTGGCGCCTGATTTGCCTGAAACACACGACTTGGGCAAAAATTTACAGGCGTGGGCACTGGGTTGCGCTATGGTGTATGCGGCATTATTTGGCATTGGAAAAATTTGTTTGGGCGTGCCAGGAACTGGAATGATGCTTCTGGCATTGTCCGCAGTGTGTGGCGCGTTGCTTTATCGTGATATTTCGCAACGCGTGACGACCGAACCCTTGGGAGGAATTATTGTTTAACAAAGACCGCGATAGCGGTGTGGCGGGGCTGTCGAGTGCTGGACAGTTCCATGCCGTAACCGCTTCATTTTTGGGATGGACGCTGGACGCTTTCGATTTCTTCGTAGTCGTCTTCTTATTTGACAAGTTAGCTGCGGATTTTCATGTCACGAAAGCAAAGGTTGTGGCCTCGGTTCTCGTCACGCTCGCGATGCGGCCCGTGGGCGCTCTTATTTTTGGATTGCTCACGGACCGCTATGGACGCCGCATTCCACTGATGGCGAACGTGGTTTTCTTTTCTGTAGTGGAACTGGCTTGCGGATTTTCTCCCAACCTTACATTTTTCCTGATCATGCGCGCCCTGTACGGCATCGGTATGGGCGGCGAGTGGGGCATTGGCGCATCGCTTGCGATGGAATCCGTTCCGCCGCGATTGCGTGGAATTCTTTCCGGAATTTTGCAGAGCGGATATTCGCTTGGATACATCCTTGCGGCGATCGTCGCACGTTTTGTGCTGCCCACATGGGGATGGCGTCCAATGTTCTGGCTCGGCGGATTACCCGCGCTGCTCGCGTTTTACATCAGCGCGCGCGTGCCGGAATCGGAAGCATGGAAACAGCACCGCGCGCCATCGACCGGCGCGGTTCTCAAAATTGTGGCCACGCAATGGAAGAGTTTTCTTTATCTCGTTTTGCTCATGACGTTCATGATGTTCCTCTCGCACGGCACGCAAGATTTGTATCCGGACTTTCTCGGCACCGTCCACAAAGTAGCTCCCGCGATGCGCGCCTACATGGCCATTATTTACAATGTCGGGGCCATCGTTGGCGCAATTGCCTTCGGGCAATTTTCAGACAAGATGGGCCGAAGAGTCACAATGATCGCCGCTATGTCCCTGGCCTTGTTCGTGATTCCGCTGTGGGCATTTGGTTCTTCGCTGCTCGTGCTGGCGACTGGCTCCTTCCTGATGCAGGCAGGCGTGCAAGGCGCATGGGGCGTGATTCCCGTGCATCTCAGCGAACTTTCGCCGGATGAAACGCGCGGTCTTGTTCCCGGGCTCGCCTACCAATTGGGAATTTTAATTGCCGCGCCGACCAATACAGTTGAGCTCTTGTTGCAGGAACACATTGGCTATCAGTGGGCGCTCGCCGGATTTGAAATTGTCACCATCGGCGTGCTCATCATAACCATCGCTCTGGGTAAGGAACGAAAAGGCCGCAGCTTTCATCAACCAGTAGAAACCGTAGTTACCTGATCGCCTTAAGTAGCACAGGCTTCAGCCTGTGGAATTTAGTCCTCGCAAGGACGAACTCCCACAGGCTGAAGCCTGTGCTACTAGACCCCGACCCAAAACTTCTTTGCGGAAATTTCCTGCACTTGCGGCATCATAAAGAACATGGAATCCGGAAATTCGCCTAACAATTTTGCAGGCTTGCGAGTCCTCTCGCTCGAAAGCCGCCGCAGCCCAGAAATGGCCAAGCTGATCGCCACGTACGGCGGCGTGGCAACGATTGCTCCTTCCATGCGCGAAGTTCCTCTGGAAACCAACACCGAAGCGCTGGCGTTTACCCGCACTCTTTTTGCGGGCGGTTTCGACATGGTTATTTTCCTGACGGGTGTTGGCACGCGAGCGCTCGCGAAAGTGGTGGAGACAGTTCATCCTCTTGAAGCATATTTAAGCGAGCTTCGCAAAATTACAATCGCTGCGCGCGGGCCGAAACCTTTGGCAGTGCTGAGGGAATGGAATGTTCCGGTGGCCGTCATTGCTCCCGAACCAAATACGTGGCACGAACTTATGCGCGCCCTGGACGAAAAAGCGGGAACTTTTCCATTGCAGGGACGCCGCGTGGCCATTCAGGAATATGGGATCTCTAGCAAGGAATTGATTGCTGGTCTTGCCGCGCGCGGCGCCCAAGTTACTTCGGTTCCCGTTTACGAATGGGCTCTGCCGGAAGATACAGGACCGCTGCGCTCCGCGATCACCGCGATTGCCGGCAAAGAATTGGATGTGATCCTCTTCACAACCGCCACGCAAGCCGACCATCTCCTGCAAATTGCCGCAGAAATGAATGCAGTAGACGCGCTCCGCCGTGCTCTCACACGCATGGCTATCATCTCGATCGGACCCACAACCAGCGAGAGGCTCCGCGAGCACGGTATCGCTCCGGACATGGAGCCGACACACCCCAAGATGGGATACCTCGTAAGCGAGGCCGCGCAAAGCAGCGCCGAAATTTTGCAAAGAAAGCGAACGAGTTAAAAGTAAAGATAACTCCCCGAGAGCCCACCAATTGCATAATTAGCTTAAAACGCGAAGCCCAGGTTTTGTAGCGCCGGCGTCCCGCCGGCAGTTTTCTATTAACAATTATCAAGAACTGCCGGCAAGATGCCGGCGCTACTTTATTTCCCCCGTGTTACATCAAACAAAGTCTTATGTTCTGCATCCATAGGACAAATTGGACACTTACGATTCACGCGCGTAGCCTTGAGCCGTGAATCCAGAGCAAACAAAACTTGATATGGCCCCGAATCCGGAAGTCGATTTCATTCATAAAATGGCCAGCCGCATGGCTGCCGCCGACCCCTTGCACGAAGTGCTTTCGCAGATCGTTGAATTCGCCGCATCCGTCGTGAGCTGCGATTCCTGTTTCCTCTACGCGCTTGAAGATGGCGAATTGATCCTGCGTTCTTCCAAAAATGCGCACCCCGATGTCGTCGATCGCCTCAAGCTTCGCCTGGGGCAGGGCATCACAGGTTGGGTAGCCGAACACGGAAAGCCCGTGGCCGTGGCGGTGAATGCGTCGCAAGATCCGCGCTTCCAATTGTTCAAAGATTTGCCGGAAGATCGCTTTGAAGCATTTCTTTCCGTGCCTGTGATGTGTCGCGGAAGGATCGTTGGCGTCATCAACTTGCAGAATCGCGAGCCTCACGTGTATACGGAACGCGAAATCATGCTGGTCACCACGATTGGATTTCTGGTCGGCGCGGAAATCGAGATGGCGCGGCTCGAAAGTGAAAACCTGCATCTTTCGGAAAAACTGGAGACCCGCAAATTGGTGGAGCGCGCCAAAGGAATTTTGCAGCGCGAGCTTAAGCTGACCGAGGAGGAGGCTTACCTCACGATTCAGCGCCAGAGTCGCCAGCGGCGCAAATCAATGAAGGAAGTTTCCGAAGCCATCGTGCTGAGCGAGGACGTTCGGCGCGGTATGGGAGAATAGATCCACAGCGGCCTCTCAATTTTGCGTGGAGAAACAAAATTCAAAAGCTTTAACACAGAGAACACAGAGAAAAGAGGAGAAAACCAGAGAATAAATGGAAGGTCTGGAATTTTTAAGTCATCGGTTTAATTTCTCGTGTTTTTCTCATCTTTCTCTGTGTCCTCTGTGTTAATCTTTCGCCTTTTTTGCGTCCCCTCCTCGCCCGCCAAAAAACTTGACAACAAGTACATACCTGCGTATCCTCACATTCGCATGCATTCAAACTCTTATTATTGGTTCGCCTTTACGTACCGCTTCCCTTGGGTGGGAAGCGGCCAGGGGCGGATCGCGCGTGCGACGAGGTAAGGCGAAAAGTTAGAAAGCGCGAAAGAATCCCAGAACTGGCCGCGAGAACCCAAAGGGTCCCGCGGCTTTTTTGTTTTTACGCTGACGAAAGCGAGCTTCCTAAAGAGCTCGCAATACAGCAGGAAGCCAAAGGAGACTCGCAATGATCGTCAACATGTCGGCAAACGCAACCAAGGAACAAGTGGAGCACGTTATGGACAGAATAAAAGAATGCGGATTCCTTCCTCACCTGATTCAGGGCGCTGAGCGCACAGTGATCGGCGTGGTCGGAAAGAATCGCGGGCGTCGCGCCGAAGTCGAAGCGCTAAAAGTCGCGCCCGGAGTGGAGGATATTATCTCCATCTCGCAGCCGTTCACGCTGGTCAGCCTCGAACTGCAGCCCAACCGCACCATTGTGGATGTGTCAGGTGTAAAGATCGGCGGACCGGAACTGGTGGTGATGGCCGGGCCGTGCTCGGTCGAGTCGCGCGATCAGCTGATGCAGACCGCGCGCGGGGTGAAGGCTTCCGGAGCACACTTGCTTCGTGGCGGCGCGTACAAGCCGCGCACCTCGCCCTACGATTTCCAGGGCCTCGGCCTCGAAGGGTTGAAGATCATGGCGGAAGCGCGCGAAGAAACCGGCCTGCCGATCGTCACCGAAGTCATGGGCGTTGAAGACCTCGACGCAGTTGTCGAGTACGCCGACATGTTGCAGGTAGGCGCGCGCAACATGCAAAATTATCCACTCTTGCGAAAACTGGCCACAGTGCCGCGGCCGATTCTGCTGAAGCGCGGACCATCAGCCACCATCAAAGAATGGCTGCTCGCCGCGGAATATTTGCTTTCAGGCGGAAACCCCAACGTGGTTTTGTGCGAGCGGGGAATTAAGACGTTTGACTCCGAGCTGAGAAATACTCTCGATCTTGCGGGCGTTGCTCTCGCGAAGGAACTTTGCCATTTGCCCATCGTGGTCGATCCGTCGCATGCAACAGGACGCCGAAGCTTGGTTCCTGCAGCCGCGCGTGCAGCGGTCGCTATCGGCGCCGATGGCATCATCGTCGAAGTGCATCCTTGCCCCGAGCGCGCTCTGTCCGACGGTCCGCAATCGCTCGACTTGCCGGGTTTCGCCGCGATGATGAAGGGCCTTCAGCCGGCCATCGCCATGGTTGCGGCTGGTAGATAGATCGGAGCAATTGGGTTTAAGTAGCACAGGCTTCAGCCTGTGGGGTTTTGTTCTTGGAAGGACTAACCCCCACAGGCTGAAGCCTGTGCTACTTAATGCCCATTTATCTCGCGGACCAAATAATTCCATCCGGGTCCGTGCCAATCGGCACCACGGTCAAAATTTTCCGCGAAGCCACATCCACAGTGCTCAACTCATTTGCGTTTGCATTGGTAACGAACAGCCGGCGGCCATCCCCGGAAAAATAAAGGCTGCTCGGGGCCTTGGCCATTTCCAGTGCAGCAATCATTTCGCGCGCGTGTGCATCAAAAACTGTCGTCTGATTGCTGGCGGAATTCGTAACCCACACTTGCGCCCCATTCGGAGTGAACGCAATTCGCTTCGGCCCTTTGCCGCCGCTCGGAAATTCCGCGACAATCGCGTCCGTTGCAGTAGAAATAATCGAAATTTTTGCGTCAATGCGGCTGGCGGCCCACACTTCTTTTCCGTCCGGAGAAATCGCGATCCCCTCGGTGCCCGGTCCCGTTGAAATCACTTTTACTTCACCAGCATTTTTATCGATCACGCTCACGCTTCCGGAAACCGTATTCGTCACGTAAAATTTTTTCTCATCGGGCGTATCCACAATCATGTGGCTGCGCACTTGATTCGTATTCCACACGTGCAGAATTTTTCCGCTTGCTGAGTCCAGTTCTAAAACCGCCTGCGGAGTTTCCGTCGTAACCCACATCAGCTTGCCGTCGTGGCTGAGAATCATTCCGTGCGGTCCCGTGTGCGTGCCCAGATCAAAAGTGGATTTCACTTTCCGGTCGACAAGATCGATCACCGTAATCGTATTGCCCGCCTTGTCGTGCAACGTATCCCCGGCGGGATAGACGCTGTAGCGGCCAAAATTGGAAACGTAAGCCGTGCGGCCGTCCGGCGAAACCGCAGCTTCATGCGGCCCCAACCCGGTGGGAAGTTTCAACAGGATTTTTTCTGTCGCAGGATCGATCAATTCCAGCTGAAAATCGGATTTGCAAACCACGGCCAGAGTGTCGGCCCACAGTCGCGGAATAAAGGCGCATCCGGTCAGCAATGCAAGCAACGAAAATTTGACGAAGCTGTTTTTCATACTAAATTTCTCCTGAAGAATCCGAGATAAGCCTTTGCTATGAGTGGCGACCGTACTCCGGTCCAGGTTCCATGTCAATATTGGCATTTGAGTGGCGCGGGCTTCAGCCTGCGGGGTTTGGTCCTTGCAAAGCCTAAACCCCGCAGGCTGAAGCCCGCGCCACAGAAATGCCTAAACATCCGATTTACAATTATAAAAAAAATTAGGCGGCTTGCATTTCTTCGACCTCCATTTCAACACTCCTGATATGATTCTGTAAATCGAAAGGGGAATAATGAAATTACAATTTGGTTTGATTATTGCTGTCATCGCGGTACTGGCGACTATTTATGGTTGTGGCAAATCGGAAAAGCCGGGCGGCTCAAGTTCATCCTCGGGGCCGGCAAAAGTAAATGGTTCTCCCACAACAACTCCCTCCGGCCTGCAATATTGGGACATTGTGGTGGGTAACGGTCCAACAGCGGTTCCTGGAAATATGGTCCACGTACACTACAGCGGTTACCTCACGACTGGAGAAAAGTTTGACAGCTCCCGCGACCGCGGCGAGCCGTTTTCCTTTCCACTCGGGGCCGGTCAGGTCATCAAAGGCTGGGATGAAGGCGTAGCGGGAATGAAGGTGGGCGGCCAACGGCAATTGCGAATTCCTCCGCAACTTGGCTACGGATCAGCCGGAGCGGGTGGCACGATTCCGCCGAATGCGACATTGGTTTTCGACGTGGAATTGCTCGGCGTGGATAAATAGAAATCGATAAATAGATAGTCATAAATAACAAGGGAGAAATTTATATGGCAAGCGAGACACGAGTGAGCAGCACTTCTCGCGTCACGGTTATTCCTTCGGGCAAGGCGCTCGGCGCGGAAATACAGGGAGTCGATCTTCGCGCAACAAACGCGGAAGATTTTGAGAATATCCATCGAGCCTGGCTCGATCACTCCGTTCTCCTCTTCCGCAGTCAGAAATTGACGGATGACGACCTCATCGCCTTCAGCAAAATGTTTGGAGACCTGGACTTTGCTCCGATTCAAGAAACCGGTCGCCGCTTTGTCGAGGGACATCCCGAAATTTATGTCGTGTCCAACGTGATGGAAAACGGCGTACCCATCGGAAGCCTGGGAGCGGGCGAAGCAACTTGGCACACGGACATGTCCTACCTTTCCGATCCTCCGAAGGCAAGCATTCTGTATGCGCTGGAAGTTCCGCCGTCCGGAGGAAACACATACTTCTGCAGTATGTATCGCGCATACGAAATACTGCCCGATGCGCTGAAGAAACGCATCGAAGGAAAAATGCTCAAGCATGATGGCACCTACAACAGCGGCGGCTATGTGCGTCAAGGAGTAACTGCGGTGGATGATCCCGTAAAATCTCCCGGCACATTTCACCCGCTCGTTTGCACGCATGCCGAAACCAGGCGGCGCGGGCTGTACCTCGGACGCCGTCGCAATGCGTACATCCAGGGATTATCGCTGCAGGATTCCGAAGCGATGCTAGACGAGCTGTGGTCCTACATGGATCGCGAAGAAATTGCCTGGCACAACGAGTGGCGAGTCGGCGACCTCGTGTTCTGGGACAACCGCTGTACCATGCACCGCCGCGATCCCTTTGACGCCAGCTCGCGCCGCGTGATGCATCGCACCCAAATTAAAGGCCAGTCAAGTCCGGCTGCCTGATCAAAATGTGCATTTTGTTTTTGTGGCGCCGGTGTCTCGCCCTCGGGTTTTTCGATGCGCGCCACGCCGTAAAACCCGCCGGCGAGACCCCGGCGCCAATAGACCCGGCCCACTGCCAAATTTAAATTAAGGAAGAGCCAAAGTCCTCGAGGAGAGTGTCGATGGGCACAAAAAAACTCTCGATCGCCATTATCGATGCCGGAATCGGCGGCATGGCCACCGCGGCCACGCTGCGTCAAATTGGCATGGACGTGCACGTCTACGAGCAGGCGCCGCGCTTTCTTCGGATTGGCGCGGGCATTCAGATGATGCCCAACTCGATGAAAGTCCTTCGCCGAATCGGTGTGGAGGAAAAAGTCCTGGCGACTTCTTTCAAACCGTATTCCCATTTAAATCGAAAGTGGGACACCGGCGAAGTGATTCGCGAGTTGCCCATGCCGGAAAGCCTTTTTGGAGCGCCATACCTTTGCATGCACCGCGCGGACTTGCATGGCGCTCTCGCCGCGGTTGTGCCGGAAGAAATCGTTCACCTCGATAAAAAACTGGTGGGGCTGGAACAAACCACAAGCCGGGTGACTCTCACATTCGCGGATGGAACACGCGCCGAGGCCGATGCAGTTGTCGGCGCCGACGGAGTACACTCCGTTGCGCGCGAAATTATGATTGGCGCCGATGAACCGATCCACAAAGGACGCATAGCCTATCGCGCAATTTTCCCCGCCGCCTTGCTTGATGGGATGGATATCGGCCCTTCGCGCACGAAGTGGTGGGGAATCGACCGCCACATCGTCATCTATTACACCAACGCCGATTGCAGCGAGCTTTATTTCGTGACCAGTGTGCCCGAGCCTGCGGAATGGGTGACGCGCGAATCGTGGTCGGCAAAAGGCGACGTGAAAGAATTGCGCAAAGCGTACGAAGGTTTTCATCCCGATGTTCGCGCCGTTCTGGAAGCGTGCCCGGATTGCCACAAGTGGGCGATTCTCGAACGCGAACCGCTCGCTCGATGGAGCGATGGGCGCGTCGTGCTCCTGGGCGACGCTGCGCATCCTATGACGCCATACATGGCGCAAGGCGGAGCGACAGCGATTGAAGACGCGGCCGTCCTCGCGCGCTGTCTCGCGGAGAGCGACGGCGAAGATATTCCCGCAGCCTTTCGGCAATTTGAAGCTCATCGCAAACCGCGCACTTCGCGCATCCAGGCAATCTCCAGCGCCAACACCTGGATGAAAGGCGGAGACGAAGACACCAGCTGGCTATATGGCTACGACGCGTGGAGCGTGCCATTGACTCCCTCGGAACCATTTGTAAAGACCATCTGAAGCAGTCGACGTAGCGCCCGCCTTTAGGCGGGTATTCGCTTGTAATTACAAATGCCAACCTAAAGGTTGGCGCTACAGCTAGTTCAAAAAATGTCATTCATAGATTGTGGCTCAATATCGGAGGATGCCCGCCAATTTCCAATCGTGCCGCGGGTCTTGTGGCGCCGGCGTCTTGCCGGCGGGTTTTACGGCGTGGCACGGATCGCAAAACCCACCGGCGAGACGCCGGCGCCACAAAAGACAAAAGGCAATTTTTCTTAGCCACCAAGGCTTTTTTTTGCCAATAATCTGGCCGTGGCGCGACACGCCGCGGTAGCTTGCGTCAAAAAGTTCGCGGCAGTGGTTAGAAATATATCTTCCGATCGACTGTGAGACACAGTGAATTTCGCGAATGGACAGGCCAGCGCCGATTTGCGGGAAGCCGGGCAAACTCAGCGCGGCGCACCCGACGCGGCAAGCCTGCTCGCGCGAATGGAACACGTGCCATTTTCCGGATGGCACAGGAATGCCCGCCTCATCATGGGCAGCGCGACATTCTTCGATGCGTTTAACGCGTTGTCGTTGGCTTTCGCGTTGCCCACTCTCATCCGGCTCTGGCACATTTCCCCAAAACAAAGCGGCTTGCTGATTTCCGCAAGCTACGTGGGACAACTCGCGGGAGCGCTCTCGTTCAGCGCGCTTGCCGAAAAAGTGGGGCGCATTCGCGGCACGACGGCCGCTATCGCCATCATGTCCATCATGAGCTTCGGATGTGCGCTGGCTGGGAATTTTCCGGCATTGCTCGCCTGCAGGCTGGTGCAGGGAATTGGCGTGGGCGGCGAAATGCCTGTGGCCGCCACGTACATCAATGAATTGTCGCGCGCACACGGGCGGGGAAGATTTTTCCTGCTCTACGAAATGATTTTTCCGCTGGGATTAATGGCGACGGGGCAACTCGGAGCGTGGTTTGTTCCCGCTTTCGGTTGGCAATCCATTTTTCTTTTCGGCGGAATTCCCGGACTCATCATCGCAGTGCTCGTCGCGCGGCTGCCGGAATCACCGAGATGGTTGATTTCCAAAGGCCGCCTTCAAGAAGCGGAAAAAATTGTCGAGCAAATGGAAGCTAGCACTCCGCGAAGAATTCTGCCGACAGAAAATTCCCGCGCGGCCTCCGCGCCGAATTTGATGAAGCGCGGAAAATGGACGGAACTTCTTTCCAGCTTTTATCGTGGGCGCACATTGATCGTGTGGCTGCTCTGGGCAAGCGCTTTCTTCATCGCCAACGGCCTGAATAACTGGATGGCCAGCCTCTACAACACGGTTTATCACCTGAGTTTGCGCCAATCGTTGCGAGCCGCATCCATGACCAACATCGCGCAAGTCGCCGTTCTGCTCATCTGCGCGTTCAGCATTGACCGCATCGGCCGCAGAAACTGGACGGTCGGTGCTTTTATTTTGGGTGGGGGATTGCTGGCGTATCTCGGGATCACCGGCGCGCAAAATGCACTTAGCGTGATGATTTTCGGCACTTTGGGTTACGGCCTAATCGGTTCCATCAACGCGATTCTCTATCTCTACACGCCGGAAATTTATCCAACGCGAATGCGTGCGATTGGAACCGGCCTCGCCACATCCTGGCTGAGGATCGCCTCGGCACTGGGTCCAGCGCTCGTAGGTTTCATGGTTGGCGCCGACGGCATCCATTCCGTTTTTCTGATGTTCGCGGGAGTCGGTGTCGTGGGAGCGATTGCCGCCACCTGCATGGTAGAAACCAGCGACCGAAGCCTCGAGGAAATCGCGCCTTGAAACACCCCGAGGCATCGCAACGCTCAGATCAGAAAAAATTGCCACGAACGCGGTGGACCAGCGCGCCGAATGTTGTTCTCGGGCTCCTATGCGCGATCTATCTCATCCTCTACATCAATCGCGTAAATATTTCGATTGCCGCTCCCTTGATCCGTGCGGATTTGAAACTCAGCAATACTCAATTAGGCTGGGCATTTTCCGCGTTTGCTTTTCCCTACGCGCTCTTTCAGTTGGTCGGCGGTTGGATCGGTGACAAATTGGGCGCGCGACTAACGATGATTTTGTGCAGCGCGGTTGTCGCCGCGGCAACGATGCTCACGGGCGCAGCTGGCGGATTTGCATCTCTCTTTTTAATCCGCATCGCACTGGGCTTTGGCGAAGGTGCCGCGTTTCCCACCGCTACTCGCGCCATAGCCACGTGGACGCCCAAATCTCGCTGGGGTTTTGCGCAAGGCATCACGCATTCTTTTGCGCGCATCGGCAACGCGCTAACGCCGCCGCTGATTGTCGGTCTCCTGTTCTGGGTTTCGTGGCGAGGATCTTTCGTAATCGTGGGGCTTGCGAACCTGGTGTGGCTGTGCGTCTGGGCCTGGTATTTTCGCGACAATCCCCGCGAGCATTTTGCGATTACGGACGCCGATCTCAGCTCGTTGCCTCCGCCGAGAACGGGCGCACGTCCCGGCGTTCCGTGGTTGCGCCTGGCTCGGCGCATGCTCCCCCTCACGGTCGTCGACTTTTGTTACGGCTGGACGCTTTGGCTCTTCCTGAGTTGGATTCCGGCATTCTTTTTCGAGAACTATCATCTCAA
>Ga0210386_10003566_pt1 | contig 13050 bp, 13 predicted proteins | sample IncBWH32OmetaG_FD_160091 | JGI IMG/M metagenome (GOLD analysis project Ga0210386, IMG submission 160091) | Forest soil microbial communities from Barre Woods Harvard Forest LTER site, Petersham, Massachusetts, United States - Inc-BW-H-32-O ... | reverse complement strand
GATGGGGCACCAGGATGTCTATGTGGTGGACGGTGGGTTGAGCGCGGTGCACGCGGGCGGCAAACCGATCCCGCCGATTCCGGAATTCGCCCTGCCGACGCCGACGGTTGACGTTCTGGGGCTGGTACGGCTGCTCGATGCGGGTGAGGGCACGGTGGTTGTCGATTTGGCACGTAGTGTCGACTACCGCGATGGCCATATCCCCGGTTCTCATTGGGGCATTCGCACCAGGCTGGATGCGTTGGCACCCCGTCTGTCGGGTGCCGCGCATGTGGTGGCCACGTCTCCCGATGGGCGGTTGGCACGCTTGGCCGTGCCGGAACTGCGCGGCCTGACCAAGGGCGAGGTGCTGGCGTTGGAAGGCGGTACCGATCTGTGGCACGCGCACGGCCGGCCGCTGGTGAAGGATCGCACCGTGCCGCCCGACGAGGCCTGCGCGGATTGCTACCTGCGCCCGTACGACCGCAACTCGGGCATCGAGGAAGCGATGCACGCGTATCTGTCGTGGGAGATCGATCTGGTGAACGAGATCGCCCGCGACGGCACCGTGCGGTTCGGCGTGGGCGAGCCGTCCCACGCCGCCTGACCTGCTGCCCCGTTTGGCGGGCGGGCTGCGTCTGGCCGGCCGCCCCGCGCTGGACATGGTGCTGCCACCGCAGTGTGCGTGCTGGGGCGAGGCGGTGACGGATCGCGGACCGCTCTGCCTGGACTGTTTCCGCCTGACCGGGTTCATCACCGATCCCGGCTGTATGCGTTGCGGGGTGCCATTCAGCTGTGCCGCACAACGGGGCGGGGTCGATTGTGTCCGTTCTGCCGTGAGGCGCCCCCGGTATGCGGCCGCGCACGGGCGGCTTGGCGTTACGATTCGCAGGCCCGTCGGCTGCTGTTGCCGTTCAAGCACGCCGACCGGACGAAGATTGCCGGCGCTTTGGTGCCGCACATGGCGCGCTGGTGGCACGTTGCCGCGGCAGGCGGACCTGCTGGTGCCGGTCCACGGCATCGGCGATGATGGTTCGCGCGCCGCGACAACCAGGCAGCGCTGCTGGTGCGCGCGCGGACGACCGCCAGTTTGGGCGACGCCTCCGCCCTGGAGCGGCGCCGGAGGTCGCCGGTGCCGTCGCGGTGCGGCCGTCGCGGGCGGCGCGGCTCGTCGGGTGCGACTGATCGGCCACGTGATGACTTCGGGCCCCACCGCCAATGCCTGCGCCGCGGCGCTGCAGGCGGCCGGTGCGGTGGGCGTGGATGTGCTGGTCGGCGCGTGCGTGCCAGACCCGCGCCTGGCGTGATCTTGCCGATCAACGGCGAACGCCCGAAGTTGGCGCGCGGAAGGAGCCAATGGATGCCAGAGATCGAGATCTACACCCAGCCCTGGTGCCCGTTTTGCGCGCGGGCGGTGAACCTGTTCACCCGCAAGGGCGTGGCGTTTCGCGAGATCGAGGCGCCGCATGGCACGGCGGAGCGGGAGGAGTCGATTCGGCGGTCCGGCGGGCGGACCTCGGTGCCGCAGATCTTCATCGACGGCAAGCACATCGGTGGCAGCGACGATCTGACGGCGCTGGACGCCAAGGGTGGGCTCGATCCGCTGTTGCGGGCGGGCTGAGGCATGATTGCCACAGTTGCGACATTGGGCCTTGGCACTCTCTTGCAGGGAGTGCCAAGCTGCGTCATCTGCTGTGACGGAATTAGGACCAGACGAGCCAGTTGAATGATCCACTACAACGTACGCTGCCAGCACGGGCATGAGTTCGACGGCTGGTTCAAGGACAGCACGAGCTTCGACAAGCTCGCGAAGCGCGGCTTGGTGGAGTGCCCGACCTGCGGCGACACCAAGGTGGCGCGCGCGCTGATGGCACCGGCCGTGGCCACGCGGGATGTGGCGCTGCGGCAGGAGATACTGCCACCGGTCCCGCCTCGGGCGGCGCCGACGCAACAGATGGCGATGACGGGCGGGCCGGTGCCGGCGCAGATGCGCGCTGTGCTGCAGCGCATCCGCGCTGAGGTGGAGAAGAATTGCGACTATGTCGGTCCGGCGTTTGCCGAGGAGGCGCGCAAGATCCACCATGGCGAGAGCGAGCAGCGCGGCATCTACGGCGAGACCACGGCGGAGCAGGCCGATGCGCTGAAGGAAGAGGGCATTGAGTTCTCCCGTATCCCGTGGGTGCCACGGGCGGATGCGTGATCGCCGCGCCTAGACCGTACCCGCTCGCATAGGCGCGCGGCGTGGACTTCGCCCTGACGGACGAACAAACACGCCTGCGGAATCGCTGCCTGGCTCTTGCTGCCGAGTTCGCAACACGTAGCGCGGCGCATGATCGCGATGCGTCGCACCCTATCGAAAATTTCGACCGGTTGCGTGATGAAGGGTTCCTAGAGCTGGCGGTGCCTACCGAATGGGGCGGCGCGGGCCACAGTTTCCTGACCCATACGATTGCCTATGAGGGGCTGGGGCAGGGCTGCCCGTCGACCGCGCTGGCGTTCAACATGCAGGCGTCGGTGGTGGTTCCGGTGCTGCAGAGCTTCGAGGTGTCGCTGGCGGCGAAGCGGCATGTGGCTGATCTGGTGGTGCGGCAGCATAAGCTGATCGGCGGCAATTTCTCCGAATCCGGAACGACGGCGCTGGTGGGCGAGCGCGGGCTGACGGCGCGGGTGCGGCGGGTGGACGGGGGGTGGAGCATCACAGGGCGGAAGATGTTTGCGTCGATGTTGGAGGCGGCGGATTACTGTCTGGTGCTGGCATATCCGGAAGATGCGACCGGTCCGATGGCGGGTGCGCTTCTGTTGGTGCCGCGTGACGCGCCGGGACGCAGTGTCAACGCGAACTGGGATGTGTTGGGCATGCGGGCGACGCGCAGCGATGCGCTGATCCTGGAGGATTGCCAGGTGCCGAATGCGGCGCTGGTGTATCGCAGTGATGACATCCGCGCGTTCCGGCATGCCTATCTGAACTGGTTCTGGGGATCGTATACCGCGGTGTATCTGGGGGTGGCGGTGGCCGCATATGACGAGCTGCGCCGTGTGGTGTATGGGCGTGTGCCGTCGGGAGCGGCGCAGTCGTTGGCGTATCATCCCGATGTGCGTCGTCATGTTGCCGAACTGAGTGCGGTGCTGCATGGCGCGCGCTGGGCGACGTATCACTCGGCCTGGTTGAGCGATACCGAGGGCTCAACGGCGGAGACGACGGCGGCGCTATATCGCGCGAAATATATGGTGGGTGAGGCGGTGTGCGCCATCACGCGCCTGGCGCTGACGCTGGGCGGAGCGCATGGGATCTTCAAGGGCTCGCGGTTGGAGCAGTTGTTCCGTGATGGCGCGTTGGCGCAGATCCAACCGCCGCCGGCGGATTTCTGTTTGTGGAACATGGGTGTGCACGAACTGGGGCTTGATCCGGTAGATTTGCTGCCGCCGCTGAAGCCCGCGTGACAGTCTCCTGCGGTCATTGCGAGGAGCGGAGCGCCGCAGCAATCTGGTGCCTCAGTGGCGCGAGATCGCTGCGTCGCTCCGCCCCTCGCAGTGACAGTTGGATGTGAGACCCATGACCCCCACGATCAACGCCAACCGCTTGTGGCAGTCGCTGATGGACATCGCTGCGATCGGACCGACGCCGGAGGGCGGGTCCAACCGCATGGCGCTGACCGAAGGCGATGCGGCGGCGCGGGCACGGTTCCTGGACCGGTGCCGGCCGCTGGGGCTGCGGTTCGAGCAGGATGCGATCGGCAACATGTTCCTGCGGCGCGAGGGGAGTGATCCGACCGCGGGGGCGGTGGCATTCGGCAGCCATCTGGACACCGTGCCGACGGGCGGGCGGTTCGATGGCGTGCTGGGGGTGCTGGCGGGGCTGGAGGCGCTGCATACGCTGCATGAGGCGGGTATTCGCACGCGTGCACCGTTGGAGCTGGTGAACTGGACGAATGAGGAGGGCAGTCGGTTCCGACCGGCGATGATGGGCAGTCGTGTGCACGCTGGCGAGATGGAGTTGGAGGCGGCGTTGGCGATCACCGACGATGCCGGTACCAGCATGGCCGAGGCGTTGCGCGCGAGCGGGCATGCGGGGGCACTGGTGCCGTCACCGCGTGGCTGGGCGTGCTGGCTGGAGCTGCACATTGAACAGGGGCCGATGATGGAAGGGTGCGGTGCCGATATCGGCATCGTCACCGGAACGATGCACGCACGGTACTTCCAGTTGGTGGTGACAGGTGAGCCAAGTCATGTGGGTCCCACCACGATGAATCGGCGGCATGACAGTTTGGCCGCGGCGGCCGAAGTGATCCTAGCGGTGGAGCGCATCGCGCTGGCCGCCGAGCCGGGTGGGCGGGCGAGCGCCACCTGGATCGAGAACTATCCGAATGCGCGCGGCAATGTAGCGAACATCACGCAGTTGCACTGCGATGTGCGGCATGAAGATGCGGTGCGGGCAATGGCGATGGAAGGTGAGTTGCGCGCCGCATTGGACGCGATTGCGACGCGGCGGGGTGTACGGATGGAAGTGGATCCGTACGCGACGTTCGGACCGGTCGTGTTCGATCCAGCACTGGGTGCGGTGCTGCGACGGAAAGCGACGGAACGGCAGTTGGCCGTGTGCGACGCGGTGGCGGCCGCGGGGCATGACGCGGTCCTGGTGGCGAAGCTGTGTCCGAGCGCGATGTTCTTCGTGCCGAGCGTGATGGGGATCACGCACAATCCGAAGGAATATTCGACACCGGAACAGTGCGCGAAGGGCGCACAGGTGTTGCTGGATACAATTGTGGAGCTGGCGGGATAGGCGGCGGCCAGTGCGGCACAGCGCTATCTAACCTCGAGCACCACATCGAACGTGATGCACACCGCGTTCTCGCCGCGGACCAAGCGGCCGACATGCACCAGACCTTGCATATCAATGACTGTCATCTCGATTTCCGCCACGCCGTCGCGGAGTGCACCGTTTCGCACGAAAACCTCAGTCGCGTGATCCGTCACGACGTGGCCGTCAGTGAAGCACGCGCCAACGAGGCTGCCCAGGCCGCCGCGCACCATCGCGTCGCGTAGCCCGTGGCGCCGGGCCAGGGTTTCCACCGCCGTGCAGAAGTCTTCGTTCGGGCGGATGCGCGCCAGCACAGCCTCGGAGCTGGACTGTGGATGCCTGATTTCGCTGGCATTGCCGGATGGAGTGGCGGCGTTTAACGCGACCGGGCGCAGTAAGGGGAAGTTGGTTTCGGGGTCCGGCTCGGCGAGGATCCCCAGGTCACGGAAGCCCCATGCCGCGGCGACGCACGGCCGGGCGACGACGCTTTCTGCCAGCAGGATATGCCCGCCGCGACGCGCGCCGTTCGATTCCACCCAGCTCGCATGACAATGCAGTCGCGGTTCGTTGTTCCCGTTGCCGAAGGTCAGATTTGCCTGTTCGATGCAGCAGATTCCCGCACCGGCGCGCGGCGCGGAGAAATACGCCACGTGCGCCGGGCCGTCCGCGGGCCCCGGCATGACGCAACACAAGGGCTCCAGCAGCAGCCCCTCGATCTGCAGCACCGCGGAGCGCAAGCCCGCGGCCACCAGAGGTCGCACGATCGCTTCCGCCAATGTCAGCCCTGGGGCGAGCGCGACCTCCAGCCTCTCACACCGACTGCGGAACGATTCGATCCGCTCGGTAGAGACCGGCCCAGGCTGCACCAGGGTCCGCATCAGCGGCCGACTGCATAACCCTGCATGCCGCGCGGATTGGCACCGGCAAACATCTGACCGTCCGGCTCGATGCGTGCGCCGGAGATGCGGCCCTCGGACCAGTCCTCGTTCTTGCTCACCACGTGGCCGCGCGCGGCAAGATCGCGCATCACCGCGTCGTCGAAACGACCTTCCAGCACCACCTTGCCCGGCCGTGCCGCGCGTGGCCAGAAACTGCTAGGCCAATGCTCGGTATGGAAGCTCGGCGCGTCGATTGCCTGCTGGATCGTCATGCCGTGATGCACCATGCGCAGGAAGTAGATCAGCGCCCACTGGTCCTGCTGCTCGCCGCCGGGGGTGCCGAACGCCATCCAGGGCTTGCCGTCGCGCAGTGCGAAACTGGGCGACAGCGTGGTGCGCGGCCGTTTGCCCGGCACCAGGCTATTCGGCAAGCCGTCCCGCAGCCAGAACATCTGCCCCCGTGTGCCCAGGCAGAACCCCAGCTCCGGAATCACCGGAGAGGATTGCAGCCAACCACCTGATGGCGTGGCGCTGACCATGTTGCCGTGCTTGTCGATGACGTCGATGTGGCAGGTGTCGGCACCAATCACACCGAGCCGCGCGACAGTCGGTTCGCCGGCTCCGGCACCTGGCACCATCTCCGCGCGTCGGGCCGCGTCGCGATCCACCCACGGCGTCTGGCCCTCGGTTGCGCCGGGCCGCAATTCCATAGACGCACGATCGCCCACCAAGGCACGGCGCTCGTCGTTGTAGTCGTCAGACAGCAAAGTGCCCAGCGGGATGCTGGCGAAATTCGGATCGCCGTACCAAGCCTCGCGATCGGCATATGCGAGCTTGGCGCATTCCACCACGGTGTGCACGAACTCGGCGCCAACCGGATCCATCGCGTCGATGTCGAAGCCGGCCAGCAGGGCGAGCTGCTGCAGGAACACCGGGCCCTGGCTCCAGGGGCCGCATTTCAGCACGGTATGGCCGGCGTAGTCGTAGGCGAGAGGATCCTCCACCGTCGCCGACCAGCGCGCGAGATCGTCGGCCGTCAGCAGGCCACGATGATGACGGCCGGAGACGTCCAGCACGTCAGTGGAACGGCAGAAGCGATCAACCGCTTCCGCAACGAAGCCGCGATACCAGGCATCGCGCGCCGCATCGATGCGGGCTTCGCGCGTGGCACCGATGGCTTCGCGGCAGATTCGCTCCCAGGTCGCGGCGAGCGCGGGGCGCGCGAACAGACTGTTCGGACCGGGTGTCTTGCCGCCCGGCAGGAAGACCGCGGCGGAGCTGTTCCATTCCGCCTCGAACAGGCGCCGCACACCCTCGATCGTAGCACTGATGCGCGGCACGATGTGGATGCCGCGCGTCGCATAGCCCATGGCGTAGACCAGCACGTCCGGCAGCTCCCACGTGCCCCAGTCGCGCAGCAACAGGCACCAGGCATCGAACGCGCCGGGCACGACCGCCGGCAGCAGGCCGGTCGCCGGGATCAGGTCGAGATCGAGGTCACGGAACTTCGCCAACGTTGCGGCCTTCGCCGAGACCCCCTGGCCGCAGATCACCTGCTGGGTGTTGGTGCGCGCATCGTGGAAGATGATGGGCGCGTCGCCGCCGGGGCCGTTCAGGTGTGGCTCGGCGATCTGAAGGGTGAAGGCAGTGGCCACCGCGGCGTCGAACGCGTTGCCGCCCCGTTCCAGTACTGACATGCCGACCGAGCTCGCGATCCAATGCGTGCTGGCGACCACGCCGAATGTGCCGGCGATCTCCGGACGTGTCGTGAACATGTCCCCGTCTCCCGATTGCGCGGCGCGAACGCTAGCGCCAAGGTCCGCGCCGGCCAAATATCTGGCTAATCATGGGGAACGCAATGCTGGTGCTGGTGGTCGGGCCAAGTGGTGCCGGCAAGGATACGCTGCTGGATGCGGCACGCACGGCGCTAGCGGGCGATCCGCGTTTCCGGTTTGCCCGGCGGGTCATCACGCGTCCCGCGGAAGCGGGCGGGGAGGCGCACGAGGCGGCGACGGAGGCGGAGTTTGCCGCGCGCACATTTGCGCTGGCGTGGGGTGCGCACGGGCTGCGATACGGGATTCCCGCCGACATTGCCGACGATCTGGCTGTTGGCCGTACCGTGGTGGCGAATGTTTCGCGTGGTGCGATCGCGGAGGCTGCGCGGCGGTTCCCGGTGCGGGTGATAGAGGTGACGGCGCCGCCGGAGGTGCTGGCGGCGAGGCTGGCCGCGCGTGGTCGGGAGGTCGGCACCGATATCGCCGCGCGGCTGGCACGGAGCATTGCGATACCGGACGAAATTCAGATTGAGACGGTGATCAACGATTCGGCGTTGGAAGTCGGTGCTGCCCGGTTCCTTGCCGCTCTGCTCCGCGCAATGACAGGGGGGCGATCCTCAGCCTCGCAGCGGAATCCGCTCGGCGATAGCGAAGGCTTCGCCCGGGGCTGACTGCGCGAACAGGCAGATATCCGTCACACACCGAGGCGTCTCCACTGCGTGGGCGAAATAAGCCTCCGCTTCCGGTTGGAATCGCGCCTTCTCCTCGGCGGTCAATCGTCGCGTCAGCGTCATGTGGAAGAACCACGTGCCAAACACGTAGGGATACCCCCACCGCGCCAGCATGGTATCTTGTTCCGGTGTCAGACCGGATCGCCGCCGGCGTGCCAGTTCCGCTTCGCTCGCCGACGCGCGCAAGGGATCAAGATATTCCACACAAGCATCCGCCAGCGCCTGCAACGGGGGGCACTGCACGGATTCGCGCAACGCCAGGAACCCATGCAGATCGTTCACCGCCAAACGTGGCAACGCGAAGGGTGCGATGCGATCGGCCAACGCGCTCGCTGCCTGCACCAGGTCGAACCACTGGCGTCCTTCCGCCAATCGCATCGGCGGTTTTAGCGTGGCGTGAAAGCCATAGACCCGCGGCTCGGCGGTGACCTCGGCGATGTCGGCGATTGGTGGTTGCGGCGCGGGGGCAGCACTTTCCGGGTCACGACCCAGCCAGGTCGCGCCCGCGGCGAATAAGGGATCATCCGCTTGCGGCGCGTAGTAGACTGCGACGCGCCCGGTCGGCCCCATCACGCCACGCGCTCTCCTGCACGCCATACCTGGCGGACAACCGGCAATGCGCCATGCAGTCGCACGCGCACCAGATCGGCACGCTGACCGGGCGCGATCTGGCCGCGATCATCCAGCCCGACCATGCGCGCGGGTCGCTCGGCGATCAGCGCTACGGCCTCGGGCAGGCTGATGGTGCGCGCGCACAAGAAGGCCGCCTCGACCATGCTGGCGGGCACGTAGTCCGAGGCGAAGGCATCCACCGCCTCCGCCGCGACCAGGTCGGCAACCGAAACATTTCCGGAATGTGAGCCGCCACGCACGATGTTCGGCGCGCCGGCGATCACCTGCATATTCGCCTGTCGGGCGGCCTGCGCCGCCACCATGGTCACCGGGAATTCGCTGATGCGGATGCCATCGGCGGCATTCTCGGCGATCTCCTCCGGCGTGCGGTCATCGTGGCTTGCCAGCGCGATGTTGCGGCCCGCCACGCGTTGCAGCAGGGCGCGCCGGTTGGGGTCACGCAGCCTCTCGCGCTGATCCTGCAGCTCGCGAATGCGCTGCTCGATATAGGCATCATCCAGCCCGCCGCGACGCCGCATGTCGCGATAGCGATCCAGGTTGGCGTACTGGCCTACGCCGGGGCTGTGGTCCATCAGGCTGACCATGCGCACGCGTGGATGATTGGAGACCGGATCGAACAGCGCCAGCATGTCCGGCGCGGGCACTTCGCAGCGCAGGTGCAGGAAGTGCTCGGCCTTCAGCAGATCGCAGTCGGCGAGCGCGTCGAGATCGGTAACGCCGTCATGAAACGTGCGCACGCGATCCTTGTCGAAGCCAAGATCGCCCAGGCACAGCGCATCGAACACCGTCGTGACACCGGCCGCGGCGCATTGTGCGTCGTGCGCCACCATCGCCGAACGCGACGGCCAGCGTGCCATGGCGCGCGGCTGCACCTGACGTTCCAGGTTATCGGTGTGCACATCAACCGCGCCGGGAATCAGGTAATCGCCATCCAGGTCATACGCCGCTGACAGGCCGGATCGTCCAGGTTGCACCTCGATAATGATGTCGCCGCGCAGCAGGACACTGCCCAATACGACCCCATCCGGCAGAACCAGATGAGCGTTGGTCAGGAGTGTTTCGTCACTCATGCGGCGTCCTGCAACGGCATTACGGGGAACAATCGGTCGGCGACCGCGTCGCGCACCTCGGCATCGTGGAAGATGCCAATGATGGCGCGACCGGCGCGTTTGGCGTCCTGGATCATGCCAATCACCACTTCGCCGTTTTCGGCATCCAGCGACGCAGTGGGTTCGTCCAGCAGCAACACAGGATGGCCGCCGATGAAGCCACGCGCCAGGTTCACGCGCTGCTGCTCGCCACCCGAGAAGGTCGCTGGCGGCAGTCCATGCAGGCGCCGCGGGATGTTCAGGCGTAACAGCAGCGCGCGGGCCTGTTCGCGAGCTGCCTCCATTGTTTCGCCGCGGGCCGCCAGCACCTCCGCAACCACGTCCAGCGCGGGCACACGCGGCACCACGCGCAGGAACTGACTGACATAGCCAAGGGTGTTACGTCGCACGGCCAGGATGGTGCGCGGGTCAGCGGTGGCGATGTCGACCATGGCGCCGTGGTGGCGCACCAGAATGCGGCCAGCCTCGGCGCGATAGTTGCCATACAGGCTGCGCATCAGGGTCGACTTGCCGGCGCCGGAGGGTCCGGACAGCGCGATACATTCACCGGCATGCAGCTCCAGCTCGACGCTCGCCAACACCGGGATATGCACGCCGCCTTGCAGGTGCAGGGTGAAGCCTTTGGCCAGCGCTTCGGTGCGCAGCATCACCTCGGCGACGGTCTCTTCAGACTTTCGGCGTTCACCCATGGCCGATGCTTTCGTGACGCACAGGTTCGCATCCGCTCTGCCGCCTGATGAGGCCTGAAGGCCGAAAGCGCTGGTCGCGCACACGCGCGTATGCGGTCGCGGCTTGCCCGGACGACCGGGCCTCCGGCCTCGCCGATAGGGCAGAACCGCCATCGGGAAAGTACCATGCGCAGCTGCGTAGGAGTGCTGATCCGGTGCCGGAAGAAGCGGATCCGGATGACACTGGAAATCCGTATCTAACCCATCGGAGAGCGCGGCGCGACGCGAACCGCGCTCCGGTACTCCGATGACCACGATCGCTCCGCGCGATGCAAGATATTGCGATCATGCCTGCAACACCGAGCTGACCAGCAACTGCGTGTAGGGGTGTTGCGGATCGTCCAGCACTTGGTCGGTCAATCCGGTTTCCACGACGCGCCCGCGTTGCATCACGGCGATGCGTTGTGCCAGCAGACGTGCCACGGCGATGTCGTGCGTCACGAGCACCGCGGCGATGCCGAGCCGCGCCACCAGTGTGCGGATCAGGTCGAGCAATCGAGCCTGAACTGAAACATCCAAGCCACCGGTCGGTTCGTCCATGAACACCAGGCGCGGATGCGTCACCAACGTGCGGGCGATTTGCAGGCGTTGCAGCATGCCGCCGGAAAAGGTGCGCGGCAGGTCGTCGATGCGATTGGCATCGATCTCCACCTGGCGCAGCCATTCCAATGCGGCTTCACGGATGTTGCCGTAGTGTCGCGCGCCCTGCGCCATCAGGCGTTCGCCAACATTGCCGCCCGCCGACACCGTCATGCGCAGGTTCTGTCGCGGATCCTGATGCACGAAGCCCCAGTCGGACCGATGCAATGCGCGCAGCGCCGGGGCGGGCATGGCGTGCACATCGATCAGGTGCCCGGCGGGATCGCGGTACCACACCACGCCACGATGGGGCTTCAGTCGACCCGACAGCACATTCAGCAAGGTGGTCTTGCCAGAGCCCGACTCACCGACGATGGCCAGCATCTCACCGGGCCACAGGTCGATGTCGACTTCCACCAAAGCCGGGATCGCGCCGAACGACAGTGAGATACCGCGTCCCGCGAGCAGCGTGTCCTCGATCATTCCGCTGCCTCCTGCATGCCCTCGGTCCCGACATGGCCAGCCGCGCGCCGGTCGGTGCAGTAATCGGTGTCGGAACAGACGAACAGGCGGCCACCGCGGTCGTCCACCACGACCTCGTCGAGATAAGAGTCGGTCGCTCCGCACAGCCCGCACGCATGCGGTGCGCGGCCGGCGCGGAAGGGATGATCGTCGAAATCGAGTGATCGTACCTCGGTGTAGGGGGGGATTGCGTAGATCCGCTTTTCACGACCGGCACCGAACAATTGCAACGCCGGCATCATGTGCATCTTCGGATTGTCGAAGGCCGGGATCGGGCTGGGTGCCATCAGATAGCGTCGGTTCACCATCACCGGGTAATCATAGCTGATCGACACCTGGCCGAAGCGCGCGATGTCTTCATACAGCTTCACGTGCATCAGGCCGTAGTCGGCCAGCCCATGCATGCGGCGTGTCTCGGCGCGGCTGGGTTCCAGGCGCGACAGCGGTTCGGGCTGTGGTACCTGATAGACGATGATCTGGTCGTCGCGCAGCGTTTGCTCGGGAATACGGTGGCGGGTCTGGATCACGCTTGCCGCGCTGGTCTGCGTGGTGGTCGCCACGCCGGCGGTGCGGGCGAAGAACTTGCGGATCGATACCGCGTTCGTGGTGTCATCGGCGCCTTGGTCGATCACCTTCAACACGTCGTTCTGCCCCAGGATCGATGCTGTCACCTGAATGCCGCCGGTGCCCCAGCCATAGGGCAGCGGCATCTCGCGCGATCCGAACGGCACCTGGTGTCCGGGGACCGCCACGGCCTTCAAAACAGCGCGACGGATCATCCGCTTCGTCTGCTCATCCAGATAGGCGAAGTTGTAACCTTCCATGGGGTGCTTACCGTGCTTTCGTCGTCATGCCGGACCGCCGCGTGGCATCGAGGCGGTTGCGTGTGGCACGAAGACCAGGGGTTGATGCGGGGGCCAACCCCAGCATGACGGTCGGGGGGTCATTCCGCGGCCTCCGCGAGCTGGGCGGCTTCGGCGCGCATGCGGCGTACGCTTTCCAATTCGCTCTGGAAGTCGACGTAATGCGGCAGCTTTAGATGTTCGACGAAGCCAGTCGCCTCGATGTTGTCGGAATGGTACAGCACGAACTCGATATCTTGTGCCGGCGCCGTGACGTCCTCGCCCAGCTCCTCGGCGCGCATCGCGCGATCGACCAGGGCCATGGCCATCGCCTTGCGCTCGCATTGGCCGAACACCAAGCCGTAACCGCGGGTGAACTGCGGTGGCACGGTCTTGGACCCTTTGAACTGATTGACCATCTGGCATTCGGTCAGGGTGATGTCGCCGATATCGATGGCGAAACCAAGTTCCGGTGG
>Ga0210386_10003564_pt1 | contig 13055 bp, 13 predicted proteins | sample IncBWH32OmetaG_FD_160091 | JGI IMG/M metagenome (GOLD analysis project Ga0210386, IMG submission 160091) | Forest soil microbial communities from Barre Woods Harvard Forest LTER site, Petersham, Massachusetts, United States - Inc-BW-H-32-O ... | reverse complement strand
ACATCCTCGCCAGTCTGTCGGCTGATGAAGCCGTAGCCCTTGGCGTCGTTAAACCACTTTACTGTTCCTTGTTCTGCCATTTTGTTGCTTGTATCCTTTTCAGATTATTTACGTTGGTGCGAGTCGGAGGTACTGAGGGCAGGACTAGCTGGTATGCAAGAAGCTGCTCGGCAACCGATTTCGTTCTAACGCAAATACATTATAGCAGATCAGTCAACTTTACCCGATACGCGATTTACCCAAAGTCACGTGGTCATGGGCCGGCAGCGGCACCGAAACGGATCGTGCATCCGCATCAGACCGGGCCCGAATTTCATATTTTCCATTGCTATCAGGGGCAAGCGGGTATAATCAGGTCCGGACTTCAGACGCGATAGGACCTTGCTTGGCGTGATCGCGTTTGGAAGAACCAACTGGCTCAATTGAGCTGCGAGGCAACACGCTTTCCATCGACGCGCGCTCTGCATTCCGACGCGACTCACTTAACCCGCCGACGAAAACCTGACGTCTTGCGTTGGCACACCAGGAAAAGGAAATCCATGAAGAAGCTTTTTGTTGGCAACCTCCCTCACAGTACCACGGAAGCGGAACTGCGCACGTTGTTTGAGCCTCACGGCAAAGTCGATCAGGTCAGCTTGGTCACCGATCGTGACACTGGCCGTTCGCGGGGATTTGCATTTGTCGAAATGGCGGATGCCGGCGAAGCCGAGAAAGCCATTGCAGCGCTGAACGGCAAAGAACTCGGCGGCCGCGCATTGAATATCAACGAGGCGCGTCCCAAAACCGACCGCGGTCCCGGCGGACCCCGTGGCGGTGGACGTCCTGGCGGTGGACGTCCCGGCGGCGGTGGGCGTTCCGGCGGCGGCGGCGGACGCGATGACTACCAGGGCCACGCCCGCCAGCCTCGCGAACCACGCTGGTAGCAGCATCCTCTGATTTCTGACAACCGCGATTGTTAAGCGCGTCGATGCCTCCAGCTCGTTGGGGGGCATCGTCGGCCTTGCCGTCTTCACAAATCTCTACCCAGTTGCGCTTCTGGTCCATACTCCTTACAAGATCTTTCTCACCATGATCGCAGGATTACTCTGGCGCTCAACGCGTGAACAGATAGAATGTCCCGGTAAACGGAGAACTCATGCCCCTTACCTCTACGGATTGGATTGTCATCGTCGGGTATTTGCTGGTCAACCTGCTGATTGGGCTTTATTACCGGCGTCGCGCTAGCGGGAATACGGAGGAGTTTTTCATCTCGGGACGCGATGTTTCGTGGTGGCTGGCGGGGACTTCGATGGTGGCTACCACTTTTGCGGCTGATACGCCTCTGCTGGTTTGCGGGCTGGTTGCGCGGCAAGGCATCGCGGGGAACTGGATCTGGTGGGGATCGTGCGTCGGCGGCATGATGACGGTCTTCTTCTTTGCGCGCTACTGGCGGCGGGCTGAAGTGTTGACCGACGTCCAGTTGGTCGAGCTTCGTTACGGGGGAAAGCCGGCGGCGTTTCTGCGCGGGTTCAAGGCGATCTATCTTGGGCTTTTTATGAACTGCTTCATCCTGGGATGGGTGACGCAGGCCATGGTCAGCATCATCACGGTTTTGCTCGGTCCGGTGATTGCTCAAGGGCGCGTGTTGCAAGTGGCGATTGGCAGCCGCGTTTTTCAGCATACGCTCGGCGATCCCCGGTATACATCGGTGCTGATCTGCATCTTCATCCTGATTCCGTTCACCGGACTCTATACGTTTATTGGTGGGCTTTGGGGCGTGTTGGTCACAGACCTGTTTCAGTTCGCCTTGAAGATGACCATGATTATTGTGTTGGCCTGGGTTGCTGTGACGAAGATTGGAGGGATGCAGGCTCTGCAAATGCATCTGCAGGTGATCGAGAACAATGTTCGCGCGACGGGAGTCGAGACCGCGAATCCGGTGGCGTTTTTGCCCGACTTTCATCGCGGACTCACCACGAATGCGCTCTGGACTTTGCCGGTGCTGACCTTCATTGTGTATCTGGGCATGCAGTGGTGGTTGGCATGGTATCCGGGGGCGGAGCCGGGCGGCGGCGGATATGTCGCGCAGCGGATGTTCAGCGCCAAAGATGAAAAGAATTCGCTGGGTGCGACGCTGTGGTTCAACATTGCGCACTACGCGCTGCGGCCGTGGCCTTGGGTGATTACAGGTTTAGTGGCAGTCGTAGTTTATTCGCCGAATGGGGGGCTTCATCCTAGTGCGGCTTTTGTGCAGAACCCGGAGCAAGGCTATGTCATGGTCTTGCGGGATTATCTTCCCCCTGCTTTGCGCGGGTTGATGGTTGCGGCGTTCCTCGCCGCCTTCATGTCTACGATTGGAACGCAATTGAACTGGGGCAGTTCGTATCTCGTGAATGATCTCTATAAACGCTTTTTCGTGCGGGAGGCGAGCGAGCGGCACTACGTAACGATCAGCAAAATTTTCACCGTGCTACTGGTTCTGGGAAGCGGCTATACCGCGATGCAGTTAACCTCGATCAATCAAGGCTGGGATCTGGTGTTGAATATTGGCTTCGGGACGGGCGCGGTCTACATTTTGCGCTGGTACTGGTGGCGGATTAATGCTTGGAGCGAGATCTCGGCGATGGCCGTGGCGGCGGCCATGACGATTGGGTTGAGCCGCGTTTCGTTTTCCGGGAACACCGCACTGGTTTACGCGAAGACCGCGTTGATTACAGGATTTGTGACAACCATTGCGTGGGTGATCGCGACCTTTATTACTAAGCCCGAATCGCAGCAGACGCTGGTGGGCTTCTACAAGCGAGTGCATCCGACAGTCTATGGCTGGAAACATATTGCCTACCTTGTGCCCGAACTCCCGGAGGTGCGTGACTTGGCCGGCAATGCGTTCAACTGGGTGATGGGAGTCATCCTGGTGTACGGGTGTCTATTCGGCATCGGCAAACTGGTGTTCCAACAGTGGGTGTGGGGAGTTGTGCTGTTGCTGATCGCGGCGCTTGCCGGCTATCTAATCTTTTGGGATCTTTCCCGGCGGGGGTGGGCGACGCTTTCTGGAGCGTCTGTGCCGGCCGCGGCGTCACATCCCGCGAGCGCCGATTAGGGGAAACTGTAATCGGGTAGCGTGGGTGCGCCGGAAGGAGCCAGCTCACCCAAGCTACCCGCATCTCACTCACCACTCACTTTGCGTGGCAAGCTCCGAAACTCGTTCTCATTCCTCGCAGTGTTCTCCGTTATTTCTAAAGAAGTCGCTTAGATCCTTCGTTAAGGGGTTCGCGGCCGCCCTGAGCAGCGGTCCGACCTGGAAGATTTCCTGCAGCGTCTTCAGAGTCGAGCTGTGGTCATAGTGAATGGAATTGCTGTACGCCTTCGTGCCGCACCCTTTGGCAAACGGCGAAAGCAGAAACATGCCAATCGGGCCGTCGCTGAAATTCCCATTGTCTTCAGCTTCATCCCAGATGATGAACAAAGCACCACCTTCCTTGTACTGGGCTGAATTTGTGATCAGGGGCACGTTCTGCTTGAGCCAGGTATCTCCTCGCAGCGTGTTGTCTTTGCTTTCAAGCGCGTCGCAGGGAGAAATGCCCTCGTGCCCGTCGTGGCAAACGTTTGGCGTAATGAAGTTGTACTGCGCTGCGGTCTGGTTGGCTAGATCGGTTGCCAATTGGTAATACGGCCTGACGTGCTTTATACATTCGGCCGACTTTGGATTCAAAGCATGGTTCACATCGTTGAAATACACGAAGGGGAGATGTTCAACATCGAAGTAGGTGAAATCAAGCGGGCAGATGTCAAACACCGGGCTGCCAAAGTCAGGTTCGGCGTAAGCTGTCCATGAAATGCCGGCATCCTCGAGAAGTCTGACCAAATGCTTGTGTGTGTAGAGTTGGGGCTGGCCCGGCTGGGTATCCGCGAGGACACCGAAGTTGGTCCCTGCTTCCAGCCACAAATAATTCGGCTGGCTGGGATGGTTCCCCGGCGGGTTGTAATACTGCTCGGCGTGCGCCGCCGTATCCAGCAACTGTCCGTTGGCGTAGGGGGCTAGCAGGTTGCCTTTAATATCCGGGTCACCGAATTTCGCGCCGAAATTGTTCCCAGTCCAGTTGTGATTTTCCATCAGTATGACCCAGACGGTCTTTACCTGACTCATTTGAGCAGTCATGACCGCTGGCATGGCGACAGACAGCAACACCATGGTTACGCTAAACCTCAAGAGCTTTCGCAAGTGTTTCACAGCGTCCTCCACAAGATTGGTTTGAACTGCGGACTAAAGTTTTGAATATGACCAGAAGAAGTTGAGCGCGAGGTGGATGTTCCCGAGGATCGATTCGGACATTGGTGACTTGGCCGAACACGTAGTCGGCTGGCTGCACGAAACTCCTCTCGCCCCCGGAGCAATTTTTCTCCTTTCGCCGAGGCTACGCCACGAACGTGACCGCACGATTAAGAAACGATTAAAATGAGAAGAAGGGTTAAGGCTTTTGGGGAGTTAGACCGCAGGCCTTCTTAACCCGGGCCAGATCGAGGCCCGCAGGCGAAAAGGTTGCAATCTGCGGACCCTGAGGAGTCTGGATTTCTACTTTGAATACCTGCGCGCCGAGCATCTCGCGCGTGGTTCCTTTGTCCATGGAGAGGAAGTGGCCATTGACCCAGTTCCAACCGTGATTGCTGTGGGAATTGTCCACGCGGACGGTTACCTCCATCTGAGGCTGCCCCCAGAAGCCGGGACGGTTGGGCGGGGCAATCACAGCGTTCGGGCGAAAGTCGGCCAGGGTCAGCTTGCCGCCGGTACAGAAGAGGATGACCTTCGGAGTGGACTGGCTTCCGGGTAATGAATTATCGGCCTCGAGTTCGAATCTGGACGATTTGACCAGGGTCATTTCATCCTGCGAATCGTATTCCATCCATTTTTCGCCAGCGCTGATACCGTGATCCTGCGCGAACAGGACTGCGGCGGCACAAAGTAGGACCGAGCACGCGATCAATGCCTTCAAAGGGAACCTCTTGTGATTAGATGCAGGGATGGTTTTCGAGAATGTCTTTCCGGAGTTAGCGCTCAACTTCTTCCTCATCTTTAGATCCCTGAGAGATCTCTGGCCGATTTACTCAATTCCACTTGATATAAAACCTTCCGCATCGTGAAAGTTGCGGCTGGGTTCTGCCCGAAACTCCGATCTGAATCTGCGGCTTGCCAACTCAGGCGCAATCGGTCAGGGACAGGCTGGAAGGAAGACGGAGATAACCTCAGTAACAGCATTTGGTTACTGGCGGGCGTTATAGGATTCGAACCTAACGCTCCCCAACAATTAGTAGCACTACGGGACTCGGGGTGGCAACCAAGAGACCGTAACGTGTAGAGCGTCATCAGTAGGATGCGGTGGGAGGGAAACTCTACCGCATCAATCACACGCGCGACCTCCTCCTGGCTGAGTATCTCGGGCAGATGCAGAACCTTCTTCGGATAGGGCGTCGCGGCGACCCTCCAGCCCCGCTTCAGCACTTGAACATAAAAGAACCGTAACGCCGCCACTCGCTGGGTCACAATTTCGGCGCCAACTTCCACTCGCGGAACATCGCCGCCTGATACTGACGGATATGCTCCGGGCTGAGTTGATCCGGAGAACGATGGAAATGTCGGGCGAAGTGCTCGGCGGTGCGGATGTAGCAACGGATGGTGGCCGAAGCGTAGTTGCGACGCTCCAGTTCCTCATCTACGGCAGATCATGCTTGGGTCACAGAGAGTTCCTCCTCTGCAACACAAACTAGCTCAGATCACCTCGACCCCCGCGCAACAAGCAGGCGAAAGCGTCCGCCGCGCTAGCCGCTTCGTTCAAGTCAGCTTGTGGGAAGCCGCGCATCAATTCTCGTGGCTGACTATACGGCGGCAGATTCCTTCCCAATGAGGCTTCTCCTTTCCAAACCAACCCACTTCCCCGGTTTCGACGAATGCATCGGGGAACATACGTCTGGTCTCGCACCTTGGTCGGCCTTATCTCCGTCAAAACGCTCGATGGACGGTTTCGAGTTCATCCGCTTTATTTTTTATTCCCAAACTGAGAGACTATCTCAGAAGGTTTCGGGTTTTAGTCCGCAATCGCCATCGTCTTGCACCGCCTCGTCGCGACCATGTTGTAGATTCCACATTTGTGTGGTTTCCGTATGGGCAGACTGGTCTCAATACGAGCGGGGCTTGCTACCGCCGTGGTGCTAGTCCTCACTATTGCCTCCTACTACGTCGTCACCGCATTCCGTCGAGAGGCAACTAAGATTCGCCTCACCTCCACTGATGTGCAAGAGTCGGCAGACCCTCAGGTATTGCTCAAAGCCGCGGACCGTTTCTACTTTCTAAATAACGGACCCGCAGCTGCCCCGCTCTATGCCAGAACTGAGAAGCTGTTCTCGGAGCGGGGTGATGCGCGAAATGAACTTCACGCTAAGGTCGGCCGGCTTCGATCAGAAGCGGAAACAATGTCATTCGTTGACCTTTCACGTTTCTTGAATGAACAACTCCAGAATCCCATCGTCCAGAGTGACAAGAAATTGCGGCTTTGGTGCCTGATCGCGAAGGGCTACACGGACATCGAGATCGACTACCGAGCTTCAAAGCGCGACTGGCTAGAAGCACAGGACATTGCAAAGAGTTTGGGCGAGGATCAATGGGTGACGAGGGCATCTGGCGAATTGGGTCTGATCGGTTTCCTGGAAGGGAATCCCGGACGGGCGGCCAGACTTCTGGGTGGCGCGCTCCTTTCCACCATGACGAACGGAGACACCGCCGGCCAAGTACGCTTCCTAGAATTGCTTGGTAGAGGCTTCGAAGAAGTCAATCGTCACGCGGAAGCGCTGAAATTCTTCGAAAGAGCTATCAATCTGGCGGAGACTGATCCTGACTGTGGGCTTCCGTTCATGGGTTATGAAGGAAAAGCTCAAGCCCTAGTCTCGCTCGGGAGAACCGACCAGGCAAAGGTGGTACTTGAGATTGCACTCGCCAAAGCGCGATCACAAGAGAAGCGGGGCCACGCGGCGCAATTACGGATTCTTCTCGGAAAACTGGCGGCACACAAGGGTGACCGACAGCAAGCGGTGAAGTATTTGGAAGATGCCGGCCAATTCGCGACCCAAGCTCAGTTCTACCGGATGAAAGCCGACGCCATGTTCGAGCTGGCGCAAATTTATCGTGATGCCGGAGATCTTGCGGCTGCGGACGCGCGTGCCACTCAGGGTCTGGCCGCAAGCCAGAGGGTTGGTGATCGCTACTACGTGCCTCGCAACTTGACGATGCTCGCTGATTTGAAAGCGCGTCGTGGGAACTTTGTCGAAGCAAATGCTCTCTACGAACAGGCGGAAGACGTGATCGAGGGAATGCTCATCAGCGTCGATGAACCATATTGGAGCAGTTCCGTTGCCGCAGCGATGAGCGAGACCTACCTTCGACACTTTGAACTTGTCACCAAGAACGGTGGGGCGCCCGGAGCGTTCGCAGTTCTCGAACGCGTTCGAGGACGAACTCTCGCATGGGCTCTTAAAGATAGAAAGGCGCTGCCGGCAACGGAATCAGATCAGACAGCCGCGCTGGAAAGCGATGTTGCAGGACTCCAGGCCCGACTCATGCAGACCAACAGCGCTCCTGAACGAGAGCAATTGCTGGACAACCTCGTTGAATACGAACGACGCCTGGGCCTGGCGTGGACCAGAGAAGACGTTCCCACCCAACGACTTCCTGTGCGGCCAGCAGCGTTGACGACGGTAGAAAGCGACCTGCATCCAGATGAAGTGCTCCTGGAGTATGTGCTGGATGATCCTATCTCCTACTGTATATCGGTGACGCACCGGGGCGCACACGTTCAAGCGTTACCGATTGGGCGGAAGGAAATCGAAACAATAGCGGAGCAATTTGTCGACGAGGTACGCGCAAAGGGCGCGGGGGTTGAAACCTCGAAACGTCTTTTCGGGGCTCTCCTGGAACCGATCCCCGAAGCGAAGACAGCAGCAACACTCATCATTGCGCCGGACGGCTCCTTGAACCTCCTTCCATTCGAAGCGCTGCGCGATAACCAGGGCGAGTATCTGTTGAAGTCTCGCGTCGTAAGCTACGTGCCTTCTGGAACCATCCTTGATGTTTTGCGTCGGGCCAGCAAGAACGAAAACGCGGCGCGCCCATTTCTCGGTGTAGGTGATGTTGTCTACGAGAATCAAGGCGGAACTGGTAGGACAATTCCGGCTCCAGACACCGTCCGAGGACGGGTTCTTCGTGGCGTGGCAGACTTCTCCGGGATGCGGCTTCAAGATCTTCCTCAAACTCGGGAAGAAGTCAAGGAAATCGGTAAAATTGTCGGATCGGACGCGGTCATCTTGCTAGGTAAGGACGCCACGGAAACTGCCTTCAAGAAGGAGCCGCTTGACCAGTTTCGCGTATTGCACCTCGCGGTCCACGGGTTGGCAGATACCCAGTATCCGGAGCGCTCCGCACTGGTTTTGGGGACGGACCCGAAATCTGGTGATGATGGACTCCTGCAAATACGCGAGATCATCAGATTACGACTGAATGCCGAACTGACTACGCTATCCGCTTGCGATACGGGCGTGGGCAAACTACAGGGACAAGAAGGTGTTAGCAGTCTGGTGGAAGCTTTCTTGGCAGCAGGTTCAAAATCGGTCGTTGCGAGTTTATGGAGCGCCGACGACACTTTCGCGAGTGCGCTGATGGATCGCTTCTACTTGCGATTGGGTCGCGGCGAGGACACAGGTTCGGCTCTTAGAGACGCCAAGTTGGACTTGCTGGCAAAGTATGGTGAGCAGGTGAGCCCATTCTATTGGGCGGCATTTGTCGCCGTTGGGGAGACCTCCGCACCGATTGGGATCAAACAACAGTGAGGTTGACTCTCGAAGAGCGCACAAAGATTTGCGACAAGGTCTGTCGCTTGGTAGAAACCAAGCACTTCAATCCCTGTATGAATGGAGTGGATTGGAACGCGCTGGCTAAAAACCGTCGGGACCACATTCTCGCGTCCGCGGAAGCGGAGACATTCGAGAAGGAAGTTCAGAGCCTATTGTCTGAGCTCAAAACTAGCCACACGGGCTTCCGACATACCGGAATGCGAAACATCCCAGCTCGGCACGCCATCAACGCAACCATGCAGCGCATCGCTGTGAATGGGAGTGAACGCTGGATGTTTCAGGATGTGCACCAAGGAGGTCCGGCCTATTCTGCGGGGATACGGCCTGGAGATTTGTTACTTGGCAACGGCGAGCGGGACGTTCGACCTCCAGATCATCTAACATTTTCGGTCGGCGAGTCGGTGAGCCTACTGATCGAGAAACTCCATGGAGGACAGCAGAGGGCTCAAGTCCAACTGCCCTTGCCCAAGTCAAAGACACATCCGGTGACCGCCCCCGAAGCCGTACACTCTGAAAGGTTGAGCGATGAAATTGGTCTGCTCAAAGTCGCTATGTTCCCAGGCGTGATCGGGATTGACGTTGCGAAAGATATTGATCGTGCTATTGGGTCTCTGGACGGTTGTAACCGACTCATCGTGGACCTTCGAGGAAACACTGGGGGAGGAATCGGCGGGCTACGCCTGATGGGCTATTTGACGCCCGCAAGAGTTGAGGTTGGCTACAGCCTCACGCGGAAACGTCGTGAGCGCGGTTATCGCCGTGAGGAATTGACTAGGTTCGGACGGATTCCGTCCCACAAGGCGACTCTCATATGGTTAGCGGCTCGATACGCCTTGGTTGAGAAATCTATCCTCGTGGTCACCGAAGGACTCGGACAGCAACGGTTCCACGGTCGAGTGGTGCTGTTGGTAAACGAGCACACCGCGAGCGCCGGCGAGATGGTCTCAGCATTCGCTGAGGAGAACAATCTGGCGACCATTGTTGGAACGAAGACACCCGGCCGTCTATTGAGCGGTAGCGCATACAAGGTGGGCCACGGGTATGTTTTAGGATTGCCAGTTGCAGCCTACTTGACTTGGCAAGGACGGATGATTGAGAACAACGGTATCGTCCCAAAGTTCGCTATTGAACTTTCGCGAGATGCTTTGAAAGAAGGAAGAGACACACAACTCGAAACGGCGATCGAGTTGGCGAATGCTTTGTAATCGCGGAATGCCTCTGCCTGAGTCGCAAGTCTGATTTACCTTTTTGAAACTGTGTCTCTAGAAGCGGCACGAGCGGCAGCATAAAATGAGGGTGTGTTGAGCTTGATGGCAAAGGTGACTTTTGCTGGGCTCGTTAGCTCGGTTGGGGGAGTTGTCCCGCCTTCCAGGGTTGTGCGGCGGATACTGCGAAAACCCCCAGACACCTTTCGTTATCTCCTCTATTCTGAGCAGTCTTGGAATGTGGCTTCAGAGCACGCGAATAGGAAATCGCATCCACTCCGTGCCTCGCTGGCGCAATCCGAGGAAATACGAACCCGGAGACACGCCCGCGAGATCAACATCAGCTCTCAGGACCACAATGTGGTCTTCGAGTTTAGCCATAGCACTCATGCGGAAAAATTCAGTGCCACTCGGATTGAGCAGCGCGACATCGTATGCCCCCTCGTTACTTCCAATTGGCAACTCCAGGTTCAGACTCCTTGCATTACGAGGAACCTCTAATGGGGGTTGACCAGTCTCCGGTGGGTTTTCTCCGCGTACTGTGGCGCGACCACGCAAATCGAGAACCACAACCGCCGCAGTTTGCACTTGCGGCCGAGATCGCACCCAGAACCATCCCGCTATCGCAAAGATGAAAACCGCCGCAGCAGCAAGCCAAATCCGAATACGCCGTCGATCCACTGCCTGCTTACGAAACTGTGTGAACTCTTGAAAGCACGGGCTGCAGGAGCCGAAATGATCGAGCCAACGATCCGCCACTGATAGTGGCACTTTGTGAAGGGCGATGCCTCGGAGCACCGCAGAGCCGGGACACCCGACACGTTGCGGGTTTGGGAAATGTCGGGATAAACCCCTCCCCAGTAGATCCAATATCCGCTTTTCTTCGCCGTTGAATTCTTCTTGAGCCTTCAGAACCTGCCTGCCTCCGGTTGAATTCGTCTCACCATAGAAAGGCCAAGTGTAACGCGACCAATCAATGCAAACCACCCTAGCTCGACGCAACAGTCACGTAGCGCCGCCCAGTCGAGCGCGGAGCTTACCGATTGCATAACGAAATCGAAGTTTGACCTGGGGTTCGGTCAGGCCCAGTTGTGTTGCGATTTCCTTCCACGAATATCCGTACTGTCGAGCAGCCCAGACTTTGCGGGTCCACTCATCCATGTTCCCAACGGCCTCTTTGAGCTGGATCGATTGCTCCAGATCGCGTACCGCCTTCGAATCGTGGGCCTGCCGCAAGCGCTCTAGATCACGACTCGAAGGAAGCTGCTGAATCGCCTGTAGTCTCCTGCGCTCCTTCTTTAGAGCGCGGTTGAGCCGATGATGGAAAGCACCAAAGAGATAGGCTTCCATGTTTTTTATTTGCCAGTTTCTCCGGTTGGACCGGTGAATCGTTTTCGCGACCGAGCGCAACACTCCTTCCCAAACCTCAGAAGCAAAAGCAAGCGCTTCATCAGGGTTCTTCGCCGGCTGCTTTCTATGCGCGTGAGCCTGAATGCGTGGCCACAGGCGCCGCGCGACGACAATCAATTCGCTTATCTCGTGCTGGGAAGCCGCGATAGGGGGGATAAAACTCGAAAGAACCCACTCCGGGTTCAACTCGCGCCTGGACATCTGAGAGGGCATCAACCTGACTCACAAATTAGATGGCCAAAAGTACAAATCGTGTCATGCCGACTAGTGAGTGTCAAGCATTCTCCTTGTCCAGCATTCTCCTTGTCCAGAGGCGCATTCCGCCCATTGGCAAAAATAATTCTTTCTTGATACTTTTCCCCACTCTTGGTTCCTTGACTAGATGTAGGGCAATAACTAATCTCTGCCAGTTGGTGAAGGGAGTTTGAGCTGTGTTCCCTGGGGTCGAAGTGCGTCACCTGCGGGCAGTCAATATCTTGGCCGAGGAGCTGAATTTCACTCGCGCCGCCGATAGGTTGAACGTCACGCAATCTGCACTCAGCAAACAGATTAATGAGATCGAAAAACAGCATAGATTCCATCTCTTCGCTCGCACGAACAAGAAGAATGTGGAACTAACGGAGGTCGGCCGCATCTTCGTTCAAGAGGCTCGTTCGGCGCTCTTGCACATTGACCGTGCGGTTCAACTCGGGCGGGCAGCCCGCGAGGGGATCGATAGCGTTTTGACTATTGGGCACTCGCCCGACCTGGATCAAGCGTGGGTTTCGGCCATTCTTGCGCTGCGTCTACCCCACTATCCAAAGCTTCGGATTCAACTCGTCAGCGAGTTCTCAACCGAGTTGATCCGAAGTGTTATGGCTGGCGAACTGAATCTGGCATTTGTGACGGCGCCGCTCGAAAATTCTAAAATTACGACCGTGGCCTTTGCTCAGACGCCGCTTTATGTGGCTCTCCCACAGTCACACGCAGCGGCCCAAAAGGAAGAGATCGCGCTCCAGGATTTGGAGAGAGATGAGTGGATTCTATTCGCACGACGAATTCACCCGGTCGTCCATGACGCTATCATGGGAGCAGCGCAAATTGAGGGAATCGTTCTGAAACAAGCGCACCATATCATTACGGTCCAACAGGCGGTTCACTTGGTATCTGAGCACGCAGGCGTAGCCATCCTCACCCAACCTACGGATACCGGCTCTAAGACTGAGGGTGTCGTGGTAAAGCCGCTCTCCGATGCTTCATTGCGCTACAAGACGTGCGTGATTACCAGAACAGAAAGCGAATCGCGATTGGTGAGCGAGTTCGTGCGAACATTCCTCAGCAGACATGTTTACCAGCGCCTGCAGCCAAAGCAAATGGAATTGTCGCTGTCCGTCTGAGTTTAGTTTCCCCACATGCGCTTCGTTCCCAGCCGTACAAGATAGCAGGCATTGACGTGCACAAGAAAGTGCTGATGGTGGTGGTGATCGCTGCCACCACGCCGGACGAGAAACCGGAACGACGACGATTTACCACCATGCCGAGCGAGATGGGCCGACTCTCGGTCTGGTTACGGGAACAGGGAGTGGA
>Ga0210386_10003562_pt1 | contig 13057 bp, 9 predicted proteins | sample IncBWH32OmetaG_FD_160091 | JGI IMG/M metagenome (GOLD analysis project Ga0210386, IMG submission 160091) | Forest soil microbial communities from Barre Woods Harvard Forest LTER site, Petersham, Massachusetts, United States - Inc-BW-H-32-O ... | reverse complement strand
ACAAACATTTGCTACGTCTCTTAGCGAAACGTTGGGTGCCGCCTTCAGTTTATCGCCGCCAAAAAGTGATCTTTCGAGCTCCTTTGGACAGTTTTCATATCGAGCCTGAACCGTCCTTTGTGGGCCAGTTGATGAGCGAAGAATCGTTGCGTCGCAGCGGCTACTTCAATGTCGAGCAAGTCCGTCATTGGCGTCACGCTTTTCGCCAACTGCGACCCGGTTCGCTGGAACGGCTCTCCGTTGAGCTGGGCCTGGTCGGGGTCGTGGCCACCCAACTCTGGCATCATCTTTTTATCGATCCAGAGCTGGCAGAAATACCATCCTTGACCGCCAACGGCGAAATAGCCGAAAAAGCCCCTCTTCGTTCTGGATAGTGTCCCGTTGGCTGTTTTTCCGCGGTGCTCGCTTCTTACGTATCAATTAAGATATGCTCGTCGCTCGCCCATTAAAAAACAGCCAACTGACCCCGCGTCCGCGGGGCGAAAGCCACGCTATTTATGGGACAGGACACGAGCACATGATAAAACCGCAGAGGCGGCGAAACCGCCGTTACGAAGTCCTACTTCTGGCGTTATCGCTTTGGTTGAGCGGTTGCGTCAATCTTTTGGTCCATTCGACCGCCACCAGCAACCGCGCTTTCATCGCTTACTGGCCGCCTCCGAAGAATGAGAATGGCTTACGTTTGGCGGTCAAAGATTTGATTGACCTAAAGGGGACAATCACCACCGCTGGTTCCAAGTATTTGGCCAAGTTCGGTCAACCGGCCCAGTCTGATGCTGCCTGCCTGGCGTTAGCCCGGCAGCAAAATGTCATCATTGTGGGAAAAACCAACCTCAGCGAGTTTGCGGTCGCGCCGTCTGGTTTCAATCAATACTATGGCATCCCCAAGAACCGGCTGAGCCGAAAAGTGAAATTGATCCCTGGGGGTTCGTCGAGCGGTTCAGCCGTCGCGGTCCAAAGCGGTTTGGCGGATGTGGCTTTCGGGACGGATACAGCAGGTTCGATCCGAGTTCCGGCGGCTTGCTGCGGCGTGGTAGGGCTCAAGACCACGTTTGGTCTTGTCCCGCTGCAGGGAGTGCTTCCGGTCGAACCGAAGTATCTCGACACGGTAGGGCCCATAGCGAGAGACATCGATCATCTGGTCCAAGGAATGGATCTCTTAGAAAAAGACTTTGCCGCGCAGTATCAACAGGCGGTCTCGCGCAAGCCGCTGGGCCGCCAGATCAGGATCGGGCGGCTATACTTGGCCGGGACCGATCACCGAGTGGACCAAGCCATCGATGCCGCTCTGGCCGCTGCCCAATTTCAGGTTATTCCCTTAAGCGGGTCTTTAAGAACGGCTTGGGAACAAGCCAAACGAGACGGTAACACGTTAGCGGCAGCCGGCGAATGGGTTAATAACGGGAAATATCTTGGCAGGCCAGGGGTGAGCTCCAAGACGGCAGCGATCCTCGCACTGGGAGAATATGAATACCGCGTCAACTATCCGGGCGCGTTGAAAAGGCGTCTCGTCTGGGAAGCGGACTTGCAAAAGATATTTAGAACGGTCGACTTCATTGCGATACCAACGCTTCAGACCTTGACACCGGCGAGTCCCCCGCTAGGAAGCACCGCGGTCTTTGAAGCGCAAATGCTCAGTATCCAAAACACTACCCCGGTGAATTTAGCCGGAAATCCAGCGTTAGCAGTCCCGGTGCCGGTCGAAGATCGAGCAGTTCCGTTGGCCAGCCTCCAACTAATCGGCCCACCTTTAAGTGAGGCGGGACTGTTAAATGCAGGTCGATTGGTAGAGCTCAGTGTAAACAGTTCAATAGATAGGCCTCTAGTTACCAAGTCGTCCAAGCCGTAATTTTTTTATCGATGGAACTTAATAGCCGGCTCTGCTCCGGAGCCCGATTGGCGTTGGGTGCGACCCTACTTGCCTCATTCCTCAGTGGCTGTGTAACTCCGTTCAATCACGACGGGAGTATCACTCGCAACGACGCGTTCATCGATTATTGGCCGTCAGCGAAGGGTACAACGGACGCGCGTTTAGCAGTGAAAGATCTTATCGACCTCAAAGGTGTCGTTACAACTGCGGGATCTGCGTATTTCGAGAAAAACGGGCTCCCGGCTACTAAAGACGCTGCTTGTATGGCGATCGCCCGGGAAAAAGGCGTTGTTGTGGTCGGCAAGACAAACCTGGACGAGTTCGCCGTCGGCGTGACTGGGATGAACGAATATTTCGGTATCCCCAAAAACCGGATCAGCAGGTTCCGGAATCTGATACCGGGTGGCTCTTCATCCGGGAGCGCGGTTGCGGTGCAGAGCGGTATGGCCGACGTCGCTTTTGGGACAGATACCGCGGGGTCTATCCGGGTTCCGGCTGCTTGCTGTGGTATCGTCGGATTAAAGACGACCCATGGTTTGGTTTCGTTGCGAGGGGTGTACCCGATAGAGCCGGAGCACATGGACACCGTTGGGCCGATGGGTAAAGACATCGATCATGTGGTCGAGGGGATGGGGCTTCTGGAAAGAGGCTTTCGAGAGCAGTACGAGTCTGCAGTGGCGAACTCTTCTGCCAGGGAAATTCGGGTTGGGCGATTGTATGTGAGCGGTACCGATCCGAAAATCGATCGAGCCGTTGATGCGGCGCTTGCCGCCGCCCATTTTAAGGTCATTCCGCTAGGGAAAATGTTTAAGGCTGGCTGGGAACAGGGTGAGAAAGATGCCACCACTGTGGCTGAAGCCGGCGCTTGGCTTTCTGACGGAAAATATCTTGGGGAATCGGAAGTCGGCGGCAGGGTCAAAGCAGCAATCGCCTTAGGTGAGATTGAATACACGACCAACTACAAAAAGGCGCTGAGTAGACAGGCTGCGTGGCAGCACACGCTTCGACGAACGTTTGGGCAAGTAGATTTTATTGCTCTCCCGACTTTAAAGAAGTTGCCTCCCAGCGTTCCAGTGGTGGGCGGTACACCGATTTTTGAGGCGCTCGTTCTCGGTATTGAAAACACCGCGGCCGTCAATTTCGCCGGGAACCCTGCTTTGGCGATGCCGGTTCCAGTCGAAGACAGAGATATCCCGTTAACTAGCCTGCAGTTAATCGGCCCTCGCTTGAGTGAAGCGCGGCTGTTGAGCGCCGGCCGGCTGGTCGAGCTCGCAAACAGATCGGCAGTGGAAAAAGCGGTGGCTGAAAAGTCGGGCCATAGGTGGACCGACAGGCATTTAAAGTTGCGCGCGAGAATACGCGCGGCAATTGGGGAGGACTAAGGGGAGATTTTTTGCGCCTGATGCTGGAAAGCAAAAGTAATCAGTAATCAGTGGTCAGAGAGATCCGGGGAACCGATTTGAACCGATTACTGAGTCACTGATTACTGATTACTTAAGCTTTTTTTTGTGTTAGTACGGTTCCCGCATGCGTCGCCGTCTCGCCCCGCTACCCCTTGTTCTCTGGTTTCTCTTCGTACTCTGGTTTAGTGGGTGCACCGTCCCGGAGCGCCGCACTGCGGCCGGCAGTCATCATCATGACTTCATCGTCTATTGGCCGGTCCCCGCAAGAGACAGCGAGCTATGTCTGGCAGTTAAAGACAATATTGACGTCAAAGGAGTGGTTACTACCGCGGGTTCGCAGTATGTCGCTAGCACCAGCTTGCCGGCTGCCCGAGATGCGGCCTGCCTGGCTATCGCTCGGGAGCGTCATATTCGCATCGTGGGAAAGACCAACCTGAGCGAGTTGACCCTATCACCGTCCGGTATCAATGATTATTACGGGACGCCAAGAAACCCTTTCAGTAAGTGGCACCAGATTATTCCTGGAGGTTCGTCCAGTGGATCGGCGGCGTCGGTAGAAACCGGTCTCGCGGATATTACCTTTGGCACCGATACTGCCGGTTCAATTCGAGTTCCGGCTGCTTGCTGCGGGATCGTGGGACTTAAAACAACTTTTGGTTTGGTCCCTCTGAAGGGAGTCTTTCCCGTCGAGCCGAAACATCTGGATACGGTCGGTCCTATGGGTAGAGACGTCGCCCATGTCGTCCAAGGCATGGATCTCTTGGAGAGAGGTTTTGCCGCCCGGTATGCCGCAGCCGTAACGAAGAAACCTCTCGGAAAACAAATCAAAGTCGGCAGACTCTATTTGAGCGGTACCGATCCAAAGATCGACAAGGCGGTCGATGACGCCCTCACCCGCGCGGGATTTCAGGTCGTCCCCTTGGATCAAGCCTTCAAGGCGAAGTGGGACGCCGCCAAAAAGGACGGTAACACCGTGGCGGCTGCCGCCGCCTGGATGAGCGACCAAAAATACGGTCTTAAATGGGGGGTTCGTGCCAGAACCACCGCGGTAATTCTTCTTGGCAGAATTTTGTACCCAGGTCAGTACCAGCAGGCGCTGGAACGCCGCCCGGCGTGGCAACATGCTTTGCGTGAGGAATTCAAGAAAGTAGACCTCATCGCTCTGCCAACCCTCCAGACAACGCCGCCCGCGATTCCCTGGATTGGTCGAATCGCTCTCTTAGAAGCACGGGTGTTGAATATCCAAAATACCGTCCCGGTAAATCTTGCTGGAAATCCGGCGTTGGCGGTACCGATTCCGGTGAAGCACGAGCATTTCCCGATGACTAGTTTGCAACTAATCGGGCCTCGATTGAGTGAGGCAGAACTTCTAAACGCCGGACGGATCGTCGAGGCAAGCCGGTAGGGATAAGCTTGCGCTAATCCGTTAGTCCTACCCTGTCCAAGGTTCGCTGTGTCCGGCATTCATAAGAGACGGATGAGCGGGAGCTCATCCCTACCGGCTATCAATTCTCACAGAAATGTAACTAACTTCAATATTGCCGATGTTTTTGTAACTGATACACTCAAGGTGCTGCCAGCTGCGTTCCGGTCCTTGTTGGTCGTTACAAGCGTCCCTGGTTTGTGAGAATTATGATTGCTGTTTTTCTACGTCCGATTCCGGTCATCGTAGCACTGCTGTTTACTGGCGGAGCGCTGCGAGCTCAATCAGCCGATGCATTGATCGCTGAAGGAGATCTGTTCTACGCCAAGTTTCAAGCCACTGAGGCCCTCAAATATTATCTTCCGGCCGAAAAGCTTGAACCCAATAATGTCCGTTTACTTTGCCGCATATCCCGGGAGTACCGGCACTTGATGATGGATGAGACGGACCGGGCTAGCAAGGTTCGCCTCGGGGCTGAGGCGGTCGACTACGCCAAGCGAGCAGTCACCCTCAGCCCAAAAGATCCTGACGCTCAACTAGCCGTGGCGATCAGCGTCGGAAAGCTGCAGCCTCTTGAAGGCTACCGGCAAAGGTTTGACTCAGTCCATGTCATCAAAGACGCGTGCGATAAAGTGACTGAGATCGACCCGAGCAACGATTTGGGCTGGCACGTTTTAGGCCGTTGGTACCAGGGTCTGGCCGAAGTAGATCCATTTCATCGAGCGCTCGCTCAAGCAGTGGGAGGTTTACCCCCAGCCACCTTTCAGGAGGCCGCGACCTGCTTTGAAAAAGCGATTCAGCTCAATCCCAACCGCCTCATGCATTATGTCGCTCTCGGTACAGTCTACGTAGAGATGGGCCGGAAAGATGAAGGCCGCCGCCTTATCGAAAAAGGCCTTGCGATGCAGAATACCGAGAAAGACGATACGCAGGTCAAGCAAGAGGGCGCGCAGGTGCTGGCTAAGCTGAAGTAGTTCCAGGAGTGGAGTCAGGAGCCAGAATCCAGGAGCCAGGAGGTCCAGCGCGCTAGCCGCGAAGCCCGAACTTGTGCGCACCGTCGACGATACATAATTTTCTGACTCCTGGATTCTGGCTTCTGGCTCCTCTCCTTTGCCCTCACATCCACGGTTGCGTCTCTCCAACAACTTCCTGACCACTCGTCGCAGCTTCTGCTATCAGTTGGTCGAGATAGCAATCATGACACGCTTCAGCTGCGCTGTAAGCGGGTTCGCCTGTCGTCAGGTAGTTTGCCATCCGAGACAGTGAAGTGGCGACCGCGATCTCATCGTCGTTCCAACGCATAGCCGGGTAAGGGTTCTCGTACAGGATCTCGCCTCCGCCGCTGATACTCCGATGCGAATAACCTTCTAAATTGCCCGCATGCCCGGTATCCCGCCGGACTAGGTCAAACTGGAACGGGGTATCAAAACGTTTCAACAAACGGACGGTGGTTTGATTAATCTCGCCTTCTTCACCTCGCACCATCAGCCGCGGGGATCGGATCCAGGAATGATATTGGTCTCCCGTAAAGTCGAAAATTCCCAAACGGTCGCCGTAATCGAGCTGAGCAATTGTTCTGACCGATTCTTCAATCTTTCTTTCTGTCGGTAGCCGGTTCCGATGCGGACCCGCCACGATTCGCGAGGCGAAACGGCGCGCGGTGATCTTCGGTAATCGCAGGCCGGTTTGCAGAAAATGTCGAAGTAAACTGACACCGTGGTAACCGTGAGCAATCGAGACGTCTGTTTCGTGGATGGTTCCCAATTTACCGCTCTGGATCAACGCAAGGCGAGCTGCGTGTAGCGGCTGAAAGATATATTGCTCCGCTACTTGGATCCGCGCTCCTGCTCGTTCTAGATTGACCACCCGATGAAGCTCTTTGAGATCCCGGCCAATTGGTGTTTCGGATAGGACCGGTACACCCCGCTCCGATAATAGCTCCATCCATTCGAGGTTAGCGCCGGCCGAGACCGAAGTGACTACAAAGTCGGGACGTTTTTCCGTCAGCAATTCGTCCAAGGTCGAATACGTTGGAGCCGCCCAACGCCGGCCGAGTTCCGCTCGTTTGTCCGGATTACGAGCGACTACGCCCGCTAAAGAAAATTGTTCCGGCAAGTCCCGCGCGATCCGCAAGAAAAATTCAGCACGCCAACCGCTACCAATGATTCCGAAAGAATGGGGCATCGCTTCTAAGTTCAAAGTTATAGGTTTTTAGGTTCTAGGACCAGCGTCCGCAATGACTCTATGTGTCCGGAACCTCTAACTTAAAACCCATGACCCAAAACCTACAACTGTTGTTCCAACTTCCGTCCATCCCGTCCACCGCCGACACCCGAATACGCCTTGCCCGGTTGCCAATCGGATGGGGAAGGCGGAACAAAAGAGGAGAGGGGAAATCGGACCTGGCATCGGTGCTGCCATGAGAGAAACGCTGCCTCGCAGATCTCCAACGCAGTTTGGGAGCTCTCAGGCAGCCGATAGTCCGATGTTCCTGACCGGATTTGTTCAGCTAAGGTTTCTAAATGCCGGCGATGACCGAACACTGGAAACTCGTCCGGAACAATGACCTGCCCAGCCGGATATTGAGCGTTCAGTATCGAATAACCGTTCTCCCAGCCCCAAAACTCGATGATCCCGCCAGTGCCGGCCAAACGAAACAACGTTTTCTTTCCCGGAGTATTGACGCTGATAAAATCGCCGGTCTGCAGGATCATGCGGACGCCATTAACATTTTCAACGTAAGTAACGGCAACGGTCTCGACCTGCATCCCATCGCGATGGGTTCGAGTGGAGGTATCGCAAGCAGCCAGCACCGAGGTAATCGGGGCTTCGCCCGTCGCTGCCAGACAAAAGTCGAGCCAATGGATCCCGGCGTTCAACAGATCCCATTTGTCACATTGAATCTCGATTGAGCGTAACTCTCCGATTTCACCGTGGAGCACTCTTTCGATGACTTCCAGCGGTGTTGCCCTCGTGCGCAGCCCGTGAGGAACGACCACGGGCAGATGCCGCGACTTGATCGCGCTAAGAATTCTCCGTCCGGCGGCCGCGATATCGGCAAGCGGTTTCTCGACCAAAATCCCGCGTAGGGATGGCAGCGCAATAGCGTCGAGCACGATCGATTCATGGGACGGAGGGTAGGTACTCACGCACACCACATTGGTGGGACAATGAGCCAACATCTCCTGGTGTGAACCGAATGTACGTAACCCGGGAAATTCTCTCTCTAGAGACACTCGAACCTCGGACCGAAGATCGGTAGCGGCAACGATGCGAAAATGCGGAGAAGCTGAAAGCGCCTCCAAGCTTAAGCGGCCACCGGTCCCGCAGCCGATGACAGAGGCTGTAAGAGGAGGGGAACCCATGCCGAGACAATCGAGCAAGACGTCCAACCGTCAACTTGAGCAAAAGAAAGAGGGCGACACCCCTCAGTGCGGGCGGTGGAAAATCAATAGGCCGCTCGGTCGCCACTTTCAGGGCGGCTTAGATATCCGACCTGAGGCCCTGGGCTATTCTTCTGTGTAACCGCTTTGCGGAAAATGACACCTGGCTGACATCGATTACCGCTTCGCGCTAGATGCGCCTAGAAACCCGAACTTAAAACCTAAAACTTAAAACGTATAACCTAAAACTCTGACCCTAACTCCTCTGCGGCAGATCGTTATTTCGATATACCTCGATCAGCTCTTCCAGGAGTTTAATCACCTGCACCAAATATCGGCCGCGCTGACTATCCGCCACTCGTTTCGGCTTTGGCCATTCGCGGACCACGGTGATACTCGGGATGATATCCGCTCCTTTGTTAATAGCGGCCTCCACAGATTCAAAATGATGGTGCTTCGCCAAAAATGTCCGATGCGCTTCTAGCACCAGTGTGAATCCGTGATCTCCGTACGCCTCGGAAAACGCGCCATCGATAGTGATGGCTTTTCCACTGTTTTTCAGAGGTGATTCTCCTTTTTCAACCTCGACTGGTACATGCCCGTTCACGATCAGGCCTTGTTCGACCGGCACACCGAACTCAGAAAGAACTTTGTCGCAGAACCACACTTCGTGGATGAGGCGAAAGTAGGGGTTCTTGGTTTCGGCATGAGTCTTAGAGTCTTTAATCAAGTCCCTCTCTAAGGTCGTGATCCGATCTTTCCCGAAAAGCGGCGAGGCCGGGCCGCTCCATAAGTACCAGAGCAAGTCCGGTTCTTCGTTCAGGGGGCCATCGAGCAGTCGGTAGACATAACGTTCGATGGCGTCAAACAACGCCCATCCGGAGTACGACGTACCGTTCACGCTCATCGGCAAGAATTCGCCGTTTTCGTCTACCGGAACGCAGCCGTGAAAAATAAGATGTTCCTGGCGCCGAAGATACATGGCGCCGTGTGAGACCATCCAGCGCACCTGGTCCCATAGCTTTTGGCTAGCCATGAATGAGCGACGGATTCGTTCCAGGCAAACTTCTTCTTCACGGGTCAACTCATAAGGATTCGCTGGATCAATGGTGGGGAAATGCGTGTCCAGCAGCGGATAAGTAACGCCATCCAATTCAATGGTTCCGGCCTCATAATTTATCCGATGCAAAAGACGCCGGTGGTCCAGGCCCCACTCAGGGTGACGGGCAATCATTTGTCCCTCCAACTTGAACAGCATAATTGCCGCAGCTTTTTGCATGCGGGCCATCATGCTTTTCTCGCGCAGACCGGTTCCCCTGGTTTCGAAATGTTCGGCTGGATCATCCGCGTACACGGTACGCGCCAGGACTTCGAGCGGTTGCACGGGAATTCCGTAGCCTTCCTCTAACTGAGTGAGCCGGCGATAACGCAGCGAAATCCGGAGTACCTGACAGATGAGAGCTCGATGCCCGAGGCAAGCGCCGAGCCATTCCACATCGTGGTTGCCCCAGACGAAAGAAACGTTCGGCTGTTGCATGATATAGTCCATCACCCGGTCGCCTCTCGGACCGCGATCCCAGGCGTCGCCGCCGATAATCAGTTCGTCGATGGCTAAGTTGCGGATGACGCGACCGGTCAAATGGATCAGGTGCAGCACCCGTCCGCGACGAGTTAACTCATTGACAATCGCGTCAACATACGAGCGGTCGCGCTCTGTCGACGGTTCATGAAGTATCTCCGCCAGTAATTCCCGGTATTCGGCCGGGAAAACCCGCATAGAATGTTTGAGACTGCGGCGGGCAGCTAACACGCGGACGATATTGAAAAGATCGTGGAGCGTACGCGTCGCGTAATCTTTTCGTTCCTGTTGTGAGGTCAGAGTTTGTTCCAAACGGCCGATTACTTCCGCTGGATAGAAAACCAGGGTAAGAATCTCCTGAAATTGTTCGGGCGGCATCCGGTCCTTCAACAGCCGTTCGACCAACGGCCTTAATGTTCCCGAGGCGTTATTAATGACATGGCGAAGTTTTTTGTCTTCACCATGTATGTCGCTGATCACATGGATGGTGCCTCGCGGCAGCGTCAGTTCCGCCGAAAATCGGGCAATCTCAGCGATCGCCGAATCGATGTTAGGTATTTCACGGGCTAGCGGAGCCAATTTAGCCAGTTCGCTCTCTTGAAGCTCGCCTTCGTCCTTTTGGAGTTCCATAACGGGGGCTGCTCAACTCTACACGCGTTTGCGCAGAGTGCGTGGCGAAAAAGCCGTGGAGAGCTGCCTCGCTTGCGAGACCGATTCGGTCGGAGCCATGGGGAGCTCCATAGCCTTACGCCTTGACGATCCTGCACCATCATGTAACCAACCAATCGTGTCCCAGCTCACCACGACTCCCGCCGCAGAGGTCGTCGTCGATACCGAGACAGTTCGTGGACTGCTCAGAGCTCAGCATCCGGACCTTTCTGATTTACCTCTCCAAGAGACCGCCTCCGGCTGGGATAACTTTATATTCCGATTAAGTGAAGGAATGTCGGTTCGGCTCCCGCGCCGCCTTGCGAGTGTAGCCATGCTCGAGCATGAACAACGCTGGCTTCCCGCAATAGCTCCCCAATTGCCAGTGCCGGTGCCGGCGCCTCTAAGGATGGGAAAACCGGGTGATCAGTATCCTTGGCCCTGGAGCATCGTCCCGTGGTTGTCCGGCAAAACCGCGGATCTCGCACCCCTAGCAGCTAACCAGGCAAAACCGTTGGTACGTTTTCTTCGTGCCCTGCACGTTGCTGCTCCGGCGGACGCGCCCAAAAATCCCGTAAGAGGGGTCCCGCTTCAGCAAAGAGCAATCGCAGTACAGGAACGGATGCAGCGTCTCGCCCAGAAGACGTCACTCGCAAATTCGACCGTATTAAAAATCTGGGAATCGGCCTTAGAAGCTCCACCGGCCGAGCTCTCAACCTGGTTCCACGGCGACCTTCACCCGCAAAACGTATTAGTCGAAGATGGCGAACTCACGGGAGTGATCGATTGGGCCGATATCGCGGCGGGAGACAGCGCCACCGATCTTGCCTCCATCTGGATGCTGCTCCCGACCGTCGCAGCCCGGGAATCCGCGATGGCCGAATACGGTAGGGTTTCTACCGGGACTTGGGCACGCGCACTAGGTTGGGCAATAAACCTCGGCACTCTCCTTCTGGAAACCGGTTTAGTGGATAACCCCAGACACGCCGCAATCGGCGAAATTACCCTGAAACGAATTAGTGAAGGGCCACATTAAGCAACCGCGAACGAACGCGAATGCACACGAAATGTAGGCAAATCAATGGCGGAGCAAATGTTCGCTTTCGGGCTCATTATTCGCGTCCATTCGTGGTTGCCTTTACGCCGCTTTCTCTAATCCGCTATTTTGGTTTTTGGATTCAACTTTCGATGCCAGTTCTTTCCTCACCATAGGCGCTACGCGGGTGCCCAGAAGCTCAATCGCATGCATCGCTTTTCGGTGGGGTATAACACCACCATTTAGCAGGATTGTCATTCTGCTGATACCGCCAAGTACTTCGTTTTCGTAAAGAATCTTTTCGGCAATCGACTCAGGATCACCAACTAACAAAGCGTTGGTCGGCCCGCAGCTAGCATCGAATTGCGCCCGGCTGACCGGTGGCCATCCGCGTTCTTTGCCAATCCTCCCAAAGATTTCAGCATAGGGCGGATAGAAATCGTCGGCAGCCTGTTTCTTAGTATCGGCGACAAAGCCGACGGAATGAACGCTAACATCTAGACCGACGGGACGTGCCGTATCCGGTCTAGTGGTTTCTGGCTTGTGCCCGGCCTTCGATCCAGCCTGTCGATAAAGGTCTATCAAAGGACGGAACCGGTGCGGTTCACCGCCAATGATGGCAACGGCTAGTGGTAGTCCGAGCAAACCCGCCCGCACAAAAGATTTAGGTGTACCGCCCACTCCCACGCGGATCGGAAACGGATTTTGGATCGGGCGCGGATAGACACCTTCCCCGGTCAGGGCGGCTCGGTGTTTCCCGGACCAATTTACCAGGGTGTTCTCCCGGATCTTGAGCAGAAGCTCGAGTTTCTCGGAAAAAAGCGAGTCGTAGTCTTCGAGATCAAATCCGAAGAGTGGGTAAGACTCGATGAAGGAGCCGCGGCCCACAATGATCTCAGCGCGGCCTCGGGAAATCAGGTCCAGCGTAGCGAACTGCTGAAAGAGGCGCACCGGGTCCTCAGAGCTGAGCACGCTGACGGCGCTAGTCAATCCGATCCGCTTAGTGCGGGCGGCGGCAGCGGCCAGGATAACGGCGGGCGCAGAGGCAATAAACTCCGGGCGATGGTGCTCGCCGATGCCGAAGACATCAAGGCCGACCTGGTCGGCTAACTCGATCTCTTCTAGCAAGTCCCGGACGCGCTCCGCTCCGTTGGTGGCGCCGCGTTGAGCAGTGTCTAGACTGGTTTCAACAAAACTATCGATACCGATCTGCATTGAAGGAAAAAGTTAATTAAGTGTAGGATATACATTGATACAAAGTATATTGATGTCAATATATTCTTATGCCCACGGACACTCGCGGCGTTCATATCTGGCTCGTTATGATGAAAGCGTTCCACGCTGTGAACGGTTACGCTGCCCGCAGCTTTCAGAGCCATGGGCTAGGGGACTCGGATTTTCGAGTTCTGGAAGCCCTGCTCCACAAAGGACCTTTACCGGTGAATACGATCGGTCCTAAGGTCTTTCTCACCCCGGGGTCGATCAGTATCGCCGTCGACCGCCTTTACGAAAAGGGCCTGGTAACCAGGACCGAGAGCGGAACCGATCGCAGAGTCCGGGTAGTCGATCTGACGCCGAAAGGCCGCGACCTCATCACCATGACGTTCAACGCGCACGCTGAAGACATGGAAAAACTGCTCGAAATCCTGACACCAAGCGAACGCGTCCGACTCGTTAACGCCCTGAAAAGGCTGGGTAAATACGCGGCGGAATTC
>Ga0210386_10003560_pt1 | contig 13057 bp, 13 predicted proteins | sample IncBWH32OmetaG_FD_160091 | JGI IMG/M metagenome (GOLD analysis project Ga0210386, IMG submission 160091) | Forest soil microbial communities from Barre Woods Harvard Forest LTER site, Petersham, Massachusetts, United States - Inc-BW-H-32-O ... | reverse complement strand
CGAGTTCTTCCCGGATGTCGTCAGTGTGGCCGCCTACATCCTCAAGCACGCCGGACTGCAGGACTGACGTCAATCCAAATCGTCCCAGCTCCATGGCGCGGATGGGGTGCCGTCAGCTTCCCGGCCGAACTGGAACTGATCCCGGTGGCCGTGCTGCTCGAGGAAGAGCTCGAACATGCCCGCACCCGGCAGTCGGTCGACAAGTGCGGTGACCTGCTGGGCAGCCGGCGCGCCCAGCGCGCGCAGGCTGCCCAGCAGGTCGGCCAGCGCGTCCGTTTGGCCGCCCATGAGGTTTGCCAACCTAGTCATCTTGTCCGGCTTGTCGAGGGATACGTGAGCGGCAGGATCACGATGCAGCAGCGTAGTGACTTGCTGTCGCGCGCCGAGCGCGTGCAGCCTGCCCAACAGGAAGGCCACGGCCTGCGGGTCGTTGAGGGAGACGTGGGCGGCGGCGCGGTCGGCCAGCGCGATGGCTTGCTGTTGCGCGCCCAGCGCCCACAGCCCGTCCAGCAGGCGGCTTACGGCATACGGGTCGTTGAGGGAGACGTGGGCAGCGGCGCGGTCGGCCAGCGCGATGGCTTGCTGTTGCGCGCCCAACACCCGCAGCCCATCCAGGAGCCTAGCCACCTCATCCGAGTTCTCCAGGGAGACGTGGGCGGCGGGATCACGGTGCAGCAGCGTAGTGGCTTGCTGTCGCGCGCCCATGCCTTGCAGCCGGTCCAGCAATATGGCCACGGCCCCCGGGTTGTCGAGGGAGCCGTGGGCGGCCGCGCGGTTGGCCAACTCGGCGACCTGCTGACGCGCCCCCGCCTCCTGCAGGTCGTCCAGCAGGTCGGCCACCGCCTGCGGGTCGTCGAGGGAGACGTGAGCGGCGGGGTCACGGTGCAGCAGCGTAGTGGCTTGCTGGTGCGCGCCCAGCGCGCGCAGCCTGCCCAGCATGCGGGCCACAGCTTGCGGGTCGTTGAGGGAGACGTGGGCGGCGGCGCGGTCGGCCAGTGTGGTGAACTGGTGGTGCGTGCCCGCCTCCTGGAGGTCGCGCAGCAGGTCGGCCACAGCGTACGGGTTGTCGAGGGAGACGTGGGCGGCGCGGTCGGCCAGTTTGGTGACCTCCTGTTGCCCGCCCAGCCTCCGCAGCACGTCCAGCAGGTGGGCCACGGCATACGGGTTGTCGAGGGAGACGTGGGCAGCGTGGTCGGCCAGTGCGCTGAACTGCTGGTGCGCGCCCAGCACTCGCTGCCCTTCCAGCAAGCGGGTTACGGAATACAGGTCGTCGAGGGAGAGGCAGGCGAGTGCGCGGTCGGCCAGCGCGGCGAACTGCTGCTGCGCGCTCACATCCAACAGCCTGCCCAGCAGGCGGAGAACGGCATACGGATCGCCGAGGGAGGCGTGAGCGGCGGGATCACGGTGCAGCAGCACGGTGACCTGCTGGTGCGCGCCTACCTTCTGTAGCGTGGCCAGCAGGTCGGCCAACTCATCCGGGTTGCCGAGGGAGATGTGGGCGGCCGGATCACGATCCAGCAGCTCGGTGACCTGCTGGTGCGCGCCTGCCTCCTGCAGCCCCTCCAGCAGGCGGGCCACGGCCCGCGGGTTGTCGAGGGAGATGTGGGCGGCGGCGCGGTCGGCCAGCAAGGTGACCTGCTGCTGGCCATCCGCCCTCTGCAACCTGCCCAGCAGTTCGGCGACGGCCCCCGGGTTATCAAGGGAGACGTGTGCGGCGGCGCGGTCGGCCAGCGCCGTGGCCTGCTGCTCCGCGCCCACATACAGCAGCTCGTCCACCAGGTCGGCCACGGTATAGGGGTTGTCGAGGGGTACGTGGGCGGCGGCGCGGTCCGCCAGCGCGGTGACCTGCTGCTGGGTCCCTGCCCTTTGCAGCCTGCCCACCAGTTCGGCCACGGCGAGCAGGTCATCGACGGGGGCGTGGGCGGCGGCCCAGAGTGCCGGGGGAGTGGCAGCGAGATAGCCGGTCGCGTGGCGGTTACCATGTGCTGCGGCGTTCTTATAGAGCTGGGCGGCTGCCCGGTACAGGCCGCGATCGTGGGCGGCTTCACCGAGCGCGGTCTGGTCGCTGGGGAAGGCGTGGCCGGCCGCGGCGGCCCAGAAGTCTGCCGGCGGAATTTCGGTTTTCCGGTGCTGTCGGCCGTACTGATCAAGGTAGTCCGCGAGCCGGTATAGCGGCCCGGCTGTCATGGCAGCCTCACTGTCAGCCGACTGCCCACCGCTGCCTGGGGAGACTGGTCCGGTGGCGCGGGATGCGGCTGGGCGGGGGCGGATGAGGGTCAGTGGGCCGCGGACGCCCATGCACGGCTTGGCCGTGTAGGTTAGGGCTTCCTTGAGCCAGTCGTCGCTCAGGGTGTCCCACTCGGTGTCGGTCATGTAGCCTGGCGCGGCCGCGTCCAGAAACGCCTCCGGCACGCCGACCCCCATGCCCAGTCGGCGGGCATCCATTGCCGCGTGGATCAGAGCCGCCGCGGCAGGCGGTGCGTTGCGGTAGCGGGCCAGCAGCTCGGGCGCCCCGGCCAGGAACTGGATCACCTGCCCGTCCTGTGCCGCAGCGGACGCCAAGACCAGCCGTGCGTCCCCCGCCTGGCTGAGTTCGTCGAGTTGCGCCGCGGTGAACGCGGCAGGCACCGTGATGTCATGGCCGGCCAGCAGCTCCCGGGCCTGGGCATGCGAGTCGCGGCCACCCGCCGGTCCGGCAGTCAGGTCGTCCCAGTATTGCGGCCACAGCGTAGCCAGCACCAGCACCGGAGCCCGGGCCGCATCTCGCAGCAGCTCCCTTAGGCCGGCGGCGACCCGCTCGCCCAGGTCGCCGTCCGCCACATCGAGATAGAACTGGGCCTCATTCAGCCACACCACGGTCCGCGGTCCTATACCAGGGAGCTCACGCAGCGCGGCGTCCGGGCGGGTTGGGTCGATCGGATGCCACAGCCTCCACTCCGGCTCCTGACCCCGTAGCAGCTGCAATGCCTCCCAGCACGTCCGTGTCTTGCCCGTCGAGGACCCACCCACCAGCACCGCGATTTGGCTGCCGCCCTCTACAGCCGCCTGCACTACCAAGCCCAGCTCTGTATCGTGTTCGCGCGGTACGTATGCCGGCAACTCTGGCAACTCGGCTTGCGAACTGCCGGGCTGCACCGGCCGGTGTACCTCCAGCGCGAAAGGATCCCTCACCTCAACCAGCGCCTGCCCGACCAGCACCGCCCTCGTCTTGGTCCGCTCGCGCGGCAGGAGGGGCAGCGCGCCCAGGTCGGTCAACCCGAACTGCCGGGACCATTCGGCGGCCGTCGGCAGGTCAGCGACGGCAGTGATCGGCACCGCTGTCAGGGCCGATTCCCCCTCTGGCGGGTGGTGCGCACTTATAACCCCAACGACTGCCTGCTCACCGTCGGGAGCATCCGCGAACACGACAGCTCCCGACATGCCCTCCCACTCCGATCCGGCCAGCGAAGCCGGCAATGACCGTGGAGTGCTGGACACTTGCAGGGAAAGCAGCCCCGCGCGCCGCAGCCCGCCCGGAAATATCTGGCCGGATACTTGCCAGGTCTCCCTGCGACTGCCCCCGGGCAAGACAGGACCGGCTTCGCCGAACTGAGGGAATCCAACCGCCCAGCACCCCGTTACGGGCGCTGGGCTGTCCCGGTTGATCTGGGCGAACGTGACCGGTAGCAGGTGCTCACCGAACTGAGGATCGGTGATTTCCAGCAACGCCAGGTCAACTTTGGATTGCTCATCGCAAGCTAGCGCTATGCGGGCGGTCAGCACGTTTCCTTCGATCGTGCGAACCAGGAGCTGCTCATCGTCACCCAGGTCGCGCCGGTAGTCGACGTTGTGCGCGACTGTCAGGACCAGCCGGGATCCGATCAGGTATCCCGACCCGCTAGTCCAGCGACTTTCACCCATGGCCGGACCCCGATCGTGGAGGATTTCCACGGCCCGGTCGGTTCCGATCGTCGGCATCGTCAAGCTCAGAGCTACGCAGTCAGGGCATCTGGGCAGAACCGCGGTAGATCTTGACCGGCTCGCCTGTGTGATCCACCGGTGCGCCCAGCGTCAGTGTCACCGTCTGGATCTCCTCCCGGGCGTAACTCCCTGAGCCGCCCAGCTCAACGACGTAAAACCTCACCCCTGCCTTGCCCTCACCGGTCTTGGTAACTCCCACGTGGAACTCCAGCTGCACTCCCGTTACGGGGAACTGGAACCCTTCCGCCGCCCCGGCTGCAGCTGCCTGGGCCAGTTCGGCCCGCAATGCCTCCATCGTCTCTGCAAGCCCTAGCTGCACTACGACCCACCATCCCTCCCCACCCCGGACGGCTAGGATCCCGCCGCCCTGAAGGCCAGCATCAAACCACGGTCAATTAACCCACGTCTGTCGGGCCTGGGACACCACCAAGGGCTCTCCCACGCTGAGGAACCCCAGACGGAGACGCCCGACTGGCCGCGGTCGAGGTCGTCCTCGACCTCACAGCGACCCCGCAGGCAGCCTGCCCGCGTCGGCCGTGAGCGGCGGCCGGCGGGCCCGCCCCGGAGGGCGGCACTGCGAGCAGCGCCTCGGCAAAGGTCCCATCCGGCCGCCTGGCCCCGTGACGCCCAAGGACGCCCACCAAGAGGCATCAAACGCCACAAGACTTGCCCGGGATTGTAGATGTTCTGCTCTGCACTCACCTGGCGATGTGACTGGCAGCGGCCTAAAATGCCCGGGTCGGCCCCGGTCGAGATCGGGTCGAAGGTCGCTTACGGTCGCGTCAGCGCGTGCGCTCCTCCGGGGAGGTAGTCCGATTCCGGCCATCAAAGGTCGTCCGGTGATCAGCCGCGCCGACATGGCGGCGCGCGGGGTAGGGCGGACCACCGTCGATGCCTGGTACCGGGACCGGGCCAGGACCGGGTATCCCGAGAAGGCCGGCCGGGTCGGCCGGACGGACTACTGGTACGAAGACGAGTGGACCGCCTGGTACGAGGCGCACCTGCGTGGCAAGGTCGAGTCGCTGACCCAGGTCGACCGCAGCGGCGACCCGGACGACCTGGTCGACGCCACGGAAGCCGCCCGCATGCTCCGCTACGCCAACCGGCACGTGATTCACGCCAACCGCCGCCTGGGCTACTTCCCCGAGCCCGACGCCTACGGGAAGGCCGCCAGGGGGCGCCGCGCCCCGCTGTGGAAGCGCTCGACCGTCTGGGCGGCCGCCGACCGCCGCCAGGGTATGGGCGGCGGCCGCAAGCCAGGCAGTTCCGGCGCGCCCGGCAAGCCTCACCCGTACGCGGGCGACGAACGGCTCACCCGTGTCCTGGCCGATCTCCGTTCCGGCATCCAGCTGTCATCGGCGGAACTCGCAGCCGAATGGGCCGTCAGCCAGCGAACCGCCGAACGGATCATCCGCACGGGCAGGGCCCTTCTCGGCGCCTGACTACCCCGCGGCGACCGGTAGCAGGTGGCGACGCCTTGATGTCGGCAACAAAAAGGTAGTAGATTTGCCAGTGTCGAGCGGGCGGCAATCCGCTCGGCGCTACAAGGGCAACACCAACTCGAAGGGTGGTTCACCGTGACCACAGCGCCTCCAGTACGCAGGCGGCTCGTCGGCGGGGCACTCCGCCGGTACCGGGAGAACCTGGGCTACACGCTCGACGACGCGGCCCGGATCCTGGAATGCGACCGCTCCAAGATCAGCAGGGTCGAAACCGGCCAGCGCGGCATTCGCGGCAAGGAACTGCGCGAGCTGCTAACCGAATACGGCGTCAGCGACGAGCAGCAGAAAATCCTGACGACCCTGGCAAACCCGCGCGGTGCGCTGGGCCGGCAGCTGGAATACGCCGATGCCTTCCCCGGCGCCTGGCAGGACTACCTGATCCTCGAGGCGGCCGCCACGAGGATCTCGGCGTATGAGCCGCAGCGGATCCCGGCGCTGCTGCAGACCCCGGCCTATTCGCGGGAGCTGGCCGAAGCCGACCCTGGTCTTGCCGACAGCGATGCACGGGACAGGGCCGTCGCGGCGGTGCTGGCCCGGCAGAAGGCGATCCTCGGCGAGCGCAAGCCGGACATCCAGCTGATCATCGGGGAGGCGGCGCTGCGCCAGGAGGTCGGCGGCCCGGACGTCATGGACGGGCAGCTCGGCCTGCTCGCCGGGATCAGCGGCGACAGCGGCACGGTGACCGTGCAGGTCCTGCCGTTCAGCAGCGGGGCGCACGCAGCGGCCGGGGTCGGCTCCCTGGCGATGCTCCAGTTCGACGAGGTGCCTGGGCTGGGAATCGTGCACCTGGGTGGCGCCAGCGGGGGAGTCTGCCTTGAAAGCCAGGCTGACCTCGCCGTTCATGCCCGTGTTTTCGAGCAGCTGCGGGCGTTCGCGCTCAGCCCAGTGCAGTCCGCGCTCCTGCTCCGTGGCCAGCCGGACGCCTGAGGCCGCTCACGGCCTGTGCCACCGTGCCAGCACGAAGCGGTGGCACAGGCACATGGTCAGCGGGCTGCGCATGCCACGGACCTCGTCCGGATGACGGCATCCGCCTGGCCCAGCTCGAGGATTCACCACCAGCGCAAGGGATGAACTGTGCGCACCTCTGCTCCCGGGGCCTCGGAACAGGCCCGTCTCCCGCTTGCCGGTGAGGCTCTGACACGCCACGCGGTCACCGTCATCACCGCCGCGATCGTTGTCATGACGTTCGCGTTCAGCCTCGGCAACGTCACCAGGCTGTGCCTGGACCTCGGCATCACCGCCTGGGTCGCGTGGCTGGTCGCCCCGGCCGTTGACCTCAGCGTCGTCGGCCTGCTGATCGGGATACGCTTCTTGTCCCTGCACGGCTACCGCGACGATCAGCTGGTCAAGCCGCGGCGCCTGCTGCGGTTCTGCGGCATGCTCACGCTCGCGCTGAACACCTCCGGTGCACTGTGCCATCAGCGGTTCGGAACAGCCCTGGTCGATGCGGTCGGCCCGGCGCTGCTGATCGGCTGGAGTGAGGTCGGCCCGTGGCTGCTCCGGCAGGTCTACGCGGCCTGCCCGCCCGTCGCCCCGCAACAGCCGGAAGCCACGCCCGCGGCCACGCGGCTCCCGGTGATCCCTGTCGCGCTGCTCGCCCGGGCCCGGGAGCTCGACGCCGGGCACCGCGCGGCGACCGGACGGCCCATCTCCCGCGACACCCTCCGCGCGCAGCTGCGGATCGGCCGTGACCGCGCCAGCGTCCTGGTCGCCGCGATCCGCGCCGAGTCGGCAGCCGCCGCGGCGGCGTAGTAGCCATCCCCAGTCACGCACGTGACTGTCCATCCGCTTCTGTGAACGTATTCTCCTGAACGGACTCATGGTCACCACCGCTCCGGGCCAGCAGGCTCCCACGGCGGCCGGACGCTCTGCCAGGTTCTAATGCGATCTCCTTCCTCGGCTTTCTTCCGAATATCTCACGGTGATATATCACGATGATATTGGGTGCGCCTTACCTCTGAGCCTAACGTCACATCATCAGGTTCCCGCTACGGGAAAGGATGTGACCCGATGGCCTTTTGCGCATGGATCATCGCAATAGCAGTCTTCCTTTCTGTCATTACCGCCATCGTATTCGCCGTGCTCGTCATCGGCATCCGTAAAGGCGACCGTGCGCGGCACCTGTCCGATGGGCCGGAGACGGTCCTGGAGGCGTTCACCCGCAGCTTTCTGGGCGTCGGCATCCGTCGCGGCGACCGCGAAGAGAACTGACCGGCACCCGATAATCCCTTCCGCCAGGAGAAATCCGCCATGCCCGTAACCCGGAAAACAGGCCAACGGCACCGTGTATCCGACACGTCGGGAGGCCGGGAAATGAAGTCACCCATTCACCTGCCTCCGGTTAATGAGACTGTGCCCCTGGCCGACGGCGCGGACGAATTCAATGGATTCGCCGTTGGGCGCGCAGGGCCCGGTCGTGACCGGCCTGGCGCCTGGCTGCACTGCGCCGCCGGGGGGTTGTGCGTGCTGGCCGCGGCCGCCGCTGCGGTGAGCTTCACCGCCCAGTACCGGCTGGTCTACGCGGCCCGGCGGCTGGCGCTGATCGCCGGCTTGGAGGCCGCGATCCCCGACGCCGCCGCGCTGGTGTTCGCGTGCCTGGGAGTGGCGCTGGCGCTGCACGGCCGCCACGCGATCCGGGCCCGGGTGCTGAACGTGGCGTCGGCGGGTGCGAGCGTGTTCATGAACGTGATCGCGGCCGCGCCGGGCTGGCGGGATCTGGCGGTCTGGACGATGCCCCCGGCCGCCTACGCGCTGGCCAGCGACACGCTGATCGGCGTCGTCCGGGTCTGGGTGATCGCCCGCCACTCCGAACCAGCCGCCGGGCTGGCCACCGAGGACGCCACCCTGCTGGCCATGGCCGGCGGCCTGCTGTTGTGGCTTCTCCGCTTGGGCATGGCCCCGGTGTCCACGCTGCACGGGTTCCGCACCTGGGTGCTGGAGGAATGCCCGGTCGCCCCCGGCCGCCGCGCCGCCCGCCCGGCCCCGGCCACCGGGCCCGTCCCGGAACCCGAAGCGGCAGCCGCCGCGCTGCAGGGGAGCAGTCCCCGCGGCGAGACCAAGACCGCCAGGTTCCTGGCCCTGGTCACCGAACGGCACGGCCCGCTGTCCGCCATCCCGCTGGAGGCGGTGGCGAAGACCTCCGCCGCCCTGGCGCCCCAGGTCGGCCTGAACACCGGATCAGCGCGGGCCGCGCTGCGCCGCGCAGTGCTGGCCGCCCAGCACCAGGAAGGAGACCCGCGATGATCATCAAGTACGCCATCGCCCTGGCCGTCCTGCTCCTGTTCGCCGTGGCGTTCCGGTGGGCGTTCCTGCCCGCCCGGTACCTGCCCGGCAACCGGGTCCGGCACCTGCGCACCCGGCTCCATTTGCGGCTGCACCCCGGCAAGGGCTTCGCCACCATCTTCGGCCTGTGGCTGCGCTGGGGCCGGCTCGCCGTGCTGCGCCGCTCGGGGCGGATCCGCCGGTCGCTGCCGTGGTGGTACCGGCTGCTGGCGCCGGGGGAGTGCTCGGTGTTCGCCGGGCGGGCGCACTGGCGGCACGGGCTGCGGGTCCCGCTGGAAGAGCACGTGCTGGTGATGGCCCCGCCGCGGACCTTCAAGACCGCGTTCCTGGCCGACGTCATCCTGCGCTACCCCGGCCCGGTGATCGCCACCACCACCAAGGCGGACATCTACGGGCTGACGGCCGCGGTGCGGGCCCGGCGCGGCCCGGTGCACGTGTTCAACCCCCAGCACATCGGCCGGGTGCCGTCCACGTTCCGCTGGTCACCGGTAGACGGCTGCCAGGACCCGGCCACTGCGATCCGCCGCGCGGACGCGTTCGCGTTCGCGGTCTCCCAGAAGGGCGTGGAAGACGGCACGTTCTGGTCCGCCAAGGCCAGCGACTACCTGCGCGGCTACTTCTGCGCCGCCGCCCTGGCCGGATACGACATGCGCGCAGTCACCGCCTGGATAGCGGGCGCCGACCCGCACGTCCCGGAACGGATCCTGCTCGCCGCCGGGGCCCGCCAGTGGGCGCTGACCCTGGCCGAGCTCCGCTCGGAGGCGCAGAAGACCACCGCCACCGTCCGCATGGTGATGTCCCGGGCGCTGGCGTTCATGGCCGACCCGGCGCTGGCCGCCAGCGTGCTGCCCGCCCCCGGCGACGGGTTCGACATCCCCGCCTTCCTCCGGGAGGCCGGCACCGTCTATATGGTCGCCGAGGCCGTCACCGAGGACGCGCCGGTCGCGCCGCTGTTCGCCGCGATGGCCACCGAGATCCACTACGCCGCCGCCATCATCGGGCAGGCATCAGCGTCGGGGCGGTTGGACCCGCCGTTGCTGATGGGCCTGGACGAGGTGACCCAGATCTGCCCGGTCCCGCTGCCGACGTGGCTGTCGGACTCCGGCGGCAAGGGCATCCAGGTCGTCGCCGTGGTCCACGGTGAGGCGCAGCTGGCCGGGCGGTGGGAAGATCACGGCCGCCAGGTCGTGCTCGACACCTCCTCGGTAAAGGTGTTCCTGCCCGGCATCACCGACACCACCACGCTGCAGGCGGCCAGCACGCTGTGCGGGCAGGCGTCATGGAAGATCCGCGGCCAAGGCCACGCCACCCGCCACGACGTGGCCGCGCCCGACATGATCCGGCAGCTGCCCGCCGGGTTCGCGCTGGTCATCCGCGGCGGCTGCGCCCCGGTCATTGCCCGGCTGCCGCGCGCCTGGAACAACCCCGCCTACCGCCGGGCCCGCCGCCGCGGTTCGGCCCGGCCAGTTCCCACTGAGCGCATCCGGCTGGCCGCCGAACCTGGGCCAGACATCGCCGACGACGCTGCCGCCGCCTGGCCCTCCGCCGCTGCTGGCGCCTCGTCCCTGTGGGGCCGGCCATGACCGCCGATCCGCTGACCGCCGTCCTCGACCAGCTCGCCGCGCACCGCGAGCAGCTCACCCAGCTCGATGACCGTGAAGCCGCCCACTTCACCGCGATCGGCGCGCAGCTCACCCAGCTCACCGACCTGATCACCACGACGGGCCGCACGCTCGCCGACGACACCGCGGCGCTGGCCCGGCTCGAGGTCCTGGACCGCCAGGTCACCGAACTAGCCGACCGGCTCGCCGGCCCGGACGCCGACGGCAAGGACCGTCACCAGCCCAGCCCGGCACCAGCCTGGCAGTCGCTCACCCCCGCAGAACGCAAGCCAGCGATCGCCGAACTGCGGGCCTGGGTCGACCACGTGTACCGCCCCGGCTACGGCCACCTCGCCGCCACCCTCGGCCCCTGCTGGCCGGCCCACGACCTGTGCCTGTACGGGATCGACATCCTCAGCCAGCTCTGGCGGGCGCTGTACCTCCAGCCCGCCCGCAGCACCAGCCTGCTCTCGGCCCAGGCCGAATACCAGGCCCGCATCCTGCCCGCCTTGGCCGCCCAGCTGATGACCGAAACCACCGGCTGCGACCACGACCCGGCCCGCGGATACACCAGGAGGGTCCCGTGACCAACCCGGTCCTCCGCCAGGCCCTGGACTACGCCAACCGCGGCTGGCCCGTCTTCCCGTCCCTGCCCGGCCAGAAGATCCCGGCCACCCGGCACGGCTACCAAGATGCCACCACCGACCAGCAGCAAATCACCGAATGGTTCGGCCGCCAGGGCGGCTGGAACCTGGCCATCGCCACCGGCGCCCCCGGACCCGACGTCCTCGACGTCGACCAGCACGGCCCCGCCGGGAACGGGTTCGCCGCCTTCGCCCGCCTCCGCGCCGCCGGGCTGCTCTCGGGTGCCAGCACCTACATCCGCACCCCTAGCGGCGGCCTGCACGCCTACTTCACCGGCTCGGCCCAGCGCAACGGCCACCTGGCCGCCCAGCATCTGGACTTCCGGTCCGCAGGCGGCTACGTCCTGGTCCCGCCCTCCCAGGTCAGCGGCCGGCCCTACGAGCGCATCAGGACCCTCGACGGCCGCGGCGGCCTGGACTGGCAGGCCGTCATCCGGCTGCTGGAACCCGAACGCCAGTACCAGCAGCCAGCCACCCGCCCCCTGCCCGAGTACGGGATCACCCGGCTGGTCCGCTGGGTCGCCGCCCAGCCCGAAGGCAACCGCAACGCCGGCCTGTTCTGGGCCGCCAACCGCGCACTGGACGCCGACCCCGCCGCCGACCTCAACGAACTGGCCGCCGCTGCCCGCCAGGCCGGCCTGCCTGAGCAAGAGGTCACCCGCACCCTGAACTCCGCCCGCCGCACCCGGCACGCCGCCCCCAACCAGCAAGGCCGCCAGGCCGAAGGAGCCAGCTGACATGAACCCGCGTCCCCTTCCCCCCGCCGGCCCCGCCGCAGCCACTTCCAGCGATCCCGGCGACATCCGCGACCAGATACGCCGCCTCCAGGACGACGGCGGCAGCTACCGGGCCATCGCCGCAGCCGCCGGACTGTCGCCCGCAACCGTCCACGGCCTGCGCTCCGGCCGCCGCCAGCCCACCCCTGCCACCGAAAGAGCCCTGTCCAACGTCTCCAGCAGCACCTTGCGCCGTGCCCGCATAGACGCTGGCGGCTCTCGGCTGCGGCTGCGTGCCCTGCACGTCATGGGCCACGGCTCCGCCCGCATCGCCCGCGCCCTGGGGGTGCGCGAGATGACCATCCGCGCCATCGTCCGCGGCGACACCCCCACCGTCAGCGCCCGGCTCCGGGACGCGATCACCGACCTGTACGACGCCTGGTGGGACAAGCGCGCCCCCGAACGCACCCGCTTCGAACACGGCGCGGCCACCGCCGCCCGCCGCCGCGCCATCGCCGGGAACTGGTGCGCCGGCGCCGGACTCGACGACGACGAACTCGACGTCCCCGGCTACCGCCCGGCCAGCGGCTGGAAACCCGCCACCGGCACCGGCATCGCCCCCGACATCCACCCGCCCGCACGACCCCGCCAGCCAAGGAAGAACACATGACCAGCCACCAACCACCCGACCCGGACGCCGTCATGGTCTCAGCCGACCAGGTCAAACTCCTGCTGCCCGCCCTGGACGACGCCGCCGAATACAAGCGCGACCGGGCCGCCACCTGCGCCGACTGCACCGACCAGCCCTGCACCACCTGCCAATGGCGCCTGCATGCCGCCGACGCCTACGACCACCTGGCCGACCAGATGATCCAGGCCACCGAAGCCTCCGCCACCCGGCAGCGCGCGTCCGGCCACGCGGCCGCGGATCCGGAGGCCGGACAGTGATCCGCCATCGGCCAGCCCCAGCCGCGCACACGGCCAGACCAGCACGGCGGGCGACGCCATGAAACCGCGCAAAGACAGCGAACCCAGCCGCGCTCCCGGCACCAGGCCCCCTGAGTACGTGATCGTCGCCGCCGCCAGCGACTGGAGCAAGGAGCACTACCCGGACAGCAGATTCAACCTCTGGGACGCCCTGCACGCCGGCAAAGACCCTGAACCCGAACCCCGGCCCGACCCTGAACCCGATCTGGAAGCCGAACCATGACCGTGACCATCAGCGGCACCGCGATGACCAGTGACCGCAGCCACGGTACCGCCCGGCACTCACCGGACCGGAACTGCTGGGAAGTGTCCTGGCTGCCGGGCCAGCTCCTGGACCGCAATACCGCCATCACCGCCATGACCCT
>Ga0210386_10003559_pt1 | contig 13058 bp, 7 predicted proteins | sample IncBWH32OmetaG_FD_160091 | JGI IMG/M metagenome (GOLD analysis project Ga0210386, IMG submission 160091) | Forest soil microbial communities from Barre Woods Harvard Forest LTER site, Petersham, Massachusetts, United States - Inc-BW-H-32-O ... | reverse complement strand
TTCCATGGCTAGAAAGACCGGGCCCAGGGCCTGAACCAAAAGAGAGCTGATGTTGGTCCAATCTGTGGATGGCAGGATGCGTGGACCGATGTGCACCTGGCAGACGCGAAGCTGACCGCAGATTGCGACCGGCGTGAGTGATGCGAGCGGATGAATTCTAGGAGCGTTGCGATCGCTCCCCCCGAGCACTTCGAACAATGCTCGCGAAAATCCCAGGTCGGGCCCAAGCGGGTTTTGGATCCGCTTTCCGTATAGACATCGAATGAGGGGGCTGATAATGCTGCTATTCAACAACCCTTCGAATTTGCGGCGAGGGTATTGAGGAATCGCGAGATCAAACCCGGTTTCCAGTACCGGTTGCACAAGTTGGCAGATCCAGTGTGGTCTTACCACTTCGAACTTCGAGGCAATGATGCAGCCGGCTCGGGCCCCAAGCATTTCACCGGCAGTTAAAATCGCTTGATAGGCAGCGGAAATGCTCTGCATCGGGGCGTTCGAAGCGTCGGGCCCGGTTTCAGGCCAGGGAACAACGGATAGCAGTGGTCCCTTCCTGGAACTTACCCAATCAGGGTCAGCTTGGACCGAGCCCACATTGGTCGACAGGATTGCGATTCGCAACTCTCCCTGAAGCGTTCGCAGCGCCTCGTACACTGTCGCTGCCGTCTCTTGATCGAGATCAGCTAAAATCCCAACAACCAGGTCGGCTGCGTCCAGGTCTTCGATCTTCCCTAGCGCGTGCTGCTGGACGACGACGTCACCTTCCACTCTTCAGCCTCGATCTCAGTTTTTTCTCCGCCGCCGACAATATGATTCCCGGTGAGGAGTCAGTTTACGGAACAAGCGACATAATCCCCGTCAAGGGGATACGTACCCATGCGGGGCGGCTGTTCAACTCGTACAGCACTTCGTAGAGCGCCTTATCCAGTAGGAAAACATTGAGCAGCCTGCGGAAGTCGACATCCTTACGTGGTAGAAAGGCGGTACTTTGCGCGGCTTCCCGATACGCCCGCAGGAATTCCGCAGCCGCCGATCGTTCCCAAAGCTGTCCCCAGGGTTCGAGGCGGGTCAGATCCTCTGGGTGTCGAGCGGTATAGTTCATGAGGCCGCTATAGGCGGCATAACCAAAGGACCGCAGCATGCCAGCGACATCTTTAAGTGCGCACTGCTTGGAGCGCCGAACCGCCAGCGGCCGGGCTGGTTCGCCTTCAAAATCCAGGATCACGAAATCGGTTTTTACGCGGAGCACTTGACCGAGATGGTAGTCGCCATGAATTCGGTTTCTTTGGATTGGCGGGAAATCACCGTTGAGTGGGCCGAGGCGATCGAGAATTCGACGGCGACGGCTGAGCACCGAAGCGGCAAGCTCGACGACTTCGTCGGGCAACAGCGACAGGCGCTCTTTCAGAAGGTCCAAGACGCCGGAGGCGTGTTGTCGGATGTCCGCAAATTGCGCCTGGAGATCCACATTAGTCATTGGCTCCGGCGCGAATGCAGGATTGTCTGTGGGACTAGTCAGCGCCAGATGGAGTTCTGCGGTCCGGCGCCCGAGGGTTGCAGCAGCTTCCAGGTACAAGCCAAGATGGTCACGGGCCAGCGGAGTTGGGGGATTCTCAGACAGCTCCAATGGCCCCTGGACCTCGTCACTCAAGTTTTCCGGGAATGGCAAGGGCGCACAAGACTCGTAGTAGCGGTCGAGCTCTTCCAGAGTCCATTTCCAGCCGTCGCCCTCGTTTGCTACCAAACCCTGCAGCAAGCCCAGATTCGCGAGTTTGCCATCGGTCGCGTCTAGTCCTTCTACTTCAATTGACCCGGCGAAAGGCGGAATCTGGGCGAAGGTTGTTTCCTCAGTAAGGTATTGTCCAATTTCCGCATCCGGGTTCACTCCGGGCTCTTGGCGTCGGAAGAGCTTCAGTATGAACCGGTCATCGAACAAAATTGAGGTGTTGCTTTGTTCGGCCGAACCCCTCCGCACTTGCAATGTTGTGTCGGCCGACGCACTCAGATCCAGGAACGCCTTTCCACGAAGGCCTCGGATGCACCGTTGGGCCCTGCTTATCCTGCTCTCATTCTGAATCAGCGAGAACAGCAACGCGCAAGTCTGGTCGTCGAAGGCTCCATCGAAGAGCAACCCCGCTCCCTGGCGCGAGAGAATCGGGGCGATAACGGCGTTTGGGGCGGTTCGCTGCAACTCGTTCGTTGCTTCTCCAAAAGTCATTGCCAAGGGCAGGAAATATAAGTCAGGAGGGCCAGTGTCGAACTCTACTTCAAGCAATACCAGCGCTGATCGCGATGCGTCGGATGAAACGTTCAAAGGCAGCCAGTCCGCAAGGCGAACGGACTTGATTTCCCGCGATTTTCCCGCGAACCATCGTTGCTTGGGCAGAAACCTCGGAAGCTCGACAGTTTCGAGACGCAGGCGGCCGGGCCCCTGCAGCAGTATGCCCTCCCATCCCGCGGTTACGTTCAATGGCGCTTGCTCGGTCAGATCGACTGCGGCGTCAGTTGGCGTCTCCCTCCTTTGCAGCTCTAGCCAGAGAAAACTATAGGGAGCCAATGTGAGTCGATAGGGTTCACCCTCAATCGGGGGGAATTCCACGTATCCGAGCATTTCCAGCGGTGTCATGCCCTCCACTTTCTTTAAATCCAGATCGACTGGCTGAGCGAAGCGAGAGAGATTGGCGACGCATAAGACCTGTTCGCCTTCATACTGGCGAAGATATGCCAATATCTTGCGGTTCGGGGGATTAAGGAACTCGATGCTGCCGCGCCCAAACACGCGAAACAGCTTTCGCAGTGCAATCATGTTGCGCATCCAGCTCAAGAGGGAAGACGGGTCGCTCTGCTGAGCTTCCACATTGATGGCTTCGTATCCCCACACGGGATCCATGATAACGGGGCTATACAACCGAGCTGGTGTTGCGGTGGAAAACCCGGCATTGCGGTCCGCGTTCCATTGCATTGGCGTGCGGACGCCGTTACGATCACCCAGATAAATGTTGTCCCCCATCCCGATTTCGTCTCCGTAGTAAAGAATCGGCGTTCCTGGAAAAGAGAGAAGTAAACTGTTCAGCAGTTCGATCCGACGGCGGTTGTTGTCAACCAGGGGCGCTAGTCGCCGGCGGATACCAAGGTTCACGCGCATCCGAGGGTCCGCACTGTAAGCCAAGTACATGTAATCGCGCTCATCACGCGTAACCATCTCCAGAGTCAATTCGTCGTGATTTCGTAGGAAGAGTCCCCATTGGCACGACTCCGGAATTCCAGGAGTCTGCGTGATGATGTCGGTGATGGGCAGCCGGTCTTCCTGGCGGAGAGCCATATAAATGCGTGGCATCAGCGGGAAATGAAAGGCCATATGAAATTCATCGCCCTCGCCGAAGTAAGGACGCACGTCGGTCGGCCACTGGTTGGCTTCCGCCAGGAGTACCCGGCCGGAATAGTGTGTGTCGATCTCCTTTCGTAGTTTCCGAATGACGGCGTGTGTCTCCGGAAGGTTTTCGCAACTGGTTCCCTCACGCTCGACCAGGTAGGGCACGGCGTCGACCCGCAATGCATCGACCCCCATATCGAGCCAGTAACGCATGACACCCAGAACCTCTTCGACCACTTTCGGGTTGTCATAATTCAAGTCGGGCTGGTGAGAAAAGAAGCGATGCCAGTAAAATTGGTTGGCCACTGGATCCCATGTCCAGTTGGAGCGCTCGGTGTCGGTGAAGATAATTCGCGCATCCGCGTATTTTTGGTCAGTGTCGCTCCACACGTAAAAATCACGTTCGGGCGCATCGTGAGCGAGTCGCGCCGCCTGAAACCATGGATGCTGATCGGAGGTGTGATTTACCACCAACTCGATCATCACCTGCAAATCCCGGTCGTGAGCGGCTGCCAGAAACGCCCGGAAGTCGTCCATCGTGCCATACATCGAGTGCACATTCATGTAGTCGGAAATGTCATACCCATCATCCTTAAGTGGAGATGGGAAGAAGGGAAGCAACCACAGACAGGTGACGCCAAGGTCCTGAAGATAATCCAGCTTCTGGATCAAGCCGGGAAAATCACCGATACCGTCGCCATTGCTGTCTTTAAAAGCGCGAACATGCAACTCATAGATGATTGCATCCTTGTACCAAAGGGGATCTCTTGCGCTTCCGGGACGCCTTGCCATGGATGAGTTTTCCTTAGCTTAAAGTCGGCCGGAAGATTCCGGCCGGAAAACCACAATTCCAAGAGGAGGGAGTGTCATATTCAGGGAGAAAGGGCGTCCATGAATCGGCAGTGGCATCGCCGATAAGCCTCCGAAGTTCCCCTGCCCACTACCGCCGTACAGGGCGGCATCGCTGTTCAGAATCTCTTTCCAAAGGCCGTCCATGGGTACACCCACGCGGTAGTTCTGACGAACGACCGGCGTGAAATTGCAGACAAATAGCAGTTGCTCCCGGGGATGGCGTCCTCGGCGAAGAAAACTGATGACGCTTCTCTGCGCGTCATTGCAATCCACCCACTCAAAGCCGGCAACATCGCAATCCAGTTGGTAAAGTGCTGGATCGCTTCGGTACAGAGCATTGAGATCGCCGAGCCAATGCCTCAGCCCAGCGTGAAGGGGAGTTCCGAGCAGGTACCACTCGAGGCTTGTGTCGTGATTCCACTCCGACCACTGGCCGAACTCATTGCCCATGAACAGGGTTTTCTTGCCGGGATGCCCGAACATAAACCCATACAAAAGCCGCAGATTGGCGAATTTCTGCCAATCATCGCCCGGCATCTTCTGCAACATCGAGCCTTTCCCGTAGACGACCTCATCGTGAGAGAAAGGCAACAAGAAGCTTTCAGTGAAGGCGTAAATCAGACTGAACGTAATCTTGCTGTGCTGATAGCTTCGAAATATGGGGTCCTTCGACATGTAGTCCAGCACGTCATGCATCCAGCCCATGTTCCACTTGAGACCAAATCCAAGTCCTCCGAGATAAGTGGGCCGCGAGACTTGCGGCCAGGCAGTCGATTCTTCTGCGATCATGATCACGTCCGGAAAGGCGGCATAAACATGTTCATTCAGCGCTCTGAGGAAGTGAATGGCTTCGATGTTTTCTTTTCCGCCGTAGCGGTTTGGAATCCACTCTCCTTCGCGTCTCCCATAATCGAGATAGAGCATTGAGGCCACGGCATCCACTCGCAGACCGTCCACATGGTATTTATCGAGCCAGAACAGAGCGTTGCTGATGAGAAAGCTGCGGACCTCGTTGCGCCCGTAGTTGAACACAAAAGTGTTCCAGTCCGGCTGTTCTCCTTGCCTCGGGTCGCCGTGTTCGTAGAGATGAGATCCATCGAAATAGCCGAGACCGGTCTCATCTTTCGGAAAATGGGCTGGTACCCAATCCAGAATGACACCGATTCCGTTCTGATGAAGACAGTCCACTAGATACCTGAAATCATCCGGAGTTCCGAATCTACTGGTAGGAGCAAAGTAGCCGATGGTCTGGTATCCCCAGGATCCATCGAATGGATGCTCCATCACCGGCATTAATTCGACATGGGTGAAACCCATCTCTCGGACGTAATCCACAAGGTACCGCGCCAGTTCACGATAAGTCAGCCAGCGACTTCCTTCTTCCGGTACGCATCGCCAGGAACCTAAATGTACTTCATAAATCGAAATGGGAGCGTCCAGCGCGTTGCGCTGCGCACGGCTTGTCATCCATGAACTGTCATTCCAGGAATAGTTTTCCAAATCCCATACGCGCGAAGCTGTATGGGGACGAACTTCCGCCGCGAAACCATATGGATCCGTTTTGTCGACCGTATACCCGCGGTAATTGGAGATTACATGGTATTTGTACACCGCGCCCTGAGCGAGACCCGGCATAAACGTCTCCCACACCCCGGCAGAACTCGAACGCATCATGTTGGCCTGGGGATTCCACTGGTTAAAATCGCCCACAATCGAGACCTGCCTGGCATTTGGCGCCCACACTGCAAACTGCACTCCTCGCTGCCCGTCCCGCTCCGTGAGGTGTGCACCGAGTTTCTCGTAGGCGTGGTCAAAAGTTCCTTCAGCCAACAAGTAAACATCAAACTCGCTCAATGCTTGCAATGCTGGAGCCATGGTTCTCATCCTCCCTGATATCTACATTGCGGATCGGAGAAGCAATTCCAAGAACCTTAGAGGTAGTAGTCGAAATCGCGCTCTGTCCGAATCCATCGGCGTACCCGCAAAATGTGTGCTGGAAGAGTCTCTGGTGTCAGCTCCACGTAGTTCCGTGAACCCCGCCACAAATACCGGCCATCGCCGAGTAGATCGTGAACTTGAAATTCATGATCCGCTTCCAGTCCGAGGACAGTGAGGTCGAGGTTAACCCAACCTGTCTGCCGATGAAATGAATCGAGGTTGACAATGACAACAATCACATTGCTGAGGTCGTCCGTCGTCTTGCTGTAGCAAATCAGCATCGGGTTGTCCGTGTTGTGAAAGCGCAGATTGTGGTTAGTTTGGAGCGCCGCGTTCTCTTTGCGGATACGGTTGATTCGTGAAATGAGGTCTTTCAAACTCCACGCTGCCTGCAAATCGCGATGTTTGATTTCGTATTTCTCGGAATTCAAATACTCTTCGCTGCCAGCGCGCACGGGCGTGTTTTCACACAGCTCAAATGCCGGCCCATAAATACCATAGCTGGCTCCCAAGGTGGCCGCCAGAATCAATCGGACCATGAACGCCGGACGACCACCGACCTGGAGAGACTCCGAAAGAATGTCAGGCGTGTTGGGCCAGAGGTTAGGACGAAAATATTCTCGTACCTCGGCTTGGGTTAGCTCCGTGAAATAATCTGTTAACTCCTGTTTTGTATTGCGCCAGGTGAAATACGTATACGACTGAGAAAAACCGAGCTTGGCGAGGCGGTACATGACATGCGGTCGGGTAAATGCTTCCGCCAAGAAAAGCACGTCGTCGTGCTCATTCTTAATCTCTCCGATTACCCACTCCCAGAACGAAAATGGTTTCGTGTGAGGATTGTCGACACGAAAAATACGAACTCCCTGATCGATCCAGAATTGAAAAACGCTCTTTAGCTCATCCCATAACGTTCGCCACTCCTCGGTTTCGAAGTCCAGCGGGTAAATGTCATGATATTTTTTCGGTGGATTCTCGGCGTATTGTATGGTCCCATCTGGAAGCTTTCGGAACCATTCCGGATGTTGCTTTACATAAGGATGATCGGGAGTGCACTGAAACGCGACATCGAGAGCAACTTCGAGCCCGTGCTTGCTCGCCTCGGACATAAAGTGCTGAAAGTCTTCCACAGTGCCTAACTCGGGATGAACGGATGTATGGCCGCCTTCCTTCGATCCGATTGCCCATGGACTTCCAACATCATTCGGCCCGGCTACCTGCGAGTTGTTTTTTCCTTTTCGGAAGGCACGGCCGATGGGATGAACCGGGGGCAGGTAGACAACATCAAAGCCCATGGATGCGACATACGGAAGCCAGCACTCGCAATCCCGGAAAGTGCCGTGACGTTGTGCCTCCGATGAGCACGATCGAGGGAAGACTTCATACCAGGTCGAGAAGCTGGCTTTTTGTCGGTCCACTACGACCGCCAGAGCTTTCCCATAACGGGTTGCAAATTGACGTTCGGGATAACGACGGATTGCCTTGGACAGCTCCTCTCCGAGGGCAAGGGACGTCGCAAATTGTATGTCCTTTTCTTCGCGTATGAGGCGCGCCGACCTTTGGAGGAGGCCGGCCTCCTCCCCTTTGGCGCGCCCTGCGGCAGCTTCAATCAACTCGGCTCCAACGAGCAGGTCAACGCGAATGTCTTGTCCGGCGGCGATTCGTTTGGCGAGAGCATCGCGCCAAGTTTGGAAACGATCGATCCATCCCTCAATAGTGTATTCGTAACGCCCCACGTTCGGGACAGGGAATGAACCCCGCCAGCGATCGTTATCCGCCCGTGTCATGGGTGCCGAATACCAATCTTTATCGCCTTTCCTGGAATAAAGCACCTCACAGCTGACCTGATCATGACCATCAGCAAACACGTCGGCTTCCACAACGACTACGTCGCCAACCACGCGCTTGATTGGGAAGCGGCCGCAATCAATTTGTGGCGAAACTTTCTCGATTACTACACGACCTCGTCCATCCGGCCGCTGTGGTTTCTCTTTCATTCTTATTCAGCCTTTCACTCCTAGCGCCCTACTGAGTATCGCGCAAAACCTGATCTGACTTTGATGCAAAAAAACGTACGCCTGCAGCCGGTTTCTTGCTAAGTTTTGCCGTCAAAATTCATCCTTAACCGGGTTGTCTTTACGAAGAGGACCAGTCGCACTCCAAACCAAGAATGGCGGTCGCTCATAAACCTATTTCCGCGCTGGTCACCTGATGGAAACCGCATTGTGTATTTCTCGTTCGATGATCAAGAAAGAGACAGTGATTATCGCAGCGTGGCAATTTCGGGCGGAGCCCCGCGAACGATCCTACAAAGGGGGAGCTTCATCTTCGATGTGGGTAAAGACGGTCGCGTGCTCTATCAGAAAGATCCCGGCAAAGTGGAGGCTTACGACCCGCGTGATGGCAAAGGGCTGATACTCGGCAACGTGCCCGAAAGCCCATGGCTGTTCCGCTGGTCGCTAGATGGAAACCGAGGAAAAGGGCTGCCATCATGCCACTGCCATAGCTCGCTTTATGCTTCCCAATAAGTCGCATTTTCATTCAGTGTTCAGACGTGGCGCGCTCACCAAAATTGCCAAATGATCGGTGCGCACACCTCCCAAGAATTCGAGTGCGTGTGTCGATAAATACATCACTTGCGAGGCTCACAACCCATTGAAAACACTGGACGCAGGAAGTCTTACATTCGATTGTTATCAGCACTACTAGTCTCAATTCTGTGAATAGCCGTACTGAACCCCTTAGGGAACAGTGGGGATGGACAGAAGGGCTCCTCTGGCTAGACTTTCTTAAAAGGAGTCCACCATGCCATCCCCCGACTCCAAAACACGCGCTCGTGATGAGCTAATCGACCTAATCGAATCACAATTGAATACGCTAGAAAAGGAAACTTTCGGCTGCGTCACAGAGACAGAACTCTGCGAATACGAGGGCAGGCGAGACCGCATCGCTCAGCTCTACGCTGAACTCATCGACCGAGAACTCGCCGCGTAGCTGCTCCGGCTGGCAGGAGGAAATCAATAAATGACCAACGTTCTGATCCTCGCGTTGTGTGTTGCAGTGCTGTGGGTGGTCGGCAAAGTGCTGGATGCCCTCCACAAAGTCTAAGCACAGAGCGCTTGACCGGTGGTGCTCCAGGGCGCCCTGTAACAATGAGCCAAGCCGGCGCAGTTCTGGTGCTCTAGGTCTTCAGATCCCACGCCTGCCAAAGTGAACGCACTTTGTGGCGGTAGCCGCTCGATTGCGAATGAATTCGCAAGTCGGCATCGGCTGTGAGCCGCCCAAGTACTTCCGTAGTTGCTGATTCTGACTGGCCCTCATGTGGGCACCGGTGAAGGTGAGGTTTTGGAAGATTCGTCGCTCGCCAGGGAACGCTGGCTGCGTACTTGACATAGTCGATGTCGTTGCGGTCTAAGCGACAAACAATCAGTTCCGCCGAGATGAGTCCGCCAGAGTTCCATTCGGACCCTCCTTCAAAGCTCCAGGCGGATTCCGGCTTCAACAGCGGGTTGCATCTGCTTGATCAAGTTGAGGCGGCTGATGTCGTCGGCGGTATTAAGGCGAAATTGACCCGTCGTTCGAGGTGCTGCAGGCAGCTACCCCCGGCGCTCGTAGAACCCAATGGTGTCGACCGTCAATGCGGTCGGGTGCGTCGCCTCACCGATTTGGATTGTGTTCTTGAACCCGTTTGAGGTATGCCGCACAAAATTAGCATACACTCGGGACTGCACTCCAGAGTCAAGAGCAATGGTTTAGAGAAGTTTGTGCGAACTAATCAGCTTCTCCCACGACTTTGCAAAACTCGCTCGTTGGGCAAGAATACCGGCATGGGTCTGAGCCGAATCACCGCAATTCGGCTCTAGGGAAGAACAAAAACGCATGTCCTATCAGCCTATCGAGAATTACGGCATCATCGGCAACATGCGGACGGTCGCCTTGGTAGGCATGAACGGATCAATTGACTGGTACTGCTACCCACACTTTGACTCCCCGAGCATTTTCGGAGCGATCTTAGATGACAAAAACGGAGGCTGTTTCCGAATTTCTGCTGCCTCTGATGGCGGGCGGCACAAACAGTTCTATTGGCCTTCCACCAACGTCCTGGTTACGCGCTTCCTGCTGACGGACGGAATTGCCGAGTTGGAAGACTTCATGCCTGTAGGACTGCCTTCCGATTCGCCCGAGTATCGCCATATCTACCGCCGCATTCGCTGCGTCAGGGGATCAGTGCGTATCTCCGTCGCTTGTCGCCCGGCTTTCGATTATGGACGCCAGGCCCACGAGACGCTGATAGAGGCTCATGGAGCGACATTCAAGACGAGCAGCATGACCTTGGCTCTTTCAAGTGCAGTGCCGCTCAGGAATGATGGACTTGGTGGAGTGTCTGCCGAATTCGTGCTCTCGGAAGGAAAGTCGCAGGTCTTCATTCTTAGAGATGACTGTAACGAGCGTGGTGTGCCCTGTACGCCCCGAGACGAAGAAGCTGAGGAGTTGCTGCGGTGTACTGTGAAATTCTGGCAAAACTGGCTCTCCTCCTGTACTTACCATGGGCGTTGGCGAGATCAGGTGCAAAGGTCAGCCTTGGCGCTAAAGCTGCTCACCTTTGAACCTACCGGCGCGATTATTGCTGCTCCCACCACCAGTTTGCCTGAAGTTATCGGAGGCGCTCGCAACTGGGACTATCGCTACACCTGGATGCGTGATGCCGCTTTCACGGTCTATGCATTTCTGCGCATAGGTTTCAGAGACGAAGCTGCTGCCTTCATGAGTTGGATCGAAGATTACGCATCCAAGCACGCCCGCCCCAATGAGCGCGGCGCAGTCGTCTTCACGATCAATGGCGAAAAGGAGCTGCCGGAGCAAATGTTGGATCACTGGGAAGGCTATCGAGGGTCCAGGCCGGTGCGCATCGGCAACGCCGCCGTTTCGCAGTTCCAGGGAGACATCTACGGCGAACTCATGGATGCGTTTTACTTGTCCAACAAGTACGTGAGTCCCACCTCATACGACATTTGGGTGAAGATCCGCGCACGTCTCGAGTGGATCTGCGAGAACTGGCAGCTTCCTGACGCCGGCATTTGGGAGATGCGCAATCGCGAGCAACATTTCGTCTACTCGAAGGTCATGAACTGGGTTGCTTTGGATCGCGGCATCCGGCTGGCCGACAAGCGTGCGCTTCCAGCCGATCGTGCCAAGTGGATGTGCGAGCGAGACCGCATCTATGAAGAAGTAATGACAAAAGGCTGGAACGAAAAACGGCGGGCCTTTACCCAGTTTTACGGCAGCGAGGACCTGGACGCGTCGCTTCTTATCATGCCGCTGGTCTTCTTCATGGCTCCAACCGATCCGCGTATGATCGGTACCATTAACGAGATTGTCAAGAATCCCCGCGACGGGGGTTTGCTGAGCGATAGCCTCGTCTATCGTTATCCGCCGCAACCCCGCATTGACGGGTTGCCGGGAGAGGAAGGCACTTTCAACATGTGCTCTTTTTGGCTGGTAGAGGCCTTGACCCGCGCAGGACAGGCATTTCCCGAAAAACTGGATCAGGCCAGGTTGCTGTTTGAACGGGTTCTGGGCTATGCCAATCATCTCGGACTCTACGCGGAACAAACCGGGCCGCAAGGCGAGGCCCTGGGCAATTTTCCGCAGGCCTTTACACACCTCGCATTGATCAGCGCGGCATTCAATCTGGATCGAATGTTGGGCAGCCAAGTTTGAACGACGCGAGGTCGCTTTTAAGGTTAGGAGGAATTCATGCCGGATCTCAGACAAGGATGCGCTACAGGAAAGGGCGCGGAAGATACAGCGCCAGCGGATGCTCTGGTTCTATTCGGAGCCATGGGCGACTTGGCTCACAAGAAAATATTTCCTGCTCTTTATCATATGGTCCAGCATGGTCATCTGAATGTGCCCGTGATTGGCGTTGCCAGGGCGGGGCGCACCAGCGAGCATCTCAAAGAACGTGTGCGCGACAGCATCCAGCAGCAAGGCGGCGCCGTCGATCAAGAAGTCTTGGCCAAACTGTTGAAGTTGCTTCAGTATGTTGGGGGCGATTATGAGAAACCAGCGACTTTTGACCTATTGAAGAAAACTCTTGGCTCAGCCAGCCGCCCTGCGCACTATCTGGCGATTCCACCCGATCTCTTCACAAGCGTCGTCGAGTCTCTCGCAAAATCGAGCTGCATCAAAAATGCGAGGGTCATCGTCGAGAAGCCTTTTGGCCACGATCTTCTCTCGGCCCAGCAATTGAATGCCGCGCTTCATGCAGTGCTTCCGGAGTCGAAAATCTTTCGCATCGACCACTACCTCGGGAAAGAGGCGGTCCTCAATCTGCTGTTCTTTCGTTTCGCCAATAGTTTTCTAGAGCCGATCTGGAATCGGAATTACATCGAGAGTGTGCAGATCACGATGGCGGAAAAGTTCGGCATCGAGGGTCGGGGTCAGTTTTACGACGCCACCGGAGCCATCCGCGATGTGGTCGAGAACCACATGCTTCAGGTTGTCGCATTTCTGGCGATGGAGGCTCCCACTGGGCTGCACTGCGACGCCATCCGCGATGAACAGGTCAAAGTATTCCGCACTATTCCACCTCTGGATCCAAAGCATCTGGTTCGAGGCCAGTTCAAGGGTTACAAAAAGGAAAAAGGAGTCGCACCTGATTCCCAGGTCGAGACATTTGCTGCCGTGCGCCTGGAGATTCAGTCATGGAGGTGGTCCGGTGTGCCATTCCTGATTCGCGCCGGAAAGTGCCTGCCGGTTACGACTACCGAAGTGCTGGTCAAATTACGAAAACCTCCACTGGACATTTTGGGTGGCGAATCGAGCAATCAGTTCCAGTTTCGCCTCGGTCCAGGAGAAATATCGATTAACCTTAACGCTCGGGTCAAACGCCCCG
>Ga0210386_10003558_pt1 | contig 13059 bp, 12 predicted proteins | sample IncBWH32OmetaG_FD_160091 | JGI IMG/M metagenome (GOLD analysis project Ga0210386, IMG submission 160091) | Forest soil microbial communities from Barre Woods Harvard Forest LTER site, Petersham, Massachusetts, United States - Inc-BW-H-32-O ... | reverse complement strand
TCGGCCACACGCGGGTCGACGAACAGGACGGTCGCTGGAGACCCGGAGCGGCCAACGCTCGGCTCGCCGATCGCGGGCGGTGTTGGCAGCGCCGCGCCAGGGTTGTCGTGATTGTCGCCCGCACCCCAGTTCTCGACCCCATCGGGGTGGTGGTGGTGTTGCGCGTCACCGAGCGCGTGCGGGACAGTCGCGGCCACGGCGCCGTCGAACAGGTAGCGCTGCTCAAGAACAAGCTTCATGACGCCCTCGATCGTGGACCGCCGTGGTCACCCCGGAGCGGTCAGCGTTGCATCCCACCCGCCGAGTATCGCGTGACTGTCGCAAATTTTATGCGACAAGTCTCGCGAATTGATCACCACTATGTCAAGCCCGACACCCCGATGCAATCACAATTGTGTCCATAGGGGCGGGGGGTGGTCGCGGTATCAGGTGAGCGAGGGCCGGCGGTCAGCCCAGGGTTGCACGGCTTCGAACGCTGCCGCGGCCTGTAACACCCCCAAATCGTCGAACCGCGGGCCAACGACCTGCAATCCGACCGGCAGACCTGCAGCGGTAAAGCCGCACGGCACGCTGGCCGCGGGGTTCCACGACATATTGAATGGATAAGAAAATTCCGCCCAGCTCACCCAGTCCCAATTATGCGATGGCCAATGCGCTGGCATCAGCAACTCGGCCGGGAAAGCGGCCACCGACACGGCAGGGGTCAGCAGGAAATCCCAGTCCTCGAACCAGCGGTGAATGGCCGCGACGTAGGTCATCTTCCGCTCGCGCCACAGCATATAGTCCATCGCCGAGGCGTTGCCGCCGTCCTTGATGCAGGCGACCAGGCCCGGGTCCATCTGGCTTTCCCATTCGGCCAGCTTTGGGATCAGACGCGTCAGATGCGCCGCCCAAAAGAACCGTACCAGCTCCGGCCCGTCCTTCGCCCAGGGGGTGGCGACCTCCTCCACCGTGGCCCCAAGCTCGGTGAACCGCGCCACCGCCGCCTTCACCACCGCCGCCACGTCAGGGTCGACCCGGGCGTGCCCCAGGTCCGGGCTGTAGGCGATTCGCTTGCCCTTCACGCCTGCGGCCAGCCGGCCAGTGTAATTCCCGGGCCAGGCCTCCAGCGTGGTGTGGTCCAGCGGGTGCGGACCGGCCATCACCTCCAGCATCAGCGCCGCGTCGGCTACGCTGCGGCTCATCGGCCCGCTGTGCGAGGTGTAGTCGCCGGTGGAAACCGGATAGGCCGGCACCCGCCCGAAGCTCGGTTTCAGCCCGAACACGCCGCAGAAATGCGACGGCATGCGAATCGAGCCCGCCCCGTCACTGCCCTGATGCAGATGGCCGAACCCAGCTGCCGCGGCCGCCCCCGCTCCGGCCGAGGACGCACCGGCGTTGTAGCCATGCTTCCACGGATTGTGGGTGATGCCGGTCAGTGGGCTTTCGCTGACGCCCTTCCAGCCATATTCCGAGGTCGTGGTCTTGCCGATCACGATCGCGCCCGCGTCCTGCAGGCGCGTCACGAACGGTGTGTCCTCCGTCGGCCGGTTGCCCTTCAACATCTTGCTGCCGAATTCGGTCGGCAGGTCCTTGGTGATCGCCAGGTCCTTGATCGTGGTCGGCAGCCCGTGCAGCCGCCCGATCGGCCCGCCGCTCATCAGCTTCGCCTCGGCCTGTTTCGCCAGTGTCATCGCGCGATCCGCCGCCAGGTTGGCGAAGGCGTTGACCCGCCCGTCCAGCGCCTCGATCCGCCGCAGCGTCGCTTCCATCACCTCCACCGGCGAGAGCTGCTTGGTGCGGATCAGCTCGGCGAGCTGGGTGGCGGGCGTGAAGGCAAGCGTTGCGTCGTCCATGGGATTCCGTTCCGTTATCAGTATGTCGCGCGGCCACCGGAGGCATCGAACACCGCCCCGGTGGAGAAACTGCATTCCTCGCTCGCCAGCCAGCAGACCAGCGCGGCGATCTCGTCGATCTCGCCGAAGCGGCCCATCGGGATCTTCGACAGGGCGAAATCGAGGTACTCCTGCGTCATCTGCTCGAACAGCGGCGTGCGCACCGCCGCCGGTGCGACGCAGTTCACCCTGATCTCGGTCTGCACCAGTTCCTTGCCGAGCGACTTGGTCAGCGCGATCACGCCGGCCTTGGCGGCGGAATAGGCGGCGATGTTCGGATTGCCTTCCTTGCCGGCGATCGAGGCGATGTTGACGATCCGTCCGTAGCCCACCTTCTGCATGTGCGGCACCACGGCGCGGTTGCAGTAGAAGACGCCGTTCAGGTTGACATCGATCACGCGATGCCAGGCATCGATCGGATATTCGGCGAGCGGCGCACTGGGCCCGGCGATGCCGGCCGAGGCGACCAGGATGTCAATCCGCCCGGTCGCACGCATGGTCTCCGCCGTGGCGGCGTACACCGCCTCCACATCCGTGACGTCGACCGCCACAGTGTGGGTGGCACCGTGGGTGCGCGATTGGATATCTGCCAATGTGCCGGCGTCACGGTCCCACAGCGACAGCCGCGCGCCTTCTGACGCCAACCGTGTGGCGATCCCGGCACCAATGCCGGATACCCCGCCCGTCACGACCGCACATCGTCCGGCGAACCGTCCCGCCATGGTCTGCTTCCCTTACTCGAACCCGACCTAGTCAAGACAGGATGGGCCGATCCGGCAAGCCGTGATTACATGGAAGCGGGAGGATTCCGATGACCCGTACCATCGGTGCCATCGATCAGGGCACCACGAGCACGCGTTTCATCGTGTTCGATCGCACCGGCGCGACAATCGCGATGGCACAACGCGAGCATCAGCAGATCTATCCGAAGCCGGGTTGGGTCGAGCACGACCCGCAGGAGATCCTGCGCAACACGCACGCGGTGATCGACGAGGCATTGCGCGGCGCGGGGCTGACCGCGCGCGACCTGGCTGCGGTGGGCATCACCAATCAGCGGGAGACGACGCTGCTGTGGGACCGCGCGACGGGAGCGGCGGTGCACAACGCACTGGTGTGGCAGGACATGCGTGTCGATCCACTGGTGGCTGAGTACGCGCGCGATGGCGGACAGGATCGGTTTCGTGCCGCCACCGGGTTGCCACTGGCAAGCTATTTCAGCGCGCTGAAACTGCGCTGGTTGTTGGACAACGTGCCGGGCGCGCGGGCGCGGGCCGAGGCGGGCGAGTTGGCATTCGGCACAATCGATAGCTGGCTGATGTGGCATATGACCGGACTGCATGTCACCGATGTGACAAATGCCAGCCGCACCCAGTTGATGAATCTGGCGACGCTGGCGTGGGACGACACATTGCTGTCTGCGTTCGATATTCCCCGGCAGGTGCTGCCGCGGATCGTCGCATCGTCAGGCGTGATCGCGCCGGCGCGCGGCGCGCTGGACGGCGTGCCCATCGCGGGCATTCTTGGTGATCAGCAGGCCGCGCTGGTGGGGCAGACCTGTTTCGCGCCGGGCGAGGCGAAGAACACCTACGGCACCGGCTGCTTTCTGCTGATGAACACCGGCGAACGCCCGGTGGCTTCAACCAGCGGCTTGGTCACCACGGTCGCCTATCAGCTTGGGGATGCACCGGCCTGCTACGCGCTGGAAGGCTCCATCGCCATCACCGGGGCGCTTGTGCAATGGCTGCGCGACAATCTTGGTCTGATCAGGACCAGTGCCGAGATCGAAACGCTGGCGGCGTCGGTGGTCGATAATGGCGATGTCTACTTCGTGCCGGCGTTCTCTGGGCTGTATGCACCTTATTGGCGCGCCGATGCACGCGGCGTCATGGCGGGGCTGACGCGTTATGCGACGGCTGGGCACATTGCCCGCGCCGCACTCGAGGCGACGGCCTATCAGGTGCGGGATGTGCTGGCGGCGATGGAACGCGATTCAGGTGTGACAATGCAGGCGCTGCGCGTCGATGGCGGCATGGTGTTGAACGAGCTGCTGATGCAGTTCCAGGCTGACATTCTCGACGTGCCGGTGGAGCGGCCGCGCGTGATCGAAACCACGGCGCTGGGTGCTGCGTATGCGGCAGGGCTGGCGGTGGGATATTGGCACGATACGGTTGACCTGCGGCGCAATTGGCGGATCGAACGTACCTGGCGGCCCACGATGGCGTCGGACCAACGCGAGCGTCTGACCACAGCCTGGCACAAGGCGATCGAGCGATCGTTCGGCTGGGCATAGCGCCGACCCACACCGTCATTGCTTCGTCGCTAGGCTCGCAATGACACGGCGTTACATCGAAATTGAGAACCCACCATCCACCGGTATGGCCGCTCCGGTCACGAAATCGGACGCCTGGCTGGCCAGGAACGCCGCGATGCCCGACAGATCGCTCGGCACGCCCCAGCGGCCGGCCGGGGTGCGCGCCTGCACCTTCTCATGCAGTCCATCCACCTGCCGCCGCGCGTTGCGGGTCAGATCGGTGTCGATCCAACCTGGCAGGATCGCATTCACCTGGATGTTGTCCTTTGCCCAGGCCGTCGCCAGCGCGCGGGTCATCTGCACCAGGCCGCCTTTGGAGGCGCAATACGGCGTCGCGTAGGGCGCGCCGAACAGCGACATCATCGACCCGGTGTTGATCATCTTGCCGCCACCGCCCGCCTTCATCACGTGATAGGCGGCCTGTGAGCAGGCGAAGGCGCCGGTCAGGTTGGTGTCCAGCACGAGCTGCCATTCCTCGTCGGTGTAGGTCTCGGGCATCTTGCGGATCGACGTGCCGGCGTTGTTAACCAGGATGTCCAGCCGTCCGAATGCCGCTGCCGCGTCGGCTACCAGCTTGCGACACGCGGCCGTCTTGGTGATGTCGGCGGCGATGAAGACGGCCTTGCGCCCGAGCGCGGCGATCGCGTCGCGTGCGCTCTTGGCCTTCTCGGCATTGCGCCCCGACAGCACGATATCGGCGCCACAGGCCGCCATGCCTTCGGCCATCGCCAGGCCCAGGCCACCATTGCCGCCGGTCACCAGCGCGACGCGGCCGGCGAGATCAAACATCTTCATCGCGGGTTCCCCCTTCGCATCCCGTTATTGATCCGGACCTTGACGGGGCCGCGTCACCTCGGCAAGCCGCACGCATGACGCACGCACGCCTCCTTGTGTCCCTGCTGCTGATCGCGTTCGGTCTGTCGCCAGCGCGCGCCGCCAATCCCGACGCGCTGTGGCAGATCGTGCATGACCGCTGTGTGCCGGACCAGCAGACCAAGGGCGATCCCGCGCCGTGCGCGCGCGTTGATCTCGCGGGTGGCACTGCCGTGCTGAAGGACCTCGTCGGCGACACGCAGTTCCTGCTGCTGCCGACCGCGCGCGTAACCGGCATCGAGGACCCAGCGATCCTGGCAGCCTCGTCGCCGAATTATTTCGCCGCGGCCTGGCGCGCGCGTGATCTGCTCGATCAGCGCGCCGGACGTACTTTGCCACGTGATGATGTGGGTCTGGCGATCAACTCGGTCTATGGGCGCACGCAGAACCAGTTGCATATCCACATCGATTGCCTGCGCCCCGATGTCGTCGCGGTGCTGCATGACAAGGGGCCGTCACTCGGCACGAGCTGGGTGCGCTTGCCCGTGCCACTGCAGGGGCGGTCTTATTTGGCGCGCCGCTTGATGGATGCCACTTTGGCGCACACCAATCCGTTCACCCTGCTAGCAAATGATGTGCCGGGGGCGCGAACGGATATGGGGAAATGGACACTGGATGTCGCGGGGATCACGATCGACGGGCATCCGGAATTCATCCTGCTGGCGGATCAAGCCGATCTGCTGACTGGCGATCGGGGCAGTGGCGAGGCACTGCAGGACCACACCTGCGCGGTCAAGCAAGCCGGCTGAACAGCCGGCCCAGAAATGCCGTCAGTACGGCGGCACTGTAGCGATTGAGCGGCACCAGGCGTGCCGCATCGGCGGTCGCTTCGCCGAGCACGGCAATCACCAACCCGGCGATGCCAGCCAGAGCTGCGACGCCGATGCCGTCGCGCGGATTGCGCGCAGCCAAGAGCACCGCGAGCGTCAGCAACGCCGCCGCCGCCGCCGCGGCCTGGATCTGCAGGAACCACAACATGCGTCGCTCGAATCCGGTGCCCCACCCGGCGCGCAACGTGGTGTAACGGCGGTCCTCCGGCGCACCGCGCGTGCGGTCCACGATGGGCAATCCCAGGCGCCGCGACCAGGCTGCCACCAGCAACGCGATCAGCCAGTGACCTCGTCCCGGCCCGTCTGGCCGTGCACCTCGGTGCGTGGGCGGCGCAAGAGGCGCCGGTCGCGAAGCTCCAAATCGCGTCCACCCAACCGATGTTGTGGGCCAGCCGCTGCACCACCCAGACGCCGGCCATCGCTAAATGAGAGCGCGGCCGTCACGATCAGGATCGCCCACGGTGTCATCCGGGGGTGACCTTGGAGCGATGAGCGATGAAGCGCAGCACGTCGGTGCGCACCGGCGCCAGGAAGGTCAGCGGCGGGGCGAACGCGCCTATCAGCGTGCGATGGCCGACATAGGGGTAGACGCGCTCGATCACTGCATCGCCATTCTCGCGCAACCGTGCCGCGAGGCGGTAGGTGTTACCCGGATCGACGGAGCGGTCGTTTGCCGCCGTCGCCAGCAGCATTGCGGGCGCGTCCGGCGTGACGAAATTGATGGGTTGCGATTTCGGCCAGTCCTGTCGCGGCCCGAAGATGGTCTGCAGCGTCGCGCTCTTCAGCGGCAGAAAGTCGTACGGGCCAGCAAGCCCGATTGTGCCGGCAACATCGCGCGCCGGGCCCATTCCCACATGGCCAAGCCAGCTCGGGTCCAGGCTGAGCAGCGTGGCGATCTGCGCGCCGGCGGAATGGCCCATCAGGAACAGACGGCGCGGGTCGCTGCCATAGGAAGCGGCATGCGCCCGTGCCCAGGCGACTGCGTGGGCGCCATCGCGCATGAAGTCGGGGAACCGGGCCTCGGGATAGACACGGTAGTCCGGGATCATCGCGACGATGCCATGCGCGGCCAATGTGGCGCCGACGAAGCGATACATCTTGCGGTCGCCCTGTGCCCAGCCACCGCCATAGAAGAACACGACGACAGGTGCCGTGGTCGGCGGGGACGCGGGCGCATAGACGTCGACGCCATGACGCGGGCCGGTCGCGTACGACAGGCTGTCAACGCGGGTCACGCCGTCGCGCGGCGCCAGCGCGTTCAGCACCCCGACCGGGGAGCAGGCGGCAAGCAGGGTCATCGTCAGCAGGAGCAGCCTTGCATACACGGGGACTATACGCGTGGTCCAAGCGGTTGGATCACACCCCGAATCATATCGCGTCGGGTGATCCAATCCGCCGTCTGGCCCGCATCCCTGACACGCCAGACGTTGTGGCCGCGACCGATGGGATTGCTGCGCAGGCCGCGCTTGAAGGCGGCCTGTGATTGCCCGCCACGCCTTGCTGCGCGTGGTCGGTGTCGCGGCGATTGGCGTGCGCGCCGCCAACCCCGATCTAGCCGTGCCGCGCGGCGATCGGCGCAGCTTTCGCGTGTTCCGGGGGGACCCAGCGAACGGCACCCATGTGCTGACGCTCACGCACAGCGGCGACGCGCGGGACGCCGCCATCGCGGTGGACCTGCGCGTCGGGCTCTGGCCGATCGCGCTGTTTCGCTCGAACATGCGCGGCACGGAACGCTGGCGCGCCGGCCAGCTCGCGCAGCTCGATACGGCAACGAACGATGACGGCACGCAGGATTTTGCCCATGTGACGCGTGACGCGACCAGGCTGTGGGTGGAAGGGTCCAGGACCGCGCGCTACCAGGCGCGCCCCAACGCCTTGCCCGCGGGCATTGGAACGCAGCCGAACTGGATGGCCTAGGATCAATCCGCAGGACGGCAAGCTGTTGCACCCGGACGTCGCGCGACAGGGCCGTGGCGACGTCGCGGACGTCGAGGGTCACCCCCTGGCGGCGCGGCGCGATGTCGCGTCCGGCGATGCACATGGAGCTGTGGGTCGACGCCACACCGATCTGGGTTGCCCTGCGCACCGGCGCATGACGGTTCGGTCATCCGCGACGAACGGATATGATAGGCTCCCCGCACACGGGGGAGGTTGGTATGGCAAGCGCGCTGGTAGACAAGGACGCGATCCGCGAGGTGCTGGCGGAGTACTGCTTCTGCCTGGATGGCGGCCGGTTCGCCGAGATGGCGGCGTTGTTCGCCCCGGATGGCACCTGGCACACGGCCTTCGGCAAGGCGACCGGCCGGGCCGAGATCGAGGCGCTGGCCCATCGCGTCGCCAATCGCGCGGGGCCGCGGCCGCGCGGGGCGCATTTGGTGACCAATATCGTGATCAAGCTGGCCGGCGATCGGGCGCTGGTCGCCTCGAACTGGGCATTGGCGCAGAACAGCCCGCACGGGCCGATCATTAGCTCCGGCGGGGTTTATGCTGACGAGATGGTGAAGCGCGACGGGCAGTGGCTGTTCCATTACCGCAAGATCGACCGGTTCATCGCCGCGGATTGATCCGCAACCCTGGCCAGACCGGGCGGACCCTTGAAGCGGCGAGGAAACCGGCGCACCTAGGGGCGGGAAGGAGCCACCAATCTATCATGATTGACCCGTTCGGCCGGGCTATTACCTACCTGCGCGTCTCGGTCACCGACCGGTGCGACCTGCGCTGCGTCTATTGCATGGCGGAAGACATGCATTTCCTGCCGAAGGCGCAATTGCTGACGCTGGAGGAGCTGGAGCGGTTGTGCGCGGCATTCATCCGGCTGGGCACGACCAAGATCCGACTGACCGGCGGCGAGCCGCTGGTGCGGCGCGGCGCGATGTCGCTGGTGCAGGGGCTGGGCAGCCGGTTGGGCCAAGGGCTGAACGAGCTGACACTGACCACCAATGGGACGCAGTTGGCCAAATACGCGCCGCAACTGCATGACGCGGGGATAAGGCGGATCAACGTCTCGCTCGACACGCTCGATCCGGCGTCGTTCACGCTGATGACGCGGTGGGGCCGGATCGAACCGGTCCTCGAGGGTATCTTCGCGGCCAAGGCGGCGGGGTTGGCGATCAAGATCAACACGGTCGCGATGAAGGGCGTGAACGAAGACGAGTTCGATCGCCTGATCGCTTGGTGCGGTGAGCATGGGTTTGACCTGTGCCTGATCGAGACGATGCCGATGGGCGAGATCAGTGAGGACCGGACGGAACAATATTTGCCGCTGTCGGTCGTGCGGGCGCGGCTGAAGCGCAAATGGGTGTTGCAGGAGACCGATTACAAGACCGGTGGACCAGCGCGGTATTTCGATGTGGCGGAGACCGGGCGGCGCATCGGGTTCATTACGCCGATGACGCATAATTTCTGTGAGAGCTGCAACCGTGTGCGGCTGACCTGCACCGGCACGCTGTATATGTGCCTGGGGCAGGATGATGATGCGGATCTGCGCGCGGTGCTACGTGCGGGCGCGTCGGATGACGTGCTGGATGCGGCGATCCTGGAAGCGATCAGCCGCAAGCCGAAGGGGCATGATTTCATCATCGATCGCCGGCACGATCGGCCGGCTGTGGCGCGGCACATGAGTGTGACGGGCGGATAGCCTGTAAAACCGATACACAAGACGGCGCGCTTCCGGCGTGCCGGACGCGGGCTTGGCATCCATAGCCTGCTGCCCGGTTGACTCCATAAGTGGCACGCAGATAGGAATCGCCGCGGTCGACCAAGGCGACCGACGGTCCGCGTGAAGGGTTGAACCCACTTGGTGCCTCGTGAAAATTCCGATCCCTTCTTTCTTGCCCGAGAGCCGCGGACGCCGGGCGCAGAGAAAGAAGGTGTGTCATGCCCAAGGCGCTCCCGCCGAACCCGCACATCGATTGGCTCAGGAAGACCGCCAAAGAGCGGCTGGCCGAACTACGCGCACAGGACGCATCGGCGAAGCTGCACCAGGCCCAACTCGCGATCGCCAATGACTACGGCTTCGCAAGCTGGCGTGCGCTCAAGGCGCGCGTCGATGCCCTGAGCCTGGATGGCCAGATCATCGCCGCAGCCAAGGATGGCCGCGCGGACGACCTCGACCGGTTGCTGACGCAGCATCCGCGAATGATCACGGCGACCGGATCCAGCTGGAACCGCCCATTGCTGCATATCGCCGCCGGCGAAGGGCACCTCGATTGCGTCAACGTCCTGCTGCGGCACGGCTTCGACATCAGCACGCGCGACAGGTTCGATACCGCGACTGCGCTGCACTGGGCCGCGCAGTCCGGGTCGGTCGAGGTCGTTGCACGGCTGATCGAGGCGGGCGCCGATGTCGACGGCGAAGGCGATGACCACCAGATCGGTGTGATCGGCTGGGCGACCTGCTTCAAGCAGGTACGGAAGGAAGCGGCGGACTACCTTCTGGCGCACGGCGCGAAACCGACGATCTTCTCCGCGGTCGCCCTCAATCGCGCCGACCTGGTCCGCAAGCTCGTGGCCGAAGACCCGACCCTGCTACGCACGAGGAAGATGAGTCGCTTTGAGCACTATCGGACGCCGTTGCACTTGGCTGTCCTTAAGAACCGCGCACAGATGGTCGGGCTTCTGCTGGAACTCGGCGCCGACGCTGCGGCCAAGGACAGCCGAGGCTACACGCCGCTCGGACTTGCGACAGCCAGGACAAATGCGGCCATCGCGACCACCCTGATCGCAGCCGGCGCCAATCCGAAGGAGCAGAACGTCAATCGTTTCGAGCTTGTCGTGCCGATCCTGGTGGTCAGCGATATGCCCGCGTCGATCGATTATTACGTGAACAGACTGGGATTCGAGAAGAAATGGGAATGGGGCGATCCGCCGGACTTCGCCTGCGTCGCCCGCGACCAGGTCGAGCTGTTCCTTTCGCAGACCACGAAATCCGTGCCGGCCAGTTGGATCTCCATTTTCGTGCAGGATATCGATGCACTCTACGAAACCTACCAGCGGAGCGGCGCGATCATTCGTGAGCCGCCGGCCGACTACCCTTGGGGCCTCCGCGAAATGACCGTCGAGGACCCGGACGGGAACCGCATGCGCATGGGCGGGGATGGCGGCGGCGAATATCGCGCGGATGACGCCCTGTCGCCGGACCGGGAAGCTTGAGACGGACCCTGTCAGCGCGGACGGCATAACGGCCCGGTCAGGCGCGCCATGGCAGGTGCAACATGAACGAATTGATCTAATCGTCATCGTCCTTGAGCACCTGCGCCAGCGAAACCTGTCCGCTGCCGCGCGCCGCTGGCTTTGGTTGGCTTGGCGCTGGGGCCCAACCGGTCAGCATCGCCAGCCGCAGCGTCGCCGCGATGCGTCCATCCTGCGCGGGCAACAGCGCCAGTGCCGACGCGAACAGCGCGCGCGACGGGATGCGCTTATCGCGCAGCCGGACCGCATTGGCCTCACCGCCCGCCCGCAGATCGCGCAGCAATGCAAGTGGTTCGGCGTAGAGCAGCGTGATGTCCTCGGCGTCCGCCACGGGCAGCGCGAAGCCGGCACGCTGCAGCAACCCCGCGCAGTCGCGCAGGTCCGGGAACGGCGAAACACGTGGCGCGGCGCCACCTGTGAGCGCCACCTCGGCCGCGGTCAGCGCCTGGCGGAGTTCGGCCAGCGTGCCCAGCGCCGGCAGGCTGGCCAGCAGCAGCCCGTCGGGCCGCAGCACCTGACGCAACTGGATCAGCGCACCGGGCAGATCGTTCACCCAGTGCAGCGACAGGCTGGCGACGATCAGATCGAAGCTTGCCGGGGCGAAGGGCAGGACTTCCTCGTCCGCCGCTACCGCCGGCGCACCGTTCACCGCCGCCATCGGATGCGACAGGTCGCAGCTCACCACGTTGATCCCGCGCGCCCGCAGCTTGGGCGCGACCACCCCACGGCCGCCAACATCCAGCGCCTGGTTGAACCGCCGCGTGGTGTCGTCCAGCCGGTCCAACAGCCGGTCGGCCGCGTCTTCCAGCACGTCGGCCACCGCGCCCACGGTCGCCGCCGCGCGGTCGCGGTGGCGACGTACGGCGGCTCGGTCGAACACGTGCAGGTTGCTGTCCATCACGTCGATGTGCCCCCGGCGCGTGGCGTTGCCAAGCGTTCCCAGCCGCGCCTAGGGTGACTGCATGAAACACATCAGCGCTGCCACGTTGCGTGGCTGGATCACCGACGGACAGGAACTCGCGCTGCTGGATGCCAGGGAAGAGGGGGAATTCGGTGCCTCCCACCTGTTTTGGTCGATCCCATGCCCACTGTCGCAGGCCGAGCTGCGGGCTCGTGCACTGCTGTCGAACAAGGCCACGCGCATTGTCTGCACCGACGACGGTCGCGGGGTTGCGGAGCGCCTGGCGACCTGGCTGGAGAAGGATGGCTGCAGCGACGTCGCCGTGCTCCAGGGCGGCACCAAGGCGTGGGAAGCGGCGGGCTATGTGCTGTTCAGCGGCGTCAACGTGCCGTCGAAAGCGTTCGGCGAATGGGTGGAGCATCATTACGGAACCGAGAGCGTTGATCCGCCGGAGCTGAAGCAATGGATTGATTCCGGGCGCGACATGGTGGTGCTGGACAGTCGCACGCTGGAGGAGTTCACGCGCATGTCGATCCCGAAGGGGATCAGCGTGCCGGGCGGCGAGCTGGTGTATCGCATCGGCGATCTCGCGCCGGATCCGAAGACGCTGGTCGTGGTGAACTGCGCGGGCCGCACACGCAGCATCATGGGCGCGGAAAGCCTGCGTCGTGCCGGCATTCCCAACAAGGTGGTGGCGCTGCGTAACGGCACGATGGGGTGGGAGCTGGCGGGTCTGCGCTGTGAACGCGGCCGCACCGAGCGGTTCACGCCGGGCACGCCGAAATCGCTGTCGACGGCGTTGGACCGGGCCAAACGTTTCGCGGACGAGTCTGGCGTACAGGTCATCGGCGCGGCTCAGCTCGCCACGTTTGAGGCCGATCCGACGCGCACGCTCTATGTGCTGGACGTGCGTGATCCGCCGGAGTTTCGCGCCGACCACCGACCGGGCAGCATCAATGCGCCGGGCGGACAGTTGGTGCAGGCGACCGATCGCTGGGTTGGTGTGCGCGGCGCGCGGATCGTGCTGCTGGATGATACCGGCGTGCGAGCGTCGATGTCGGCCGCTTGGCTGCGACTGAT
>Ga0210386_10003556_pt1 | contig 13065 bp, 13 predicted proteins | sample IncBWH32OmetaG_FD_160091 | JGI IMG/M metagenome (GOLD analysis project Ga0210386, IMG submission 160091) | Forest soil microbial communities from Barre Woods Harvard Forest LTER site, Petersham, Massachusetts, United States - Inc-BW-H-32-O ... | reverse complement strand
GCCGGCGGCGATGAGGTTGACTCGGACGGGCGCGAGTTCGAGCGCGAGGCTGGCGGTTAGGGCGGGGAGCGCAGCGGTCACTGTCGGCACCATTCCCAGTCCGATGCGTTGGCGACGGCCGCCCGTGCCGCCCATGAACACCAGCGTGCCTCCCGGTCGTACTTTGTGGACGGCGTGACGCGCGACCTCGAGCATCAGCAAGAGGTGCGTGTCGAGGGCGCGGCGCGCCTGCTCGAAGTCCATATCAAGAAGGCGCCCGTAGTGCGGCTGTCCGGCTGTCACCATCACATGGTCGATCGTGACTGGCAAGTCAGTGAAGAACCGCTCCAGCGCGGCAGGATCGTCGGCGTCGAAGGCCGCGATGCTCAGCGCTTCGAGTTCGCCGGCGGCGCACTTAAGCCGCTCGGGATTCCGGCCCGTGAGGATCAGCCTGGCCCCCTCAGCGCGTGCTCGTCGGGCCGTTTCGAGCCCAATGCCGGCGCTGCCGCCGATGACAACGACAGTTTGCCCGAGCAGTTCCGGTTCCCGCCGGATCGGAACGGTGGTTGTTGCGGTGCTCATGATTCCTCCAGAAATTCGCGATCGAGAGCCGCGACTTCCCACCGGGAGCGATGTCGGTCCCGGTGGAGTCGTTCATTGCGGTAGCTCTTTGCCGGACTGCTCCGCCACCATGTAAGCCGCATACCAGTCGGACCAGTTCGCGTCGTGCTGCCCGGTGCGCTTCTCGTGCTCCCCGTGAGCTGCCTCCGCACGCCGAAACGCGCTCGCCAGATCGTTCGCCGATGCAAAGGTCGTAGCCGTCGAGTCCATGCGGCCGGGAAGCCGCGTAGTGATTTCCTGCAACAGCCAGCCATTCCCGTCCGGATCGCGAAACGAGGCGAACGAGCGGTAGCTGCGATGCTCGGGATCAGGACCGTTGACCCGGATCCTCCCAGACAGGTACGGCTCGTCCGGACCGGCGTAAACGTCGCCGGCGCCGTGGAACACCTCGCTGACCTCAACGCCGTGACGGAGCAGCTCTTTGCGGGCGGCCTCAATGTCAGAGACGATCAGATAAAGGCCCTGGACTGAGCCGGGCGCCGCGGCGGTAACGTTTCTGCCGAAGATGACCGAGCACCCAGAGCCAGGCGGCGTGAACTGAATCACGCGAAAGTCTTTACCGTTGTCGTAGTCGGCGTCGAGTCGCCACCCGAGCCTCCCATAGAACTCCTTCGCGCGGTCGACATCCGAGATGGGGATAACGACAATTTCGAACTTCATGTCGACTCTTGCGACGCTCGCCTCGCTGGTGGCGTCGTTAGCTTGGACTTCATACGTCGCATTTGCCATGTTCTTTCCTCCTTTTGCGTTCAACTGAATCGCTGATTGCGAGCGTCAGCCAGCAGAATCACATGTTCCCGAAGGCGTGGAGTTCGATAAGCGATTTACGTACAAACTGATTGATCGATCCCAATTAGGCAAATAATCGCTTCGGAACAAAGTCGTCCGAACGTAGCTGCGGTCGATATGTGGACTGGGAGAGCACTCGGATGAAGTGCGATGGAGACTTCACTGCTTCGTCCAATTCTCGACGCTTCATTAGGCTCAAAAACAGCGCAATCGATCTGGCCTGACAATTAATGGAGCGATACGGATTGAATTCAATATCGCTGAAGCCGCCATAGGCGAACAATTTTTGGGCCCACTTTCGGTGGGGGTACAAGCAGCCTATATACAGCCAGTCGTAAAAAACAGTCTTCGGCTCCAACGGCCAACGAAAATCGTCGAATTCGAATGCGACAAGCCTTCCCGATTCTCTCAGCCTCTCATCCCTCTTTGCTTCTCTCGCATCTTTGCGATACAGGTCTACAAACGGGCCACCGAACTCAAAAACCTTGCTGCCCTGGAAGGCACACTCCAAGGGAATCTCGCCAAGGCGCCTGTCGCAGACCTTCAAGTAAAAAGCACTCAGGTGTTGTCCACGCTGCTTATCGGATTTCGTGGATACTTCAAGAATATTCGTGATGCCAATTGACAACGCCGCCTCATGGAGTGCCTTGATGTTTTTTTCCTTTTGGGTAACGGCAAATCCGGGACTCCACGCGAGGGGCAAGAATATCTCCTCCACCAGCGAGCGGTTCTCAGGTCTCGGGATGAAAATCGGACGCTCAGCCATTGGGCAAATTCCTAATAAAGCTCATAGCAACATGATCAGGCACAAGTATTTCACAGAGTTCGGCGGCTCTTCTGTTGCTCTGCGCTTCTGCATCACGCCAATCTGTCCACTCATACAGGGCGTGAAAATCTATCAGTTCACGTTCAACCGCTTCCTGCAAAGTGACTGTCTCCGCGCCATTGGCGTAGCCAACACCCGTGGCAAACATCACGCCCGGTTGATAAAGTATAGTTCGATCAACTCGGAGGTAAATCAGATTTGCATCCGCCTTTCGCTGTCTGATCCGTCCGGCCATTGGGTGCCCAGTTGCGAAACACAGGTGAACATACCCGTCCATTCCGCACCTACTATCGAGTGAAAGGCTGTCCTCGTCCCCTCCGGCACAGAACGCTTCACCCATATCTCTCAATCTGGCAGTCGCGTATAGGCCGCCCAATCGGCGAATGCTTGGCAAATTCGTGACGTCGGTGAAATGATACAGGTGCGGGATTTGGAGCAGTGGATCAGGGTTCGTGCCCATGATCCAGACATTTTAGCGGACGGACCTAGTCCGCATCGTTCCAGGCAGAAGTCCAGATACGATTGTGAGCTCGATGTCACGTCTTAGTCGCTCAGCTCGCCTCCTGCAGAATGCCGAAGCTGCACTCATCTCATCCATTGAGATTTACAATAAGCCCTCTTTCGCCTATCGCGAAGAGACATTCTCCATTCTTGCAATCACAGCCTGGGAGCTCTTGCTCAAGGCGAAACTACTCAGCATCAATGGGAATGACCCGCGATGTCTGTACGTTTATTACTTCCCGAGAACAAAACAGGGAAAGCCATCCAAGAAGCAGCAGCTCAAACGAAATCGGTCCCAAAACATCATGACCATTGGTGTGGAGAACTGCATCGTGGAACTGGAGAAGAAAGGGACGTCTGTCCCCGGGCCTGTGCGGAAGAACCTCGAAGCACTGATGGAAATCCGCGATAACGCGGTCCATTACCTGAACGCAGGCCCGCTGCTGGCGAAGCAGGTGTTGGAGATCGGCACGGCATCACTAAGGAACTTCATCGAGCTAGGGAAGCTCTGGCTTGATCTTGATCTCTCCTCATACAGCCTGTATCTCATGCCGATTGGGTTTCTTCCCACACCCGAATCGGCCACAGGAGTAACACTTTCTAATGATGAGCGGAATGTCGTCAATTATCTCGCTGGCCTTATGAAGGAGGCGCACGACGACTCCGTTCAAGATTTTCACGTCTCTCTCGATGTCAACATTTCATTCAAACGAACAACGATGGCGGCGGCGACTGCCGTAATTATTTCTAACAATCCAGACGCTCTGCCCATTGCGATCTCAGAAGAAGACGTCAGGAAGCAATACCCGTGGGACTACGGAGATCTCACCGAAAGGCTGAAGAAACGATATATCGATTTCAAAGAAAACGACAAATACCATGCTCTCCGGAAGAAGCTAGCCGTTGACTCACAGTACAGGAAGACCCGTTACCTTGATCCCGGAAACCCTAAAAGCGCACGCAAAGACTTTTACAACCCAAACATCCTGTCTCAGTTTGATAAAGCATACACCCTCAAGAAATAGTGATCGAAATCGACCGTCATGGGTTTCGGTTCGAATTCCTCGGCTGTACAGGAATGGGCGGACAATCAACAGAAGTCATCTGTCCATTGGTCAGTGTCAGCAAGGCGATTTGCTGCCTTCTGCGGGGCAGTTCACAACCTAAACCCACTTCCGGAGCGCTTTCTTGAGAACCCACAGGATCACAGCAAGAGTCCCTCCAACGATCACTGTAAATAGGTATGCAAGCCAAAACATACATCTCCCCTTCTACCTTTGATTCCGTTCACCAATTTACCAATGTCTGCCTAGCCAGAATCCGCCTACGAGAAGGAGGCCACCGGCTAGGACCCCGCCACCGATGCAGCCCCAAAGTAGCTGTCTCCATACTCCTTCCAGCTTGACTCGAAAGTCCGTCGTCACCGACGCCAAGGACTTCTCAGCTTCACGAATGGAGTTGTCCAACATCCCCTTGATCCACTCGTCCATGCGCTCTTGTGAAATCGTGAGCGCCCTCACAAGGGTGGCCTCAATGATTTCCCGTATGACAGAGGCGAATTGCTGCCTTGTTTCGTCGGTGTAGCTCTTGAGAATGGCCTCGCCTGAGATCGCATCATGAAGACTTAGCTGTACATCCTCCAACAGTTGCCGAGTCTGTGAAGCAGCGCTTTCGATTATCCCCCTGAGCTGAGTAGATGCAAAGTCCGCCATCTCACGAGTGACCCCACGGAGCTTCGCTTGCTCTGCGGCAGCTTCGTTCAGTGCGCGCGCCATGTTCTCCATCGCTCTGCACTCTACAACGTTTAGTTTGTAGCGGAGCCATTCAGGGTCTTCCGGGTCCATTTTCGAGAACTGCTTGACCAGATCAAATAGAACGCGTTCTCTCGCCTCACCGTCTGGGAAAGCGAGATACACGAGATCACGAATCCACGCGGAATTGTCAATTGCTGTCACAGGCACAGTGCTCATGGGAGAAGCACCTTTCTCGCTTCGGTGAATTGGCTGAAAGCGCGAAAGCGGTATGTCCTTGCCCGCAGGGTCATATCCGGCGCTCTCAACTCCGGAACGTTGGTTTTGCGGTCGCCCACATCGCCAAGAGTGACATTCATCGTCCGCATCATGCGCTGCAAGTCAGGCCGTCTGGCATCCATCCGTATCTCGACAGGCGAGAATGTCTCCCGAAAGGCCGTCACATCCGGCTCCAGCTTCGGGTTCTCCCAGGACGAAGCGACACCATCCTGAGAATGGTTGTGAACAATGACGTAGTCCACCGTGGTCTGCAACTCGCCGCCCCACTCGATCACCGACCGTGCGGAGGCAATGTCAGCATCCACGACGCCCAGAGCCGTCCATCGAAGATCAAGACCGGAGTCCTGCATCACCTTATAGAAGTCTCGAAACCACGGAATCATTCGATGGCCCTGTGCCGCGCCCAAATCAGCGAGAATCACGTCGGCGCTGGATTCCAGCGAGATTCCCAACAGCTTGTCGTATGTCCAGCTCTCCAGCGCCGGAAGTTTGTGCGCTTTAGGAAACAGTGCCTTGAAGCATCCCTCTGCTTTATTGTCGGGGTCCATATCAAACAGGTCAGCGGTGTAGGCAGTGCTCGCGTACCACTCCGCAAGTGTTGCCATGACGGTCGTTTTCCCCACGCCGCCTTTGCCGGCGATCGGAAAAACGACACGCTTGGGTTTCAATTCCAGGGCCGCGGTCAATCCTCGCTCCTCCCCACAAAGACGCTCGGCTTGAAGATCTTCGTCGGTTGCAATCGCGACTCTCTCTGGCGATTCGCTTCCGCTTCGCGATCCAGCCTCGCCATTTCCTCTTCTCTCCGTACTTGCCATGCCGGTTTCTCCTTTTTCTCCGTGTTCTCGCTGCTCAGACCGCTCGCGCGGACTCTCTGTTGACGAACCTCTCTTTCCACCGCAGGGAGGGAGGTTCTCGCCATTACTCGCGGTAGGCAAGCGGACGCCTTCAATGACTCGGCTCGCCGCCTTACAAAACTGCTGGTATCCACCGGGATACCCTTCATCTCGGAGCGTTCCCCAGATGACACGCCAGGTCAATCCGCTCTCTTTTGCAGCTTGCAACTCGGATCGCACTGCCTTGAGAAGCCTAGCTTTGAGTTGAAACACGCTCCTGCGAAGCGTCAGTGCATCAACCAACGCGACCAGCTCGGGAGGACGTTCATGTTGTGAAATGCACATTGCAGTAGCAGAATGCCAGAGTGATATACAGGATTGCAAGCGCATAAGCCCGATTCCATGAGAGTAAAGGCGAACAACCACGACAAAGGACGAATTGCCACGAATAAAGCCGAACCATGGATCGGAGGCGCAGCGATCGTGGATAATCTGCCTTGTTCGTCTTTATTCGTGCTTTTGTTGCAGCCGAAGGCTGCGCTTTCGGGGTCGCAGACCCACGAGGTAGGGCTGCGAAAAGCAGCCGTCTTTCTACGAAAATGCAGTAGTGGAACATAAAGCGCAGACGCACTTTGAAGGTTTGCTCTTTCCATCTGATTTGCATCGTGCGTGTTAGGTTGACGCACCCATGTACTTTTAGGAGGACTGTGTGCGTCACGTTGCTATAGAAATGTACATTGCGTTATAGTGCATCCATGCCGCGACCGAAACCGCCCAACGTCGTTCGGTACACAGTTCGCCTTAGCCGCGCGCAGGGAGAGCGCGTGGCCGCGCTCAAAAAGCAGCTTCATGCTTCTAGCGACAACGAGGTATTCGACTACCTAGTCACTGTCGGGACCAACCAGCGGGACGACCTTGAGCAACTTGTCTACTCTCTGTTTGGCAACCTGGCCGACTCCCTGGCTCACAGATTCCAGAGCTTGGAGACTGTCAGCCAACTCCATCTCGCGTTAACTGACACGTACATCAAGTACGCCCTCACTGCCCTCCCAGAGGTTCCCGGCTCCTTGCTTGCCGCGGCGCGCATTCGAGCGGCGAGGATCTACGAACAGGTCAATCTCACCGCTGCGAGGGAATTCCAACGTCGCCGCCAGTCGGACGCCTACAACGCTGCCCAGCTTGGGATTGAAGACGAGCCGAGCTATTCACCAACACCGTCAGATGAGGTCTGAAGTCAGCCATGCCATCTTCCGCGCGAAACCGACAAAATACTGGCGAAGAGCGCGAGCGCTCGACGAAGGTTCGTCCTGGCCGAGTCCGAGCCACAAATACATCTCCGCGCCGGGTGACAGGCACGGCAAAGAATCTCCTACGTCTTGTGCACCTAGTCAGTAGGTCATCCTCGCGATCGAGCCGGACTGGTAACGCCAAGGGTTCGAGAAGCGGTTCGTCGAAGACATCTCCGTTCCAGCGCCGGGCAATTGTGAACGTTCGGTATTCCAACGCAAGAACCCCTGGAGGGTGGAAGGCTCACGGGACCTATGTCGAGCGCGAGAGCGCAAAGGGTCGCGACGTGGTCGACGGCAAGCAGTATGGCGTCAACGACGAGGTACAAACACCCAGCCCGGACCGTTTGGGGTTAGCCCAGGAGCACTCGCTGGATTCTCTGGCCGGCCAATGGCAGAAAGCCGGGGATGAGCGCATTTTCAAGATGATCATTTCCCCGGAAGATCCGACCGTCAATTTTCAGCGCACGGCAACCGACATGATCGCTCGCATCGAGCTACACACCGGTGGTCCGGTAGAGTGGGCGGGAATCGTCCATCGGAACACGGATCACCCGCATGCCCATTTAATCGTGCGAGGCAAGCTCCCGTCAGGAGAAGCCCTGAAACTCCCTCCCATGCTCATCCGCAAGGGCCTTCGTGAAGCTGTCCAAACGTCTCTCACACAGCAGCTCGGCCCTCGCACGATGGAAGACATTCAACGCCAGAAACAAATTGAACTCACCGCCAATCGGCTTACGCCCCTGGATCGGCGAATTGCTGGACGCACAAAGTTTCATTCCAATGACCAGGGGTACAGTGACGCCGGAATCGCAGCCAACCCTGTTGAGCTGGCTCGCCTTCGACACTTAAAGCAGCTTGGACTCGCGAAACGACACACAGCGGATAGTTGGCTCGTTCGCTCCGACTTCATCGGCCAGCTCCAGCAAATGAAGGACGTGCAGGACCGCGCAAGAACACTTTTCCGCAGCGGCGTTGCTATCAGCGACCCTCATGCGCCGATGGAATTCTCTACCAGCTCCAAGAAGCTGATTGGGCGTGTGTTGCTCAATAGCGAGGACGAGCGCACCGGTTCTCTGCAGACCATCTTCGAGACGACCGAAGGGAAAATCGAGGTCATCCGACACGATGGTACCCTGCGGTCGGCTTGGCGGCGCGGAGACTTGGAGCCAGGCAACGTAGTGACCATCGACAGCCTGAGAAGCGATCCCAGCAAGCTCTATGCGGCGTCCGTAGGCGTGGACAAAGAAATTATTGCTAATAAGCAAGCTCTTGATTCGGTGGCGCGGCGGATGCGAACAATGGGCCTCGTTTCCAGCGAGAACGACAAAGGTTGGATGGGGCAATTCAACAGCGCGCTCAGAGCTCGCATCGCAGAGCGGACTCACGAGCGAGGGCACTGATTTTCTTTCATCGGTAGTGAAATGTACAGTTCAATTAAATAAGGGATTACGAATGAATAACGGAACCACCGCACCCCCCGGATACATTCTCCCCTCACGCCCTCGCTGGCAAGGCGGGTGGAATGTTCGGGCTCTGTTGGGCGCTGTCGTCGCCTTCGTCATGACAGCAAGCGCGGCGAGCCAATGGCTTGCAGCACAACTCAACAATCCAGTCGAGATGGGCGACCCGATTGTGTGGTTTCACGGCGTTGCCGTGTTTCAACCATTTGCGGGCCTTGTGCTGTGGAAGCACTTTGCGGGGAGTCGCCTCATCAGTTCCGCCGTGCGGAAAGAGATCTGGATTGCGTTCGGCGCGACGATTCTGGGTGGACTCTTTCTCGGCTATGTTGCCTATTGGTTCCTCTCCCTCATACGCGATCGCAAGAGCACAGATAGTCTAATGAACCTTCACGGCTCTGCAACGTGGGCCAAACGAGATGACATTCAGAAGCTCGGTTTGTTCGATGCGAACGATGGCGTCTATGTCGGCGGTTGGCGTGATCCAGATACGCAGGAGATTCATTACCTGCTCCACTCTGGCTCTGAGCCCGTTCTGTTATTTGCTCCCAGCCGAAGTGGTAAGGGCGTATCGGCGATCATCCCCACCTTGTGCCAGTGGCGGCAAAGCGCTTTCGTCTATGACCTCAAGGGTGAGAATTGGGACCGCACCGCCGGTTTCCGGCACGCTATCGGCCAGCGCGTTCTGAAGTTCGCTCCTACGCTGCCATTCGAGAGTTGCTGCTACAACCCGCTCTCAGAGATTCGGTGGGAAACCGACTACGAGGTCGCCGACGCACAGACAATCGCGAATGCAGTGATTCGGCACGGGAACGACGACAGTCTGTATAAGCACTTTGAGGATGCCGCAGTTGATCTCATATCCGCAGGCATCATCCACTTGGGGTACGTTTTCAGGAACTTGGACGCCCCGCGCGAGCCAACGCTCCCCGATGTGCTCGCACTTTACTCCTCGCCGGGCATGGACTTCCAGGACGTGCTCAAAGAGATCCAGAACACAGTACACATGCCGGGCGGCAAATCGAGTCCTCGCCTTGAGTGGTTCGACATCAACGGCAAGCCTACCTTTACCCATCCTTTCGTCAGCAAAGCCGTCCAGAGACAGCTCAATAGGGCCGACCGCGAGGCTTCTAGCATTCAATCCAGCATCGTCACTCCGATGACTGTCTACGACGACCCAATAGTTCAGAGGACGGTTTCCCGCTCCGATTTCGTTGTCCGAGATCTCGTTTACGGAGAAGAGCCCATGAGCTTGTATTTCAAGGTTCCGCAGCCGGATCGAGAACGCCTGAGACCTCTAGTCCGGCTCATGCTCCAGCTCATCTTCAATCGGCTCATGGAACGGCTCGACCCCAGCCGTCACCATCTGCTGCTCATGTTGGATGAGTTTCCGGAATTGAAAAAAATCCCGAACCTCGCAAGTGCGATGAGCCTAATGGCCGGGTACAAAATTAAGCCCTACCTCATCGCTCAGACGCTTACCCAGATCATCGAGGAGTACGGCCCGAACGAATCAATTACCGACAACTGCTACATCAAAGCAGCCTTTCAGACAGACAATCTCCAGACGTGCAAGAACCTTTCGGAACTCAGCGGCAACATGACCGTAGAGAAAGAGACCGTCAACTATAGCGGGCAGCGTACGGATTTCTACCTCAAGCACATCTTTCGCAGTGTCGAACAGGTCCAACGGCCTCTCATCACCGTCGATGAAATTCGACGCATCAAGCCGCCGACGAAGGCGAGCAACGATCCCGACAGCAAAATCACCGCGCCGGGCGACATGCTCATTTTCATCAATGGCGTAGCTCCGATCTACGGCGTACAAAGCCTCTACTTCCTCAATGACGCTTTGTTGGCAAGAACCAAACTTAAACCTCCAACTTTCAAAACGGCTGCCCAGCCACACGCACAGCCCACGCCACCCCGCCAGGCGGCGCTCGACATCACCTCAATCGCCGCTACGGCAATTGATCAACAGGCAATCGAGGAGAAGCTGAATGGAAATTCTTAATCAAGTGACCCTCGCTGGAAACCTGACCGACAAACCTTCGGTCGACGACGCCGGCGGCCGCGTCTTCGTGCGCGCCCGTCTTGCGCAGAACTGGTTCTACGACACCCACGGCAAGACCATTGAGCACCGGCAGTTTCTCCCTCTCACCTTCCTCGGGGAGAGTGCCTCAGTGGCGAGGAGTTTCGAAAAAGGCGACAACATCCACGTCACCGGCCAGCTCATTCGACGTGATCCCAGACCCCGCTCTGAGGACGCGTCACGGCCCCGCGAAACAGGAAGTATTTTCGAGATTCACGTTATTCGAGCATTCCGTATCGCGAGCCCGTCGAAATCCGACACCGCCGTGATCCACCAAAACGAAATTCGGCGCACCAATGATGCGAAACAGATTCCTGCATTTATTCAGGAGGGCATTCATGATTGGCCTGTCTAGTCCGAAGTTCCGTAGTCGGCTCGCCAGTCTCTCTCGCTTGAGCTACATCGTGGTCGCGTTCGCTGTTGCGTTCGTCGGGCTAACTCTTGCTGGCGTTGGTTTCGGCTTTGTCTTCAACTTTACTCACTCGGCACCCTTCGGCCTCTACAAAGAGATTGCCGATCCAGCGAAAGCGCCTCACACCCCTGCCCCCTACGTCTTCTTTTGCCCCGATGTTCGCTGGCCTGGCATGAAAGGGGAGCCTAACTATCGAAAGCCCATGCGAACCTGTCCGGACGGATTCGCGCCCCTCATCAAGCCTGTTGTGGCATGGCCTGGTGATACCGTCGAGACCTCGGCCCAAGGTGTCACTGTTAACGGGCAATTGCTCGCCAATACACTCACGATTGACCACGATTCAACAGGTCATTCCATCCGCCCCTATGCGTACGGCACCTATCGCGTTCAGCCAGGGCAACTCTGGGTCGTCAGCTCTTTCAGTCCCAGGAGTTTCGATTCCCGCTACTTCGGCCCAATACCAGCCCGGTCAGTACGGCATTGGGTTCAACCGTTTCTAGTCGAGAAGCAATACCAGCCCGAGAAAAATACGAAGTAGGCGCGGAACTGGGGCGGCTCGCACCGAATGGGGTCGAGGAACTATGAAAGTCGCAGAGTCGATGCAACCGCGGCAACGGAAGATGAGAACTCATCTTCTCTCGATTCAGATTTCCCCGAACCTCCGAACGGCACTACTTTTCATCGCCGCCTTCGTCTTTGGAGCCGCCGGATGGAGCGGAAAGCCGTCTCTGAACTTTCTGGCCCTGCTATATCCGTTCGTGTACTTACAGTCGCGGCGTCGACTGGACGGCCTCAGCTCTGCACTCTACTATGCGGGGGCCACATGGAGCGTCATTCCAGGTTCAGAGAGCTTCTTCGCGACCGGGGGCAACCTTCTCTTGCCCCTGCTCATCTGGGTGGGTCTTCTAGCCCTAAGTGTGGCGCCGTGGATTGCTCTGTACAATCGAGCGTTTCTTCCTGTGGCCGCCGTTGGAGCCATCATCGTACTGAGCCTCCCTCCGTTCAGCCTCGTCACAGTTGCGCATCCGCTCATCTCTGTAGGTGAGTGGTTTCCTGGAACTCGATGGTTCGGGCTCTGTCTACCGTTAGTCCTAATCTTGGTCTACCGTCGTCTCGGTATCCCTTTTACTCTGGCGGTGCTCGTAGGTGCATCGCTCGTGGCACATGCTCGTTTTCATAGCCCTCCGCAAGATCCACGCATCGTCGCTGTGAACACCCGTTTTGGAGGTCCAGCCACACGAGACATGCTCGGCTCGACATTGCAAGGCCAGGAAACTGCAATGCAGCGAATAGCCCTTACGCACCCGGATACGCTCATCCTCTTTCCGGAGTCAATCATCCCAGCGTGGACTCCAATGCATGACAAACGCTGGGCCGCAACCTTTATTCAATTGCAAGCCCGGCATACCGGGCTGCTCATCGGCACGACAATTCCTGTTGCCAACACCCAGGCGAATCGCAATGTTCTCCTCTCCCGTGGCTACACGGAGCGCCTGTCATATGTTCAGCGCGTTCCCGTGCCTCTCGGCATGTGGCGCTTCGGCGACAAGCGCAACGGCTTCCCGTTGATGCTCCGCTACCCCTCCACAATCCGTATCTGGGATCGACGCGCCGGGGTCCTCATCTGCTACGAACAGCTCCTTGTTTGGCCTGCTCTCCAAACGCTATCGCGAAATCCTGACATGCTTCTTGCCCCCTCAAACTTGTACTGGGCGTCCGGCACGATCATTCCATCTGTCCAGCACGTCTCCGCTCAAGACTGGGCAGACCTTTGGGCAATTCCTTTATATGAGGCCAGCAACCGATGAAGAATTTCCTGCTCATGACCCTATTGCTTCTTCCGCATCCAGCGCTAGCGCAGAACACGGAGATCACTAGGCTGCAATCGACTTGTCTCCCAACCGCTCCTCTGAATACGCTTCGCGCCGTCATTCAGGTTGAATCACGCGGCAATCCAAACGCTATGCAGATTGACTTTCCGAAGGGACTACTCAAGCGTTGGAGGCTCCCCGAAGGAACACTACGCCTCAAACGCCAGCCCACCAACGAACGCGAAGCGTTGGATTGGTTGGCATACTTCCAGAGCTACGACATCTTTGTGGACCTTGGGCTGATGCAGGTCAGCACCGCCGAAGCTAAACGACGGGGTATATCACCTGAGTCTCTGCTGGAGCCCTGCACGAATCTCCGAGTAGGCTGGCAGATTCTTGAGGACGCTTATCAGATCGAGAAAAAG
>Ga0210386_10003554_pt1 | contig 13071 bp, 13 predicted proteins | sample IncBWH32OmetaG_FD_160091 | JGI IMG/M metagenome (GOLD analysis project Ga0210386, IMG submission 160091) | Forest soil microbial communities from Barre Woods Harvard Forest LTER site, Petersham, Massachusetts, United States - Inc-BW-H-32-O ... | reverse complement strand
GGTAGAATCAACCCCTCTTGTGGTCCGATTCCGCCAGCCTCTGGTCCCGATACCCTATCGCGGTGGCGGCGATAGGGCGGGTTTACAGAGATTGAGCCAGCCCCACCAACTTTGAGGCAGAACCTCATTTCGGGATACCGACATTACTGGAGACAGCCACGCTCCGCCCCGTTCACGATCGTCAAGGTCAAGCTCCCCCGTGGCTGAAGGCAGCGCCTTTGTTGAATGGTTGCTCGGAACGTTTGCGTCGATAGCCTGCCGGGCGGTTTTGCCGTCACACTTGCTGGAAGCGGACCTCGAAGGCCAGCGCAATCACGAAAGATCGTGCAAATCCTTGCCCAGTGGCGGTGTGACCTGAAAGGTGGAAAATTCCACTTCTAACCCGCCTCGCTCAGGCGTGCAGCACATCGGTCCGACCAGATACGATGCCGCCTTCGGGAAGGGCGCCAGACGCAACAGCGGCCATCTCTGCCCGTCCGGGGACACTTGCAGCCTGATGACGCCGTCTCTCACGGTTGCGCGCATCCAGAAATCGGCCGGGTTGCCGTCATAAGCGCCAGTTGCCCAATCCGACCGATCGACGGTCAGGACGCTGCTCAACAAACATTGGCCGTCCGACTTTTCGATGCCGGCCTTGATCCATTTTCTTTCATCGAGACGAACCATGATGCCGGCCTGGTCGTAAAGCGCGTCGTAGCGAGCACGGACTCGAAGTTGCATCGTGAAGTCGCCAGTCACCTCGCGACCAAAGAAATGCCCGTTGTCGCGGGTGAAGCCGTAATGCGTCTCACGCCAGAAATCAGTCGCTGCATCGGTCACGACCAGCAGGCATGCGCCGTTCAGCCGCCACGTTTCAGGGGCGTTAAGCCACCTGCATCGAGCGAAACTCATGTTGCGTCGGGCACAAGAAGGTTTTCCACCCTCTTCGCCGCATCCGCGCCGCGGGTTCTGTAGCGGCCAGCCACAATAATCCACATCGCGTCTGCCCCTGTCCGTTGGATGATTGTCGACGTTCTATCAGGAGCCAAGGTCCACTCAGCGTTACGTCCGTCGATAGCGCGGAGGGGGAGGAGCGTCCAGCGCTTGGTCGGATGGCAAGCAGTGGCCCGCTTTGCGGCGGAACCAGCGAATGCAGACCTCGGTTGCCGCGCCGACCGGCCTTGCCCGGCCTCGGGCATTCCGGCGCATTGTGGGTGGAGATGAAGCACCTTGTCACGAAGCGCTGGGTTTGACCGAGTGGGTGCCATTTTCCCAGCTTCGGTTGTATCCGTGCTACTTCCCGTCCGTGGAGACCAAATCTCCAATCCCGCTCGCCGTGCTTGTCGGCATCCAGGCGCCGGACGACGATGACGTTGCGCACGAAGCGAGCCTCGAAGAGCTGGGGCGCCCGGTGAAGACTCTGGGCTATGACGTCATCGGCACAGTGTCGCAAAAGCGCGAGGTCGCCGAGGATCAATCGGCGATGCCGGCGTCCAGTTCGCCCGGTCCACTCGTAGCCCTCCAGCGCATCCGAGCCGGTGCCGATCTGGGCAGCCAGATGCCCAAGCACCGCTGGGGCGAGGTCGGCTTCTTGGGGCCACGCCATAGAACGCCCAGGATAGCACGGTTCGCGGTTCGAACGGGGAACATGGTCAGGCTGCGGTCTCAAGCGACGCAGCGGACACGTGACGCAGCGGCCTGAATCCGACGGAGGCAGATATGCTGTCGGGCCCACAAAAGTAGTCGCCGGTAAGGTTGATGTGCTGCCAGCCGAGCGTTGCAAGATGGTCCAGCAAGGCGTCTGGCACCGCCTCGCCGTTGCGGCGCACGGCGTCGAGCGCGCGGCCGAGATAAACGGTGTTCCACAGCGCTATGGCGGCTGTGACCAAGGTGAGCTCGCTGGCGCGGTGCTGCTGCGCTTCGACGGTCCGGTCGCGCAGTTGGCCGAGGCGATGGAAGCAGACAGAATGCCACTTGGCCTCGGATTGATCCGTTTAAGCGTTCTGTCCCCGTGCTCGGCAATCGAGTAGATCATCTCGTCAAACGCACAATAAACCAGGCAATTGGTAATCTCGATGCCGTAAGCGCGAGTGTCTGGCACACATTCAAGCATGATCAGATTCAGCACTCCCCGCCACACGCCTTTGGACAAAGCGAAAGGTGGAGGCTTTGGGCCGTCGATGATCGAAGAAAATGGGTGCCACTTCACTGTTGAATCAGGGAACATGCTGACCGGCTCTGTTGCAAGATTCGGGGTCAGTCGCCTTCGGGTAGGATCGGCGCAACGAGGCGCGGAGTAGGGCGGCAATGGGCCGGACCGAGTTATTCAAGGGGCGGCAACTCACGGCCGAGGTGATCCTCTGTGCGGTCCGCTGGTATCTCCAGTTCCCGATCAGCTGCTGCGATCTTGAGCTCATGCTGCTGGACCGCGGCGTCTCAGTCGACCACACCACTGTCTTCCGGTGGATCCAGGCTTATGCGGTCGAATTGGAGAAGCGGATCCGGCCGTATCTGCGGATGAGCAAAGGCTCCTGGCGAATGGATGAGACGTACGTGCAGGTCAAGGGCCGCTGGACCTACCTGTATCGAGCAGTCGACAGCCGCGGCCATACCATCGACTTTCTGCTCTCCACTAAACGCGATGCCGCGGCTGCCAAGCGTTTCTTCCGCAAGGCGCTGGGCCAGCCTTACACAGTGAACCCACCTACGATCACCGTGGACAACAACCCCGCATATCCGAAAGCAGCCGCAGATACGAGGGTAGATGGCGATCTGTGGCGGCGATCACGGCTGCGCCAGGAGAAGTACTTGAACAACATTGTCGAGCAGGACCATCGGCGGATCAAACGCCTGGTCCGCCCTGGACTTGGCTTCGGGAGAGTCTGGACGGCGCGACGAACATTGGCGGGTTACGAAGCGATGGCGATGATCAGGAAGAGGCAAATCGGGCGTATCAGTGGAGGCGACATCGAGGCTCAAGCCGTTTTCATCGCCGAGTTGTTCAAGACCACTGCGTGATTGGAAGTGGCCAACCCGATCTTGCAGGTATTCCGCAATCGCCCCAGACGTTGTAACAGAACCCCGCTTTCCACCGGACGCTCCCTGCAATTTGCCCGCGCGCATTGGAGGGTCGACGGCGGCCTGAACTGGTTGTTGGGTTGTTGACTCGACGTGCCATGTTTGATTCTTTGTCGCAAGAACGTGATCAACTGGTGACGCGCCGCCACGGAATAATCGGCGACTTGCAGCATCTACATTGGTGTCAGCCAGCGACGCGCTGGTTTCCTGTGGGGATGGCTTCGTACTCCACGCCGGCCGTCGATGCGTGAACCGGGGGAGAGCCCACAATGCACAAGGCATTGGCCGTGACATTCGTCATGGTGATCCTACTCGCCAACCCTGTGGCGTGATCGCCATCGCGCCGGAGACCCAGGCCGTGCTGGCCGCCGAGGATGATTTCGCACGCAACCTGTTTGTCGAGTTGCGGATGGCTGTCGAGCCGTGCCTCGTCGCGCAAATCGATGCCGCAGAGTACCGAACATGCCTGCGCGGTCTGGTGCGCGATGCCATCGGACGCGCCAGCAGTGGCGTCCTGGTCACCGCGATGCATCAGGCAGACGGCGTGGAGATTGCCATACTCGATGACGGGACAGATCCCGCGCATCAGCAATTCGCTGGCGCGGCGGAGCCTGGCCGGGAGCTGCCGCTTCCGCGTGGGGCGACCCTGATCGGCCGCTATGAGCAGGGGCACGGGACGACGATGCTGCTGTCCCTGCCACAGCCGGAGCGGATGCCGTTCCACCCGGCTGCGGGTGCCGCCGATGAAATCGCGGATTCGACCGACGTCTGACTCCCCCCGGGACCGGGACCGGCCGCCCGAACCTGTGACCGTCATGGCCGACGGCGCGCGTGGGCGCGACCCTGGCTGACGGGCCCTCCCGACCCCGCCGCCCCGCGTTCGGCCGCGGTCAATTGGGCCTCGTTTCCGGCATCGCCGCCCTACACCAGCGCGGCACCTGACAGCCCGGCCAGTGCCAAACTAGGGCACACCATGTGCGCGCCGGTCGCGTCCGCCACCCAGCCGGCCATCACGGAGCTGATCGCGGCCGCGACGCACACCGCCAGCCCGGCACGCCAAGGGACACCCCCGGCCCGAACTGTATCCCCGGCCAAACGGGAGCTTCCAGGCTAAGCTGGATTTTATCGAAAAATGAGCAAGCTCATCGCCCGGGGTGGACGTGAAAGATTGTTTCCTCCCGAAAGATCTCACGGGCTCGTTCGAGCGTAAGCCTGAGGCGTCCGAAGTCTCCAAACGTGCGCCAGCGTTGGCTGTTAGTAGATGGCACGGCTAACAGCGTGAGCGGATGAGAAGTGCTGCGCCGGACACCTTGAAGTGTTGCCTCTGCCACTCGTCGCTTTTGGTGGTTGCCGGACACCTTCGGACCCCGCGGTCTGCCCGCTACCGCCGTTCCTCACTCAGACCGGACCGGCTTCCGATCAGCAACTCGGTCGGGGCATCCTCGTGGGCGTGCAACGACAGAGGCACTCGCACGCGATCGACCGGGACGAGTGTGAAACAAAGTCCGACCGCGGCGGCACAGCCGGCCAGCACCAGGAACGCCGGCAGTATCGCCTCCGACGTCGCCTTCGGCGTCACGAGGTTGCCTGCTCCGGCGATCACCGCCAGGACCAGCGGCCCAAGGATCTTGCCGATGCCGTTGCATGCCTGGACCAGCCCGGTCCCACGCCCCAACAACTCAACGGGGAACACTTCGGCAGAATAGGGGGTAGCATTCGACAGGCCGCCGTCGAAGAAGAACATCATCGCCATCAGCAGAACCAGGAACACCGGCACCGTATCGATGAAGCCGCTGTTGAACGCGGCCATTGCAACCAGGAACGCTGCGCCGACATAGCCCGCCAGTTCGCCGGAGCGCCGCCGGCCGATCCACAACGGCAGGAACATGTAGAGGATGCGCCCGCAGATTGCCGACAGGCTGACATAGACAAAGTATTTCGCGGCCACGCTGACCGGGATTCCCAGTCGCAGCGAGAGGATCGTGGGCCCCCACAGAATCACGCAGTAGCCGACGGTGTTCATCATCACCCACAGTACGGCGATCTGCCAGAACCTGACCTTATCGCGATAGAGATCGCGGAACGGCGCCTGCGGCGGCGGACCGGGCAGGCGAGGCGGCAGCGCGATCGACTCAACCGGGCGGCGCAGCAGCGCCGCGAGGGTGCGCCGCGCCTGGTCTGTGTGGCCGCGGACAAGCAGCCACCGCACCGATTCCGGCACGATGAAACTCATCGCGATCGCCAGCACCAACGGCAGCGCGCCGAGTGCAGCAATGCCGCGCCAGCCGATCGTTGCCAGCAGCGTTGCCGCTGACAAGGCCGCCAGCAACACGCCCAGCGACACCGGCACGACCATAGCTCCGGTAATGGCGGGGCGATGGCGTGTTGGGGTTATCTCGACCAGCAACGGTATCTGCGCGGTGATGGCACCCGCCATGCCGACACCGATCAGGAAGCGCAGCAGGGAGAAGGTGATCCATGCGCCGTCGGGAACCACCGCCAGAAGGCCGGCCGCAACCGGATACAGGAATGTACCGGCGAGCAGCAGTTTGCGTCGGCCGAATATGTCGGAGAGGCGACCCCACACGGTCGATCCGACGATCGCGCCGACACCGGCCGACAGCAGCATGATGGAGGACTGGCCGTAGGTCAGATGCCAGGGCGGTGCCAGCACCGCGACCAGATAGCCGACGAGGAAATAGTCGAAGAACTCGAACGCGGCCTGTGCGTAGACGAGTGCGACAGTCGCCCAGAACCGCGATGTCAGCGGCGCACTGTCGAACAATGCGACAAGATCATTGTTGGATTTGTTCATTTCCCCCCACCCACATTCGACCAGAAGTTCTTGCAAGCCGCGTCGTTCCGAGCGCTGCACGGCACCGGCGGCCGAGCGTCGATATCCTATGCCGCCGGCTAGGCCGGCAGCGCCACCTCTGCAGTGGAAACACGGTCGAGCAACTGATCGAACACACGTCGCAGCACGGCCTCGGCATCGTCGGGGGCCGATCGGACACGCCAGGCCACGTATCCGTCGGGGCGGACCAAAACGGCGCCGTCCTCCTCGATGCCATACGCCGCGGCCCACGCGCCGTGCCCGTCCTGCAGCGCGCCGCGCCCACCGACGGTTTCGGCACTCAGCGGCAGGTGCAGCGAAGGCGCGATCTGCGACACGGCTTGCTGCCACGCCTGACCCGACGCGCCGGTCAGCAACACAAAGCCGCTGCCGAACAAGTCGATCGTCGAGACGCGGGTGCCGCCACGGCTTAGCCAGACATGCGGCGCGCGGCATCCAGGGCGTGCGCTAGGCACGTATTGCGTAATCGGATCGGCAATGTCGGGCGGGGCCGTACCATCCGGCAGCACGGCGTCAGACTCGTAGCAGGCGCCGAAGATCAATCCCTGCTCGTTGAGAAATTCAGGCCGCGGCAGCTTGGCGGTATTCTGACGGGCGGTCCGTCCCATCGACAACGAATTGTCGAGACTGACCTTCGTTGTAATCGCGCCAAGTGGTTGACGCTCCGACTGATACGTATCGAGCAATGCCGGGCTGGCGTCGCCGTGCAGCACGGCTGCGAGCTTCCAGGCCAGATTGTGAACATCCTGCACGCCGGTGTTCATCCCGAACCCGCCAGTCGGCGGCATCTCGTGCGCGGCGTCACCGGCCAGGAAGACCCGTCCGTGGCAATAGGTGTCGGCAACGTGTGCCGAGGCTTCCCAGAAGACCGCGCCAAGGATTGCGACCGGCAGGTCGGGCACGCCGACCCCTTGGCGGATCAGCGCAGTGCAGCGCTCCGGCGTAAAATCCTGTGGCCCATAGCCATACTGTTTCACCGAATGGATCAGGAAACTCCAACGGTCCCTGGCGTTGATGGTCAGGAAGGTGGCGCGGAGATCGGCTTGCTCCACGAAATACAGCGCGGCCGGACGATGTGCCGTCCAAGGGCGCAGATCGGCGTTGAACAGGATATTGACGCTGTCGTAGACTCGTTCCCTGCCGATCATGCGCACATTCAACGTGCGGCGGATCGTGCTCTTCGCGCCATCGGCGGCGATTAGATAGGCAGCTCGGACCCACGTCGTATCGCCGGATATCCGGTCGACGATCTGCGCATCGACACTGTCGGCGTTCTGGGAAACGGCGGTGACTTCGGCATTGAATCGCAACTCGCCCTGCGGCTGGGCTTCGGCGAAGCGCCGCAGCACCGGCTCGAGATCATCCTGCGCGCAGAGACAGTTCAGCACCGGGGTGACCGCCAGGCTCTTCGGCGTGGCCCGGCCGGGCACACGGCGTTCGATTTCCACGCCGGCCAAGCTTTCCGTCCATACCGTGAGGCCGGTCGCCTCCGCAGCCAGGCCGGCGTCGCGAATCGCTTGCTCCACGCCGCATTGCCGATACATTTCCATCGTGCGTGCATTGATGCCGCGTGCCTTGGGCACGATCGCCGTGCCGGGATGACGCTCGACCAGCAGCGAACGGATGCCGTGCTGCGACAGCAGGATCGAGGCGGTCAGGCCAACCGGGCCGGCGCCCACGATCAGGACGGGAGTTTCAATCATGTCGATATTCACCGTGCGTGACTGAGCGGTCGGGCGCCGATTGTCATCCGACCTCGACAGGGGCGATCTCGCGGAGACGCGGCAGCACCTCGCGAGTGAACAGGCGCCAGAAGCTCAATGAATCGGGCCGTCGGGTCGATCGGTTGAAAGCCGTGCAGCAGCAGGACCGGATGGACGCGGCCGCGTCGATGGGTCTCCACATCGATGCCATGGACGGTCAGCATCTCGCCAGGTTCTGTCATCGTCGGCATGCCGTTTCGTCCGTTGTTAGAGGGTTCTAGGCCGCAGCAGCGTGGTCATGGCGCCGGCGATCTCTTTCGCCGGACGCCTCGGCAGATAGGGCATGCGTCAAGCGACATGCCCATCGGGACGCACCAGCGCCGCGCCGCGCAATCCAATGCGGAAGTCCCACGACTCATCATGGCCGAGACCGGTATGGCTGGATCGCGCGAGAATACGCGGTAACCTGCCGCCTCCCTGGTGACCGGAAAGCGCGAAAGATCGGCGCGCCAATATTCGTTGGACATTACCGCCAGCGTCGTCGGGCCTCGCATGGCGATGCCGGTGGCGCGGCGGGTGCCGCTGCCGGCGCCGTCCGCGGCGATGACATAGCGTGCGTGCCACCACTGCGGTTCGCCGCCATCGACCGGGCGGGTCTGCACCGTCACCCCGTCCGCATCCTCCTCCAACGAAACGAATTCGGTGTCGAACAACACCCGGGCATATTTCGACCGGCGCAGGTCGGCGTAGATCTCCTCCTCCACCGCATCCTGCGCGACCAGCGACTTCCAGGCCGGCGTATGACCCTCATCGGGCTCCGGCCGCGTACGACCGATCTCGCGGCCGGCGATGCTTTCGACGAACACGAACATGCCGGAGCCAGCCTGCAATCTGCGAGCGCGGATGCGGCGCTCGATGCCCCATTGCCAGAACAACTCCATCGTGCGGATCCAGCCGCCGCGCGATTTCGGATGGTCAGTCGTCGCGTGGCTGCGTTCGATCACGACGCACTGGATGGCAAATCGATCCAGTAACAGTGCCATCGCAAGCCCGACCGGGCCACCGCCGACGATCAGCACGGGTGTCTGCAACACCATCGAATACCGCTCCTCCCGTTGTGGTCGCCAGTTGTCGCAAACCTGCATCTGCGGTAGCTATCGCGCAAATATATTAATTCGATGGAACCGATCTGTTTTCGGCATGGCCATTGACCTGCGCCAGCTGCGCTACTTCGTCGCCGTCGCCGAGACCGGCAGCTTCAGCGCAGCCGCGGGGACGCTGCGGATCGCGCAATCCGCGTTGTCACGGCAAGTGCAGGCATTGGAACAAGCCTGTGGCGGGCCGCTGATGGAGCGCAGCGTGCGCGGGATCGTGCTCACCGAGTCCGGCGAATTGTTGCTGGCGCGCGCGCGTTTCCTGCTCGGCGAGGCGGCCAATGCGGTCACCGAGGTCAGCGAACTGAACAGCGAGCCCGGGGGCCTCGTACGGCTCGCAGCACCGCCGAGCTTCGGCTACGTCCTGTACCCGCTGCTCGCCACGACGGTGACGGCGCGATGGCCGCGTGTGCAGCTCGAATTGCGTGAGCAACTCAATGATGGGGCGCTCGAAGAACTGCGTCACGGCGCGCTCGACCTGGCAGTCGTCAGCGCGCCGGCAACCGATCCGCTGGTATCCTACGAACTGCTTTGCGCCGAGCCGATGATCCTGGCGGGGCCGCCGGGTGATCCACGTCTGGCGGTGGCGTCGTTCTCGCTGCAGGACCTTGCGGAACTGCCATTGATACTGCCGATCGGCGGCGGCTGGCTCAGCATCGCCCAGCGACGGCTCGGCGGCCAGATGGATCTGGCCTATGCGAAGGCGCGCGTGCTGGTACAGAGCCCCGGGCCGATCAAGGCGATGCTGAAGGCCGGCCTTGGCTATAGCGTGCTGCCGGCCTCGGTCATTCAGCAGGACCTCGCGGATGGCAACCTCGCTGGCGCGCCGATCGCCGATTTCAACGTGCCGCGCGTGCTCGCGATCTCGCAGGCGCGACCGTCACGCCGGGCGGTGGACATCGTGGCACAGGCGATTCGCGACGAGGTGGCGCTGCTCGTCCAGGCGGGTGCTCTTGGCTGGTTCGTGCCCCCACCCGAAACGCGGCACCGGAGCGCGCCGGGACGGGCGAAAAGGCGGCCCGGCGGCGCCGATGCGGGCAGCAAGCCTGGCAAGCAGCGTGCTCTGCGCATGGCCGTGGCTGATAGCCGCACTCGCATGGGCGAGCGGCGATAGCCGCGGGACTCCCCCGCGGGCGGAGGCGTCGGCGAGAAACCGGGGATAGCGTGCGGCAGATCGATGCAAGGGCTACGCTTGCGCCGTCGCGATGCCATACACCATGGCGTTTGGGGTAGCACATCCCTATCATCCGAAGATGACCCACCCCATCCACGCGAGACCGTCCAAAACGCGGGGGTAGCTGGCCACCCGTCCGTCCGGAGGGCAGCGAGAGCTGGGTGATCAGGGGTCGCGACGACTTATCGGCTTTGTTCTCCCCCAGGTTTTGGACGGTCTCGCGGCCGAACAGCCGCTCGATCTCGGCCTTGCTGAGCTTCAGGAAGGTCGGCGGGCCGTCGCTGCAGGTGGCGGCGCGCGGCGTCGCCTCCGTCTCGCGCAGCAGCGCGTCCATCCCGGCCGCGGTCAGCCGCCGCCCGGCGCGCACTGAGCCGTGGCACGCCAGCCGCGCGATCACGGGACTATCCAGAAATTGGGGGGATCACACCGCTTCGCCAATGACAGGCTCAGCCTGGAAACCGGCTCACACAGCACAGGTCCCCTGCAAAGACCGCCCCGAACCAACGAACCTCAGCCGGCGACCACAGGGTCGGTCATATCGCTTCCGCCCCTACCCCCCCAATCTCCGGACAGTCCCCACGCGCCCCCACCTTCCCGGCCGCCCAATCCAACGCAGCCGCCCCCCGCCAAGCCTGCGGCAACCCAGCCGCCTCGCGCGCGCATTGCGCCAGTTCCGGCAGCACCGGCAGATCGTCGCGCGGCAGATACGCCGCCGAATACACCACCGGCGCCAGCGGCGGTTGCACCTGCAGCACTACCAGCCCTCCCGCCGCTATCACGCCCCCGAGCAATTCCTCCGGCAGCAGGCTCACCCCCACGCCTTTGCGCACCAGCGACACCACCACGCTGAAACTGTTGCAGCGATTGAGCCGACGGGGCGTGACGCCGCCGCGGCGGAACCAATCCTGCATCACGGTGTAGACATCCGCATCCGGTGTCAGCGCCAGGATCGGCAGTTCCGCGAGCTCCGCCGGCGTCACCGCCATGCCGGCACGCGCCAGGCCGGGCTGCGCCATCCAGCGCAGCGTGCAACTGCCGAGTTCCACAATCGCCGCGCCGCGTAACGCGACCGGACCCGGCACCAGCGCCAGGTCGATCTCGCGCGCCGCGAGTTTGTGCAGCAGGTGGCCGGACAGGCCGACGTCCAGCTCCGGCGCCAGGCGCGGATAGGCAGATGCGATGCGCGCCAGCAGGCGGTCGATCCAGGTCAGCGCGACCACCTCGGCCACGCCGATACGCAGCGGCCCGGCAATCGCTGCCACCCCGCCGGCGGCCACCCGCAGAGCCGCAAGGTCGGCGACCATCCGCTCCGCCACGCGACGCAATTCCGCCCGGCCTGGGTCAGCGCGACGTTGCGGCCTTCACGGCGGAACAATTGCGCCCCGAGTTCGCCCTCCAGCGCCCGCACGCGCCGAGTGACCGCCGGCTGCGTCAGGTTGAGGTGCCGCGCTGCCGCCCCCACCCCGCCCAGCCGCACGATCCACAACAGCGTTTCCAGGCCGCGCGCATCCATGCCGCGATTCATAATTTATCCGCATGGTACGCTGCAACAAAGATGCATTTGTAATTCACCCCACGCTCGGTGGACGATCCTGGCCTCAACCCAATGGCGAGGCTGGCCATGCACGCGATGCTCCGGTTCCTGGCCTGCTGCGGTCGTGTAACCGTGAGGTGTCCGTATGCCCCGTCGCGCCTGCTGCCACTGCTTCTGCTTCCCCTGCTGGCTTGCGGACCCGCGGCGCGCGCGCAGGCACCACAATGCGAACCGGCCAGGATCGCGACGAAATATCCCAGCCTGGCCGGCAAGACCCTGCGCATCGGCCAGGACGGCGAAAGCCCGCCGTTCAGCACCCGCGACCCGAAGAATTTCGACCACTTGATCGGCCTCGACGCCGACCTCGCCCGCGCCGTGTTCGCGTGCGTCGGTGCGAATATCGAGTTCGACACCGGCGCCTGGTCCGGCTTGCTCCCCGCCCTCATGGCCGGTCAGATCGATGCCATGTGGGATACCTTGCTCTACAGCCCGGCGCGCGCGGAGAAAGTCGATTTCGTCGGCTACATGGCCTCCGCGACCGGCGTGCTGGTGCCCAAGGGCAACCCGAAGAACCTGCACGCACTGAGCGACCTGTGCGGGCTGAAAGCCACCGCCAGCCTCGGCACCACGCAGGAAGCGCAGTTGCGCGAGACCAGCGCCGCCTGCATCAAGGATGGCAAGCCGCCGATCGAGATCATCATCGCGACCGACATCCCCAGCAGCCTGCGGCTGGTGGAAAACGGCCGCGCCGACCTGATGAGCTCGAACAAGTTCCTGGTCGGCACCGTGGTGGCGAAGAACCCCGAGACCTACGCCGAGGCGTTCGATGTCCGCACCAACGCGCTCCTGGCCGTCGGCGTGCCGAAAGGCGACACCGATCTGGCGAACGCGGTGCGAGACGGGCTCGCGGTGCTGCGCGCCAACGGCACGGAGAAGCAGATCTATGAACGGTACAATGTCGATTACAGCCTGGCGCTGGATCCGGTCATCCGGACGAAATAGCCACTACCAGTGCTCCGCCACGTGACCCGCCGGCCCGCCGCAATCCTCGCCCTGACGTTCATTCTGCTGCTGCTGCTGTGGGGGACCGGGTTCAACCGTAACGGCGCGATGCTCGGCTCGGTAAGCGACATGCTCGGCTTCGCGCTGTCGGATTTTCTGCTGCGCGGCGCGCTGGACTGTCAGACAAACCCGCTCGTCTTTTCGGAACGCTCGTTCATGCCGCGGTGAACGGCACGAAACAGTAGACGCCATTGGATTCGCCGTTGAAGACGGACCAACATAAGACCGCGTGACCTGTTGGATTTTGAACCGCATTGATTTTGCGGTCGGGTATCTCGATCCACACATCGGGATCGTCACCAAATTTGGCGATCCACCGCTGTGTCCAGGCATCTTTTGCCGCCTGGAATGCCTCGTTGTCCTCCGGAGACACAATCGGATTCTGAAGCCCGCTGCCGAATCTTTCGCGCGTTACCCTTGCCTCAAAGTGCCGGGTCTGATCGTTCCATCTCGCTTCGACCATGCGGCAGTCAGCGACCGTGCAGCACAGGGTATCAGGTGAACCGGGCATGCGAAGGCTCCGAAACCAATCC
>Ga0210386_10003552_pt1 | contig 13077 bp, 14 predicted proteins | sample IncBWH32OmetaG_FD_160091 | JGI IMG/M metagenome (GOLD analysis project Ga0210386, IMG submission 160091) | Forest soil microbial communities from Barre Woods Harvard Forest LTER site, Petersham, Massachusetts, United States - Inc-BW-H-32-O ... | reverse complement strand
TTCAGCATCAATATCTTCCATTGCAGTTGCAGAAAAGAAACTTACACGGCAGGAATCTGCCATAAAGATCTGCCCGAAGGATAGAGTGAAGTATGAAGAACTAAGAATGAAGTATAATAAAACTGCTATTTTTTTCATAACCATATTATCAGATTATTGAGGGCATCCCTGGTCAATCCAGGCTTTGAATTTAGCTAACAGACACGGATCGGTTGTCCAGCCTGCTTGCGGAGTCAGCGGCATTACAGGCACCTGGCTTCCATTACCAAATAATGCCTGGTATAAAAGTCCACTTTGGTAATTGGCATATATGCCGGCATACGTTGTATAATCGTATCCGCTGTATGAGTTTGTGGAGTGACAGGAAGTATTTGATGTGCCGCACTGAACATTAATTATTGCCTGCATAGAGTTACTATCCGAAGAATACGTAAGCTTGTTTGTGTCATTACATACAGCAGCCATAACAGGAGCCGCCCCCTGCTTATTTTCGCAGGAATTGATAACTATAACTGCTGATAGCAGCAATATACCAACAATAAATTTGGTTTTCATAATGAACTTCATATGCAAATATACGACTACTCTACGACAATTCTTTTAACGGTTGATTGACCGTTGGCAATAAGTTGAATAAAATAAATACCTGAATTAATATCAGAAGGAATGGTTAAACTCTGAGTATGGGCTCCTTCATTTACCATACCGGCTGACAATGCAGAAAGCTTTCTGCCATCAAGACTATACATATTTACCTCCACATTAGCAGCCTCGCCCATATTGTAAGTAAGATTAACCTGTTCCCTGGCTGGATTTGGAAATACTGAAAAAGAAATAGCTGCATCTGTTACGTTATCTATGCCATCTGTTGCGCTTTCCTGAACTGTAAGGGTAGCAGGAAAAACATACGTGCCGGTAGCTTTGGAATTGCCGTTAGCACAGTTAAAACATCCATAAAATGTAACAGCGCCGGAGCCTTTTGCGGGAGCTTTCCAATTGAAAGTCCATGACAAAGAATCAGTCCCTTTGTAGCCATTAATAGTATGCGTTATATATTGAAAAGAACCCGAGGTTACAATTTTAGTGGCGGTGGAATTTGTAACAATAAGAGTGCCTAAAGGATAACCGCCTGATGTTTGCGGAGATATTTCAAACCCAAAAGATGAATAACCTATATCAACCGCTTTCGCAGTCAAAGTGTAAATGGAATCTTGTGTATAGCCGGCTATTGGCACATTAGAAATGATCCAGGGTTGGGAATTCTGAAGCGGGTTGGAGTTATGGCAACCAGAAGCAGCACAGGTTAAACCATCATGAGGGGAACCGGTAACCCCTGCAGGAGCTCCGGTATCATGGGCTTTACCCGTATAGATGCCTGTAAAATAAAATGATCCGCCAACAAGTAAGGTCATAGATACGATCGCTATTTTCTTCTTCATTATATTATAGGAGTTTACATTAAATGCCAATGCTACTCCAAGGTTGGTTCATGGTTGCTGATTTTTGTCACTTTTGCCCTCGCTTACATTAATAAATTATTTAATCTCTTTTCCAGTGTGAAAAAAACTGACATAAAACAGTTTCATGGTTCAAATTGGTAGATGAACTATCCCGAGAAAAGGTTGTGTGAAAAGAAATAAAAAATATTCTTGGGGTACTTTATAGTATATACTATTGGCAAATGGAGTAACTTTGTATAGTATCATGTATTTAAATATGAAAAGAAAGTTTGTAATAGGATTAGTATTGGCAGTTTTTTTGGCATTTGTGATAGAGTCTTGCAAAGAGAGTGGATGCAGTAAATCTTATGTAAGTTCTTATACTTCCAGCGAAAGTAAAAAAATGACAGGCGATTGTATGGGTTGCCACAGCCCCAATGGAGGTGCCGGCGCGGGTTGTTTTAGAATAGGAGGAACGGCATACGACAGTATTCCGGCTGACAGTTCTGTTCAAAATTCGGTTATAAAATTATTTACTCAGCCCGATGGCGGTGGAGAATTGGTGGTTACCCTGCAGGTTGATCAGAGCGGGAATTTTTACACCACTTCACCTGTATCTTTTGCAAGTGGATTATATGCTTCCATTACTTCGAAGAAAGGTATACGGTATATGCCAAACCCGACAGTTTCCGGAGCCTGCAACAGTTGCCATGGAACAATTAATGCAAAACTTTGGGCCGATTGATAAACAAATTGAACGATTCAGTTATGGTTAAAAGATTATTTCCTTGCTTTTCATACTTTTTATTTCTACTCCTCCCCTATTCCTGTTTCTCCCAATCTGCCAAAGATACTTCACATCCTAAAACACAGCCATCCACCTGGAATGATGAAAGGCTGATCAGTTCCCCAACCACTAAAACCGTGACTCCCGGCGCTATGGAGGTATATTTTATGCACCGTCTTGGCAACATGGGCGGAGCATCGAACGGCGGGTTCCATACACTTTACGGATTCGACATTGCTTCAGATGTGTTATTCGGATTTGATTTTGGAATAACCAAAAGATTAATGATCGGTGTTTGCCGGAGCAAAGCCCAGGAATTAATTGATGTTTATTGAAAATACAGGCTAATAAACCAAAAACCGGGTGGCTGGCCTATTTCCCTTGCGCTGAATCAAGATATTGGAGTTACACCCGAGGATACCACAACCTTATATCATGGCACATCCGAAGCGGAAAACCAGAGAAGTATATCCGACAGGTTTTCTTATCTTGAACAGGTAATTATTGATACCCGGATAAATAAACATATTTCATTAGAAATTGTGCCTACGCTTTGCCACAGAAACCATGTTCTTGAGACCGTTAATTACAATAACGACACGTATGATGAAAATGATATTTTTTCATTGGGAATAGGAGGCCGGTATATGTTTAATAAAGTTATTGGCATTGTGGCCGACTATTATTATATCATGTCGAAGTATAGAACAAACAACCCTTATTTGAACTATTACAATGCCCTTTCCTGCGGAATAGAACTAAACACCGGTGGACACGTTTTTGAAATTAATTTAAGCAATGCATCCGGGCTGGTAGGAAATAATTTTATTCCAAACACCACCGACACCTGGCTTAAAGGTGGCTTTAAACTTGGGTTTACAATATCCAGGGCCTTTAACATCTAAGTCTTTATTTTTTTAGTGGTTCTGGTTTCCATTTCATTGCTTTATTAACTTTACCACTTTAATTTATATCACTCATGCCAAAAATTGACTGGTTGCGTTCCAATTGGTTATTTCTAGCAGTTATTGTATTCGGCTTATTTCTTCGCCTGGTTTGGGTGAATGATATGGAGTGGAAAAGCGATGAGCAATGGATGTTCAATAAGGCCCACGAGGCCGCTACTTCCGGCCATTGGCTTAAGGTAGGAATGGAAAGTGGCGGCGGTATTGTTAACCCGGGATTAAGTTCAGCCATCTTTACTGCCATTGCTTACTTTTTTGACACCCCCACGGGAATGGCCGGCGTGGTGCAATGGTTAAACGTAATAAGTATTTTATGTTTTCTTTTATTTATAATTTATAAAGTAGAAAAAGAGCAGCAGAATATTTGGCTCTGGGGATTAGCCCTGGCATCGGTTAGCCCTTTGGCAGTGCTCTTCTCCCGAAAAATATGGGCGCAGGATGTATTACCCATTTTTTGTTTTCTGGTCATCTGGACCAATGCCAACAGAAATAAAAAATGGGGAGCTTTTCTGTGGGGCTTGTTTGGCGCACTTATTGGACAAATACACATGAGCGGCTTTTTTTATGCAGCCGGGTTAGCTATTTTCACTATTTATTATGACCACCGTAACAAGCAACCTTTTAAGTGGGGCTACTGGCTTGCCGGCAGCGCAATTGGTGCAATCGGTTTAATACCCTGGTTGCAGTATATCACCACACATTCCCAACCGTCGAATATGAGCCTTGCCCATATTTTTCAATTTAACTTTTATATTTATTGGCTGTTTGATGCGCATGGAATTAATACCATGTATTCACTTAAAAAAGAATTCTGGAATTTTGTTAAAGAACCATTTATTGCAGGTCATGCAACATACCTGGTGGGTATCCTGCATCTTGTCCTGGCTGCTTCCGGGCTTTATACCATATTCCGCCTGGGCGGATATGTAAAACGAATTATACTTTATATAAAACAAAAACAATTATTATCAAAACTCACCACAAACCTAAGTTCTGCTGACTTCTACCTGCTTTCCGTTTTCCTGGGGTTGGGTATCCTGATGACCTTTAGCGGCATTATTGTTTGCCAGCATTACCTTATTGTTGCATTCCCGTTCAGCTACATCTTTATGGCAAAAATATTCCAACAAAAGAAGAAATTAATGATTGCTATAATAATTGCGCAGTTGCTGGTAACCGTTTCGTTTATGCTATATATTCACACGCATAACGGCGCTAAAGACGGAGATTACGGAATGACGTACGGTTCCCAACTTAATAAAACCTAAAATTATATTACTTTGCGGTTTCTTTTGAATTCCTATGAAAATACTTTCCATAATAATTCCGGTATACAACGAAGCAAGAACGATTGAACTTTTGCTTGATAAAGTAGTTGATGCTGTCCCGGGTTTTGATATTGGCAAGCAAATTCTTATTGTGAATGACGGTTCGTCGGATAATACGATGGATATCCTGAATAAGTATGTGCAAAAATTTGAGCAACGCAAAGCAAACCTGGCTGTTCCCACCGAGATAGTACTTTACGACAAAAAGAAAAATGAAGGCAAAGGGGCAGCCATTCATACGGGAATAAAAACAGCTACCGGAGACTATATCATTGTGCAGGATGCCGACCTGGAATATGACCCGCGTGAATACACGCTCCTGTTAAAACCCATGGTAGAGGGCTTTGCCGACGTGGTCTACGGCTCGCGTTTTATGGGCGGCAGCCCGCACCGGATGCTGTTCTTCTGGCACTCGCTGGGTAACAAGATACTTACATTTTTATCGAATATGCTTTCTAATCTTAATATGACAGATATTGAAACTTGCTATAAACTTTTTAAATCTGAAATTATTAAAGGCATAGCCCTGAAGGAAAAACGTTTTGGTTTTGAACCCGAAGTTACCGCTAAAATAGCCCGTATCAAAGGCATAAAAATTTATGAAGTGGGTATTTCCTATTATGGCCGCACCTACGAAGAAGGCAAAAAAATAAACTGGAAAGACGGAGTCAGAACCATGTGGTGTATTTTAAAATATAACAGGCTATTCAGGGGTGTTAACTTACTTTTAGTTGTTATTGCCGGGCTTATTTTAACGCTTGTAGTTTATTATCTGCTATGGCATCTACTCATGCCATTCAAGAATGGGGTTTAATTATTCTTCCCGTTCCACTTCTCGTTTTCCTTATTGCATCATTTTATTTGTTAGTTTTACCTGTAAATGTGACACTTAAAAATAAAAATTATGAATAAAATCTACATTAAAAGCATACTGGTGGCTCTTCTTTTGGCTACGTCGTTTGTATCCCGCTCCCAAATCATCAATACTTTTGCGGGCAATGGAGTCAACGGCTACACTGGCGACGGAGGGGCCGCTACCGCAGCAGAACTCAGTGGAATTGTTGGTGTGGTTGCAGATGCTGCCGGAAATATTTATACGGCAGAATACAGTAATAACATTGTACGGGTAATAAATACTTCTGGTATCATCAGCACCTTTGCAGGTAACGGGCATGCCGGGTATAGTGGCGACGGAGGCCCGGCTACCGCCGCTGAATTGCATTGGCCAAACAGTGTAGGAGTGGATGCCGCTGGAAATGTTTATATATGCGACGAACAAAATAATCGTATCCGGAAAGTAAACACCTCAGGCATTATCAGCACCGTAGCCGGCAATGGCGACCCGAGTTTCGCCGGCGATGGAGGGCCTGCTACCAATGCTGAATTTAATGATGCCCAGGGAATAGCTGTTACTGCTTCCGGAGTTATTTACATTGCCGATTATTTAAATAGCCGTATCCGGGTGGTAAACACTTCCGGTATCATTAACACATACGCCGGTATTGGTGTTGGCGGTTATTCCGGTGACGGAGGTCCGGCCACTGCTGCTGAAATGGGCACAGTTGGTGTGGGTGTGGATCCTACAGGAAATGTTTACAATGTAGATTTTTATGGTCAGCGTATCCGTAAAATAAATACATCGGGCATCATAAGCACAGTGGCAGGCAATGGTTATTTAGCAGGAGGCTTTAGCGGTGACGGAGGCCCGGCAACCGCAGCGGAATTGAATGATCCGTCCGGTGTTACTGCCGATGCTTATGGTAACGTTTTCATTGCGGATGGGTCTAATGTCCGTATCAGAATGGTCGATAATTCCGGCATCATAAGCACCTTTGCCGGCAATGGTGCCGGGGGATTCTCCGGTGACGGAGGCCCGGCCACTGCCGCTGAATTGCGCCAAACTAATGAATTGGCATTCGATGCTTCGGGTAATTTTTATATTGCAGATCAAGGTAATAACCGCATAAGAATAATAACCGGAATAACAACCGGAATAAATGAACAGGTTTTCGCTCGAAATGAAATAAATATTTATCCGGTACCTAATACTGGAATATTTACCATTACTGGCCTTTTAAAGGGTCAGATAATAGAACTCTATAATTACACGGGACAAAAACTAAGCGCTGCTATTTCTGATAAAAATACTATTCAGTTTGATATATCGAATTATGCCAATGGAATTTATCTTGTAAGGATATTAAACAAAGATGGTAGTGTTTTTACAACGAAAAAGGTTGTGAAAATGGAATAATATTAAAGTGATTTTTATTTCTTAATTTTGGTTACAGGTATCCAGCCTCAAAATTATTATTATGAATAAAATTTATATTAAAAGCACATTGGTTGCCTTGTTTTCGGCACTATCATTCATATCCAGTTCTCAAATAATTACTACGCTGGCAGGTAATGGCGCTCCCGGATTTTCGGGTGATGGCGGGCCTGCATCCTCCGCAGAACTATTTCTTCCGTATGAAGTGGCAACAGATTCTGTCGGTAATCTTTATGTGGCAGACTCATTTAATAACCGCATCAGGAAGATCAGCACTACCGGAGTTATAACTACCATTGCCGGCAATGGCTACGGCGCACCTTTTAACGGGGGTTACAGTGGTGATGGGGGACAAGCCTCCGGTGCCGAACTCTATTATCCGATTGGTGTTGCGCTTGACAAGTCAGGTAACATTTATATTTCAGATTATGATAATGAACGCATACGGAAAGTAAATACATCAGGTATCATCAGCACTATTGCAGGCAACGGAACCAAAAGCTATTCAGGAGATGGAGGCCCTGCCACTGCTGCCGAAATTAATGGCCCTACAGGCGTTACAGCGGATCCTTCAGGCAATGTTTATATTGCTGATTACTATAATAGCAGGATACGAAAAGTTAATCCGTCAGGGACAATAACCACTTTGGCCGGCAATGGCGTACTTGCTTATTCAGGTGACGGAGGGCCAGCCACTGCGGCTGAACTCTATCAGCCTTCGGGCATGGTTGCAGATAAATTTGGCAGCATTTATATTGCAGATTATGATAACGACCGTGTACGTGTAGTAAATACTTCTGGTATTATCAATACTTTCGCCGGGAATGGGGTACGGAATTTTTCGGGTGACGGAGGACCCGCCTCCGCAGCCGAACTTTCTCAACCCTGCAATTTGTTTATAGATACAGCGGGAAATATTTTTGTAGTCGATTATAGCAATAACCGGATACGTACTATTAATACATCAGGCATTATAAATACGATAGCGGGTAATGATTCTGCCGGATTTTTCGGTGATGGCGGACCAGCAACCATGGCTGAACTCAATCACCCGACAGGTGTAGCTCTCGACCCTTCAGGAAATGTTTACATTGCAGACTGGTATAATAGCCGTATCAGAAGGATAACTTATCTGACAACCGGAATAAATCTACCTGAAATAACAGACAATTCTCCCATAACAATTTATCCTGATCCAAGTATTGGGACCTTTACCATTACTGGGATAATACAAGGTCAGATAATAGAAATATATAATTATACAGGAGAAAAACTAAGTGCTGCTATTTCTGATAAAAATACTATTCAGTTTGTTATATCAAATTATGCCAATGGAATTTATCTTGTAAGGATATTAAACAAAGATGGTAGTGTTTTTACAACGAAAAAGGTTGTGAAAATGGAATAACATTGTAAGGTAGGGAACGGTTTGAAACCGTTCCCTACTGAAATATGCCGTTATTTTTGATAATTGTAAGGGTTCAAAATTTTGAACCCCTACCCTACCCTCCCCTACTCCTCTCCATCCAAAATATAATTTATATTTGTTGAATGAAGAGGTTTTTGATTTTGATGGTGGGTTTTACTGGTATTAACCCATCATTGTATTAAAATACCTAACTTTGCAATATGAAAGCCACTGAAATTATAAAAGAAATCACACGCCTTCCAGTAAACAGAAGGATTTTTATTGTTGAAAAGACACTTAAATCCATTCGTGAGATAGAGGAAAAAGATGCCATTACAAAGGCTGTTAATGCTTTGCTGCCTGATTATTCCACAGACAAAGAATTGACTGCATTTACAGGAATTGATTTTGATAAGTAAACACAGATAAAAAAATCTGCGCAAATCTGTTTTATCCGTGTGCCATTACTCCCCTACCCCACTCCTTTCCCATCCAAAATATAATTTATATTTGTTGAATGAAGGGGTTTTTGATTTTGATAGTGGCGGGTTGCTTAGTGTTTACAGGCTAATTTATTAAATTCTCTAACTTTGCCGATGAATTAAACCGAAATGACCAAAGAGGTTAACGATATAAGGACTCAGCTTTTATTGCAGTTACCACTATTGCAGAAGAAATATCCTATTGCAAAATTGGCTTTATTTGGTTCCGTCGTCCGTGATGATTTTGACCCCATTAATAGCGATATTGATATTATGGTTGAGTTTAACGGCGCTATCGGTTGGGAATTTATTGACCTTTCCGATGAACTGGAAAAACTCTTAGGTAAAAAAGTTGACCTTGTTTCAAGAGGCGGAATCAAGCCCAGGTATTGGGAGCATATTAAAGCGGATATTGTTTATGTCTAAGCGCATTCCAAGCGTAATAATTGAAGATATACTGGAAAGTATAGGAAAAATAATGAGCTATACTGTAGGGATGGATTACGACAGTTTTCTAAAAGATAGCAAAACAAGAGAAGCAGTTTACAGAAACTTTGAAGTAATGGGTGAAGCAGCCAACCGTATGCCCAATGAATTCATTGATAAATATTCTGAAATCGAATGGCATAAAATCATCTCAACTAGGAATATCATCATTCATAGTTATGACGAAATTGATGATTCTATTATCTGGAATATAATTCAGAATAGCTTACCGGAACTCCAATCTAAACTTGAAGATTTACTGAAAAGGCTTTAATTCTGCCCTACCCCACTCCTTTCTATCCAAAATATAATTTATATTTGTTGAATGAAGGGGTTTTTGATTTTGATGGTGGCGGTTTTATTTAGCGTTGCTGCGTTGGGGCAGAAATCAAAGAATTTGTATTATGAGGATTTGTACGGAAATTGGAAAGTGAAAGATTGGAAATATTTTGAATGGATAAGTCCAAACGATATTGATTCCTTTAAAGTACAAACAAAGAGGTGTGAAGAAGAAGGATTGGTAATTATTGATTCGGCTGGAATACGGGAACAAGGAAATTTGTGTGATATTGTAAAATGCTATTATTATACTTTTGAAAAGGATTTTCAGTACTATTTAAGAAAAATAGTTGCTGATACATCCGGAATTGATAACCACGGGCGTGACAAATATCAATGGGAAGCTATGGACACATCTATAATCAGTAGGGAATTTATTAATATGATAGATCCGAAATATTCTAAAAATAATATTACAGTTATTGACACTAAATGTAATTGTGATTGGGGTAATTTTACACTTAAAGTCTATATATTAAGCCGTAATGAAATTGCACTCTATTCTTCAGCAGATATTACTATTTTAGAAAGGCTTAAATAAGCCGTTTTATGCCGTTATTTTTGAAAATTGTAAGGGTTCTCCGCCAGCTGGCGGATGAAACCCTGTCCTATTCTCGGCATGGGACTCTCGGCGACCTGTGCGACATTTGGCAATGTCCCGCTTGTCGCTAAAGTCCCTTGATTGCCACTACAACTATTAAAATGGATGAAATGCCTTACCTTTGCAGCCTCCTGACGCTTAAGGTCAGGACAAGGCATTCAAAAAAATGTTCAAAGAATATGATGTAATAGTAGTAGGTGCCGGCCACGCAGGATGCGAGGCTGCTGCTGCTGCTGCCAATTTGGGTTCGTCAGTGTTGCTTATCACTATGGACATGACGAAGATTGCGCAGATGTCCTGTAATCCTGCGATGGGCGGTATTGCCAAAGGGCAGATCGTACGTGAGATTGATGCGCTTGGAGGATATTCCGGAATTGTGAGCGATAAAACTGCCATACAATTCCGTATGCTGAACCGCTCGAAAGGCCCGGCTATGTGGAGCCCGCGTACACAAAACGACCGTGCATTATTCACACTGGAATGGAGAAAATTATTAGAAAATACACCTAATCTGGATTTTTTCCAGGATATGGTGAAAGACATTATAGTCACCCCTCATTCCCCCACGGGGGACGAAAGGGGTAGGGTCTGTGGCGTTGTTACCGGGCTGGGCATGGAGATAAAATGCAAGTCAGTTGTACTTACTAACGGCACCTTTTTAAACGGTATTATTCACATTGGCGAAAAGCAATTTGGTGGTGGTAGGGCAGGGGAGAGGGCTGCAACCGGAATCACGGAAAAGCTTTTGCAGCTTGGCTTTCAAAGCGGGCGCATGAAGACCGGAACTCCTCCCCGTATTGATGGCCGCTCCATAGATTACTCGAAGCTCGAGGAGCAAAAAGGTGATGAGAATCCGGAGAAGTTTTCCTATTTACAAGAAATAAAACCGCTGCAAAAGCAACGCAGTTGTTACATGGCCTATACAAGTGATAAAGTCCATGAGATATTAAAAACCGGTTTTGAAAAGTCTCCGATGTTCGCCGGAAGGATTCAAGGGGTAGGGCCGAGGTATTGTCCTTCGATAGAAGACAAAATAAATCGCTTCGCCGATAAAACGCGTCATCAACTTTTTGTGGAGCCAGAAGGGTGGGATACGGTCGAGGTTTACCTCAATGGGTTCTCAACTTCCCTTCCTGAAGACGTGCAAGATGCCGCTTTGAAGTCCATTATTGGATTAGAGCGCGTTAAAATGTTCCGGCCGGGGTACGCGATAGAATATGATTACTTCCCACCCGATCAGCTCTCTAATACGTTGGAAACGCGTCGTGTTTCAAATCTCTATTTTGCAGGTCAAATTAACGGGACAACTGGCTATGAAGAAGCTGCTTGTCAGGGAATTATGGCAGGTATTAATGCCCATTTAAAGGTCAATAATAAGCCTCCTTTTGTACTTTCACGCTCACAGGCATACATCGGGGTGCTGATTGATGATTTAATTACAAAAGGCACCGAGGAACCATATCGCATGTTTACCTCGAGGGCAGAATTTAGAATTTTGCTCCGCCAGGATAATGCAGATATTCGTTTAACACCTTTAAGTCATGAATTAGGTTTGGCATCCAAAGAGCGATTCGAACGGGTAAACGAAAAGATAAAAAAGAGCAAAGAGCTTACCAAATATTTTAAAGAAATTACGGTTACTCCGGAAGAAGTTAATCCCTATTTAACCGGAATCGGTTCAATGGAAATAGACCAAAAAGTAAAGGCATATTCAATTTTATCACGACCTGATGTTAGCATACAAGGTTTGGCAACTGTATCTGAAAACATAAAATCTCATTTGGAAACCTATGATGAGGAAACGATAGAGCAAGCCGAAATTCAAATGAAATATACAGGCTATATTATCAAAGAGCAGGAAACCGCCGACAAAGCCTTACGCCTCGAGGATTTAATCCTTCATGATAATTTCGATTACCATAAACTGAAATCTCTTTCAATAGAGGCCCGTGAAAAACTATCTAAACACCGTCCGAAAACATTAGGCCAAGCATCACGAATCAGCGGGGTTAATCCTTCTGATATTTCTATTTTAATGGTACATATTGGGCGATGATGGTCTGCCAGCCCCAAACCCCTAAAGGGGCTTTGAGTCGGACCCCCACTGGCAATTAAAAGCCCCTTTAGGGGTTTGGGGCAGACAAGAAAACAAATTGTTTCACGTGGAACATAAATAAAATACTATGCAAGAAATAATAAATATGCTCGAAGTAATCTTAGTTGATTCAGCTAATAGAGAACGGTTAGTAAGAGATTTTCAAAAGAGAATTGGCAATAATCTATTCACGGCTTCAGAAGAAGAAACAAAGATTTATGATGCGTTGGCATACATATTCGAGAACTACGAACCCGATGAAGAGGTCAGGCGGGAAGACCCATCTTTATATGGTGATGATAGGCTAATAATGGAAATCGATAAGGCATTAACTAAGCTAAAGAAGGTGAAATAAGGGTAGTGTTTCACGTGGAACATTATGTCTTTATCGTGCTGAAGAACTAAGCGTCTCCATTTTAATGGAGATTCTTCACTTCGTTCAGAATGGCAATCTCACGTTCTTAAGTAATGTTCCACGTGAAACATTAGCTATTTCGTTCCTGTTCCAAACTTATCATTTGCCACTAACCACTGTGTAGCTTGTAGCATAGAATAAACATATCTCCGCATACTATCAGCTACTAAAGGATACTGATTTAGTAAATCTGTTTTTGATAAATGAGCATACTCATATAAGGATTCCTTATCAATCATCCGGTGGATAAAATAGTATTTAGGGCCTATGCATCCTACCTTATCATCATCGGAAAAACACATATAAGCTCGCTTATCTTTTAATAGATCTATACCTAACGTTTTATTCTCATAGGGCATATTTAACAGATCCATTACAGTTGGGAAGACATCAATTTGTCCACCTAAACCATCCACTTTTTCACCCTTGGGGAATAGGGTAGGGGAGTAAAATATTAAAG
>Ga0210386_10003548_pt1 | contig 13089 bp, 11 predicted proteins | sample IncBWH32OmetaG_FD_160091 | JGI IMG/M metagenome (GOLD analysis project Ga0210386, IMG submission 160091) | Forest soil microbial communities from Barre Woods Harvard Forest LTER site, Petersham, Massachusetts, United States - Inc-BW-H-32-O ... | reverse complement strand
AAGTCGAGGTCCAGTCCGGCGGGGATAGCCCCTAGGTGCTGCTCGGCGTCGGCGTAGTCCGCGTAAGGCACCCAGGCGAGTGGCATGGATCCGTCTCCCTCTGCTCCCGGCGTTATCTCAGCACATTCTGCCGAAGCCGGGGGGACCGGGGCACACCGGAGGCGCGGGCGGCCGCGCTCACCAGGGCGCGACCGCCGGAACCCTCCTCTTTAGAGGAGCTCGAGGATGGTCGCGTTGGCCTGGCCGCCGCCTTCGCACATCGTCTGCAGGCCGTAGCGGATGCCGTTGTCGCGCATGTGGTGCACCAGGGTGGTCATGATGCGCGCTCCGGAGCCGCCCAGCGGGTGACCGAGGGCGATCGCACCGCCGTTCGGGTTCAGCGCCTTGACGTCGGCACCGATGTCAGCCAGCCAGGCTAGCGGTACCGGGGCGAACGCCTCGTTGACTTCGAACGCGCCGATCTCGTCGATGGACAGGCCCGAACGGCGCAGCGCCTTCTGGGTGGCCGGGATCGGAGCCGTCAGCATGATCACCGGGTCCGCGCCGGCCAGCACCGCGGTGTGCACCCGGACGATCGGGGTCAGGCCGAGCTCGCCCGCCTTCTCGCTGGTCATCATCAGCAGCGCGGCCGAGCCGTCGGAGATCTGCGAGGAGTTACCCGCGGTGATCACGCCGCCCTCGGGCTTGAAGACCGTCTTGAGCTTGGCGAGGGATTCCAGTGAGCCGCCGCGCCTGATGCCCTCGTCGGCGGCCAGCGGCTCGTCGTCCGGCCGGGGAACGGGCACGATCTGCCGGTCGAACCGGCCGCTGTCCTGCGCCGCGGCGGCCTTGTCGTGACTGCCCAGGGAGAACTCGTCGAGCTGAGTGCGGGAGAAGCCCCAGCGCTCGGCGATCATCTCGGCGCCCACGCCCTGGTTCGGGCCGTGCGGGCCGTACCGCGCGCGGAAGGAGGGACCGAGCGGGTCCTGGCCCGCGGCCGAGCTGCCCATCGGGACCCGGGTCATCGACTCGACGCCGCCCGCGACGACCACGTCGTAGTGCCCGGCGATAAGACCGGCCGCCGCGAAGTGCGCCGCCTGCTGACTGGACCCGCACTGCCGGTCCACCGTGACCCCGGTCACCGACTCCGGCCAGCCCGCGGCCAGCACCGCGGTGCGCGCGATGTCGTACGTCTGCTCGCCGACCTGGGACACGCAGCCCCAGACCACGTCATCGATGGCCGCTGGATCGATTCCAGTCCGTTCGGCCAATGCCTTCAGTACGTGCGCGGACAGTTCCACCGGATGAATCCCGGCGAGCCCGCCGTTCCGCTTGCCGACCGGCGTCCGGACCGCCTCGACAATGACCGCGTCCCGCATATGAGTCTCCCTCCGGGCGAAGCCATTCGCCCCGCACCATCGAGAATAATCCTAACGACCATAGGTAAATTCCCTGCCATCAGGTACATGAGCTGGAATCTCGCCGGGCCGGGGCCCGGATCAGCCTGGCCGAGCGGCATCGGGCGAGGATACGTCAGGGTGCCAGCGTCGCCAGAAAGCGCTGCGTCTGGGTGTCGACCGAATACAGGACGGTTCCCATCATCCCGCGGGTGAGGAGCACCTTGTAGGTGTTGCGGATCAGCCGGTCCGCCTGGTCATCGGTCACATCTTTCTTGGCGAGGGCCGGGTCCTTGCTGGCGGCGCGGACGGTCAGCAGCCGCCCGTCGCGGGCGATCAGGTCAGGGCCGAAGATGACGCCGTTCCAGTCGTACTCGAAGCCCTGCGCGGTGTAGACGCAGCCGACCTGGCCGAAGCCACCGGGCAGGGTGGCCCACAGCGCGCTGGGCGGCGCACTGCCGACGGTCCGTTCGCTCTTGGAATTCCACGGCCGGGCCCAGTGGCCGATGACCACGTCCGGGACGAGCCGGTCCCCATCCGGAGCGCTCCATCGCCAGCAGTAGCCGGCCGTCATGCGAGCGGAGAACCCCGCGTCGAGCCGATCCCGCAGCACGGACTCCAGCTCGCCCGGGGATTCGGCCAGCGATACGTCGAAATGGTCGTCGCCGTCCCAGCTGACCGGCTGCCTGCCGCCCAGGCCGAGCAGGCTGAGCACCCAGTCCTCGTACCTGCGGCTGCCGCCGCAGCGGAACTGCGCATCGAGGCAGACGTGCTGTACGCCCAGTGCCCGGTCGGCGGCGTGGTCGCTGATCTCTTCGACCGTCCCGATCTCGCCGGGCCGCACCACCTGATGCTCGTCGAGCAGGAACACCGGCACGCGCGCCGCATCGAGCAGTTCGTCGACCTGGGGACGTCCGGTCCGTTTCGCGGCGGGGGTCCAGCGGTTGGCGGAGACCTCCCTGATCCGGTGCGCTTCGTCGCAGATCAGCACGTCCAGCCCGTTGCGCCTGGCATCGCCGAAGTCATTGAAGTACTTGAACATGCTCTTGACCTGGGTCGAGCCCTTGCCGACGTAGCGGCGCATGGTCTGCGTGAAGGACTGGGAACCGGTCGCGTGCAGCACCGGCCGGCCCTGCCGGGACAGTTCGCCGAGCAGGGCCAGCGCGATCACGCTCTTGCCGCTGCCAGGACCACCGGTCACGATGACGACGGTCTTGCTGTCCTGTTTGTGCGCGCGGTCGACTTCGTGCAGCACCAGCGCGTAGGCCAGCCGCTGCTCGGCGAGGAGCACGAACTGCGTCTGGTCCTTGATCTCGGCGGCGGCCGCCGTGAGCAGCTGACGTGACGGCCTGATGTCGCTGGCCAGGAACCGATCCGCCGCGGCCGCGCCCGGCACGGGCGCGAAACGGTCCTGCAGGTAGTCGACGAACGCGCCCCTGGTCGTCTGGGTGAAAAGCCTGGTCCGGTCGTCCTGTACCCGGTCATAGAGATCGGCGACGTCGGCTTGCGCCGCGTTGTGCAGATAGGCGACGCCATGCATGGCCTGCGGGCTGTCCCGCAGGACGCTCACGTAACCGGACAGGTAGTCGCAGTAGCCCTTGGCCTGCAGTACCGGGTGGAGCTTCGGTCCGCCGCCCATGTGCTCGACGAGCACCAGCTCCGGGTCGTCCTCGAAGAGCTCCGCGTGGCTCCACTGCTTCAGCTCGACCACGAGGTACGCGTCACCCCCGGTGCGGCGGTCCTGCCCGGCCAGCACTACGTCGGCGCGCTTGCTGGTCAGCGGCAGCTGGTATTCGATGAGCATCTCGACCTGGCTCAGCCCCGCCTGTTCGAGATCATGGGCCAGAACCGGGAGGCTGCGGTCCCAGGACCGGCGTTCGGCGGCCGACACCGGCAGGCCGGCGGCCATCCGCATGTGCTCGGCCAGCTCTTGGCTGAACCGCTGCTCCATAGGCGAGGCAAGCATCCCGGCAGTCCGACGGAAGACCGTCACCGACCGACCCCCAACGCAGCACGATTTCTCGTGCGGGTGGGGGCATATCCCAGATCAGCACGCTCAGAAGATCAGCTGATCAGCGGAAGCCCGTCGGACCGCAATAATTTGACGCGCCGAATACTACCGGTCGCGGCAGGTTCGGTGTCAGGAAAGGCGAGGGGCCTTGCGCCGGCTGCCGCGGTACGTCGCGGCGTCGTACCGGCGCTCGTTCTCCGCGAGCTTGCCCGCGGCGGCAGCCAGCAGGTCCACGCCGAGAACGTCGGCGAGCCTGGTGAGGTAGAGGAAGACGTCGGCGATTTCGGACCGGACCTGGCGGGCGGCCTGCGGGTCGGCCATGATGCCCGTCGCCTCCTCGGGGGTCAGCCACTGGAACTCGGCCAGCAGCTCGCCCGCCTCGCCGGTCAGCGCCATCGCCAGGTTCTTGGGCGTGTGAAACTGCTCCCAATCCCTGGCGGCCACGAATTCACGCAGTCGCTCGGTCAGCTCGCCGATGTCGCGCATGGCCCTCACCATACGGCCCTGCGGACGACCCGAACGAGACCCGGCGCGCGACATAATGAGGCTATGCCGCGTCCCTCCAGCCCGCTGATCAGTCACGCGGCCGTGGTCGAGGCGTCGCTGCGCATCGTGGACCGCGAGGGGCTCGACGCATTCAGCCTGCCCAGGCTGGCCCGGGAGCTGAACGTCCAGGCGCCCTCGCTGTACCACCACTTCGCCGACCGGGCCGACATCTTGCGCACGGTGGCGCGGGCGATCGTGCTGCAGACCCGGCTGCCGGACCCGGCCGCCTGCGCCACCTGGGTCGACTGGTTCGTGGGGCTCAGCACGGCGTTCCGGCGGGTGGTGCTGAGTCACCGCAACGCGGCGCCGATCCTGCTCGAGTTCATGCCCAGGGACCTGCTGATTCAGAACTACGAGCTGTGCGTCCGGATCCTCGCCGAGATCGGCGTGCCGCCGGACCGGCGCATCGGGGTCATCGACGGGCTGGACACGCTGACCCTCGGTGCCTCGCTGGCCGAGGCGGCCAAGAGTTCCGCGCAGGCCGGGCAGGTGTTCGCCAACGTCGACGTGGACACCGAGCCGATGCTCGCCGCGGCGCTGGCGGCCAACACCCGGACGGCCGAGGAGCTGTTCGCCGACTCCATCCGCAGCTTCCTGGCCGGCGCCGTCCCTGACGTGCCGGCCGACGCCCCGGTGCCTCGTGCGCTGATCGCCAGCTACACCGAGAGCCGCCGCGCCTACGGCGGTGAATTCCTGCCGGTTTCCGGCTAGCCGGGCCACTGGTCACCCTCTTGACAGGGACAACCGCTGAGGGTTTATACATATTATCGATAGGAAAAGTATGAAAACCGAGGGGAAGGACTGACCACCATGGCCAGCACCGTCAAGACATCGGTCGTACCGTTCGCGCTCACCGCGACGGGTACGGGGACCGCCCAGCACCTAGTCGCGGCCGGCGACGCCGGGCACAAGTTCAGCACCGACGCCTACCCGGCGTTCGGCGGTAAGGACGAGGCGCCGAGCCCGCTCTTCTACGCCCTGGGCTCGCTGACCTCCTGCAACCAGGTCACCGCCACCCTCGTCGCCAAGGACCTGGGCGTCCGGCTCGGCGGCTGGAGCTTCGACGTGCAGGGCGACCTGGACACCAGCGTGCTGGTGGCCGGCGCGGAGGGCAACGCGAACTTCGACAAGGTGACCGTGCGCGCCGTCGTCGAGACCGACGCGACCGACGAGCAGTTCGCCACGCTGGTCGCCGAGACTGAGCGGCGCTGCCCGGTGACGCAGCTCTTCAAGCGCAGCGGCGTCGAGTGGGACAACGAGTGGACCAAGGCTCCGCTAGGTTAGGACGGCTGAGCCCCCGATCGGGTCTGCCACATCAGGTCGACGGTCGCCTCGATGGCGCGCAGGCTAGGCGTCGGCACGCCGGTCAGGTCGGCTATCTCGATCACCGCGGTGAGCAGGGCCGCCGTCTCGAGCGGCTTGCCGTTCTCCAGGTCCTGCAGCATCGAGGTCTTGTGATCGCCGACCCGCTCGGCGCCGGCCAGCCGGCGCTCGACGGTGAACGCCGTCGGCGGCGGGTCGCCTGCGGCGGCCGCGACGTCGAGCACCTCCTGCATGACCCGGGCCACCAGGGCGCGAGTCGCCGGATGCTGGCAGATCCCGGTCATGGTGGCGCCGGTCAGTGCGCTGATGGGGTTGAAGGCCGCGTTGCCCATAAGCTTCAGCCAGATCTGGGGCCGGATGTCGGAAAGTCGCGAGCGGAACCCGGCCGCGGTCATCGCCTCGGCGAAACGCTGCCCGCGATCGCTGTTGCTGCGGTCTGGCTCGCCCAGCGGGAACTGCCATCCTTCCAGGTGACGGATCACGCCGGGCTGCACGATCTCGGCGGCCGGATAGGGCACGCAGCCGATGACCCGCCCCGGCGGGATCACGGCCGAGACCGAGCCGCCCGGGTCCACCGATTCGAGCCGGTGACCGTCGTGCGGGCCGCCGTGGCCGTGGAAGTACCACCAGGGGATGCCGTTCTGCATGGCGACCACCGTGGTCGCGGGTCCGAGCAGCGGCTCGAGCAGCGGCCCGCAGGAGGCATAGGAGTAGGCCTTGAGCCCGAGCAGGACGACGTCGGCCTCGCCGACCTCGCCGGGATCATCGGTGGCCGGCACGCGCAGCACGACGTCGGTGTCCAGGCCGAGGATCCGCAGGCCATCGCGGCGGATGGCGGCCAGGTGCGGGCCGCGCGCGATGAGGTGCACATCGGTACCGGAGCGGGCGAGCAGGCCGCCCACCAGGCCGCCGATGGCGCCCGCGCCCAGGACCGCGATCCTCATCCGGCGTCCAGCAGCTGGGCGAGCTGGGTCCGCTGCACCTTCCCGGTGGGGCCCTTGGGGATGGCGTCCACGACGTGGATGGTCACCGGGACCTTGAACGCCGCGAGCTGGTCGCCGCAGTGCGCCATCAGGGCCTTCGGCTCGACCGCCGCTTTCAGCACGACCGCGGCGTGCACCACCTCGCCGTACTTGGCGTCCGGCACGCCGTAGGTCGCGACTTCGGCCACCGCGGGGTGGGTGAGGAGCACCTCATCGACCTCGCGAGGGGAGATCTTCTCACCCGCGCGGTTGATCATCTCCTTGACCCGTCCGACCAGGCGCAGGTAACCGTCCGCCGAGAGCCGCCCGATGTCGCCGGTGCGGAACCAGCCGTCGCGGAAGGCAGCGGCGTTCGCTTCCGGGTTGTCGAGGTACCCGGAGGTGATGGACGGACCGCGGACGACTACTTCGCCCGGCTCGTCGGTCCCCACCTCACGCCACGCCTCGTCTACCACCGCCAGCTCGATGCTGGTCGCCACGCCTACGCTGCCCGGCCGGCGCTCGGCAGGCGGCAGCGGATTCGAGGCCATCTGGTGGGTGGCCTCGGTCATCCCGTACGCCTCGAGCACTGGCACGCCTAGGTCGCCTTCCAGCCGCGCGGTCAGCGTCGGCGGCAGCGGCGAGGAGGCCGAGCGCAGGAAGCGCAGCCGGTGCTCGCGCTGCGGGCCGGCCGGGATGCTGGCGAGCAACGTGGGCACGGCGGAGGTCCAGCTGACGTCGTGCTCGGCGACCGCCTCCCAGAATGTCCGCATCCGCAGCCGGGCCGGCATCACCACTGTGCCGCCCGCGGCCAGCGAGGCCAGCGTCACGCCGATCAGCCCGTGCACGTGGAACAACGGCATGATGCAGTACGCCGTATCGCCGGGATCGAGCCGGTAGGTGCCGATGATCGTCGCCGTGCTGGCCGCGAGGTTGGCCTGGCTGAGGGGGACGCCCTTGGGCAGGCCGGTCGTGCCGCTCGTCGGCAGGATGAGCGCGACCGAATCCGGGGCCAGCGCGGGGAACGCGGCGCTGGAGCCGGCCCCGCGCCAGGGGCCGGCCGCGTCGATGCCGGCGACCGGCACGCCGAGGGCAGCGCACGCGTCCGCGGGACCCGACGCCTGGTGTACCAGTGCGTAAGACGGCCGCAGCGGCGGCAGGTGACGGGTGAGCTCGGCGGCGGTCAGCTGCGGGTTGACCGGCAGGGCGGTCGCGCCGGACCGCAGGATGGCGAGGAATCCCAGGGCGGCCTCGATGCCCGTCCAGGAGGAGACCACCACCCGGTCACCGGGCGACACGCCGGCCAGCATGAGGTCAGCCGCGAGCGCGTCGACCCGTTCGCTCAGCTCGCCGTACCTGATGGTCAGGTCGCGTACCGGGTCGAGCAGTGCCACCTGGTCCTGGTCGCGGTCCCAGAGCGTGAATACGGCCACCACGCCAGCTTAGGCTGAACGGATCCGGGCGGGCTGGCCAGCGTGCCGAGACGGCTAGGTCGGCGTGCCGAGACGGCTAGGTTGGCCGACGTGACGAGCAACGACACGCACCGGGCGGCGACCGGCCGGGAGTCCGCGGATCCGTTCGTGGTGGGACCCAGGCTGATCGCGGCGGGGGCGGCCGCGGGACCGCTGACCGGGCGCACCTTCGCGGTGAAGGATCTCTTCGACGTGGCCGGGATCAGCACCGGCGCGGGCAACCCGGACTATCTCGCCGAAGCGGCGCCCGCGGCCGGGCACGCCCCGGCCGTCGCCGCGCTGCTGGCCGCCGGCGCCGATCTGGTCGGCAAGACGGTCACCGATGAATTCGCCTTCAGCCTGCAGGGCACCAACCCGCACTACGGCACGCCCCGCAACCCGGCCGATCCGCTCCGCGTGCCGGGCGGCTCGTCGAGCGGTTCCGCGGCGGCGGTGGGCGCCGGCCTGGTACCGATCGCGCTCGGCACCGACACCGGCGGCTCGGTCCGGGTCCCGGCCTCGTACTGCGGCGTTCTCGGGCTGCGCACCAGCCACGGCCGGATTTCGCGGGACGGGATCTTCCCGATGGCACCCAGCCTCGATGCGGTCGGCCCGTTCGCCCGGGTCCCGGCGGACTTGCGCGCGGCCTGGTACGCGCTGCGCGATGGCGCCCCGGCCGGCGCCTGGGCCGACTCCCAGGCCGGCGCCTCGGCCGCCCCGGGGCCCGGCGTGAGCCGGCCGGTCACCGAGTTCGTGGTGCTGACCGAGCTGACTGATCTGCTCGACGCCACCGCCCGGCCCGGCTTCGAGGCCGCGGTCGCGTCGCTGGCGGCCACGCTGGCCGTGCCGGTGGTGACGCGACCCGCGCCGACCTGGTTCGACGTCGCCGCCTTGCGCAGCGCGTTTCGCACCATTCAGCTGCGCGAGGTCTGGTCGCAGCACGGCGGCTGGTACCGGGCTCATGCCGGGTCCTTCGGCGCGGGGGTCGGTTCCCGGCTCGCCGCGGCCGCCGCGGTGACGGCCGGGCAGGCGCAGCAGGCCCGCGATGAGCGCGCGTCGTTCGCCGCCGCGTTCGGGTCCTGGCTGGGCGCCGGTACCTACCTGGTGCAGCCGGCCGCGGCCGGCCCGGCCCCGCTGATCACCAGCGCTGACACCGAACGCCTGCGGATGCGCACGCATGGCCTGACGGCGCCCGCGGGCCTGAGCGGCGCTCCGGCGCTCAGCCTGCCGCTGGCGCGCAGTGCCGGGCTGCCGCTCGGGGTGTGCGTGGTCGGACGGTCCGGTGACGACGACGCGCTGGCCGAACTCGCGGTCCGGGCGCTGCCGGACGCGTCCTAGTGGCTGATCACACCACCCGGCTCGCCGACGCGCTGGACCGGTTCCTGCTGCCCCTGGTGCTGATCGTGGCGGTCATCGGGATCAGCTGGCCGGACCCGGGTCGCCGCGCCGACGCGCACCGGGCGATCCTGATCACGCTGGCGATCCTGGTCTTCTCGACCGGCGCGTCCATGACGTTCCGCGAGATGGGCGCCATCCGGACGGCGGCCAGGCGGCTGGCCGTGGTGCTGCCGGTCAGCACCGTGGTCTTGCCCGTGCTGGCCTGGCTGGCCAGCCACCTGGTCAGCGGTGCGGCGCTGCGCGGCGGGATCCTGGCGGCCGGCGTCGCGCCGGCCGAGGTCGCGTCGGTCGGCCTGACCGGGCTGGCGGGCGGCGAGGCGGCGCTGGCCGCCGGGCTGCTCGTCGCGTCCACGTTCGTGACGGTGCTGCTGGCCGGGCCTATCTTGTCCGTCGCCGGGGCGCACTCCGCGGTCTCGCAGGCCGGGCTGCTGGCCACGCTGGCGCTTGTCGTAGCCGTGCCGCTGATCGCCGGGTCGGCGCTGCGGTCGGCGGATCCCTTCGGCGGCCGCGAGCAGCCAGTGACCCGGGTGCTAGGCACCGCCAGCCTGCTGGTGCTGCTGTGGGAGGTGGCCAGCCAGCTCAAGCTCAGCGTCGGCGACATCCGCGTGCTGCTGGCCCTGGCCGGCTACCTGGCCGGTGGCGCGGCGCTGGGCTGGCTGCTGTCACTCGGCACTTCCCGCGGGCGGCGCACCGCGATCGTGCTGCCCACCGCGATGCGGGACTTCGCCGTGGCGGCGGGCATCGCCACCAGCGCGTTCGGCGCCGCATCGGCCGCGCCGCTGGGTATCTACGGGCTGCTCGTGCTGGTCTTCGGCACCGTCGCGGTCTCAACGCAATCCCGGAAAGTGTCGTCTTAGGGGGGTAACGGCGACCGTAAGGGGACTATGTGGATGCTCGGCAGGCACGGGCCTTCGAAGACGTCGTCGCCGAGTCCGGCGACGGGCTGCTGCGGATGGCGACGCTGCTGGTCGCTGACCCGGACCTAGGAGCCTGCTGAAAAAGGGCCAGCGTGTCCGGGCGGTTTTGCCGGCTTAGTGTTCGATTGCCTGGGACAATGGTGTCATGCAGGGTTTCGAGCGGATGGACCGGCAGCTTACCGATGCCGCGGCGCTGGCCGGGCACCTGGTCCCGGCGGGGAGCATGTTCGCGTTCCTGGCCGGGCACCGGGCCGATGTGTTCCCGGATGCTGATTACGCGGACCTGTTCTCTCCGCCGGGGGTGGGCCGGCCGTCGCTGCCGGCCACCCAGATGGCTGCGGTGCTGGCCTTGCAGGCGCTGCACGATTACTCGGACCGGGAGACCGCTGAGGCGGTCCGGTCTGACGTGCGGTGGAAGGTCGCGGTCGGGATGTCTTTGGCCGATGCGGGGTTTGACCCGTCGTCGCTGGTGTACTGGCGGAACCGGATCGCCAGGTCCGGCCGCCCGCACCGGGTCAATGACGCGGTCCGGAAGGTGATCGGGGAGACCGGGGTGCTGAAGGGCCGCCGGCGCCGCGCGGTGGACTCCACGATCCTGGCTGACGCGGTCGCCACCCAGGACACCGTGACCCAGCTGGTCTCGGCGATCCGCCGGGTGGCCCGGGAGGTGCCCGGCGCGGCGGAGCAGATCGCGGCGGTGTGCACCGGCCATGATTACCGCAGGCCGGGCAAGCCGAAGATCGACTGGGATGACCCGCAGGCGAAGGACGTCCTGGTCTCAGCCCTGGTCAACGATGCGGACGCGCTGGTGGCCGCGCTGGACAGCGACGGCCTGGACGAGCGGGCCGCCTCGGCGCTGGCGCTGCTGGCCCTGGTCGCCGGGCAGGACGTCGAGCCGGCCGAGGGCAGCGACGGGACCGACGGACGGTGGCGGATCGCCCGCAAGGTCGCCGGGGACCGGGTGATCTCCACCGTGGACCCCGAGGCCCGGCATACCCGCAAGTCCCCCGAGGCCCGCCGGGACGGGTACCGCGCCCATGTGGCCGCCGACCCGGACACCGGGATCATCACCGATGAGAAGCTGACCGTGGCCGCCGGGACGGAGAACTCCGACGCGGCGGTCGCCGCGGAGTTCGTGGCCGCGGAGACCGCCGAAGCCGCCCGCGGCACCGGTGGCGGCCATGACGGTGACCGGGATCAGGATGATGCCGGCGGCCCGCTTGCCTGGTACGGCGATTCGGCCTACGGCACCGGGGACCTGCGCGCGGCGATCGCCGGGGCCGGGGACCGGGCGGTGATCAAACCCTGGCCGCTGCTGCCCGCGGTCGAGGGCGGCTTCACCGCCGATGACTTCACCGTCGATGTCGCCGCCCGTACCGTGACCTGCCCGGCCGGGGTCACCCGGCCCCTCACCGCCCGCAACGCGGTCATCTTCGGGGTCGCCTGCCGGGACTGCCCGCTGCGCGCGCGGTGCACCACCGCCAAGGCCGGCCGCACCTTGCACCTGCACCAGCACGACAGCCTGCTGCGTGCCGCCCGTGCGGACTGGACCGAAGGTCCCGGGCTGCGCCAGGACTACATGACGCACCGGCCCCACGTCGAGCGCAGCATCGCCCAGGTCGCCACCTGGCGGGGACGCCGCCTCAAGGTCCGCTACCGCGGCGTGACCCCGAACCACGCCTGGCTCAAGCGCCGCACTGCCGCGATCAATCTGCGTAACCTGCTCGGCCGCGGACTGACCCGCCGCGACGGCACCTGGATGCTGGCCACCTGACCAAGGGCCAGGCCCCGCAATGTCAGGCCAGCCCGGCCGGACGCTCCCCGACCGCCCGGCAGGACGCCCAGTGCCGGCCCGGCAAGACAGCCAGGCGCGGCCCAAGGGGCTGCACGGCCAGAACATGGCGCCAGGACCTGCTATCGACGTCCGCCAGAACCGGCCTAATTCAGCAGGCTCCTAGCGCCGGGACGCGGCGAGGTAATGTCGGTCTGGTGAGCGGGCCTTCTGATGACCAGGGCACGGCGGACCTTCGGGGAGTCCGCGTGCTGGTAACCGGGGGCACGAGCGGACTCGGCTTCGCGATGAGCCAGGCACTGGCCGAGGCGGGGGCGCGGGTGGCGCTGACCGGCCGGAGCAGCGCGCGGGTGCGGGATGCGGCCGACCAGATCGCCCGCCGGACACCCGTGACCGGGGTCGTGATGGACGTCCGGGACGAGCAGTCCGTCGCCGCGGGAGTGGACCAGATCCGGGCGGCCTTCGGCGGCATCGACGTCCTGGTCAACAACGCCGGCCTCGGCATGCGCACCGTCAACCCGGACTTCATGACCAGCCCGCAGGGTTTCTGGCAGGTCAGCCCGCCCGGCTTTCGCGACCTGTTCGCCACCAACGTGGTTGGCTACTTCCTGGTCGCCCGCGCCGTAGTCCCGCACATGCTCAGCGTCGGACGCGGCAAGATCATCAACATCTCGGTCAGCGAGACCACCATGGTGCGTAAGGGCTTTACCCCCTACGGCCCGTCCCGCGCCGCTACCGAGGCGCTCTCCCACATCATGGCCGCCGACCTGGCCGGTACCGGCATCGACGTGAACCTGCTGCTACCCGGCGGCGCCACCAGGTCCGGCATGACACCGGATTCCGCTCCGGCCGACCTGCGCGCCAGCTGGCTCGACCCCGCGATCATGGGGCCGCCGGTCTGCTGGCTCGCCTCGCCGTCCTCCGACGGCCTGACCGACCAGCGCATCGTGGCGAAGGATTTCGCCGGGTCCGGATCCGGCGCCTCCGCCTGAGGTGGCTCGGGCGGATCCAGTCATGGCAAAGAGCGACTCGCCGTGCACCATCTTGTGCACGGCGAGTCGCCCGATACGCCAGACGTCCGGTCAGCCAGCCGGATTCTGGACCTTGACGTTCAGCTCGACGACGGGCTGAGTATCTTCGGTCAGCCCAGCCGGCACCTCAGTACTGGCCGTGGGTGAAGTGGCGGGCGTCCCGGTGATGTACGCGGTGGTGAACGGGCCGCCCGGGGAGAAGCCGGGCCAGGAACCAGGAGCACCCGTGCCCGGGGTAACTGGCGTGCTGTTCTGCAGCAGAGCAACGGCCTCGTTGGCAAG
>Ga0210386_10003547_pt1 | contig 13093 bp, 5 predicted proteins | sample IncBWH32OmetaG_FD_160091 | JGI IMG/M metagenome (GOLD analysis project Ga0210386, IMG submission 160091) | Forest soil microbial communities from Barre Woods Harvard Forest LTER site, Petersham, Massachusetts, United States - Inc-BW-H-32-O ... | reverse complement strand
TGGAATGAGGTGGGATTCGAGCGCGACATCCGCATTGAGAGACGGAGAGCGGACGAAGAAATAAGGGAGCAGTGGGATGAGACCGCCAGCGATGTAGGAAGCCGCGATCGTCAGCGCAGACCGATGGGCCCGGTTGGCAGCGGGCTCTTCGAGTCCCAGTTCGAAGCGCATCATGAAATCAACCCAGGCGGCAGGGTTCTGTTTCAGCGAGTGGAGAACTGGTGTGGCGCTGGCTCGGTCAACTGAGTATTGCTCGAAGATCTCATAGATCTCTTCTTCTTCATCGTGCGTGCGCTCGACAATCTCGCGCTCTTCGCGGAGCTTCTCTGAAGCGTAGTGTTCGGCATCGCCTCTTGCAGCAAGGTAGCCGCCGAGCCCCATCGCGATAGAACCTGCGGCAATCTCTGCAAGACCGGCGAGGACGATGATGTGCGCAGAGGAAACAGCTCCCGAGAGTCCGGCAGCGAGAGCAAAGGGGACCGTGAGTCCATCGGAGAGTCCGATGGCAATGTCGCGCACCGCGGCTGAGGATTCGAAATGGGTTTCAATGTGTGGATCGCTTGGATGAGTATGGTGGTGATGGGCGGACTGGGTAGCATCCTGCATGGCGGTAGTGTAGTGCAGCCGGTTTGAGCCGCGGTGACGGATTGCAATTTTCGGATTGGCCGGCCGAGGGACACGATTAACAGCACTGCAGTCGCAACGATGCCGTCTCCAATGCGCGGCTGACCACGAGCCTGTTTGTGGCGGCAGAGACGCCCGCCAAGGCGATACACATTCTTGAGGTTTTACCGTTGGATGGAGTCTTTCGCTGCGCGGAATCGTCTGTAGGGATATAGGTTGCTCCCCAAGGCAAGGCAAGCGGGAGGTTGAGTTATGAAGAGAAATTTGATTCGGGTTTGGGCGGTGCGACTGACGTTAGTAGTCGCCACGGCGGCAATCCCGGCGACACAGGGGTTGGCGCAGATCGGACAGGATGATGCTCGTCAGGGCGCCGCTTCGTTTGCCGGTGGGCGAATGGTGCGAGGAACTATCACTGCCGTTGCTCCGGACAAGCTGACCGTGAAGACCGAGGAGGGCGATACCTATCAGGTGGTCCTGTCTGCAAATACACGGTTGACCAAGGACCGGCAACCAGTGAAGACGACGGACATCAAGGTTGGCGATGGCATTGGAGCGATGGGAGAACTTGACCAGTCAACGAAGACGGTGCACGCATTGTTTGTGGGTGTGGTGGACGCAGAGCAGGTGAAGAAGGCCCGCGAGAATATGGGCAAGACGTACATCACCGGTAAGGTGACGGCAATCGACCTGGATGGATTAAAGGTGACCGTGGAACGACCCGATGGCGTGAGCCAGGTAATCGGGGTCGATGAGCAAACCTCCTTCAAACGCGGCGGACGTGGCGTCGTGATGATGGCAAGCGGCGCGGGCATGATGGATATGGGGAGCGGACAGAATCGCGGAGCCGCGGCTGGCGCGAGTGCTCCTACAGCAGGTAGTTCGGCGAATACCGGCGGAGAAAGCATCACATTTGCAGACGTAAAGGTGGGAGATATGATTGCAGGCCAGGGCGGTTTGAAGAACGGCGTGTTTGTACCGACTGAGCTGCGCGTTATTAATCCCGCAGGAATGGGGCAGCGACGCAGGAGACCCGATGGTGGCGCTGCAGGCGCCGGCACCCCCGGAACAACACCAGCGGCGGCGACAACTCCAGCTACGCCCCCGGCAACGCCCAAGTAGCGTTCCGGAATCGGATCCTTTTTGCGAGACTTCCGAGAACTGAACTTTTTCCCTTTGCATCTCGTTCCTTCTTTGACTTCTACTTTTTGTCTTTTCTCCAATTGGCGAGGGTGTGTGCGGCGACTGATTCAGGCAACGGCATTGAGTTTCTTGATGGGTCCAAGCGTGTGGGGGCAGAGCGCGCCCACCGCTCCGGCTCAAATTCCTGCACAACAGCCACCTGCAGCGCCGAATGTGGATCAACCTGCGGTGCAGACGACTCCCGCAGAGCAGACGTCAGCGCCGTTAGCCCAGCCAGCGCCTGCAACCCTCCCGGCAAGCGGGGGAACGATAACTGGAACCGTGAAGGCCGGTGCCGTACCCCTGCCGGGCGTTGCCGTAACGGCAACCAACACGCTGACCGGAAAGAAGTATGCGACGACGACAGATGTGAATGGTGCCTTTGCGATGGCGATTCCTCGCAATGGACGTTACGTCGTGAAGGCGGAGCTCGCGGCGTTTGCGACCGAGACAAAGGAGATATTGATTAATGCGGCCGGTGAGAATGGAGGCAAGCCTGCGCAGATAGCGGAGTTTGGGATGCAACTCGCCTCGCGAGCGCAGGAACAGGAAGCACGTCAAACTGCTGCTGCGGCTGCGAGTGGGGCAGCGGCAGCGCGCGGACTGCAGGCGTTGAACGTTTCGGGCGACGGACAGGATGCAACGGACGCGAGTGCCGGTGGAGGCGGCAACGCCGGAGCGCAGATGCCTACTCTCGCGGGGATCGGCGGCGATGCAGCGGCTACCGATTCCGTGACGGTGAATGGCGCGATGGGCCAGACGAATGGTCTGGCAAACTTCAGCGAAGACGATATCCGTCAGCGGATTCAGGACGCGATCCAACAGGCGCAGAGGCAGGGTGGCGCGACGGGCGATATGGCGAACACAGTTGCCGGTATGCTCGGCGGAATGATGGGTGGCATAGCGTTTGGAGGACCAGGCGGCCCGGGTGGTGGGGGCGTGATGATCATGCGAGGCGGTGGCGGCGCTGGAGGAGGAGGCGGACGTGGCAGTTTTCGCGGATTCAACCCGACCCAGCCGCATGGATCCATTTTTTATCAAGGCGGAAATGGAGCCCTGGACGCTACGAACTATTCGCTGACCGGAGCGCCGGTCGTGAAGCCCGCTTACAGTTCGAATCGTTTTGGAGTGAGCTTCACGGGCTCCCCGTCGATTCCCGGATTGGTTAAGGCGAATCCGAAGCAGTTCGTGTTCCTGAATGTGACCGGCCAGCGGAATACGACACCGACGAACCTGTACGGCACGGTGCCCACAGCGGCGCAGCGGAACGGGGATTTTTCAGGGTTGACGCAGACGATTAACGGAGTAACGACTCCGATTACGCTTTACAACCCTGCGACACAGCTCCCATTTGCAAACAATCAGGTGCCGGTTTCGCCACAGGCTGCAGCGTTGCTGAACTACTATCCCGAGCCGAATATTTCGGTGACAGGCCGGCAGGGTTACAACTACCAGACGATTACGACAGCGGGGAACAATGCTGCTTCTGCGGCGTTGCGTTTTGTGAGGAACTTCGGACAGAATGCAGGAATTGGCGGCCGCGGTGGAGGTGGCGGGCGCGGGCAGCGGAACAACAATGGACCGCCGACGCTGCGACAGAATATCAACTTCAATGGAAGCTACTCGCATACCGCGGCGGACAACCGAAATATTTTTCTGCCGCTCGGTGGCTCGACCGAGACCGATGGCTATGGCGTGACGGCGGGTTACACAATCGGATATGGACGGCTCACGAACAATGCATCACTGAATTGGAACCGATCACACGCGACCAGTCGGAATTACTTCACTAACCAGACCGATCCCCTGGTGGGAACAGGCATCAGTATTCCGAAGCCGGTGATTGGACCCGATCCCGGGATCTATTACGGGCTGCCCAGCATGAGTATTGCGAACTTTACCGGACTGACGCAGGCGCTGCCAAACGACTTGATCAACCAGACAATCTCATTCTCGGACTTTGTGAGCTATAGCCATAAGCGGCACAACATGCGTTATGGCCTGGATATTCGCAGGGTACACGCAGACTCGATTGGCGGGACCAACGTGGTAGGCGGATTCACGTTCACAGGCTATGCGACGCAGAATCCGGCTTCACCGTGTACTCCTTCGGCCACAACAACGTGTGTAGTGGCTCCGAGCGGCTACGGACTTGCGGATTTCATGTTGGGGCTGCCGCAGCAATCGACAATCCAGGCTGCAACTGAGAAGACGTACCTGCGGGCAAACGTATTTGACTGGTACGCACAAGACGACTGGCGCGCGTCCGCGAATCTTACGCTGAACTATGGGCTACGATACGAGTATTTTTCGCCATACGTCGAGAAAGACAATCGGCTGGTGAATCTGGATCACAATTCTGACTTCAGCGTGGTGGTTCCAGTATGCCCGGTTGCGGTTGCGGGAGCTTGCATCGCCGGGTCGCCGCGGTCGTTGGTGAATCCGGACAGAGCAATGTATTCTCCGCGATTCGGTTTCGCGTACAGGCCAAAGTTGAACATGTTCAAGGATACGGTGGTTCGCGGCGGGTATGGAATCAACTTCAATACCGGACAGTACGCCAGCTTTGCCAGACAGCTTTCGGCGCAGGTGCCTTTCGCGTTGACGCAGACCAATATTGTGGGTCAGCCGGGTTGCACGATGACCTCGCTGACGCTGGCAAATGGATTTGGCTGCTCGACGACGCCGGTCCAAAACAACTACGCCGCAAACAAATACTACCGGCTGGGAAATGTGCAGGTTTGGAACCTCGATATTCAGCGGACACTGCCGCTGGGAATTGTGATGAACATCGGATACAACGGGGCACAAGGCGGGAATCTGGATATTCTACGGGCTCCGAACCGTACCGCGACGGGACAGGTGACGACTTCAGCACAGCCGTTCAATTATGAAGACTCTCTTGGGTACTCGCGGTTTGAACAACTGAGCGTGAATGTGCGGAAGCGTCTGCAGAAAGGAGTTTCGCTACAGGCTACATATCACTATGGCCACTCGATCGATGATGCTTCGTCGATTGGCGGAACGACGCCGACCGTGGCGCAAAACGATAAGAACTTGAATGCAGAGGAAGGCAATAGCGCATTTGATATCCGACATCAGGTGACGGGGAATTGGGTGCTGGAGCTTCCGTTTGGACCGAATCGGGCTTTCTTGTCGAAGGGCGGATTCTGGTCGAAGGCACTGGACGGGTTCTCACTCTCAGGGGACTTTACATTTGCTACGGGAACTTACTACACGCCGCATTATGTGTCGACGGTGGCAGAGACGGCGACAGGAGCTAACAACTCGCTGCGGCCGGACAGGATCTTCTCGCAACCAATTCCTGGGGCGGGAACGATCCTGGACTGGTTCAATAAGGGGGCGTTTGTCACTCCAAATGGATATGGGACGGCGTCGCGCGGCTCGATTGAGGGCCCAGGAACGGTGGCGGTGGATGCTTCGCTCTCCCGGACGGTGTCGTTTGGAGAGATGCGATCTTTTGAGGCGCGGGTGACGGCGAATAACGTATTCAATACGGTGCAGTACTCGGGAATCGACACGACGCTGAATTCGCAAACGTTTGGACAGGTGACTTCCACGGCGGCGATGCGGAAGCTCACCGTAATTGCCCGGTACAGGTTTTGAGGATCAGGATGATGATCGCGAGAACAGAGTGGCGTGAGATTCGAAGGCGCGGGATTGCTGCGGTGATGGCGGGAGTGCTGGCTGGTTCGCCGATGTTCGGGCGCGCTCAGCAGCCGCAGCAGAGCGGCTCGGAGACCTTCACGCTAAAGGTTCAAACGGATATTGTCCTGACCAACGTAGTGGTGCGGGATAAGAAGACGGGCGAGCTGATAAAAGGCTTGAAGCCCAGCGACTTCCAGGTTTTTGAGAACGGAAAGCCACAGACGATCGCTACGTTTGACTACCAGAATGTCGACGAAGCAGCCGTGTTGAAGGAGCAATCGACGGTTACGGGGAAGGCTACGATTGCAGATATTTTGAACAACAATTTTGCAGCGAGTCCGGCGCAGTTGAAGGACCACCGGCTGATTGTCATGTTCTTTGACCTGAGTAGCATGCAGCCAGAGGACATCGACCGGGCGGTGGAGTCGGCGCAGGACTATGTGAACAAGAAGATGCAACCAGCTGACTTGGTCGCGCTGGTAAGCATGGCTACCGGATTGAGCATGGACCAGGATTTCACTTCGGACAAGACCCTGCTGCTGAAGGGTCTGGCCAAATACAACGGAACCGAGGGCACGGGGTTTGCAAATGGAAATGAAGGTGGGAACTCAGGCGGAACGGCGGATGATGCATCGAGCTTTACTGCAGACGACAGCGAGTACAACGCACTAAATACGGATCGTGAGCTTTATGCGATTCGGACGATTGCGAAAAGCCTTGAGCGGGTGGATCAGCGAAAGAGCCTGTTGTACTTCAGTGGTGGTCTGACTCGGCAGGGGATCGAAAATCAGGCGAGCATGCGTGCCGCGACGAACGAAGCGGTGAAGGCCAACATGGCGATCTACAGCGTCGATTCGCGAGGTCTCCAAGCGCTGCCTCCAGTAGGTAATGCTTCGACAGGCAGTTTGAGGGGAACGGCAGCGTACAGCGGCGGGGCGATGCAAAGCCAGCTCGATGCGAACTTTGGGTCGCAAGAGGTGCTGGCGACGCTTTCATCGGATACTGGCGGAAAGGCGTTCTTTGACTCAAATGATTTTGGGCCAGCGTTTCAGCAGATCCAGCACGACACAGAGGCGTATTACATTCTCGGGTTCCACTCGACCGACACAAGGCGGGATGGAAGTTACCGCCATTTGACGGTGAAGCTCACCCGGCCGGATGCGAAGATCGAGTATCGTCCGGGTTACTATGCGCCAGCGGATTTCCAGCACCAGAAGACGGAGGATCGCGAACAGGCATTGACGGAACAGATGCAGAGCGACCTCCCGGCGACCGACGTGACTGTCTATCTGCAAGCACTCTACTTCCGAATGGAAGACAACAAATTCTTTGTTCCGATCTCTCTGATTGTGCCGGGATCGCAGATTCATAGCGTGAAGAATGGTGATCGCGACAAAGCGAACATTGACATCATGGGCCAAGTGAAGAACGCCCAAGGAATCATCGTCGGCAACGTCCGTGACAATGTGAAGCTGGCGCTCGACGCGGCGCAGCAGGTCCAGCGGAAGAACATTCAGTACTCAACGGGATTTACGCTGGCGCCGGGCAAATACCACTTGAAGTTTGTGGTGCGGGAGAACCAGACCGGTGCGATGGGCAGCTTTGAGACAGACTTGCAGGTGCCGGATTTGAAGAAGGTGCCGCTGAAGATGAGCTCTATAGTACTGGCCAGCCAAAGAGTGCCCAATACAGGCAAAAAGTCGATTAGCCCGCTGGTGCGAGATGGAGTGGAATGGATTCCAAATGTGCCGCATGTCTTCCGGCAGGACCAGCACCTTTATTTTCTTTATGAAGTGTATGACCCGACGAAGCAGAAGGGGGAGCCGGAACCCGCCGCATTACCAGGGCTGACGCGGAGAGAGGGCGGACCGGTGCGCGTGCTTACCAGCATCGAGTTTCTGAGTGGCGGCGTGAAAGTGTATGAGACCCCCTTGGTTGAGGCGAAGACAATCAATATTCCAGAACGGGGCGCGGTTGCGTTTCAGTTCGACGTCCCTCTGACGCAGTTGAAGCCCGGAGCATATGTTTGTCAGGTGACTGTAGTTGACGATGCGGGCGGCAGCTTCAGCTTCCCACGAATGGCGATGATTGTGCAGCCAGGTGTTACGCCCGCGGTTGCTGCTTCTGCTGGAGCAGCTCCTGCAGCGCCAACTCCTTAGAAAAACAGCCCTTGACAGTGGTATTTCATGAAGAGGATGATTTTGGTGATCGTGTGAGGTTTCGCCATGCGTCCTCATCTTTGTTTTGGTTTCTGTTCTCTTCTCTTTTTCGGTCTGCTAATCGTTCCGTCCACCTCATCCGCCGAGATGAATACTGGTGGACAACAGAATGCCGCCGACATGCGTGACCTGCGACATCAGGACCCGCAATGGGAGGCAGTCAGACTGCACCTTCCTGATCCGGCGACTGCGACTGCTCAGCAGCTAGAGACGGTGGGTGATGTCCTCCGGGCGCGGCGCTTCCCCGAAGACGCGATCGATTACTATACCTATGCCCTTCAACATGGAGGAGACGAAGTTACGCTGATGAACAAACTTGGCGTAGCTCAACTCGATCTTCGCCATACCGCAGCGGCACGAGCCTATTTTTCGCGCGCAGTGAAGTTGCAGAAAAAGGACTCCGTTGCCTGGAATAACCTGGGAGCGGTGGAGTATATCGATGGCCGCTTTGGCACAGCGATTTCGAATTATAAGAACGCGATCAAGCTTAACAAGAATTCTGCGATCTATCACTCGAACCTGGCGACCGCCTACTTCGAACAGAAGGACTACAAGCATGCCCGGGATCAGTTCAAGATGGCGCTGAAGATCGACCCGGATGTGGGCCATCATGATGGAGTGGGTGGCCTGACAGCCCATATGGTCTCACCAGAAGACCATGCGAGGTATTGTTTTGAGATGGCGCGGTTGTATGCAGACCTTGGCGACGAAGCCAACATGTTCAACTACCTGCAAAAGGCTAGCGAGGCGGGCTTCGATGTGCTAGCCGAGATGCACGATGCAGAGTTGGGCAAGTATCGCAAGGATCCGCGGGTGCTTGTGATGGTTGAGAATGCAAAGGCGCTGCGCACCGGAACTACTTCGGTGAAAAGTGCGCGGACCGAAGTGCCTCCATTGCCGCCGCTACAAAAGAACTGATCATTTATAAGGACAGTGACGACAGTTCGAGTTACAGCAGTAGCCCCGCTTGAGATGATACGCCGCGGTGAATACGAGATATGGTCCTTCGTAGTAAAAGTCTTCGGGCTGGAGTTCTTCCAGAGGCTCGGCGGCAGGTTTCCGCTTCGGATCTGGGTTGGGGTCCGGCATGGCTAGAACAATCCTAGGCGCTTATCTGCAGGTTGCGCGTTAGGGATAGGAGTAGGCAGAAGGTCTGCTATGAGTGCGTCAAGTCGGCCAGTCTTTGCCCCGCTCTCCGAATGCAGGTTTCCGTTTCGATAAAGCACGTGTCTTCCTGGAAGCGCAGGGCATCGTTCGCCGGGGATAACGATGCCCGCGAGATTCATAGGGTCGGCAGCGGAGACCATGATAACTGCCGAACAGTCTCTGGGGCGCGAAGCTCGGAGCGATTCCATCGCCACGGGGAGAGCGTATTGTTCCCCAGCGAATCCCGAAACGAAGCGCCCCCCGCGGATTTCGCCACGACCCTCGAGACGGCGAAGAATATTGAGGAGATCGCGCCACTTGGGGGCGTTCGATTCACGCGTGAGCAGGTCGCGGAACAGGACTCCATAACGAGTGAGGAGCTGGCGGGCGAACGATTCTAGCGCCGCATCGGTCTGGCGAGCTCGTTCAATGACAGCATGACGGAGTTGATCTTGTCTTTCCCTGGCATTTGTCGCCGGTGGAACCGAGATCACAGAATCGAGACCTAAGACAACCGGATTTGCGCCTCTGTCGACATCGTAAAGGAGGGACCAACGACCCGCGTTGTTGCGGACTGAGCGTTTGATCGGGATATCGCTGGTAGTTGAGTGTCTGCGGGCGTCCATGCAGGCGCGCAGTTGGTCGAACCCGTCGGCGGAGGCGAGGCCTGCCGTGGCGAGTTCCCATAGGGCGTGCTGCGTTTGGTGACGGTTGAGGTTGGCGATGCGCTGGAGGTCGTTGGCAAAGCAAGCGCCGCGTTGGTGAAGTAGAGCGCGGAGTTGGAGCGCGTGTGGGCTGAGCGACGCAATGAGTTTCTCTTCGTCTATGGAATGCTGGGCGAGGGAGTGGGGGAGCCAATCGGCGGTTTCGCGGATGTAGAAGGTGATCGGTGCGGCATTGGTTGGGATGACTCGACGGGGACGCGCAGTTTCGTCAGCAGACGACCACGCGGGATGCGGAGAGATTCGGCCCCAGCCCACGGCTCCTGACAGACAGAGCGCGTCGAGCCAGCGCGGGTCGTAGTTCGCTACTCGCGCGGGGAGGAGAGTGCGTTCCCACTCGATCGCAGGGGCCTCGAATCCTTCAAGCTGGCGGAGTGCTTCAAAGACGCCTTCTTCGCCGGTGAGTTGAGTTTGCGGAGCGAGGTGTTGCCAATGGAGGAGCCAACGCACGTAGATCGCCGGGGAGACGGGCTCGACCTGCTTGCGAAGCGTAGCCACAGTACGGCGATGAATGCGCTGGAGAATCCGTCGCTCACACCACTCGATGTCGTGGTCTTCCTCTGGAGCAGGATATTCAAAGGTGCCGCGCATTAGGAGTCCTTGCATCTCCATGGCAAGGAAGGCCTGATAGATGGGAGCCGGCGCGAGATTGAGAGCAAGCGCCAGACTGTTGGCTGACATAGGACCAAGGATTTGTGACCATCCCTGCACTAATTTTTGCAGTGCCTCTTCTTTTACAACTGTAGCCACTGGTTGCACAACTTCAGAGGAATTTGGCGAAGGGTAAAGAACCGCAATGTGGGGTAGCCGTTCGGTCGCGACCCAACAGGGAGTTCCGTTGAGGGAACATGTTTGTGCTCTGCCTCGCAGTGTCAGGCGTTCATAAAAAATGGGCCAATGGCGCGCCTCATCTCTATCGAGGACGTGAAGAGGGAGCGCGATTAGAGAGTAAAGCAGGTCATGGAGCTCGTTTTCGTCACGCAGGTCGGGCCAAATCTCTTTGCGAATGGCTGTGATTGCCGCAGGGTCGATCTTGCCGGGCTCTTTGGGAAGCGCGCGGCCGAGTGACGTAGCTCTGGCGCGGCGTTCTTCAAGTCCCGCCTCGTCGAGGTAGGCGTAAGGATTCGCGTTCAGCAGTTCGTGAGCGAAGACAGAGGGAGTGGGGGTGTCGATGGCCAGACAACGAATCGCGCCGCTTTGAATGCCGCGAAGCAGCTCAAGGAGGCCCTCGAGGTCCATGGCTTCCTGAAGCGTATCCTGCATAACTTCACTGACAAGAGGATGGTCGGGAATCTGGATATCACCAACGATGGTCTCAAAGCAGGCGGCCGCTTGCGGGAAGACACTGGCCATGAGGTCGTCTGAGCGGGTTCGCTGTATCTGAGGCGCGACGCGTTTGCCCTTGGACATACGCAGAAGCTGAAGGCTGCGAGATGCGGCCCAGCGCCATCGGTTCTTGAAGATGGGAGAAGCGATTGAAGCTTGTTCGAGAAGCTCTTTAGCAGTCTGTTCCGTGAGGAATTGGAAGACATCGGCGAGGGGAAAACTGTGCTGCTCGGCGAGAGAGATGTTGATGCCGTTATCGGTGGCAGCGGCTTGCAACTCGAAGTTGAAGCCCCGGCAGAAACGCTTTCGGAGGGCCAGGCCGAAGGCCTTGTTGATCCGTCCGCCAAAGGGACTGTGAAGAATAAGCTGCATGCCGCCACCGTCATCGAAGAAGCGTTCGGCGATGAGCGTGGTTTTGGAGGGGACAGCTCCCAGAACAGCGCGGCCAGTAACGATGTAGGCGATGAGCTGACGGGCTCCGGACTCGCATAGGTTGCAGGTTTCGGTGAGCCAGTGGATGGCGGCGGCAACTTCGGGATCCGCAGGAGAGATGTAGCCGCTTACTGCGTTAGGCGTGAGAGCGGAGATCTGTTCGCGAAGTTCCCCTACCCCGTCGGAGAGAATGGCTGTGCGTTGCGGGGCCTCGCCTTCCCAGAAAGGCAGGGTTGGTGGGGCGCCGTGCGCGTCTTCGACGAGGACTCGCCCCACGGCTTCAATTCGTTGGATCCGCCAGCTGGAGTTGCCGAGCAGGATGACGTCGCCGGGAGAGGAATCGACGGCGAAGTGCTCGTCGAGAGTCGCGATCTGGACGCCTTCAGGCTGGAGGATGACGTTGTAGAGAGCGACGTCGGGGATAGCTCCCCCGTTGGAGATGGCAATGCTGCGGGCTCCTCGCCGTGGATGCAGGATGCCATGGACACCGTCACGAAGGAGGTAAGCGCCGTATCGGCCGCGTGTCGATTCGATGCCCTCCGTCAGGAGGGTGAGGAGCTCGTTGAAGTCCCCCCGCGTGAGGTTGCGGTAGGGGTAGGCTCGACGAAGGGTCTGGTAGAGCGATTCTTCTTCCCAGGGTTCGGCACCCACGGCAGCAACAATTTGCTGCATGAGGACATCGGTCGGTTGCGGGGGAATTTGTAACTGATCGAGTTCGCCGGCGCGCATCTTGCGGATGAGAGCCGCTTGTTCGAGCAGGTCGTCCCGTGTGGTCGCGAAGAAGCGGCCCTTGGGAATGGCACCACGCCAGTGCCCTGCGCGACCGATGCGTTGCATGGCCACGGCGACGGCACGGGTGCTGCTGATCTGACAGACAAGGTCGACGTCGCCGATGTCGATGCCGAGTTCCAGCGAAGCAGTGGCAATTAGTATCTTGATTTTGCCGTTTTTCAACCGCTGTTCGGCGTCGAGTCGGAGCGTGCGGGACAAAGAGCCATGATGCGCAGCTACATTTTCTGCTCCGATACGGTTGGCTAGTTCAAATGCAATCTTTTCAACCAGGCGGCGCGTGTTTACGAAGACGAGAGTAGAGCGATGGCTTTGCGCCTGCGCCGCTAGCTTGTCAAATATCTCCTGCCACATCGCATTTGTGGTGACGGAGCCAAGTTCGTCGGAGGGGACTACGATGGCGAGGTCGAGTTCGCGGCGCTGCCCTACCCGGACGATCGTTGCTGGCTTACGTTCCGGATGTACGCCAGTAAGGAACTCCCCTACAAGTTCAATCGGGTTTTGCGTCGCAGAGAGCCCGATTCGTTGCGGCGGCGGTGCAAGGCCAGTCAGGAATTGCCCAGGACTCAGACGATTTTCGCCACACACCAGGGCGTCGAGCCGCTCCAAAGACAAGGCCAAGTGCGAGCCGCGTTTGTCGTCGGCAACTGCGTGAATTTCGTCAACAATGACGGTGCGCACACGGCGAAGGTGTTCGCGGGATTTACCGGCGGTTAGGAGGATGTAGAGGGATTCAGGCGTAGTGACCAAGATGTGGGGCGGGTTACGCAGCATAGCGGCACGCTCCTTGGGGAGAGTGTCACCAGTTCGTACTCCAGTGCGAATCTCCGGGCAGAGATAGCCGCGCTCGATCGCCAGTTGTTGGATTTCAGCGAGAGGGCTTTCCAGATTTTTCTGGATGTCGTTGGAAAGGGCTTTTAGTGGGCTTACATAGACGACCTGCGTTACTGTTGCCAACTCGCCTATTAGGGCTTTGCGGAGGAGTTG
>Ga0210386_10003545_pt1 | contig 13098 bp, 8 predicted proteins | sample IncBWH32OmetaG_FD_160091 | JGI IMG/M metagenome (GOLD analysis project Ga0210386, IMG submission 160091) | Forest soil microbial communities from Barre Woods Harvard Forest LTER site, Petersham, Massachusetts, United States - Inc-BW-H-32-O ... | reverse complement strand
GCCATGCGGATTGCCATCTCGCCAGATCGCTGCACCGTCGCATAGGCCATTACGCCGTAGACGCCGACAGCCGCAATCAGTAACGCGATTCCAGCAAAGATCACCAGCAGCAAAGTGCGGAACCGTGGTTGCGCGAAGTTCTGCGCGACGTTCTCTTCCATTGTCCGGATGCGCACGACCGGTTGATTCGGGTTGATTGTGTGCACCGTTTGGCGCAGCTCCGGAATGAGGGAGCGCGGGTCCACTTCCGTCCGCAAGACGAAGGACATATTGCGCACCGGCAAAACCTCATTGGCCTGACGAAATGGAACGTACATCTCCGTCGGCATGTCCGAGACGAGTGTCTGTTTTACGTTGCCCACAACGCCCACCACCATCATCCACGGAACGCTGTTATCAGGTGTGGCCCCGATCTGCATCTTCTTCCCGATTGGCGACTGATCTCCGAAGTAGGTCTTTGCCATTGCCTCGTTGATCACGACGACCGGCGGCATATTCTCCCGATCCGAAGCTTCGAGCCAACGTCCGGCAAGCAGAGGAATGCGAAGAGCCTGGAAGTACTCAGAACTTACGGTTCGGTAATTCGCCATGATGTATTCCGACGCATTTCGGGGAGGACGGCCCTGGATGTTGAAATGAATCACGGAACCCTGTCCGCTCGCCGGCAGGAAAGATGACGCCGCGACCGCCCGGACTCCGGGCAACGCATGCAATTGCCTGAGCGTGTTCTCGTAGAAATCCATATTGCGGTGGGCATCGGCCGGAGCGGTCCCGGCAGGGGGTACCGGTAGATCAGCCACCAGAATGTGATCGTCAGAAAACCCCAATCTCACGGCTGAGAGCCGATTCAGGCTGCGGACAAACAACCCGGCGCCCATCAGCAGCAGAAGTGCCAGCGAAATCTCCGAGACGACAAGGGTGTTACGCATTGTCTTTGCCTGACGTCCCACGGCGCCACGCTCGGTTTCATTCAAAATCGAGCGCAGATCGCTGAGGCGTACGTGCCCAGCTGGAGCAACTCCGAAGAAGACACCCGCGCAGACCGAGAGAATCGCCGTAAACAGTAGCACGTGCACGTCGATGTGCACGTCTACTCCAGGAGGAAGGGAACCCGCGGCGACGTGGAGAAGCGATGGCATGAGTGCATAAGCCAGCGCCACGCCGGAGACCGCACCCATCAGCGAAAGTAGCAACCCTTCCATTACCAACTGCTTGATGATCTGCCAGTCTGACGCTCCCAGCGAAATGCGGATGGAGATCTCCCGCCTTCGCGCGGTGGCGCGAGTCAGCATCAGGTTGGCGATGTTTCCGCATGCGATCAACAAGACAAAAATCACGGACCCCAGCAACGTCAAAAGCGCCGGTTTCGCCTGGCTTACCAGTTGCTCGTGCATCGGGTTGACAACGGCATCGAGGGCAATGTTGTCAGCGGGATACTTTTCAAGCAGCCGTTTGGCGATGGTGGTCATCTCGGCGCGTGCCTGGTTCAGTGACACTCCTTGTTTGAGCCGCGCAATTGCAATGATGCCCGGATGCCAGGAGCGATCATCTGGAAGCTTGCTGGCCCAAGGGCCCATGGCAACCACGACGTCTGGGGATTGCTGGAGTAATTCAAAACCCTTCGGCAGGACGCCGATTACCGTATAGCTCTGGTTGTCGAGATTAATGGCGTGTCCGACGATGTCCTGCGAGCCGCCGTACTTGCGCTGCCATAGACCATATCCGAGCAGAACCACTGCGGGAGATGCAGGCTGGTCGTCCGCCGCCGAAATGGAGCGGCCGGCAATCACATTCACGCCGAGCAAATGCAGCAGGTTTCCACTGACCATCTGGCTGGGAACTTGCTCTGGTTCGCCGTTGCCCGTGAGCGCCGATGTGAATACCCGCGTGGCGCCAAACTCCTGGAACAAAGTGCTCTGCGCCTGCCAATCTCTGTAGTTTTGCCATGAAGCAGAGAGAATGGGGAACTGGGCAGCCCGCTCTGAAATCATCACGACGCGATCCGGATCGGGAAAGGGAAGAGGGCGCAGCAAAACGCTGTAGAACACGCTGAATATAGCAGTATTGCAACCGATGCCTAGAGCGAGGGTCAATACAGCGACCACGGTGAAGACCTTCGCTTTGCGTAACTGGCGAACGGAGAATTGCAGATCTCTGACCAGGCTCAAAACCACCTCGCGATCATCTCAGATTCGGGGAAACGGCATGTTCTTGATTGCGCCGATGGGTGCAAGTTTCTCACAAAGAAGATGCCGCGCGGGCAGGTTTTGCTACGAACGTACGCAGGGCGAGGATGACTGGCCCCGCCCATGCGCTCGAACTGTATCTGTCAGGAGATTCCCCGGTTGTCCGTACAGCTGGATCAAAGATTCGCGCTTCTGTTCCCCGAGATCAGCCGCACAATCCAGGTCAAAATCACAGCCCCAATCGTCGCAATGATGATGCTGACGATCAAACCGTGTTCCCCGACTCCGCCAAATCCCAGGTGGCTGGCCAGGAAGCCCCCGATGAGAGCGCCGACCAGACCCACGATCATGTCCATGAAAAAGCCGAAGCCCGACCCCTTCATCAACTTCCCGGTCAGCCATCCCGCGATCAAGCCAATGATGATCCATGCAATCAACCCGTGACCCATGTGACTCCCTCCTTCGAAGAATTAAATTCCCATCGAAGGAGCTTATAGAATTCCCCTTACGTTTTGCACTAAGTATTTCAATAATCTGCGGGTAGTCACTGGCATCGGCTCTTGCCTTTCCAGAGCGGTAGAGCATATCAAAAAGACAATCGTGCTGGGTCTTAAGCGTCAGGTGACAACTTCCTCATCATCGCAGAAGCCTTCGCGTTGAGGTGAACTCTCGTACTGGCGCGCAACCTCCCCTTATCACGGTCCCCTGCAAAGAAACGGTGTAAGCTTCTCCAATCGAGGAGGATTGTCGTGGCACGGTTGAATCTTTCGCTGTTCACCGTCTTCATAGTGGCGGGGCCATTTTGGGGTCAGATCCCCACGGTCGCGAATCAAGGGCCGGCGACATCAGCCGAAGCATCAGTTCAAACGCTACGCACCACCAGCCGCGCTGTTCTCGTCGACGTGATCGTTTCGGATCGTAAAGGCAAGCCTGTTACCGGTCTCAAGCCGGGAGATTTTACGCTCACGGAGCAAGGTGAGACGCAGACAGTTTCCTTCTTTGAGGAGCATACCGGGAGCGTTCCGGCCGCCGCGGCGGAACTGCCGAAACTCCCGCTCAACACTTACAGCAACTTTTCGTCGCTCCCAGCGCCCGATTCGGTGAACGTCCTGTTGCTCGACTCAGTGAACACGCGCATGGAAAGCCAGAGCTTTGTGCACAGCCAGGCCATGAAGTTCCTGAAGAGCGCCAAGCCCGGATCGCGAATGGCGATCTTTACGATGGGGCTGGGGCTTCACTTCATCCAGGGGTTCACGGATGATCCCGCGCTTTTGATGGCCGCACTTAACAACAAAAAGAACAATGAAGTTGAGTCATCCATGATGATCAAGGGCCAGGACGAGAGCAATGCCCAGGCTGAGGTGGTCGGGATGATGCAGGCGCCGACGCCCGCCGGCGGAACTACGGCCTCTCCGGAGATGATTAACGCCCTCAAAGAGTTTTTTGCGGAGCAGGATACTTCGCAGAACTTCGATCGTGGGTTTGTGACCCTGGCTAACCTTCAGCGCCTCGCCACATTTCTAACCGCGTTTCCAGGACGCAAGAACGTGATCTGGTTTACTGAGTCAATTCCACCTTTTCTCTCGATAGGAAATGGTCCAGACGCTCTGGCCACGATGGCGAGCGATCCCGGACTGGAGACCGAGTACAAGAAGACGATGAATATGCTCGCTGCGGCGCGGATGGCGCTTTACCCCGTTGATGCGCGTGGCGTGGCGACAACGGGCTTTTACCAGGCTGATAACAAATTACCGTCCACGATCTCCAGGCCCTATCAGATTACCGGAGTCGACAGCGATCCAACTCAGATCGGAAAAGATCCCACGGTTTCCCCGACACCCAACGCACCTGGCGCGCAGGTGTCGAATGTGAGCGACGAGACGACAAAGCGCAACAGCGACCAAATGATGCAGGAGATTTTCGCCCAGGATTCTGGCGGCAAGGCTTTCGCAAATACCAACGGGCTATCGCAGGTTATCGATAATATCTCGCGGGCAAGCAGCGACTTTTACACGCTTTCGTATACGCCTATCAATGCGAAGATGGATGGGGGTTTCCGCAAGATTGAAGTGAAGGTCGGCGATGGCAAGTACGCGCTTTCCTATCGCCGGGGTTACTTCGCTCTCGATTCCGATTTGCCCGGCGCTGCCATTACCGAGCGCAATCAGCAGATCCAAAAACTCGCTGCGCAAAACCGCGGGGCAGTCGATCCGCTTCTGGCTTTTATGGATCTCGGCATGCCGCAGAGCACGCAGATCATTTACAGGACGCGCATTCAAGCGGTGCCGGCCGGTGCTGCCGGCAGTTCCGCAACCAACGATGCCGCGAAAGGTCAGCAGACGACGTACGGGGTCGATTTTCTTGTCGACCTCGACGACCTCGATCTCAAGCTCAACTCCGACGGCAATCACGAAGGGAAGCTCAACATCTCGCTGATCGTTTATGACCGTTACGGCAAGATCGTCAGCCGCAAAGACCACCTTGTTGGATTGAGCATCAAGCCCGATGTTTATAGCGTCTTCCAGAATACCGGCGTGCAACTTCATGCCGAGATCGGCGCTCCCAAGGGCAATCTTTGGCTCCGGACGGGCGTGTACGACCAAGCTTCGAAAAAAGTTGGGACTTTGGAAGTTCCTCTTAGCGCCATCAAGGCTACTGAGGCTGCCGGCCAGTAAATCTGGGTTCTCTCCTTGACAGACTAGGAGAGTTGTCTTAATCTCTCCCCTAGTCCGTCAAGGAGAGAGCGGTTGGCCGATAAATCGCAAGACAAGCAGATGGAACTGCTGCAAGGCACCCTCGACCTTCTCATCCTCAAGGCCGTCTCCTTGGGGCCGCTTCACGGCTATGGCGTTCTGCTTCGCATTCAGCAGATTTCAGGTGAAGAACTCGTGATTCAGCAGGGATCGCTCTATCCGGCACTCTACCGTCTGGAGCACCAGGGGGTGATCGCTAGCGATTGGGGCGAGAGCGAAAACAATCGCCGTGCGAAGTTTTACCAGCTGACCGCCGCGGGGCGCCGCCGCCTGGAAGCTGAAACCCAGAAGTGGAACCGCATGGCCGGAGTGATTGCCGGGATTTTGCGAACCAAGCCGGAGAGCATATGAAGGCGATCTCAATCTTTTTGGTGCGCATTCTCTCCCAGCCCCGGTCCTGGCTCCGTGCAGTGTGTAATCGGGACCGCCTCGAGTCGGAAATGGAAGCAGAACTTCAACTTCACTTGGAGTCGCTCACGGCTGATCTCTGCCGGGACGGTCATTCGCCCGCGGAAGCAGAGCGCCGCGCGAAGATTGCGCTCGGTCCGGTGCTGATGCACAAAGAAGGTATGCGCGCCTCGCTCGGACTGCGGTGGCTGGATGAGCTGCGTGAAGACCTGCGGTACGGAGTTCGCATTCTTATCAAGAGCCCCGGGTTCACTTTCACCGCAGCGATATCGCTGGCCCTGGCGATTGGCGCTAATACCACGATGTTTTCGATGGCCCGTCAGTTGCTTTATCAGCGACTTGATGTGCCGCACGCGGAAGAGCTCCGCCTGCTGCGGTGGGATGGAGACGGCAAGGAAGTCGTCCACAGCATGTGGGGCGATTTTGATTCCACTCCGGACTCCGGCACCACGAGCTCGGTCTTCTCCTACCCGGTGTATCGACAGCTGCGCGCACACAACCAGGTGCTCGGGGATTTATTTGCGTTCAAGGAAGACAGTATGAACGCCACTATCCATGGCGATGCACAGCGCGTGAACGCCGACATGGTATCCGGGAATTTCTTTGCGTCCCTTGACGTTCAACCCCAACTGGGACGCGCGCTGGATCCTTCCGATGACGCCGCGAACTCGAGCAACGTCGCCGTCGTGAGCGACGATGTGTGGCAACGGGAGTTCGGGCGTTCCGTCGCTGTCCTGGGACAGACGATTACGCTGAATCAAGTTTCTTTTGTCATCGTCGGGGTTGCTCCGCGTGGCTTTACGGGAGCTAAGGTCGTCATGGAATCGCCCGACGTGTTTGTTCCGATCGCGTTGCAGCCCTTGATCGATCCCAAGGGCAAGAAGTCCCTGCTGACCGACAACGAATTGTGGTGGGTGAACATCATGGCGCGGAGCAAACCCGGCGTGGATGATGCGACGGCGCAGGCTGTCCTCGACGTGCAGTTGCGCGCTGCAACCCGCGCGACGATCCCGGTGGCGGAAGGCGAAACCCTGCCGCGTTTTGCGTTGGTCGATGGGAGCCGCGGGTTGCACTTCACAGACCGAATGTTCAAGAGGCCCATTTACGTGCTGCTTGGGCTGACGGGATTTGTCATCCTGCTGGCATGTGCGAACATTGCCAACCTGCTGCTGGCGCGTGGCGCGCAGCGCCAACGCGAAATGAGCGTGCGCCTGGCCATGGGCGCTGGGCGGATACGCATTGTGCGGCAGTTGCTTACCGAAAGCCTGATTCTTGCAGGTATAGGTGGCGTTCTCGGCCTTGTGCTCGGCTACTTTGGGCGCAGTGTGCTTCCTAACCTCCTGGTGAGCGCGTGGGAGCCGCACAACATTGACACACCTTTCAATTGGACAGTATTTGCATTTACGGCCGCGGTCACGCTTGTTACCGGTATCCTCTTTGGGCTTGCGCCGGCGTTGCTGGCTTCGCAGGTGCAATTGAGCGGCGCACTGAAAGATACAACGCAAAATGCCACGCGTCGGCGCAAAGGACTCACGGGAAGAACGATTGTTGCTTTCCAGATCGCGCTTTCGACGCTGCTGGTGATCGGAGCGGGGCTCTTCGTGCGGACGCTGATCGCCCTTAACTCTGTGGATATCGGCTTTAATGCGGATCATTTGCTGCTCTTTCAAATCGCCCCGCCAATTGCACGATATCCCCAAGGCAAAGATGTCGCCTTGCACGCTCAGCTTGAGGCTCGCGTTCGAGCGCTGCCGGGCGTTGAAAGCGTGACGACGGCCATCAATCCTTACATTGCAGACAATCTCGAAAACTCTAACTTCCTGCCCGAGGGCGAGAGCCTGGAAGACTATAAGAGGCGAGATAAAAATTCCGCGGAAGACATTAATAAAGTGGGCAACACCTTCTTCCAAACAATGGGGATCCCAATTGTCGCGGGCCGCAGCTTCAGTGCGCAAGACACGGCTGCTTCAGCCAAGGTGGCCATCATCAACCAGGCCCTGGCGCAGAAACGGTTTCCGGGCGTCAATCCACTCGGCCGCCGGTTCAAAGCGGAGGGTGATGATTGGATTCAGATCGTGGGCATCTGCGCAAACACGCATTATTTGAATCTGCGCGACAAACCGCCGGCCCAATTCTTCCTGCCCTATGTCCAGCAGACGGATATTGGTGGAATGGTCTACGAAGTTCGCACCGGGATGGATCCGGCGACGATCGCTCCCTCATTGCGACGGGTGATCCAGTCGGTCGATCCCGACCTGCCGATGATCGACTTGAGAACCCAGCGCGAACAGATCAATGCAACGATGCAGATGGAGCGCGCGTTTGCGGCACTCACGGCAGGGTTTGGAGTGCTTGCGCTGGCGCTGGCATGCGTGGGTATCTACGGCATCATGGCTTACTCAGTTACCCAGCGAACAAATGAGATCGGCATACGGCTCGCTCTGGGCGCGCAGCCGGCACAAGTGCGGAGCATGATTCTGCGCGAAAGCACATGGCTAACGGTGATTGGGATTGTTGCAGGTGTGGCATCGGCCCTATGGCTGACGCGACTGGTCAAGTCAATGCTCTACGGCGTCACTCCCAATGATCCCGTAACACTCGCTGCCGGTGTCGTGCTGCTGCTTGGCATTGCTCTTGCCGCAACGTGGATTCCTGCTCGCCGCGCCGCAAGCGTTCAGCCGATGGAAGCGTTGCGGCGCGAATAGATTGCCAACAACGGGAGTCGTGATGAATCGCCATCGCCTTTCCGCAGATATTCTCGCTGGGACTTCCTCATGGCTTCGTGCTGTGTTCCATCGCAAATGCTTCGAATCCGGGATGGAGTCCGAGCTTCAGCATCACCTCGAAGCGCTCACGGACGATCTTATCCACGCCGGCCATTCGCCGGCTGAGGCCGCACGCCAAGCCCGCATTGCGTTCGGTCCTGTTCTTTTGCACAAAGAAGGCATGCGTGCCTCGCGGGGCTTGCGCTGGTTGGATGAATTCAGCGCCGATCTGCGCTATGCGGCGCGCATGCTGTGCAAGAGCCTAAGCTTTACTCTCATTGCGGCTTCCTCTCTTGCGCTCGCTATCGGTGCGAACACAACCATCTTTTCAGCCGCGAAGCAAATCCTGTACGAGCGTCTCGCCGTTCCCCGCGCCGCTGACTTGCGGTTACTCGAGTGGATAGGAAGCGAGGATCACGGAATCGCCCATCACATCCACGGCGGAGATTACAGTCCCCTCCCCGGCGGCGCCTTGAAGAGTTCCGTGTTTTCCTATCCGGTCTATCAGCAATTGCGCGCCCAAAACAAGGTACTCGGCGATCTGCTGGCGTATCGCGAAACCGCCGGCAACGTTACGATCGGCGAAAGAGCACAGCATCTGCTTGTCGAGATGGTTTCAGGTAATTACTACCAGGTGCTGGGTATTCAACCGCAATTGGGCCGCGCCATTGAATCGTCTGACGATGGAGAACCAGGCCAACCCGTAGCCGTCATCAGCGATGCATTATGGCAGCGCGAATTCGCCCGTTCGCCCGCCGCGATCGGTGAATGGATCAAGTTCAATGACAAGCCCGTCATGATCATCGGAGTGAATCCGCGTGGCTTCACCGGCGCAAAAAGCGTACTGGAATCAGCCGACATCATGGTCCCGCTGGCTCTTCAGCCGATTCTGACTCCGGCCTCCGATGGGACCAATTGGCTCACAGCTCCCACACGGTGGTGGGTGAACATCATGGGACGTGTCCAACCCGGCGTAAGCGACCGGGCTGCGCAGGTCGCGCTAAACACGCAGCTGCGTGCGATCGTTCAAGCCACGACGGTGATTCGTCCCGGCGAAGAGCTTCCCCAATTGATCGTGCGCGACGGGAGCCGGGGTCTTTTTGAGCAGGAAGGGTTATTTGCCAAACCGATGGCCGTGCTGATGACGCTGGTTGCGTTTGTTCTGCTGCTTGCCTGCGCCAACATCGCCAACCTGATGCTGGCCCGCGGAACGCATCGGCAACGGGAAATGAGTGTGCGCCTCGCACTAGGGGCCGGACGCATCCGCATCCTGCGCCAGTTGCTTGTCGAAAGCTTCCTCCTCGCGGCAATCGGCGGCTGCGGCGGTGTCGTCCTCGGCTATCTCGGGCGTATTGCAATGCCTCAATTGACTCAAGACGCCTGGGCGCATGCGAGATTGCCCGTTCATTTCGACTTGACGGTCTTCGTATTTGCGTTGGTCATCACCGTTTTCACCGCGATTCTCTTCGGAATGGCCCCGGCTGTCGCCGCGGCGCGTGCAGAGGTGGTACACGGGTTGAAGAACTCAGGCCGCAACGTCACTCGCGGCCGAAAGAGCATCAGCGGCAAAGCGCTTGTCGGCTTCCAGATTGCACTTTCGACGTCGCTGGTCATCAGTGCGGGCCTCTTTATTCGCACGCTCAACGGGCTCAACAAAGTCGAAGTAGGATTTCGCGCGCACAATCTTCTGCTGGTGCAATTTGACCTGCCACAGAGCCGTTATCCTGCGGGAAAGGACATTGCGCTTCACCAGAGGCTGGAGCAGACGCTCGCCGCAGTGCCGGGAGTGCAGTCCGTGGCGCCAGCCATGGAGTCGTATCTGTCTGGCGATCTCTCTGACACCGATTTCATTCCGGAGGGCGAACCAGTCGATCTGAACAAGCGGCAGGCGGAGCCCTACAACGCCGTCGGCATTCACTTCTTTGAAACGCTCGGCATCCCGATCGTGGCGGGGCGCGCGTTTGGCCCAGAGGACTCGGCTGCGTCTCCAAAAGTGGGAATCATCAACCAGACCTTGGCGAGGTTACGCTTCCCTAACCAGGATCCCGTCGGCAAGCGGTTCTTGGTCGGGGGTCACAACGCCGATGGCCACGGCGGCAAGCTCACAACCGATCTCGTCCAGATCGTCGGCGTTTGCGGTGATACGCGCTATGAAAACCTGCGCGACGCTCCACCGCCGCAATTCTTCATCCCATATGTGCAGCAGGTTTCTGTGGGCGGCCTGGTATATGAACTCCAGACCGAGGTGCAGCCGGAATCCCTGCTGCCCGCATTGCGCAATGTCATTCGCCAGATCGATCCTGACTTGCCCTTGATCAACATACGCACTGAAGATCAGCAGATTGACGATGACCTTGTTCAAGAGCGTCTTTTCGTCACACTTACTTCAGGCTTTGGCGTGCTCTCGCTGCTGCTGGCCGCGGTCGGAATCTACGGCATCATGGCCTATTCGGTTGCAAACCGCACCAGTGAGATAGGCATTCGCCTGGCACTTGGCGCACAGCCCAGGCAGGTGCGCCGCATGATTCTGCGCGAGAGCACCTGGTTGACTGTGGCGGGTATTGTGGTCGGGGTTGTCGTCGCATTCGGTTGCACGCGGCTGATCCGTTCGATGCTGTATGGTGTGGCGCCCAGCGATCCCCTTACGCTCGGTGCCGGCGTTGGGCTACTGCTTGGCATTGCTCTCGCCGCAACGTGGATTCCTGCGCGACGCGCCGCTTCGGTTCAGCCGATGGAGGCACTGCGTCACGAATGAAGGACACGGCACGATCGACACGGCTGACAGCATGCTCAAGAATGTTCCGGCGACGGTGGCTCGGCTGACCGGAGGCGAGTACATCAAGCTGGGCAGCGAGCGGAATCTTCAACAGGACTTGTTGGCGATGGAGAATCACCTGCCGAACCGGTATATTCTGAGCTTCCATCCACAGGCGCCGCATCCGGGCCTGCACGTGCTGACGCTGAAGTTGCCCGACTGCGAAGGGCTTAAGGTGACAGCGCGAACAAGCTACTGGGCCGAGCTGGCTGCCCCAACGTCGGCGGTGCGATGAGTCTTAGACGCCTACCGGCAAAAGCGGCAGGCCGCGCCGCTGTTTGGCCTCGGCGACAATGGCATCGAGATGCGCCAGCACTTCAGGAACCGACACGGCGTAGACCTCGCGGCTGGCGTCGTAGCCTTCTTCAATGAGCTGTTTCAAGTGACGGCCGGCCACTTGGGCGGCTAGCTGATCGGTAATTACCTTGCCGGAGCGCTTCTTCTGTTCGAGCCAGGCGGTGCAGGGCAAGGCGATCCACATGGGGCGCCCATTCACGTCAAATCGCACATCGACGGCATCGGCGTGGCGGGTGGCGATGGCTACAATGTTGGCCTTCCACGAGCAGTGCAGGTCTTCGCCGCTCCAGCGGTCGGTCACATGGAAATCTTCGTACATGCAATTAGCCTATCGTCCCTACGCGAGGACGGCAAGCGTCGCCATCACCCTTGGTGGACGCTATTCTTCGCACACTGGTAAACTAACAGGGTTGCAGTGGCTGTGCCCCCACCCGTACGGACCCGCCTGCAAGTTGATCGAAGCGAAGGACAAAACACCCCGTGGATACACAGACTCGTCACGCCCTGAAGGGCGACAAATTTGCCCAGGCCACTAAAACCAGCGTTACTTGGCTCAGCGGACATCGCAGCAACGTTATGCAGTGGGCTATTTCGGCCGCCGCGGTCCTGATTTTGGGCATCGGACTGATCGTCTTCTGGAGCCTGCGGGAGGAAACAGCGGAGGTGGCACTCGGGCAGGCACTGGATACCTATGCGGCTCCGCTGGCTCTGCCCGGCGCGCCAGCCCAAAAAGGCGAATACGCCACCGCAGCCGAGCGCTCAAAGGCGGCAAATCAGCAATTCCAAGCGGTGGCTGATAAGTACAGCTGGCTGCCCGAAGGCGCCAAGGCGCGCTACTTTACGGGTGTGACCGACCAGGAACTGGGGCAGACGGCCGCTGCCGAAACCGAGCTGAAAAAAGTCGCGGGTTCGTGGAACCGCAACCTCGCCAATCTCGCCAAGGTAGCACTGGCGTCGATCTACCACCAAACCAATCGCGATCAGCAGGCGATCGATCTCTATAACGAAATCATTGCTAAACCCTCAGATACCGTTACCGCCGGAACGGCGCAGCTGGACCTGGCCGACCTCTATGCCGCGACCGGTAAACAGGCCCAGGCACGGGCACTTTGGGCGAAGTTAAAGGACTCGGATAAGGACGGCGCTGCGGGTTCCATCGCGGCGCAGAAGCTGACAGGCAAACAGTAGGCCCAGCTTGAGCTCGCCGGCAACGCAGATTCGGCGGATGTCCGGGGGACCTCAACGTCTGAGCGTTTTGGCGCGTATCTGCGTCTGGTATTGGTATGAGTGCCAGCCAGACACTAGTCCCAGGTTGGATGGAGATCGTCGAGAGCGCCGTGCATGACGAAGCCCGCCAGCGCGCCCAGGAAGAAGCACTGGAAGCGCTGGTCGACCAGTATGCGACCACGCTTTATCGTGTAGCCTTTTCCGTCCTGCGCAACCAATCGGATGCCGAAGACGCCGTGCAGGAAGCTTTCCTGCGCGTTTTGCGCCATCGCGAAACACTGGGCGAGATCCGCGACCATCGCGTCTGGCTCATTCGCATTGTGTGGAACATTGTTCTCGACCGCAAGCGCCGCGCGAAGACACGCCCCGAAACCGACGACGTTGCCGAACTCGCGCGCGTATTGCCCGCCTCAGGACTGACTGCAGAGCAACGCGCTGCCGCCGCACAACACCACGCACACGTGATGTCTTGCGTAGAAAAGTTGCCGGCGCGCGAGCGCGAGGTGATGGTGCTCTCCGCCTTTGAGGAACTCTCAAGCGTGGAGATTGCCACGGTGCTGGATGTCACGGAGTCGAGTGTTCGCTCGCGTTTGTTTCGCGCGCGCAACCTGCTGGCCGAGCTGCTCCAACACACCAGGAGTATTCGA
>Ga0210386_10003544_pt1 | contig 13098 bp, 13 predicted proteins | sample IncBWH32OmetaG_FD_160091 | JGI IMG/M metagenome (GOLD analysis project Ga0210386, IMG submission 160091) | Forest soil microbial communities from Barre Woods Harvard Forest LTER site, Petersham, Massachusetts, United States - Inc-BW-H-32-O ... | reverse complement strand
GTGCCGCCGAAGTCCAATCGGATCGAGCCGTGGGAGTACGACCGCGCCCTGTACAAGAAACGCAACCAGATCGAGCGGCTCTTCCGCAGGCTCAAAGGCTTCCGCCCCATCTTCTCCCGATTCGAGAAACTCGACGTCGTCTTCGTCGCCTTTCTCTACTTCGCGCTTATCGTCGAGGCACTGAGATTAGTGTGAACACGCCCTAATCGCTGCAGAAGAGGGCGTTCTTTCGGCAACGCCTTCTTCCTTGCCCAGGAATTCATCAGACCGATGTAGAATCCTCGCGAAAGCCGGAGCCAAACGGATCGCTCTCGCATCCAAGCCATGGGAGGAAGTTCAGAATGAGCAATGCTGCACTGAAAGAAGCCACCTCAAAAGGCCACGACCTCATCACACCCCACTGGCACCAGCACGCCAAAGAGATTCAGAAGTTCGGTACGGTAGTTCGCGATCTGCCCATCGGTATCGACGAAAAAACACGCACCCAGATCTGCGACCGCCTCAACCTTCTTCTTGCCGACACGGCCAGCCTCCGCGATCTTTACAAGAAGTCTCACTGGCAGGTTGCCGGCCCTACGTTCTACCAGCTTCATCTTCTCTTCGATAAGCACTTCGGAGAACAGGTCGAGCTCGTCGATCTGCTCGCCGAGCGCATCCAGACTCTGGGAGGCGTCAGCATTGCCATGGCCCACGACATCGCCGAGCTGACTCGCCTCACCCGCCCGCTAAAGGGCCGGGAAGAAGTTCCGGTGCAGATTTCGCGCCTGCTCGAAGCGCACGCCCTCATCCTCAAGGATGCGCGCGATCTGGCCAGGAAGGCGGCCGACCTTGGCGACGACGGAACCAACGATATCCTCGTCAGCAACATCATCCGCACCAACGAATTCCAGGTGTGGTTCATCAGCGAACACCTGGTCGACATGCCTCTGGTTCACGTCAAATAGCTGGAGGCAGAGCGAAGAGATGCAGTTCCCCCAAACTGCGGGCCGGGTCACGTCGTGATCCGGCCCATTGCTTTTGCGGCGAATCGTTTTTGATCTACTTACATCTTCTTTATAGTTAGGTTAACCGTCACTGAGGGCTACCCGCGATGCCGCTCGCACTGGATTTTTTCCTCCATTACGCTTATTGGATTATCTTTCTCTGGGTGCTCGTCGAGCAGCTCGGGGTTCCTATCCCCAGCGTGCCTCTGTTGCTCACCGCAGGCACGTTGACCGCCACGCACAAGCTGAGTCTTCCCTTTGTGTTGCTTTCCGTTGTCCTCGGAAGCCTGGTGAGCGACAGCGTCTGGTACTACATGGGTGAGAGATACGGCGGGGGGGTGGTCAAGCTCTTGTGCCGCCTCTCCATGGAAAGCTCCACCTGCGTCCGCCGGACTGAAAATTACTTCACCAAACATGGAGCCGGTGCCCTGGTACTGGCGAAATTCATCCCCGGGCTCGGTTCTGTTGCAGCGCCGATCGCGGGCCAGACCGGCATGAAGTATCGCCACTTCGCAATCTTCGATACTGCCGGAATCCTCCTCTGGGCATTCACCTTCACTCTTACCGGTCGCTTCTTCGGTGATGTTTTAAAGAAGAACCCGAACGCGCTTCAGTGGGTGGAGCATTTTGCCTTCCTGCTCTTCGTGCTCCTGCTGCTTGGCTTTTTCATCCACCGGTTTTTGCGGCAGCGCGCCTTTCTCCGTGAAATCCGCATGGCCCGTCTTGAACCGCAGGAGTTGAAGACCATGCTCGACCACGACCAGCCGGTATACATCGTCGATCTCCGCCACCCGCTCGATTATCTGCCCGATCCGCGGACCCTCCCGGGCGCTGTGCTTCTTACCCCGGACACGCTTGTGCAGCAGACCGAGGAAATCCCGCGCGACCGCGACGTAGTTCTGTTCTGCACCTGCCCCAGCGAAGCCACTGCGGCCAAAATGGCGCTCACCATCCGCAAGATGGGCATTTACCGCGTGCGCCCGCTGCGCGGCGGCTTCGACGAATGGAAACGGCTCGGCTATCCGCTGGTGGATATCCCGCCGCAGCTGACAGCCCGGGCCGGGTAGTACCCGCCAATAGGCACGAGATCTTCACAGGAGATTCGCTCCAACTTTCCCTGTTCTTGTGCTAACTTCCAGAGACATGTGACGAGGTTGATGGATGGCCTGGACTGAGACATATTCCTGCGACGTTTGCGGCAAGGCGAAGAGCGAGGAAGCCGGGGACTGGTGGCTGGCGTGGAGCGAGAAGCTTTCTCCTACGCCCAACGATTCTGAGCAGCCGGTCTTGAAGATTACGCGGTGGAATGCCTTCCTTTCGCATGACGCGGTTGCCAAGCACCTGTGCGGCGCGCGCTGCGCGCAAACCGTCATGGACCGCTGGATGCACGCCAAGAACGGAGAGCCCTGATTTTCCCGCGCTGCAGTCCCAACCGGTTCAACCTGATCCCCGCCCATCGCATACTATGAAGGGTTGCGTTCCCTGAAGCGGAACGCCGGGGAAGATCATTGGCATACGACGACCTGAGAGATTGGATCAAGGCGCTGGACAAAGCCGGCGAACTCAAGCGCATCCGGCCGGAGGTCGATCCCCTTCTCGAAATCGCGGAGATTACCGACCGCGCCTCAAAATCCGGAAAAAAGGGCGCGACACCCGGCGGACCGGCGCTGCTCTTCGAGAACGTCAAAGGTCATCCCGGCTCCCGCATCCTGATGAACCAGTTCGGCAGCGAGGGCCGCATGCGGCTCGCCCTCGAGGTCGACTCGCTGGACGAAATCGCAGGCCGCATCCGCGCCTTCATGGAAGTCAAATCGCCTCAGGGCTTCCTTGAAAAATTCAAGATGCTGCCCATGCTCGCCGAGGTCGGCAGCTTCTTTCCCAGGACCATCCCCGCCAAAGAAGCAGCCTGCAAGGAGGTCATCCACCGCGAAAACTTCAATCTCCTTGACTTTCCCATCCTGCAATGCTGGCCGCTCGACGGAGGCCGCTTCATCACCCTGCCCTGCGTGATTACCCGCGACCCCAAAACCGGCAAGCGAAACATGGGGATGTACCGCATGCAGGTCTACGACGGACAGACCACCGGCATGCACTGGCAGCGGCAGAAAAACGCCGCCGAGCACCTGCGCGAACGCCTGCGCGCTGCCTCCGGCGCAACTGCGGCCGAACACGTTCACGCCATGGCCGAAACCGCTGGAGGCACCACCAATATCGCCCTCGGAAACATAAAGGACAACCGGCTTGAAGTCGCCGTGGCCATCGGAACCGACCCCGCGACGACTTTCTCGGCCATCGTTCCCGCGCCACCCGAGATCGAGGAGTTCATCATCGCGGGATTCCTCCGCCAGAAGCCCGTCGAGCTGGTGAAGTGCGAAACAGTCGACCTCGAAGTCCCGGCCCATGCCGAGATCGTCCTCGAAGGCTACGTCAAACTCGACGAGTTGCGCTCCGAGGGCCCCTTCGGCGATCACACCGGCTTCTACACGATGGAGGAGGAATACCCCGTCTTCCACCTCGCCTGCATCACGCACCGCAAAGATCCCATTTACTCCTCGACCATCGTCGGCAAGCCGCCCATGGAGGACGCCTGGATGGGCAAGGCCGTCGAGCGCATCTTTCTCCCGCTCATGCGCCTGACGATGCCCGAAATTGTGGACATCAACCTGCCCGTGGAAGGCGTCTTCCACAATCTCATGATCGTGTCGATTCGCAAGAGCTATGCAGGACAGGCGCGCAAAGTCATGAACGGAATCTGGGCTCTCGGCCAGGCCATGTTCACCAAGTGCATCATCGTCCTCGATGAAGACTGCGACGTGCAGGACATCGGCGAAGTGACGCTGCGCGCGACCAACAACGTCGATCCCGAGCGCGACATCCAGTTCACCCTCGGGCCGATCGATTCCCTCGATCACGCCTCCCGCATGCCAAATTACGGCAGCAAGATGGGCATCGACGCTACCCGGAAGTGGGCCGCTGAAGGCTTCAACCGCCCCTGGCCTCCGATGATCGAGATGGACGCAGCGACCAAATCCCGGATCGATGCCATCTGGAAGAAGCTGGGCATTGATTGAAAGTTGTACGGGACATCGCAGGCGAGTGAAAGTCTATACAGCCTCAAGACGTCTTGCTTGTTTGGCTGCTTACGGCTGAAGCTGCGGTAGCGGGTTCTTCCCCGTCATCGTCCCAGTTGATCTGCAATTCTTCAGTGCGGTCGAGAACCGCATCGCCGCGGGCCTCTCCGAAATAGTCCCAGGCCCATTCCACAAAGGCTTCGATTCTCGCGCGGGTGGAAGTCAGCAGCGCGGCGTGCACCCCAATCCACGCCGCGAAAGCGATTGCCCCTTCGAGTTCATGGCGATGCTCTCCGACTTCGGCCACAGCCGAGTTGCGTCCGATCATCGCCATGATGCCTTTATCTAAATAATGGAACGGCTCTCGTGGCTGATCCGCAATGTCCAGCAGGATATTTTTCGCGCACCACTTGCCGGATTGTTCTGCCACAGAGCCAAGCTGGGGCAGAGTGTTGCCGTCCTTGCCCGCGATATTGGCAAAGTCTCCCAGGGCATAAACACCAGTCAAACCGGGCACTGTGAGGTCGGGTTGAACATCAATGCGGCCGCCCTGCCCGGTTTCGATCCCCAGGGTGCTGGATAAAGACGCAGCCTTGAGCCCTCCTGCCCAGATGACCGTGTGCGTCGGGATCCTGGTACCGTCGGAGAACAGCACGTGCCCACTCCCGATCTCTTGGACCCGTGTGCCCAGACGGATCTGCACCCCTCGTTGCTCCAGCATTTTGGCAGCGTAGGTCTGGGCCTTGGCGGAAAAGGCGCTCAGCACGGCATGGCCTCCATCCACCAGGAGAATCTGCCCCTGGTCCGCGGGAAGATTCTTGTACACCTGGGCGCTGGCCTTTCTCTTCAGCGACGCTTGCAGCATGTCCCCGAACGAACCTGCCATCTCCGTGCCCGTGGGGCCAGCTCCAACGATGACGAAGTTCAGCGCTCCCTTTGCAACCAGCGAAGGGTCGCGGTCCGCGGATTCGAGCATGGCCAGGATGCGCGAGCGTAGCCTCTCGGCGTCATGCAGTGAGTACAGTGGGTAGCCGTGCTCCTCAGCTCCCGGCGTACCGAAGAAGTTTGCTTGTGAACCGGCCGCCAGCACCAGAAAGTCGCCCTGGTATTTCTGACCCTGGGCTGTTTCCACCGTGCGCGTGTTGAGATCAATGGAGACGACCTCCGTCATTTTCACGTCCACGTTGGGGTGGCCGCCAAGCGTGCCGCGCAAATTGAAAGCTATATTGCTTGGGGCGAGAATCGCGCTGGCCACCTGGTAGAGCAGCGGTTGAAACTGCTGATAGTTATTCTTATCGAGCAAAGTGACCTGAACATTCGGGTTCTTGGCGAGCTTGCGGGCGCAGTTCAACCCGGCGAATCCACCACCTACGATAACGATGTGTTTCACGCTGTTCTCCTTGTACTTAATGCGGGGCACACTCTGCTAAAGGCACCTGGCGTTCGCCTTCAGTATAGACAAAATGTAGTCGTGGTCCGGACGGTCAGGGGCATCTGCACAGTGGAAGCTGGGCATCGACTTCTGCCGTTGGTGATACAAATGACTTAGTTCATTCGCGCCTAGGACGGAACGACGCTTGCAATGCTCGCACGCCGCTCTCCCCGCAACCTATTGTTTTCCCTGACAGTCTTGGCAACAATCTTTCCAAGCGCTGTCACGCACGCACAGGCCGTCGTACAGGAACCGACGGTCAAGCCTAGCTCGAGCCCGAGAACCTGGTCGATCTTCACCGAGTACTCGCCGGGTTCCAGCCATATCATTTTGGGCTACACCAATCAGAGGGAATTTGTAACAGTCGGTGGAGCTTTCACACAGCGCCTCTTTCGGAACCGCATCTGGGCACTTGATTACCGGGCAGAAATCCGTCCTCTGATCGCGGAAAGCGATCCCGTTCTCACTGGAAACTACTACAACATCAACCTGCCCCCGATTCTTGGGAATCCCGGATTGCAGGAGTCGGGATACATTCGCATGCCGCACGAGACGCCAGTCTTATCTACCGCGTTCAAAAGTTCCGACCATACCTTCATTTATAACGGCCAGACCTATTATCAGGATTACACCTTCACCTATGGACGCCGCTGGACTTATGTTGGCGGCCTCAGTCCACTGGGCTTCGAGGCAAAATTTCTCCCACACTCGAAAATCCAGCCTGTGCTCACGCTGATGACGGGCTTCGCCGTCTCCCCGCGCGACATCCCCATGTTTGACAGCTCCGCGTTCAACTTCACCTTCTCATTCGGAGCCGGGTTTGACTTCTTTCGCCGGCCAAACCGGTCCATGCGCCTCGAATACCGCTTGCAGCATTTATCGAACGCCTCCATTGGCGCGACAAACCCAGGCACCGACTCGCAGATGATTCACGTCGGATATTCCTGGGGCAAGTAGTGCTACTCGGCCGCCTTCACTTCGATCGACACCAGATTGTGCACCGACCGTGCGGGCCGCTTGTCCTCGGTCACCACCAGCCGGAACGGCCCCGTCTTCGCGTCCAGCGGCTTGCCGTCCATCGCATCGGTGACCAGCACATCTCCCGGATGAAACTCGGGATCGACCTCGGCCAGCGCCAGTACCGCCTTGTAGCCGTCTGACCCAGTAGCGACCACGTACTCCGAAAGCGCCTTCCCATGCAGGTCCTTCCCATGCGGAACACCCAGCCCCGCCAGCAGGTCCATCAGCGGCACACCTGAATACGTCTCATCCGCATTCGTATGTGGATTGTGGTAGGTCACGGTCTTCTGCGGCATCGCCTTGAGCGCGTCCAGGGTGAACTCGATATGCTTGCCGCCGCTCACTATCTGAAGAGAAGAGGACACTACCTGCGCGAACAGGCTGCTCGTGAGACCGACGAAGAGAACAAGGACGCTAGAAAACATGCGCAGAGACTTCACCGCTTTCCTCCAGAAAAATCAGCCTTCATCTTATCCGCTTTCAGCTGACCGCTTCACCGCTCGCGGCTTCTTAGCCGTATACTGTCCCCATGTCGATCGTGCGCAACATTGCCGCCATCAGCAAAGGCATGAGCATCACCTTTGGAGAGATGTTCAAGCCCGTCGAGGTCGAGAACTATCCCGATGGCCCCGGCCCCAACCGTGGCGCGGTTCTGCAGGAGCGCTTTCGCGGCGCGCACGTTCTGCAGCGCGATGAGAACGGACTCGAGAAGTGCGTCGCCTGCTTCCTCTGCGCGGCCGCCTGCCCTTCGAATTGCATTTATATAGAAGCCGCCGAGAACACCGCCGAACAGCGCATCTCCAGCGCCGAGCGTTACGCCAAGGTTTATAACATCGATTACAACCGCTGCATCTTCTGCGGATACTGCGTCGAGGCCTGTCCGACCGACGCCATCACGCACGGCCACGGCTTCGAGCTGGCCAGCCTCAACGCGACCACCATGGTCATGCGCAAAGAGGATATGCTCGTCCCCCACGTCGGCGCGCCCGGCGTACTGGCCGCGCAATCCGATTCGGTGAAGTAACTCAAGTCAGAGCCGCATCCAATCGTGGCCCAGCCCCCAAAACCAGGGGTCATTACTCTCTGGTAATCTAAGACCTGCATGAGCACCTCTCCCCATACGATTCTGCACGTCTGCGGTCGTGACGTCATTCTCGGGCTGCGGGATCAGATCTTCCGGCTCCATGGCCTTGAGGTTGATTCGACCTTATCGCTCGACGAAGGCCTGAAGCTTGCCCAGGCCCGCAAATATTCCCTTGTCATCATCGATGTCGAGGGGGATGGACGCATCACCGCCGCCGAGAAGCTCTGCAGTGAAATCAAGACCCACCGTCCCGATCAGGAAGTGGCCTTCATCTGCAACTACCGCGTCTCCGTCCTCACCGACTGCCCCGACGACATCATCCGCAGCGAGTTCAACCCGCAGGCCATGATCGACGGCATCAAGGCCGTCCTCGAGGGCCAGAAGTAGAACCTGCCATCGTAACGAGACTTCGCGAGGTGTCAAGGGCGGAGTAAAAAAGTAGGCCACTGGTGACATGGCGACAATGGTGACACTCGGCGATGAAAATGAGGGTACATGAAACGGAAGCCGAATCCGGACACCACATTGACCGCGAGGAGCATCGCAGCGACCCTCAGCGCTCTTGGATCGAACCGATTCGGAAGTTGCGGGGGCACCATCTGAATGGCCTTGAGCTGGTCGACCATTACGTCGATGAGATGACGCTGCCACATGACCCTTGTCCTGAGTGCGCCGCAGGTGCAGGCGTGAAGAATGAGTTCGTTTAGCAGTGGCGGTACGTTCACTACGCAACAATCCCGAGGAAGAGATCTCGCCATGCGCGGCTTAGATAAAGAGTCCGCATCGCTACCGTACCTGACATCGTAATCGTGTGCGGAACCGCCTCAGGTATTCAGACTGCGCGGTGGGTTGGAACGATCCAGGTGCCGTTACCGGTGCGCACGGTCATCACTCCGCGGGAGGCGTAAACCAGCTGGTCACGATCGTGAAAATGCAATGGGATAACGTGTCCTGCCGGATAGTCGTGCGTCAGCGTAACAATCAGGGAGCTCCTGTCCGCCAGACGGTCGAAAGTCGCACGTTGTCGGTTTCTCGACATTCATTGTCACAATATCGAAAGTACGTCCGACCAGGCAATTGCTACGCTGGGCCTGTTTGAAACCTCCCATTGAAAGGGACTGCGTGAACCGTCTGCATCATTGGCTGTGCCGCTGCGGTTACTGGCAAAAGACGCAGCTTCGTGAAGTGTGGCGGGTGCTGAAGCCGGGAGGAGTTTTCGTGGGCAGCGACAGCATACAAAGCTTTTCATGCGATTGATCCACATTGGAGACACGTTCGTTCCCATCGATGCGGGTACGTTTGGTGCGCGTCTTGAAATCGCCGGATTCGAGGTTCTTGGAGTGGAAGAAGCCTCAGGCACATTTCGATTCCATGCTCGGCGACCTGTTTCGTGATCAGAACTGCAAGGGTATTCGAACAACTGCGCCGGATTTGAGTTTGTGCGCGAATACAGTGCCCAGGGTCCACACCTGGCAATTCAATCTCAGGAGGAATGACATGATGAAGCAAATCTCAGTCCTTCAAAGATCAAAGCGGTTCACAAGTCTTCTCCTGGTTGTGGCTGTTGGAATAGGAATCAGCCTGCCGCGAGCATTTGGCGTAACCGATGCGGGGCCGTGTTCCACAAACTCCGAGAGCCGGCAACTCGATTACTGGCTGGGTGACTGGACAATTACGGGTCCTGGTGCGTCGGCCAGCGCCACCAGCAAGGTTTACCTCACGCTCGACAAGTGCATGATCGTTGAGAGCTGGGACGGAGGCCGCGGACATAAGGGGGAGAACATGTTTGCCTACAGCTCGGACGACAAGAGCTGGCACGGAATGTTTGCCGACAACCAGGGGCGCGTGCATGAATTTGTTGGGGGGAAGGTTGCGTCAGGCTCTGCCGAGTTTTCCGGGCCCAGCCGCGCGGCGACGATTCGAACAGAAGATTCAATGAGGTTAGTCGGGCAGCGTCCACCCGAACTTGACAACTTCCTATTGCCGGGCATACATAGATAGCGTGTCTACCGTAGACTGTCTACCTGATGACGAAAAACTTGGATTGCTTCAAGGGACGCTTGAGGTTCTGATCCTCCGGAGCCTGAAGCTGGAGCCCAACCACGCCTACGGGATTTCGCAGTTTCTGCAACAGCAGTCGGACAGCGAGTTTCTGGTGGACAACGGCTCGTTGTATCCCGCGCTTCAGCGCCTTCTGCAGCGGAAATGGATTGCAGGGCAGTGGAAGACTTCGCCGAACGGGCGCCGCGCCAGGTATTACAGCCTGACGCCGGCAGGGCGCAAAGAACTGCTCAGGGCAACGTCGAAGTGGCAGCGATTCGCTGTAGCCATGGCGAAGATTCTGGCGCAGGAGGGATGAACCAATGCGCCGTTTGTGGTCAAAGATTGAACTCGTGCTTGGAAGAAGGCGAAACCTGGCCAGCGATTTGCAGCAGGAGATGAACGCCCATCTTCAGTTCGTGATTGACGAGAATCTGGAACGGGGAATGCCACTTGAAGAGGCGCGTGCCGCGGCGCGGCGCGAGTTTGGCAATATGACCGCGGCGCGCGAGCGAAGCTATCAATCGTGGCAATTCCCGGCATTAGAAACGCTGCTTCAGGACATTCGTTATGGGCTGCGCGGGATCGTGAGAGCCCCGGCTTTCTCGCTCATCGTGATTCTGACACTGGCGGTCGGGATCGGGGCAAACACCGCCATCTTCAGCACTGTCTACACAGTTCTTCTAAAGCCGTTGCCATTTCCCGCAGCTGAACGACTGGTTTGGTTAGGTGAGTCCAGCGCAAAGGCCACCGGCATCAGCGTGACTTGGATCAACTTCGACGATTGGCGGAAAGAAAACCACTCCTTCGAGTCCATGGCCGGCTTCGAGAACGCCGATCTGACTCTCACAGGCCGTGGTCAGGCAGTGCTCACACATGCCGGCCTCGTCACGCACGAATTCTGGCAGCTCACCGGCTCCCGCCCAATAATTGGTCGGGTATTTACAGCCAGCGACGATGAACCGGCGTCCGCAGCGACAGTCGTACTCACGGAGGCCTTCTGGGCCAAAACTCTTTCGGCTGATCCGCAGATCGTTGGGAAGACGCTGGCTCTGAATGGAACCCCCTATGTGATCATTGGCGTGCTTGGAAGAGATCCGGGCTTTTTCCTGCGACCCGTGGATTACTACCTTCCGCTCCGCCCAACGGCTGCCCAGGCTTCAAAACGTGATGCACATGGCTATATGCACGTTCTGGGTTTGCTGAAACCAGGAATTACGCTTACCCAGGCACGATCGGATCTCGATACGATCATGGAGCAGCTCGCGAAAGCTGATCCTGGTCCCGAGGACGACCATCGCGCTTTTGCCGAGTTCCTGACAGAGGAACGAACAGGCGACGTTCGTCGTGTGTTCCTCCTGTTGATGGGTTCGGTTTGTCTTGTCCTGGTTCTAGCGAGTGCGAATATCGGCACCCTGCTGCTGATTCGGATGACTACGCGCACGAGAGAGATGGCGATTCGAACCGCAATTGGCGCTGGACGCAGCCGTCTTGCTCGGCAACTCGTCACCGAAACAGTTCTGATCGCTCTTCTGGGTGGCGCCGTCGGAAGCATACTCGCAGGTTTGGGGCTTCGCCTAATAGAGAGGCTTGGACCACGCGATATTCCGAGGCTTTCCGAGGCAAGCCTGAACCTGCCCGTGTTGATCTTCTGCGCAGCGCTGACACTGACAGTCGGACTTGGGTGCTCATTGTTGCCCATCCTTAGTTTAGGTAAGGTCAATCTGTCAGTGCTGTTGAAGGAGAGCAGCGCCGGTTCAGGCAGCAGCCGGATGGCGCACGTACTGCGGGAAGGCCTGGTCGTTGCAGAGATCGCGATCGCAGTCCTACTGCTGTTCACTTCAGGGATTCTCCTGCGGAGCCTGTGGGCTGCCGAAACTTTGAATCCTGGATTCGACTCCGGCCACGTGATTGCTCTTGAATTGCAGCTGCCGCCTTCACGTTACAGCGCCGATGGGGCCATCCTCGATTTCTATACCCGCCTCGAAGAAGCCCTCCGGGCTCAGCCGGGAGTCGAATCGGTTGGAGGAGTGAACTGTCCTCCCGCCGCTGGCGACTGCGGAGACTGGTGGTATTCCATACAGGAAAAGTCCTCGCCCAGCCGGGAGGATGTCCCCGTCGCAATGATCAATATGGCTGACTCAGGGTACTTCCAGACCATGCGGATCTCGCTTGCGGCTGGACGCGCTCCGTCCGATGAGGATCGAAAAGGAGGACTGGCTGTTGCGGTTATTAACGAAGTGATTGCTCATACGTGGTGGAAGGATGCGCGCTCCGCGCTCGGCCAACACATCAAACTTGGTGGGCCGTATATGGAAGGTCCCCTTCTTGAGATCGTGGGCGTTGCTGGAAACGTGCCTCAGGAGGGATTGGACAGCCTACCTTTGCCTCAGATCTATTTGCCGGTCGCACAGCGTGTCGATGCTGCACTGGTGGTCATGGTCCGCACCGGAGCCACTCCTGGGAATAGGACTCAAGCTATTCGGCGTGTCCTGGCTTCCATCGATAGCAACGTTCCCATTCAATCGTTGAAGCCCGTGGATGAGTGGCTTGGCGCAACGCTGATACGGCGACGGTTTGTCACACTTCTGCTGGTTCTCTTCGCAGCGGTTGCAGTGATCCTGGCCGCCATAGGTTGCTATGGCGTTCTCAACTACTGGGTAAGCAGCCGAAAGCAGGAGATTGCCATTCGTATGGCAATGGGTGCGGGAACCGTCGCGATCATTCGCCGCACGGGAAGACAGGCGACGAGGCTGGCTGTGCTTGGGTTGGCGATCGGATTGGCAGGAAGCTGGGGCACATCGCGGTGGATGACTAGCCTGGTCTTCAGCATCAGCGCTCACGATCCCATTGTTCTGGGGGCGGCAGCGCTGAGCGTGATGCTGATTGTTGCTCTGGCAGCGGCGGTTCCATTATGGCGCGCCATCCGCATCAACCCAATTGAAACGCTTCATGAAGCCTGAGGGAAGAGGCAGATCCGCAAGTCATGCCTCTCGAGGTGCCAGCCGTCGCCAGGGAGCGTAGTTTACGGCACCTCGCTCCTCTGAGCTGAGCACGGACTATCTCTGTGTCAGTTTACGCAAAATCTCTAGTGCCGTATCGACAGTGCTCGGCAGGCAAAGTTTGGCTTGCAGAAGATTTTGGAGCGAGCATTGTGGATACGGCGATTTGTGCTAAACCCGGTGAGGTTTTGGCAGGACAATTGCTTTATGGGGATTCAATCCCTCGCAGCTATTTTGTGCTGACTTGAGCGGAAACGTTGTGACTGCCGTGGGTGACATGCAATTTGTCCTGCCAAAAAATCTACCACGCTTCTCCCTACCCGCGGAGCGGGTTTAGTACAAATCTCTAGTGCCGTATCGACAGTGCTCCGCAGGCAGAGATTTCAGCGGTGGGCGTTGCTTCGAATGCGGAGCAGTGTGGATACGGCGATTTGCAGTAAGCCGTTAGCGCGGTGGATGTATGGGT
>Ga0210386_10003543_pt1 | contig 13100 bp, 15 predicted proteins | sample IncBWH32OmetaG_FD_160091 | JGI IMG/M metagenome (GOLD analysis project Ga0210386, IMG submission 160091) | Forest soil microbial communities from Barre Woods Harvard Forest LTER site, Petersham, Massachusetts, United States - Inc-BW-H-32-O ... | reverse complement strand
CAAAATCCGAATAAAAAAATCGTTGCTCCCTCGATTACTTCTATAGGAGCGTCCACTGAGTATCTTTATTTTCCGGAATGGATAGTGATTCCTGTGACTATTGAGCCTTATCCTGACGATATGTGTTTATACGATGCAAAGAGTCAATCTTTAGATAATAATGATTAAGGAGGAAATGTATAGACCATGCTTAAAATAGTAGAAATAAAATTGGTGCTATTGCGTCCATAAACTGAAAATTGCACTCCGGCTAAAATTCCGAGGTTTGCATTCCAATTGTATTCAATAGCAGGCGCTAAGCTGAAATTGTCGCTAAATCCTCTGCCTACTGTTGCAAAGATAGGCCCAGCAGGTGTTGTAGTTCCTGGATTACCATGAAACGAGGTGCTGGAAGTGGCTGTATAGACAAAATCGTTGGCAAACACCCAGTGTTGATCAAAACTTACCTCGATTCCAAAATCTGCATTAAATGTACTGCCTGGACGGACTCTTCCCTGAGTACCGTACCCGCCGCCATAGGAATTAAATCCATGCACTGTTAAAGGTTGGGAAATTTTATAGGCTAGAGCAATGCGCGCATTAACTGGATGGGGAGTTGCCCAAAAAAGGATTTTTGTCATCGCAAAGGAAAAAGCAGTTTGATAGGCCCCGCTGCCTGTCGCATCTAATCCGTCGGATCGCAGCCGCTGGTAGGTGCCTGTTGGGAAAGACTGCTGAATAGAAAATTTCATTTTAGGTACATAGAGTGTTTGGGGTTGGATCAAAAAACCGACCCCCCACTGCATATCGCCAAACCCTCCAGCAGAGCTGCCATCTTGCCAACTGGTTTGTGTTTGCAATGAGATGATTGTGTCGACAGAATCAGTGACTCCTGTTTGCGCAATAAATACAGGATTGCAATTGATAACGTCGTTTTCAAAAGGAACAGAGCTTCTATCTTGGTTAAAGGCGGCATAAGTCTGGGTGACAAAAACGTAAGGCTGAATGTTGGCGTAGCCGGGCGGCATCATCGAGGCAGAAGGAGTAAGTAAGGGGCCTGTATACCAGGGATCGAACATGGCTTCTGCTTTTTTTAGCTGCGCCTCTGCAATATCGAGATTTTGCTGGATTTGTTCCGGAGATTTATAAGTGTCGGCTGATAAACTAGCCCAAAGACAAATTGTTAACAGACAAAATAGCTTGTGCATAGCCTCTCCCTCTTGGCTTGCTTTTCTCTATTTTAAGAATTTTTTTGCAACAAATAGTTAGGATTTGTTCCAAGGTCCGACGGGAAAGGCATAGGTCAGACTGAGAATGGTTGAGATGAAATTAGAGCTATTTCGCCCATACACGGAAAATTGAACTCCTGCTAAAATACCAAGGTTTGAGCTCCAGTTATATTCAAGAGCGGGCGCTAAGCTAAAATTATCGCTAAATCCTTTGCCTACATGAGCTGTTTCTCCTGTGGTGTTTGTCCCAAGATGGCCTTTAAAAGAAGTACTGCCAATGGCTGTATACACAAAATCGGTAGCGAGTACCCAGTGTTGATCAAAGCTTACTTCAATTCCTAAATCGGCGTTGAATTCACTGCCTGGCCGGACTCTGCCATGAGTGTCGGAGCCACCTCCATAAGCATTAATTCCATGAACTGTTAAAGGTTGCACAATTTTATAGACCAAAGCGAGGCGGGTGTTAACCGGATGAGCAGTTGTCCAAAAAAGTATTTTTGACATGGCAAAAGTAAAGGCTGTATTGTAGGCGCCTTTGCCTGCGCCATCCAAGGCATCTGTCCGAAGCTGCTGGTATTTTCCTGTAGGAAACGTTTCTTGAATGATAAATTTCATTTTCGGAACATACAATGTTTGAGGCTGAATTAAAAATCCAACTCTGCATTTTATATCGCCGAATCCTCCCGCAGATTTGCCCTCTAGCCAATTTGTTTGCGTTTGCATGGTGACGGCAGTGTCCACGGAATCTGTAACTCCGAATTGAAGGACCAAAACGGGATTAAACCCGAACGAATCATGAGCTAAGGGGACAGATTTTCGGTCTTCATCGAAAACGGCGTAATTTTGGTTAATAAAAAAATAGGGCTGAATAGTGCCGTATCCAGGGGCCACCATAGAAGCAGATGGAGTCAGCAAGGGACCTGTGTACCAAGGATCAAACATCTGTTCCGCTTTTGCTAGCGCAGTTTCCGCAGAGTCCAGTTCAGCTTGAATTTCCTGAGGGGTTTTGCGCACAGGTTGAGCAAATAAGGAACTGCTTATACATAAAATGAAAAAACAATATTTCTTCTTCATGAAAAAAAACCTTATTTATTTTTTTATTTAATTTTTTTTCTTTTTTTGGCAAGGAAAGAAATATGAGAGTGTCTACAAGTAATCCCGAAAATAGATGAATCCTTATTTTGTAGACGTTCTTCTTTAAGGAGAATATATGACAGATCAGGTGTCTGAAAATCAGGGAATGGGGCCTTTATCTCCACAAGAAAAACGAGCCTATGAAGTGGAATATAAAAAAGGGGCTGATTTATTCAAACGTGCATTGGATGACTATTCACATTCAAAAAATATGTTTCAAAAAGAAGAGTTTCGGAGTGTGATGGACAAAGCGATGCAGGTGCTAAATGACGCAGCTGCGGCTTTGCAGCGCAAAGAATTGCTTACCCAAAATACAATCATTGAAAAAGATTTTGAGAATTTTCAAACTCAAGATAATCAAGTTGCGATCGATACGTTGATCACGGATTTAGGGAAAGCGGAGAAAAAAATTAAATAAGGCAGATTTCAACTGGAAGATTTATATACCGCTTCCCGATTCAAAATCGGGAAGCGGTAGGGGATTGTTAGCCAGCAAAACAATTTTTAATTTTATCTAAGAATGATTTTTTGTTTGGTTGATTTTGCTGTGTTTCTAGTTCTTCGAAAGATCGAAGAAGCACTTTTTGTTGTTCGGATAGCTTTACTGGAGTTTCCACAAGGATTCGGATAATTAAATCTCCTTGTCCTTTACCGTGGACATTCGGAAACCCTTTTCCACTAATTCGCAATAATTTTCCAGTTTGTGTGCCTTCCGGAATAGAAATGCGGCAGATTTCTCCGAGAGGGGTGGGAACCTCTTTTTTGCATCCTAACGCGGCTTCAGGAAATGTGATCGGAGTGTCGAGATAGACATCATCCCCTTCTCGTTTAAATGTAGCGCTCGGCTCGACCTCAATATCTACATAGAGATCGCCAGGAGGGCCTCCTGGAGGGCCTGCATCTCCATATCCATTCATTTTTAGACGCATCCCGCTATCGACTCCCGCTGGAATGCGGATAGTAATTCGCTGCTTATCTTTTACTCGCCCGGCACCGCTGCATCCGCGGCAAGGATCTGTGATCACTTGACCTGTGGCGCCGCATGCAGGACAAGGACTAGTCATGCTAAAAAAGCCTCGATTTTGGATCAGCTGGCCTTTTCCTTGGCAAGTAGGGCAGGATTTAATACTATTTTTAGAACGTGCGCCTGTTCCTTGGCATTCGCTGCAGCCGACTTGGTTGACAATGGATAATTCTTTTTCAGTTCCCTTCGCAGCTTCTTCAAAACTTATTTTTATAGAAATCCTCTTGCTGGCCCCTTGCTGTACATTGGGATTCCCGCCTTGGGCTCCGCCAAAAAAGGCATCAAAAATAGATCCGCCGCCTTGGGCTCCGCCAAAAGCTCCCATGAAGGTGCGCATCGCCTCTTCCATGGATGAAAAGCCTCCGGGAAAACCCCCAGGACCTCCAGCGCCTTGTCTCAATCCTTCTTCGCCGTATTGGTCATAAACTTGGCGGCGATTGGGGTCGCTTAAGGCTTCATACGCTTCGGAAACTAACTTAAAAGCTGCTTCCGCGTTTGGATTATTGGCATTGCGGTCGGGATGGCACTCAAGTGCCTTTTTGCGATAGGCTTTTTTAATATCTTCCGGCGTTGCATCGCGGGCAATGCCTAAAGTTGCATAGTAGTCTTTCATTCTATATTAGTCCGTTAGAATAGATCAGTTTTTATCTTATCAGAATGATGAATTCTAACAAATATAAATTAGCAGAACGTCTTGTTGACTGCTAAGTAAATCATTACTTTAACTAATAAAAATGAGAGAGCTATTGGAAGTTGCTCTAAAAAAATTGACTAAGTCAAGATCTAGAACAGCTTTCAATAAGCTCTCATCTATTGAAATGCGGATAAATTAATAACCGCGGCGAAGGGCCGTTTTCGTCCGTTTTGTTGCAGCTTTAGACTTGGCGCGGCTTTTCACGGAAGGTTTATCATAAAAACGGTGAGCTTTAGCAGATTTCATGATTCCCTCTTTATCAAGTTTCTTTTTGAGGGCTCGGAGAGCTTTGTCAATTGGCTCGCCGATGCGAACTTTTACACTGGGCATTTTGCATTACCTAAAATGGTTGGTTTAAAATACTGGAGCCTATCTTAAGATATTTGTCCCTTAAGTTCAAGGAGAGGAAAGATAAGTAAGTGTTAAAGGGGTGTTAAACCCTTCGGAAAAGGCCCATTTTGTAAGGAGATTTAAGCAGGGATCTTTTTCCTGAATTAAAAAGCCCGGAAGCTTAGATGCGATGTCGGACGGGTGCGGGGAGGTGATGTTTTTAATAGATTGCAGAGTCAAAATAGCTTGATCCGGCTTGACTAACTGAGGGGGTTGAAAGGCAAGTTTTTCGCCGGTTCGTTCTCCCAAAAGAAGATAAAGCCCTCCCATTTTCGCATCGATTGCCACAGCGAATGAACCTTGTTCAGAAGGGATAAATGTTTTTAGGCTGCAAAAACCATAGAGAGGGATTTGCCAGCCGAAAGCAAGGCCTTTGGCAAGAGCTGCCCCTACTCGGATACCAGTATAAGATCCCGGTCCTTGGCCGACAGCTAGAAAATCGATGGGGCCTAAGCCTTGGATGAGAGAATTCACTTCTCGAGGAAGAATTTTTGATAGTTCCGCGCCTCCGGGCAATCGCTTGGCTTTTCGGAGGATCCCGTCTTCGGCGAAAATTAAAAAATTTTTTTCTGTGCTTGTTTCTAAAATAAGAGATTTCATAGCTGCTCAGTATACAAAATTAATCGATGCATTGCACGTTTTTAGTGAGGATGCTAAAGTGTGTTGTTTTTGTAAGCTTGATCTTTATCTATATAAATGGCCTTATTGATATTTAGGGGTGCCCTTGGACGATATAACGAATGATTCAGAAGATCTGAAAGTTGCCGCTGACGAGGTTACAGTGAGCGAAAAAGGAAAGAAAGGGGAGCTCTCAGCTCTTCCTGCGCTTCCCTATCCAAATCAATTATATTTATTGCCGCTGAACCGCAGGCCTTTTTTCCCTGGAATGGCGGCTCCTGTCGTCATCGAGCCGGGCTCTTTTTACGAAGTATTAAAAATTGTCGCTAAAACAGACCACAAATGCCTCGGCTTATTTTTAACGGAAAAAGAAGACGTAAATATTTATAAGATTGGGATTAAAGATCTTCACCAAGTAGGCGTTGTAGCCCGTATTCTTCGGATCATTCCTATGGAAGGAGGGGGAGCTCAAGTTGTGCTGAACATGGAAAAACGGGTCAGCATTGAGACTCCTGTAAAAAATAAATATTTATGCGCGCAGGTGGCCTATCATGAAGATACTTCGCTTGAAAATTTATCCCGTGAGTTAAAAGCCTATTCCATTAGCATTATTACGACGATCAAAGAATTACTAAAACTCAATCCTTTATTTAAAGAAGAGCTCCAAATTTTCCTTGGCCATTCGGATTTTACAGAGCCCGGCCGTTTGGCCGATTTTGCAGTCGCGCTTACAACAGCTAGCCGCGAGGAGCTGCAAGAGGTATTGCAAACGTTCGATATTGAAAAACGGATTGATAAAGCTTTGCTGCTTTTGAAAAAAGAGCTGGATATCAGCAAATTGCAAAGCACCATCAATCAACGGATCGAAGCGACCATCTCTAAAACTCAGCGGGAATTTTTCCTTCGAGAACAGCTCAAAGCGATTAAAAAAGAGCTTGGGATGGAAAAAGATGATAAGACCATGGATGCTGAAAAACTGGAAGAGCGTTTGAAAAAACGGGTTGTTCCTGAAGAGGTGATGAAAGTTATCCGCGAAGAGATGGATAAATTAAGCGCCCTTGAGATGCAGTCTGCAGAATATGGCGTTTGCAGAAATTATTTAGATTGGCTGACATCTGTTCCTTGGGGAATGTATAGCAAAGAAACGCATGATTTGCAGAAGGCAGAAAAAGTCCTCGAAACGGATCATTATGGCCTCAAAGATATTAAAGAGCGGATTTTAGAATTCATTGGCGTAGGAAAGCTTACCGGCGGTGTAAAGGGAAGCATTATTTGTCTAGTCGGTCCTCCTGGCGTTGGGAAAACAAGTATTGGGAAAAGTGTTGCCCGGGCATTGAATCGAAAATTTTATCGCTTTTCAGTCGGCGGAATGAGGGACGAAGCAGAAATTAAAGGCCATCGCCGTACGTATATTGGCGCGATGCCAGGGAAAATGGTGCAGGCGTTAAAGTATACGCAGACAATGAACCCTGTCATTATGTTAGATGAAGTGGATAAAATGGGAGCGAGCTACCATGGAGATCCTGCTTCTGCTCTTCTTGAAGTGCTTGATCCGGAACAAAATCGAGACTTTTTGGATCATTATCTAGATGTCCCGTGTGATCTTTCCAATGTTTTATTCATTGTTACGGCAAACGTTTTGGATACGATTCCAGAACCTTTAAAAGATCGGATGGAAATGCTGCGTCTTTCCGGATACATCCAGGCAGAAAAAATAGAAATTGCCCGCAAATATTTAATTCCCCGCAATCGAAAGACGATGGGCTTAAAAGCAAGCGATGTGACCTTTACGCAAGGGGCAATTGCGCAAATTATTAATGGTTATGCACGAGAAGCTGGTGTCCGTTCTTTAGAAAATAATATTAAAAAAATCCTCAGGAAAGTGGCAGTGAAAATTGTCAGAAGCAAGGAACAAAAAGGAAAAAAAGCCTCTCAAAAAGCAATCATTACGGAGAAAAATCTCGAAGGGTATTTGAATAAGCCGATCTTTACGTCGGATCGTTTTTATAAAGTCAATCCAATCGGTGTGGCGACAGGCCTTGCTTGGACATCGATGGGCGGTGCGACTTTGTATATTGAAACTACCCAATACCCTTCTGAAAAGCTGGAAATGAAGCTAACGGGCCAAGCTGGAGAGGTGATGAAGGAATCTGCTTCCATCGCCTGGACGTATGTGCAAAGCCAGCACAGCAGATACGCTCCAGAGACGCCCTTTTTTGAGAAAGCGCAAATTCATATCCATATTCCGGAAGGAGCGACGCCTAAAGATGGCCCCTCGGCGGGCATCACGATGGTGACAGCTCTTTTATCATTGCTGATCAAGCAGCCGATTCGGGAAAATCTTGGCATGACAGGAGAATTGACTCTCACAGGCCGTGTGCTTCCTATTGGTGGATTAAAAGAAAAATTAATCGCTGCAAAAAGATCTAAACTGAACGTTTTGATTTTCCCAAAAGAAAACTTACGGGACTATGATGAATTGCCTGAGTATTTGAAAAAGGGACTCGAGGTCCATTTTGTAGAATACTATGATGAAGTATTTAAAATTGCATTCCCTCACGAGAAACTCCATGCAGAAACAAAACCCTCTCTGGCTCGAAAAAAAGCTCATCGAACCAAAAAGGCTTGAGGAAGCGGCTTCCCTTTTGAGAAAAAATAAGAAAACCATTGCTACTTTGAATGGTTCTTTTGATTTGATGCATGCAGGGCATCTTTATATGATAAGCCAAGCAAAATTGCAGGCTGATTGTTTGATCGTAGCCCTCAATTCGGATCATTCCATTAGACAGTATAAAAGTTTGGATCGACCGATTGTTCCGCTGCAATACCGCCTTGAAATGATGGCGGCTTTAGAATTTGTCGATTATGTTACATGGTTTGATGAGCTGGACCCTTGTCAATTCATTTTAAAAGTAAAGCCGGATGTACATGTGAATGGGATTGAATATGGAGAAAAATGTGTGGAGGCGTCTACTGTGATTGCCTGCGGCGCTCGGCTTCATCTTGTCTCCAGAATTCCTTCATTATCCACATCAGAACTGATCAAAAAGATTCTCCAATGCGCAATATAGGTACGATTTCTTGTGAAAAAGATGCAGTGCGTCTGACCTCTTATTTAAAACATAAGGGAATCTTAAATACGTGCGAGGTCTCTTTTGAGGTGCCGAACGGAAGCATGTCCTATCAGATTTGGGTTCATGATGAGGATCGCCTTAAAGAAGCCCACGATTTATTTGAAAATTTTTGTAAAACTCCTTCCAGTCCCCAATTTGATGTTCCAATTACGGAGCAAATTCCAGAAGAAGAGCAGGCAAGTTTAGAGATAGAACCGGAAGTTCCTCTTTTAGCGCGGCGTTTGCAGGCTCATCTAACTCATTTTGTGATTGCCCTTTGCGCTTTTTTCTTTGTGGTTAATTCCTATCAAAAAATTCCGTTGGCGGTTGAAGGAGTTGCAGAGGAATTCTTTTCTTTGACTCCGATCCAAGCGGAATGTTTTTATGATTTGCCTCCATTTTTTGAAAAATTGACAGATCTGATTCAAAAACATCGGGTCGCGCCGAATCAAAAAGTGGAACAGCTCTCTCCTGAAATTCAAGAGGAATTTGATGCTCTTCCGCACGTGGCCTACTGGCGTGGGTTTTATGATTGGATTATTTTAAAAATAAAAACATCTAATGCTGTAGAGGCAGAAGGTCCTCTTTTTATTAAATTGCGACAAGGGGAGGTGTGGCGCCTTTTCTCTCCTTGCCTGCTGCATGCAGGGTTTTTGCACATTTTATTTAACATGATTTGGGTTTGGATTCTTTGCCGGCCGATTGAGCAGAAAATTGGTGTATTTCGGACGCTTTTTTTGACTTTAGTTGTAGGAATTGGCTCGAACACGATGCAATATTTAATGGGAGGCCCATTTTTTATTGGATATTCAGGCGTTGTGATGGGATTGGCGGGGTTTATTTGGAGCCGTGGGAAAATAGCTCCTTGGGAAGGCTATGCCATCCAAAAATCCACTCTTTTATTTTTAGCCCTTTTTGTTCTTGCGATGTTCGGGCTGCAGTTTACTTCTTTTATTCTACATCTTTTTAGCGATGTAAATTTTTCGCCGAATATTGCAAACGCTGCACATATTGCAGGAGCTTTTTTAGGGGCTCTTTTAGGAAGGCTTTCTTTCTTTTCTTGGAGGGTTTCTCGATGAGTGTGCGGGATTTGACGATTTTGGGCTGTTCTAGCCAGCAGCCTACCCGTTTTCGCAACCACGGCGCCTATTTGCTCCGTTGGAATGATGAAGGGTTGTTATTTGATCCTGGAGAGGGGACGCAAAGGCAATTTATCTTTGCTGAAATAGCGCCTCCTGTTGTCAATCGTATTTTAATTAGCCATTTTCATGGAGATCACTGTTTGGGATTGGGTTCCATGTTGATGCGGTTAAATCTCGACAAGGTGAGTCATCCGATTCATTGCTATTATCCAGCCTCTGGCAAAAAGTATTTTGACCGTTTGCGATACAGCTGCATGTATAACGAAAAAATCCACGTGGTTGAACATCCTGTAAAAGAAGCCGGGCTCGTAGAAGATGATGGGAAATTTCGGATTGAAGCCGCCTTTTTAGACCATGGCGTGGAAAATATAGGTTGGCGCATTACGGAATCTGACACCATTAAATTTAATAAAGATGATCTTGCAGCTTTGGGCATTAGAGGGCCGGCCGTTCGTAAATTAAAAAAAGAGGGTCAACTGAAGGTTGAAGGAAGGATTATTTCTCTAGAGGAAGTGAGCCATATCCGTCCTGGAGATGTATTTGCTTATGTGGTTGACACAAGGCCTTGTGCGGCCGCGCTGGATTTGGCCCGCGGGGCAAAATTGCTTCTTTGCGAAAGCACCTATTCGGATCGGGAACGCTCTCTTGCTTATGAATACATGCACATGACCGCCACTCAAGCGGCAGAGCTCGCGCGCGACGCAGATGTCCAAACGTTGATCCTCACCCATTTTTCCGCACGTTATCGAGAAACTGAAGACTTAGTTTTTGAGGCGCGCTCTATTTTCCCCAATACATTTGCCGCCGAAGATCTGAAACGGTTTTTATTTCCGAAGTGATTTTTTAAGCGAGAATCTGCACTTTTCGATTATCTAAACCTCACTTTGATGTTTGCTAAAATAAGCAAAAACTTGAATTGTAAATTCTTTTTTCGTAAAGTGTCCGCCTTCTTTGGAGGCATATGCTTTATATTCTTTTTTTTCTTTCGGTTATTGTTAGCTTGGCAAATGGCCAAAGCACATCTGTTACTGAAAATGATCCTTCCTCTTTTGTTGAAGGCGTCAGTATGATTACAGGTGATTTTTGTATGCAAAATCAATTCTACACTGTCGCTGGAATTGAACCGATTCATTTGAGGAGCATTTATACTAGCAGAGGATTGTCGCTTTCTGGATATGAGCATTTGACTGCTACATTTTTTTTGCTTACAAATATATTAGAAGTGACAGAACCTAACGGGACTTGTCTATTATGGCCGAAGATTTTATATGCCACTTCTAGGCCGCTGGTTAACGCCTGATCCTGCAGGGTTTACCGATGGAATGAATCTATACGCATTTTTATCTAATGACCCTTTGATTAAAATGGATTTATATGGGCTCACTGGATTTGATGCCGATAGTTTTAGGAAATTTTCCTGGCCGCCATCTCCTGAACAACGTTTTTTTGCCGATATAAGCCCGAAAGGATTTCAATTTACTAATCCATGGAATCCTGCTTTGCAAAACGCTTTTAATCAAAATAGATCTGCTATTTTCCCGCCTTTAAATCCTTTTTCATCAGGAGCTCCTCATTTTGTGGTAGGAGGGATTCAAAACACAGCAGCGAGTCATTTTCAGTCAGCTCGTCTGATCCACGAAACTTTTGAATGTAAGTCGAATGTCATTCCAGTCTATTCTGAAACATTTGGTCTTAAAGGGGATTTCATGTCAGTTTGGGAAACAAGATATTATACAGATTATACGAGCGATTTTGTAAAGACATTTTCTAGAGAACTTCAATTTACAGCCCTTTGTATGGATTTAGTAGGAGATCCTCGAAAAATTTTTATTACCGGGTTTAGCCGGGGAGTAGCAGATACCTATTTTTCTACAAAAGATTTACCTCAGAATGTAAAAGATCGCTTGATTATAACAGCATGTGGGGGGATATTGATAATCCCCCGTAGCTGCGGTTTTATAACTAATAATTTTATCTCAGAGGGCGATTGGCCGAGTAAAATGTTGAACGGAATTAGTAACGATCTTGAAGAACGGGCGGAAATGCTTGAAATACATAGAAGAGATGCCAATGTGCGAATATTAGATCAGATTGATGGGTCTGGTGTTAATGGAGACCATTTTATTCAAAGTAAAACTTACCAACAAGGTTTAAAAGACCATGTTTTTGAAACATATAAAAACCACGGGCTTATAAAATGAGATATTTTATAATTAATTTTGTTTTTTTGTTTTTTTTAGGATCTTGTTTTGTGAGTGATGGAGTTAATTATTCAGATATTGACGTCATGAATGTTATTAATAGATATTCAAAATCAATTGCAATTGAAAAAAAAGCTATTCGCAGATCCTATGGATTAGATTATGCAGGTCGAGATAATATATATGATGGAAAAATACATGTTATTGCATTGTCATATTCTGTTGATAAAAACATGAATTACGAAGAAGCTAAGTGCTTATTTTATGAAATTGTTGATGGTTTATTGGATGTTATAAATAAAACTGAATATTTAGGAAAATATTTTTACCATACTCCGATTGGATATGAGGATCTTTGTTTTTCCCTAACTTTTGATTATGATCAAAAGGGAACATTAAAAAAAGATGAAGTGTATAGAATTGCTATTTTTGAAAATCAAATATACTACCATCTTTGCAAAGGAGAAAAGCCGATTCAAATGAGCCAAAAAAAAATATTCAAGGGTCTATACCTCGTGGATGGATTTTTCCCTGACACGCGCACAATTATAAGAGATTTGCCTGAAAAAGAAATTTAACTGTCTAAAATCTCTTACGGATAATCCCTCATAGCTGTGGTTTTATAACTGAGAATTTGATCTCAGAAGGAGAGTGGCCGAGTAAAATATTGAACGGAATTAGTAACGATCCTGAAGAACTGGCGGAAATGCTTGAAATGCTTGATAGAGATGCCAATGTGCGAATATTAAAACAAATTGATGGGTCTGGTCTTAATGGAGACCATTTTATTAAAAGTAAAACTTACCAAAATGGGTTACAAGAACACGTTTTGCCATCATATAGAGAACATGGATTTTTGAAATGAATTTTTATTTGGTAAATTTTGTTTTTTTTCTGTTATTTTCCTCTTGTTTTGTAAGCGATGGAGTTAATTATTCCAGAATTGATGTTATGAATGTTATTGATGGTTATTCGAAATCAATTGCCATTAAAAAAGGGATTATTCTCCGGATATATGGATTAGATTATGCAGGTCGAGATAATGTATATGATGGAAAGATTCATCTGATTGATTTGGGTTATTCTATTAACAAAAGTATGAAATATGAAGAAGCTAGAGAACTGTTTTATCAGCTTGTTGATGGTCTATTGGAAGTAATAAATAAAACGGAATATCTGAAGAAATATTTTTATCATACACCTGTTGGATATAAAGATATTTCTATAAGACTTTCTTTTGATTACGATAAGCAAAAAATATTACATAAAGACGATGTATATCAAATTGCTATTTTTGAAAATAAAATAATGTATCATTTTTCGAATGGGAAAGAGCCGGTTCGGATGAATCAACGACAACTGTCACAAGATGTTTATGTTTTTCAAGGATTTTCTCCCGAGATGCGCGCAATTGTGCGAGATTTGCCTGAAAAAGAATTTTAACTGTCTTAAAATCTCTTACGGATAATCCCCCGTAGCTGCGGTTTTATAACTAATAATTTTATCTCAGAGGGCGATTGGCCGAGTAAAATGTTGAACGGAATTAGTAACGATCTTGAAGAACGGGCGGAAATGC
>Ga0210386_10003540_pt1 | contig 13105 bp, 10 predicted proteins | sample IncBWH32OmetaG_FD_160091 | JGI IMG/M metagenome (GOLD analysis project Ga0210386, IMG submission 160091) | Forest soil microbial communities from Barre Woods Harvard Forest LTER site, Petersham, Massachusetts, United States - Inc-BW-H-32-O ... | reverse complement strand
AACTCACCGACGACGAGCTGGGCCCGTACTTCGTCCTGCTATCCGTGGCTGGCAATGACACCACCCGCACCACGACGACCTTCACCACGATTGCGTTGCAGCAGTTCCCCGAGCAGAAGGCGTTGCTGGAGCAGGATTTCGACGGGCGCATCAAGGTCGCCATCGAGGAGTTCATACGCTGGACGACCCCCGTGATGACGTTCCGGCGCACCGCCACCCAAGACACCGACCTGCACGGCCAGCACATCCGCGAGGGCGACTGGGTGACGATGGTCTACTCGTCGGCCAACCGCGACGAGCGGGTGTTCACCAAGCCCTACGAATTCGACATCACCCGATCGCCTAACCCCCACGTTGCGTTCGGGGGCGGTGGCCCGCACTTCTGCATGGGTGCTTTCATGGCGAAGATGCAATTGGAATCGATCTTCCGTGAGCTGATCTTCCGGGCGCCGAACCTGCGGGTCGGTGAACCCGAGTATCTGACCGGAAACTTCATCACCGCAGTCAAATCCCTGCCCTACACCCTCGACTAGGAGAACCATGGCTGACTTTTCCGGCAAGCGCTACGTCGTCACCGGCGCGGCATCAGGCATCGGCCATGCGGTCGCCGAGCGGTTGCTGGCCGCGGGCGCGGAGGTTCACTGCCTGGACCGAAACCAACCGAGCGCCAAGGTAACCCAACACATCGAGGTCGATCTGGCGAATCCGCACAGCATCGACACCGCCGTGGAACAACTCGGCGGCGAGTTCGACGGCCTGATGAACGTTGCCGGCATTCCCGGCACCGCGCCGGCCGACTTGGTGTTGGCCGTCAACAGCCTGGCGGTGCGTCACTTGACCGAGTCGTTCTTCGAACGACTGAAGCCGAGCGGTTCGGTCACGATCGTGTCGTCGACCGCCGGCTTCGGCTGGCCACTGCGTCTTGACTCGATCCGCGACTTGCTGGCCACCGATACCTTCGAGGAGGGCGCGGCCTGGTTCAAGGCCCACCCGCAGCAGGGTAATGCGTACAACTTCTCCAAAGAAGTCACCACCGTCTACGCCATGTCGATGGGTTTGGCGTTGGCCGAGATGGGATTTCGGATCAACGCGGTGCTGCCCGGGCCGGTAGAGACACCGATCCTGGTTGACTTCGAGGAGTCGATGGGCAAGGACACCCTCGACGGATTGAAGAACCTGCTTGGCCGGCACGCCGACCCGGGCGATATCGCCGATGTGGTGCTGTTTTTGGCTTCCGACGATGCCCGCTGGGTCAACGGCCAGGCGATTGCCGTCGACGGCGGCATCACCGGGGCGGTGGCAAGTGGCGTAGTGCCGGCCCCCGAAATCTAAGGTTAGCGGGGAGAATCTATGACCATTCATGCACCAGACACGACCGGCAGCGCCGGCGTGCTCACCGACCTGCGGCGGGTGTTCGCCGCCGGCCGTACCCGTGCCCTGGAATGGCGGCTAGAACAGCTGCGCGCGATCGAGCGCTTACTCGACGAGCGGGAGCCGGAGATCGCCGCGGCGCTGGCCGAAGACCTGGGCCGCTCGCCGGCGGAGGCGTGGCTGGGTGATGTCGCCTCGACCAAGGCCGAAGCTACTTATGCACGCAAGCATGTGCGGAGGTGGATGCGCAGGCGGCGGGAGTCGTTGCCCTTGGCGCAGCTACCTGGTCGCGCGTGGGTGCAGTACGACCCGCTGGGCGTCGTGCTGGTCATCGGGCCGTGGAATTATCCGCTGTACCTGAGCCTGGCGCCGCTGGTTGCCGCGGTGGCCGCGGGCAACTGTGCGGTCATCAAGCCCTCCGAGCTGGCGCCCGCCACCTCGGCGCTGTTGGCGCGGTTGCTTCCGCAATATGTCGATGCAGAGGCCGTGCGCGTCATTGAGGGCGATGCCGCCACCACTCAGGAGTTGCTGGCGGCGGGATTCGATCACGTTTTGTTTACCGGCGGCACGGAGGTCGGCAAGAAGATCATGGCCGCGGCCGCGCCGACCCTGACCCCGGTCACGCTGGAACTGGGCGGCAAAAGTCCGGTAATCGTTACGGCTGACGCCGACATCGATGTTGCGGCGCGACGCATCGCCTGGGTGAAGCTGTTGAATTCGGGCCAGACCTGCATTGCGCCGGACTATGTGCTGGCCGATCACAGCATCGTTGCCGATTTGGTCGACAAGATTGTCGCCAATGTCCGCGATTTCCGGGCGGACGAGGTGGATTCGGGGTTGCGGATCGTCAACCAACGTCAGTTCGACCGACTGGTTTCGCTGATCAGCACCACCGACGGCAAGGTCGTCACCGGAGGCCGCTCGGACGGCGCCACGCTGCGGATCGAACCGACATTGATCGTCGACCCGTCACCGACTGATCCGGTGATGGCCGATGAAATCTTCGGCCCGCTACTGCCTGTCCTCACCGTCGAATCCCTCGACCAGGCCGTGCAGTTCGTCAACAGCCGTCCGAAGCCCTTGGCGCTATACGTCTTTTCCTCTGGGCAGCTTGGCCGCGACCTGATCGACCGCATCCCGTCCGGCGGCGCGGTGATCAACCACGTCGCCATGCATTGTCTGGTGCCCTCACTGCCGTTTGGTGGTGTCGGCGCCAGCGGCATGGGCGCCTATCACGGCAGGTGGGGCTTCGAAACACTCAGCCACCGCCGCGCGGTGTTGGCCAGGCCGGCAAGACCCGATCCACGTCTGGTCTATCCGCCCTACAGCCAACGGGCCCTCAGCATCATGCGGAGGCTGTTCTGATGAAAGTCAAAGTCGACACCGCCAGGTGTTCGGGAATCGGATTGTGCGAAGTCACCGCACCGACGGTGTTCCAGGTCGGTGACGACGGCCAGTCGCACGCAATCAATCCCGAACCGCCAGAAGAGGACCGAGCAGCAGTCGAAGAGGCTGTGAGCAACTGCCCGACCAGCGCGCTGTCAATCGAGGACTAAGACGCGATCACAATGGCTGACATCACCACCGCTGAACCGCACCGCTTCGTCGTAAAGCTGGACGGCCGTGCCGGTCTTCCCCGCGCGGTGCTGGGCAACAAGGGCTACGGCATTGATGCGATGCGGCAAAACGGGTTGCCGGTGCCGCCGGCGTTTTGCATCACTACGGAGGTGTGTGCGAGGTTCTTCGCCGACCCTCGTGGCTGTCTTGATGACATCTGGGGTGAGGTGCGCCAGATGATGCAGTGGCTGGAGGTCGAGACCTCACGCACGTTCGGGCGCGGTCCGCGGCCGCTGTTGGTCAGTGTGCGTAGCGGGGCGGCGCTGTCGATGCCCGGGATGATGGACACGGTGCTTGACCTTGGCATCGACGATGGGGTCGAAGATGCGCTCGCGGCGGTGGCGGGTGGGGAGTTCGCGGGCGATACGCGCAACCGATTTAGCGGTATGTACCGGCGCATCGTGTTGGGTGGGGACGAACACGCTGAGGTGCCCGCCGATCCCTGGGCGCAGCTGCGGGGAGCGATCGAGGCGGTCTTCGCGTCGTGGAACAGTGCGCGGGCGATCACCTACCGCGCGCACCACGGTCTGAGCGATGCGGCTGGCACCGCGGTTGTCGTGCAGGCCATGGTGTTTGGCAACTTGGCGGATAACTCGGGTACTGGGGTTCTGTTCTCCCGTAACCCGATGACCGGTGCCAACGAGCCGTTCGGTGAATGGCTGGCGGGAGGCCAGGGCGAAGATGTCGTCTCGGGCAGCGTCGACGTTGAACCCGTCGCCGCGCTGCGTGATGAGCAACCGGCCGTCTATGAGCAGCTGATGGCCGCGGCGCAGACGCTGGAGCGGCTTGTCGCCGAGGTGCAGGACATCGAATTCACCGTCGAGGAGGGCACACTGTGGCTGCTGCAGACTCGGGTGGCCAAACGGTCGGCTCAGGCCGCGGTGCGCCTGGCATTGCAGTTGCGCCGCGAGGGATTGATCGACGATGCGGAGGCATTGCGCCGGGTCACCCCCGCCCAGGTCGAGACTTTGCTGATGCCCTGCTTGCAACCCGAAACCCGGTTGGCGGCAACACTGTTAGCCAAGGGCCTGCCGGCGTGTCCGGGCGTGGTGTCGGGTAAGGCCTACACCGACGTCGATGAGGCGCTCGATGCCGCCGACGAAGGGCACGATGTCATCTTGGTCCGCACGGCGACCAGCCCCGACGATGTGCAGGGCATGCTGGCTGCCCGAGGCATCGTCACCGAGATTGGTGGAGCAACATCGCATGCCGCGGTGGTGAGCCGGGAGATCGGCCGACCGGCCGTGGTGGGGTGCGGCGCCGGGGTGGCCGCGGCCCTTGCCGGCAAGCTGATCACCGTTGACGGTGCTGAAGGGGAAGTGCGCGAGGGGATTCTGCAACGCACGGCCTGGTCGGAGAGCGACTCGCCTGACCTGGCTGAGCTCGCCGAGATCGCCCGCCGCGAGAGCCCGCTCCGTGCCCACCCGAGCGGCGACTATCCGGTGCTTGACGACACCTCCCCGGCGGCGGTTGCCGGTGCGCTTGCCGCCGGCCATACCGACGTCATCTCACCGCACCCGCTGATCACTATGCTCAATGCGCTACGACTGAATGAGGACACGAAGGGACTGGCCAATGTCTGAGTTGACTGTGTTGCAGGCCGTCCGACTCAAAGGCCGGGTTAGCGAGGCTGATCTGGTCGCCACCCTGGGTGAAGACGCCGCTGACGTCGCGGCGACGTTAGCGCAACTGACCGCCGCCGGGCTGCTGGTCGAAGGGAAGACCTTCCGGATCAGCGCCGAGGGACGTGAGCGGCTCAACGCCCTGCTGGCTAACGAGCGTTCCGGTGTCGACCAGAACGCGCTGGCCGAAACGTATGGCGATTTCCGGGTCGTCAACAACGAGTTCAAGGCGCTGGTATCGGACTGGCAGATCAAAGACGGTCAACCTAACTCACACGACGACGCCGAGTATGACGCCGCGATAGTGAACCGCCTCGACACCCTGCATCAGCGGGTGTCGCCCATCGCTGCCACGATCACCACGCTATTGCCTCGGCTAAGTGCATATGCTGCGAAACTGAACTCGGCCTTAGGCAAGGTCAAGGCCGGCGACGCAACATGGTTCGCTCGGCCGATCATCGACTCCTACCACACCGTGTGGTTCGAATTGCACGAGGAGCTCATTGGCGCCTCGGGCCTCACTCGCGAAGAGGAAGCCAGGGCCGGGCACGCGGATTAGCCAGCACCCGAGGGCATTCCTTGCCGGCTGCGCGGGGGATTTTGATCCGCGCCGGCCCGTCCGCTCCGTCGAGCGATACCGGGATCGGCCATTGTCCTGCCGGCCGGACTATCCAAACCCCGGAGGCCGGTATCCCAGCCAGGATCGTTTAATCTAAAATAGAATCTGGTTGAGAGGAGGTGATGGTATGAGTTCTGTGTTGACCGAGGAAGAACGGCTACTGGTCCAGACAGTTCGGACGTTCGTCGACCGTGACGTCAAACCGACGGTCCGTGACGTCGAACACGCCAACGAGTATCCCGAAAAGTGGATCGAACAAATGAAGCAGATCGGGATCTACGGGTTGGCGATTCCTGAAGAGTATGGCGGTTCGCCGGTATCCATGCCTTGCTATGTGCTGGTGACCCAGGAGTTGGCGCGTGGCTGGATGAGCCTGGCCGGCGCGATGGGCGGACACACCGTGGTGGCCAAATTACTCACGCTGTTCGGCACCGAGGAGCAGAAAAAGACCTATCTCCCTGTGATGGCCACCGGCGAGGTCCGCGCGACGATGGCGCTCACCGAACCTGGCGGCGGTTCCGACCTGCAGAACATGACCACCAACGCGCTTCCCGACGGGGAGGACCTGGTGATCACCGGCGCAAAAACCTGGATCTCCAACGCACGCCGCTCAGGCGTCATTGCCCTACTCTGCAAAACCGATCCGAAAGCAACGCCGAGGCACACCGGCATCTCGATTGTGCTCGCAGAGCACGGCCCGGGCCTGACGGTGTCGCGTGATCTGCCCAAGCTCGGCTACAAAGGCGTGGAAAGCTGCGAGCTGTCCTTCGACGGCTACCGCATTGCCGGATCGGCGATCCTCGGCGGCGTGCCCGGCAAGGGGTTTGCGCAGATGATGAAAGGCCTGGAGACCGGCCGCATCCAGGTCGCCTCCCGTGCGCTCGGCGTGGCGACCGCCGCCCTCGAGGATGCGCTTGCTTACGCGCAGCAGCGGGAGAGTTTCGGCCAGCCGATCTGGAAACACCAAGCGATCGGCAACTATTTGGCCGACATGGCAACAAAACTCACTGCTGCCCGACAGCTCACCCTCTATGCAGCCGAGCGCTATGACAGCGGTGAGCGCTGCGATATGGAGGCCGGCATGGCCAAGCTGTTCGCGTCGGAAGTGGCGATGGAGATCGCACTGAATGCCGTGCGGATCCACGGCGGTTACGGCTATTCCACAGAGTTCGACGCTGAACGTTACTTCCGGGACGCGCCATTGATGATTGTCGGCGAAGGCACCAATGAGATCCAGCGCAATGTAATCGCTGCCCAACTCGTCGCCCGCGGCGGTATCTGAATGGCTCGACGCCGCGCGCTTTTTGGGCCTGCGTGAGCATGCCGCGGTCCGTCACTGCCGAGCGGCGTGTGCTCGGCGACAATCCCTTTGGTGTCGAGCCCGGGCTGGACCTGTTGCATGCGCCGTCAGTCGACGTGCCGGGCTGGAGCGAGACCATGTATTTCCACGCCTGGTCACCGCAGGATGGTGTTGGGGTGTTCGTGCATACCGGCCGGTGGCCCGCTGACCTTGACTTGTGGTGGGCACAGGTAATCGCGATGCTGCCGGACGGCGCGCTGCTCGTGGACCGGTCATGGGGGCGGGCTGTCGACGCGCGCGGCCCCGCGACCGGAAACCTGCGAGTCACATGCACGACTCCGCTGCGCGGTTGGCGGTTGGCATTCGACGGGGCAGGCGCTGTCTGCGACTTGGCCACGATGGCGACTGGCCCGGTCGGTGCCGGGCCGGCGCGCGCTTTCTCCTTCGACCTCGAGCTGCAAGCCGTCGCCCCGGTGTGGGACATGCACGGCGCGTTGGGTATCGACGGCTTGAGTTGGGCGTCGTTTCATCACACCCAAGGGTTCCGCGCGACTGGGCGGCTGACCGCGGGCTCCCGGAGCTGGGACGTCGATGGTGTTGCTCATCGAGACCATTCCAGCGGCCCGCGGGACATCGGAGGCCTCGGCGGGCTGCATTTCTTCGTGGTGGTCTTCCCCCGTACCGATCGCGTCGTCAACGGTCTGGTGAATTGGCGCCGCGACGGTCAGGTGGACCACCGCACCTTTTGCATCCAGCAAGCCGGCATCTGTGAGATCGGGACCGACGTCAGGGTCACCGGCCTGCACAGCATCGCCACCCACCAGCCGCACGCGATGACTATCACCCTGTCGCGGGCCGACGAGTCGACAGAGGTATTCAAAGCCTCTCGGTTGCATGGCTATTCGCTGACTTACCTGCAGCCCAACGAGAACATCAACGGGGTCGACCTGGTGTCGCAGCCCGACCCCGTCATCGTCACCCAGAGCACAGTGCATGCGGTTGCCGCCGACGGCGAGGTCGGTTACGGGGTCATCGAGCGTGACTACCGGCCGTCCATGCTCCCTTCAACGGAGGAACGCTAGAGTGCCGTCGAATCAGCCGCGACGCGCCACCGAGCTGACTCCCGACGAGCTGGCCGCCAGCCCGGTCCACTGGCCTGGGGCCAAGCTGCGCTGGACGACGGCCAATGTCGATGAGGGTCTGCCCGGAACGGTGACGCCGCTGACCTGGTCGATGTACTTCCCGCCGACCGAGTCCACGATGCGCGGTTGTTGGGTGGATCTTGGTGTGCTGCCGAAATCGCGGCGGCCGATTCCGGACGACGTCGATGGTCGATTCTTTTCCGTTGCCTACGGTCACGCCATTGGCAACCTCGACCTGCTGGGCCGCATGGCGGCGCAGGTGCCGGGCGGCTCGGCCGCGCTGATGGAGGCGCAGGTGTTCGGATCTGTGCAGCGCGGCGGTGAGCCCGAGCTCACCGGCCTGCGCAAGATGCGTCGTTATCCGTTCGTGGTGGCGAAGTTTCCTCGCGCGCTGCGGCGCGCGATGCGCAACCTTGAGCCATGCGCTGAAGAGACCGCACGGTGGTGGCAGGCCACGGTTTTCGAACCCCAACGGCTAACCGGCGATTCGGCCGTGGGCGCGCTCGTCGAGGCGCGTCGCCGGTTCGACGGGATCCTGGTCATTCACATGGTGTTGTCCATGGCGTGCCAGGGGGTGATGGGTCGAGTCGAGACCATGGCGATCAAAGCCGGGCTGGAGGGCCTGCAGCACGAGCTCATCAAGAGCGACGAGGGGACCGCCGAGTTCGATCTGGTCCGAGACCTGTGGCAGTTGTCGGCCGACAGGATTACCGTCGAAGATTTCCTGCGTCGGCATGGCTATCACGGGCCGCGCGAGGGCTTGGTGGAATCGACGGTATGGCGGGAGGATTCGCAGCCCGTCGTCGAGCTGGCCGCCACCTACCGGTCGCGGCGCGGGGCCGAGGATGTGGATCAGCTGGTGCGGCGGCGCCGCCGCGAACACGCCGTCGCCGTCCAGCGCCTGGAGCAGGTTCTCGGTCCGATCCGGTCGATACCGGCGAGGGCGCTTGTCCGCTTTGCCGCGCACGCACCGACATGGCGCGAGACCGGCCGTGCCAGCATGTTGCGGGCCATTGACGTCGGCCGCGCGGCGTCCCGCGTCGTCGGCCGTGACCTCGCCGACGCCGGAGTGCTCGACGATCCAACAGACGTGCGATTCCTGACCATCGACGAGCTCGCCCGCGGTAATCGTGGCGGCTGGGCCGACCTGGTCAGCCAGCGCCGGTCTGATCATGCGATGTTCGACCGGATGGTGCTTCCGCACGTATGGCGTGGCGAGCCTGACTTCGAGATCGGCGCCCGGGTCGCTGACGTGGCGGCTGACCGCCGGCCTGACACGGTCGAGGGCTTAGGGGTTAGCGCCGGCATCGCCGAGGGAACCGTGCGCGTCGTCCGCGATCTCGACGACGCCGACATCGACGAGGGCACTGTCCTGGTGTGCCGGGCGACCGATCCCAGCTGGGCTGCGCTGTTTCCACTTGCCGAAGCGGTGGTCACCGACGTGGGCAGCGCCATGAGCCACGCCGCCATCGTCTGTCGCGAATTGGGATTGCCCTGCGTCGCCGGTACCCGGACCGGCACCACCACGTTGCGCGACGGCATGCGGGTGCGGGTGGACGGCACAACCGGCCGGGTAGAGATCCTCCAGAGCGCGCCAACGGCGTAGCGCAGCGCAAAGCGTCAGTAGACCTGCCGGATTTCGGCCGTATTCGAAAGCGGCCGATTGTGGGGTTTCTCGGTCAGAGATCGGCTGGGAAGGGGTCGTTCTGGCCGCTGGAGTACGGGTCCACGTCGGCCTTCCGGCGTTGCGCCACCAGCTCCTTGAGCACACCCAGTCGGCCACCTTTGTCCTCGAGGTGGAAGTGTTTGAGCATGATGCGCGCCGCGTTTTGGCCGGGCATACCGCTGATGCCGGCCACCGGGTGGGTACCCGACCCCGTCAGGTAGAGGCCCTCGACCGGGGTCTTGTACCCCGCGAAGCCGGCCACCGGCTTGTTCGGGCCGAAGCGGCTAAGGGTGGGGTCGACATGGTAGACCGAGCCGTCGATCGCCCAGAACCGCTCCTCGATATCGGGCAACACCAACGGGCGCACGGCCACCTGCATGTCCTCGACGCCCTTGTAGTACATCTCGGCGTCTTTGATGATGCTGTCGGTAATTGCCTTGCGCGCGACGTCCCAGCCGTCCTCGGGGTAGGACGGGGTCAGGCCGGTCCAGAACCACCACAGATCCTTACCCGGGGGCGACATCGACGGATCGAACGAGTTAGTCACCTGAGCCAGGCCGGGAATGGCGTCGGGCACCTTGCCTCGCACACAGGAGCGCGCGGCCTCCAGGGCCTGTTCGTAGGTGTGGTAGCAGTTGCACGCCTGGCGCAGGTCAATGCCATCACCACGCCACTTCTCGTGCCTGGACATGTCGACCCGGCCCGACAGCGCGACGTTGACCTTAGCGTCGGCGATACCGCGCTTGCGGGTGGGAATGTGATCGGCAGCGTTTTGCTTCTTGGGCTCCAAGACACCGCGCGGCAGCAGCCGCGTCAGCGTGGTCTTCGGGCTGCACGCGGTGAGAACCGCACGGCGGGCACGGATTTCGGCGCCACCCCTGATCCGCACGCCAGTGCAGCGGTTGTTGGTGACGATCAGCTCCTCGACGGGCGAGCTGGTGATCACGTCCCCGTGGTTGTCCTTGATGACACCAATCAGCGCCTTGGGCAGCGATCCGGTGCCGCCGTGGAACATCGCCACGCCATACTTGCTCAGCACACCCAGGTAGATCAGCGACCACCCAGACATATCGGCGTCGAACGGCATGAACGGCAGACTGGTCAGCAACGGTGCCCGGATCATGTCGTGCTCGAAGCTCTCCTCGACGGCCTCGGCCTGCGAGCTCGACATCCAGCGACCGAGGGCGACCAATTGCTTACGGTTCTTCACCACCGCGCGCGCCGACTTCAGGATGCTCTTGATCTCGGGCTCGGTGACACTGGTCTGCATCATCGGCAGGCCGATCTCGACCGCGGCGTCGATTACCTCGTAGAGCTCCAGCAGCGCGCGGGCGTCCTTCTTCGAGAAGTACTCCAGCTCGCCCGCGGTCTTGCGCGGGTTGCGCCACAAACCCAGCGATGCGCCGTCGGCGGAGAGTTGGAAGTGCGCGGGATCGATGACCGTCTGGCGCAGCCCATAATTGCGTGACAGTCCGAGGTCGCGGTCGATGGTGGTGGTCCGGAACAGTGACGCCTGGATCGAGGCCTCGTTGATCATGTACTCCGGCGCCTCGGGTGCAAAGGGATTCGTCGAGGTCATACCGCCAGCGGTGGGGGACGCCTCGACGACGAGTACGTCGAGCCCGGCCTTGGCCAGATATGCGGCCGCAACCAGGCCGTTGTGTCCGGATCCGACCACGACAACGTCGGCGTCGCGCGGCGGGGGAGTGTGTTTCATGACCAGTCCTTCGATCGCCGGGGGAGCGGGCGCCGCCCGCTCGGACGTGAATCTAACCGCGATTAAAATCATATCGGACGGGATTCGCCATGTCGACGAAGCCTACTCTCGTCCGACCGGGCGTTGGGTGCCGCCGCTCGATTAGGCCCGCGTATGGGATGAAGCTGCGAACGTATGTTCTTGACCCAGTGCATATGGGCACTATTCTCGTTGCAGCGAAGAGCAAGCCGCCTATATGGGTGTCAAGGTACAAGTAAGTGCTCGTTAACGCTGTTGAAGGGAGCTTTGTCGCCATGGTCGAAATTTGCGACTTCCGGGTTGAGATCTCCGAGGCCGACATCGCCGATCTGCGCAGTCGCCTGGAGCGGACACGATGGCCAGATGGCGAAACCGTGTCCGACTGGTCGCAGGGCATCCCGCAGGATTACGTTCGCGAGCTGGCCCGCTACTGGGCGAGCGACTACGACATGCACCGGGTCGCCAACCGGCTCAATGCTTATCCGCAGTTCCGCGCGACCATCGGTGATTTGGGTATCCACTTTCTGCATGTACGCTCCCCGCATCGCGATGCGCGGCCGCTGATCTTGACCCATGGCTGGCCTGGCTCGGTGGTCGAATTTCTTGACGTGGTCGGTGCGCTGACCGATCCGGAACGGTTCGGCGGGCACGCCGACGACGCCTTTCACGTGGTCATCCCATCCTTGCCCGGATACGGGTTCAGTGACAGGCCAACAACACCAGGGGTGGGCATCGAGCGAATCGCCGAGGCTTGGAACCGACTCATGGTCGCCCTGGACTACCGCCACTACTACGCGCAGGGGGGCGACTGGGGCGCGTTCGTGACGGCGGCGATGGGTGTCGAACCCCCCGCCGGCCTGCTCGGCATCCACGTCAACCTTGCACTGGCCTCGCCGGAGGCGCTGGCCGGGCTCGGTGAACTGACCCCCGACGAGCAGGCAGCCGGGGGCTTGCCGGCGTACATGCAGCAAGAGGGCGCCTACGCCGTACAGCAGGCAACCCGGCCACAGACGTTGGGCTACGGGCTGGCCGACTCGCCGGTCGGTCAACTTGCCTGGATCACCGAGAAGTTCTACGCCTGGACCGACTGTGACGGGCACCCGGAAAACGCAGTGTCGCGAGACGTCATCCTGGACAACGTGATGCTGTACTGGTTGACCAACACCGCTGCTTCCTCGGCGCGCTTGTACTGGGAAAGCTTCTCGATGATCAGCTCATTTGACCAGGTCGCCGTGCCCTCGGCGTACACCCGGTTCCCGAAGGAAATCGTCAGGGTCAGCCAACGATGGCTTCGCACCAGGTTCACCGACCTTCGCTACTACCACGCCGTCGCCAAAGGCGGCCACTTCGCCGCCTTGGAACAGCCGCAGATTTTCGTCGACGAGATGCGCGCCAGTGTCCGGGCGCTCACCTGAATGCCTGCATATGCCGTGTGATCGGCTGGCGCATTTTCGAATACGACGGTTAGCAACGACATTCGCCGCACCGGCGTCGCATGTCCTCCGCATTGGTCCAGTGCGTCAGTAGTTGCCGCTAGTGGCGCAGGATCCCGGTCGCCAGCAGCCTGTCGGCCGCTCGCAGCCCGGTGGTGGTCGCCGCTTCGATGTTCTGGATGCTCTGCGAGTCGCCGGCGAGCTGGATACGCGTGTCTTCCTCGCAGAGCCTGCGGAACTTGCCCAGCTCGCGGTAGAAGCCGATCGGATTGACCTCGAGATACCACCGACGGACCTCGGCGAACTCCACCGTGGGAACGATTTGGGGCAGGATCGTGCCGACTCCCTCCAGTACGGCGCGGCGGATGTCATCGTCGTCGTCGTCGCAGTGGTCACGACACCAGGTGTCAAGCAACGCCACCGACATCAAGCCCTTGCTCTCGGGCGCGCGCCCGGGCGCCTTGTAATGATCGAACATCAACCCGGTCACGAACGGATGTGTGGATTCGGGCACCAGGATGTAGGTGGTGTCCAGCGGTGGGCGTTGGGACAGACCAACATTGACGACCAGCAGGCGATTGTTGTTGACCCGCCGCAGAA
>Ga0210386_10003539_pt1 | contig 13108 bp, 13 predicted proteins | sample IncBWH32OmetaG_FD_160091 | JGI IMG/M metagenome (GOLD analysis project Ga0210386, IMG submission 160091) | Forest soil microbial communities from Barre Woods Harvard Forest LTER site, Petersham, Massachusetts, United States - Inc-BW-H-32-O ... | reverse complement strand
ATTCTCGCGATTTTGTAGCGCCCGCCTTCAGGCGGGCACTGTAGAGTCAACCGAATGCCCGCCTGAAGGCGGGCGCTACAAAATCGGAAAGAATTTTGCGGGTGCCTTAAAAGAAATTCTAAACAGGCTAAATCCTGTCTTACCGAGGAGCCGTCATGTACCCAAACGACTACCGCTACACTAAAGACCACGAGTGGATCAAAATTTCCGGCGATACGGGAACAATCGGAATCACGGACTACGCGCAACATGAATTGGGCGATGTTGTATTCGTGGAAATGCCAGCGGTCGGCACGAAAGTCTCGGCTGGAAAAGTTTTCGGCACCGTGGAATCGGTAAAGGCGGTCAGCGAAATTTTCGCGCCCGTGTCAGGCGAAGTTGCGGAAACGAACCCTACCCTCTCGAACACACCGGAAACCCTGAACTCAGATCCACACGGGACTGGGTGGCTCATTAAAATCAAGCTCACAAATCCTTCCGATGTTTCCGGCCTGATGGACGCCGCCGCTTATCAGGCGTTCATCTCTGAAAAGGAAGCCTCCGCCTGATGCGCTATCTCCCGAAAAGTACCTCCGAACGCCGCGAAATGCTGGATGCCGTTGGCGCGCCATCGATCGAAACACTGTTCGAGTCCATTCCCGAGCAATTCCGGTTGAAAGAGCCGCTGAACTTGCCGACGGCGATGTCCGAGCAGGAAATCATTGAATATTTTCGCGCCCGCGCAAGGGAAAATTCCGTTGGCTACACGAGCTTTCTCGGCGCCGGTGTCTACAATCATTTGCGCTCAGTGGTCACCGATGCGCTGATCCAGCGCGGCGAATTCCTCACCTCCTACACGCCCTATCAAGCGGAAATCAGCCAAGGCACCCTGCAGGCAATTTTTGAATTTCAGACGCTGATGTGCCAGCTCACCGGTATGGAAGTCGCCAATGCATCCATGTGGGACGGTTCAACCGCCACCACCGAAGCTGTGCTGATGGCTGAGCGACTGACCGGACGGCATCGCGTGGTCGTCGCTCGCTCGTTGCACCCGGAATATCGACAGGTGCTGGAAACCTACACGCGCAATCTTGGATTGCGGATCGACGAAATCGGATTCACGAGCACTGGACAGGTGGACGCGGCTCGCATCGAGAACGCGCTCACCAGTGAAACAGCCGCCGTGGTCGTGCAATCGCCCAATTTTTTTGGCGTTCTCGAACAGATGCCGAGCCTCGCGGCTCTCGCGCACTCGAAGGGCGCGCTACTCGTCGTGTCCATTGCCGAAGGCGTATCGCTCGGTGCTGTGCGTCCGCCCGCTGAAGCGGACATCGTGGCCATGGAGGGGCAAAGCTTTGGACTCGCCCCCAGTTACGGCGGACCCTACGCAGGCGTGATCGCCACGCGCGACAAATTCGTCCGGCAGATGCCAGGCCGCCTTGCGGGCGAGACGCTCGACAGCAACGGGAAGCGCGGCTACGTGCTTACACTCGCCACTCGCGAACAGCACATTCGCCGCGAGAAAGCCACGTCAAACATCTGTACGAACCAGGCTCTGTGCGCGTTGGCCGTAAACATTCACCTGTGCCTGCTGGGCAAGGAAGGCCTGAAAGAACTGGCCGCGCAAAACCTGGCCAAAGCGCGCTTCGCTCTCGATGAGCTGGAAAAAATTCGTGGCGTGCGCCGGGCCTTTACCGGGCCTTTCTTCAACGAATTCGTGGTCGAGTTTCCGCGCTCCGTAAAAATGGTGAACGCGGAATTGCTGAAGCACAAAATTATCGGCCCGCTGCCCGTGGGCAGCTATTTCTCGGATCTGACCAAGCGCGCACTGTTCTGCGTCACGGAAACTATTTCGCGCGCCGAAATCGAACGCATGGCCGAAGCCATCCGCGAAATTTTGTCAAAGCCGATCTAGTGGCCCCGGCGTCTCGCCGGCGCCACAAAATCTGCAATTCTTAATAAGTGGTTAGCTTGCCACCGATTTGATTTGTAGCGCCCGCCCTCAGGCGGGCACTCCGGGATCGAAAAAGCCAGTGCCCGCCTGAAGGCGGGCGCTACACAAAACAAATATGAAAACCGAAGAAATAAAATTGACGGATCGCATCAAGACCGTGGGACGCCACATCACTCGCAACGAGGGCCTCATCTTCGAGGAATCCGCGCCAGGCAAGCGCGCGTTTGAACTTCCTCCCCTCGACGTGCCAGCCGTGGACTTGCGCACCGTACTGGGCTCGGACTTCGTTCGCGAAAGCATCGATGACTTTCCGGAAGTCAGCGAAATCGAAGTGGTTCGCCACTTCACGCGCCTTTCCACCTGGAATTATGCGATTGACCTCGGCATGTATCCGCTCGGCTCCTGCACCATGAAATACAATCCGCGCGTAAATGAATTTGTCGCCCGCCTCGAAGGCATCGCGACCGAGCATCCGTACCAGCCGCAGGAGCTTTCGCAAGGCTGCCTGAAAATTTTGCAGCTGCTCTTGAATTGCCTCGCGGAAATTACCGGTATGGATTCGGGCACGCTGGAGCCCGCGGCAGGCGCGCAAGGCGAACTCACCGGATTGCTCTTGATTCGCGCGTATCTTGAAGACACGCAGGGCCACCCGCGCAAAATCGTTCTGATCCCTGACTCCGCGCACGGCACAAATCCTGCGACTGCCGTGATCGCTGGATACGACGTGCAGAATGTGCCCTCCGATGAACGCGGCCAAATCGATATTGCCCGCCTGAAAGAAATTGTGAATGGCGATGTGGCCGCCATGATGGTTACAAACCCTTCAACGCTCGGAGTGTTTGAGCAAAACATCGCGGAAGCCGCGCATATATTGCATGAGCACGGCGCGCTCCTGTACATGGACGGCGCGAACATGAACGCGCTGGCGGGCGTCGCACGGCCCGGCGATTTCGGTGTCGACGTGATGCACCTCAACCTGCACAAAACGTTTTCGACTCCTCACGGCGGCGGCGGTCCGGGCGCCGGACCCGTGATGGTCAAAAAACTTCTTGAACCGTATCTTCCGATTCCTGTACTCGCGGAAAAAAATGGTCAACTGACCCTAGAAAATCACAAATTAAAAACCATAGGTAGAGTGCGGGCGTTCGGAGGAAATTTTGGAGTGCTCGTTCGCGCGCTGGCTTACACGCTTGCGTATGGCCCGGGAATTCGCCAGGCCACGGAAGACGCCGTGCTCAACGCAAATTATATTCGGAAGAAGCTGGAAGATGTGTTCGATCTGCCCTTCAACTCGCCTTCCATGCACGAAGTCGTCTTCAGCGATGCGCGCCAGAAAAAAAATGGCGTCAACACCATGGACATCGCCAAGCGCTTGATCGACTACGGTTTCCATCCCTACACCACAGCATTTCCGCTGATTGTCCCCGGCGCGATGATGATTGAGCCCACGGAATCGGAATCGAAGCAGGAGTGCGATTTATTCGTCGAAGCGATGCGCTCCATTGCCGATGAAGCTGCAAATGATCCCGAAATGGTTAAACACGCGCCGCATACCACCAAGGTCGGCCGTCTGGATGAAGTCGCCGCCGCAAGAAAACCCGTGCTGCGCTGGAAGCCAAAAACTCAATCCGCATAATTTAGGTGGGGCGGGCCTCCAACCATCTGGTTTTTCTTTTTCCCAAGAAAACCAAAGGCGAAGCCCGCACCGTTGACCCCTCACCTACTCGTCAAAAGTGGTTCCAGTTCCGCCGAAGAAATTCTGATTTTTTCCTCTTCCGATGAACTTGCAACCGCTCGCATTGCGGCCGTGCGCGCCTGGCGCCGCGGATTCGCATTTGATGAAAGAAAAGCATTCTGCCCTTCGCGATGAAACGCAATGCACTGGTCAAAATCATCCCAATCCGCCATCACCATATCTCCGAATCGTATTTGGTCAGTTGCCAACAGGTTAGCCAATGGATGGACAACAAACTTTTCAATCGCGCGTTTCAGATGCCGCGCGCCGTACTTGATGTCCGTGCCTTCTCGCAGCAGAAATCTTCTTGCTTCCGGCGTGGCGCGGAACAAGAACTGCCCGCGGCCGCTGTCCATAACACGTTTTTGCACCATGTCCAATTCGATTTCCAGAATTTTCTCCAGTTGTTCCTCTCGCAGCGGGTGAAACACCACCACCTTATCCAGACGATTCATGAACTCCGGTGAAAATTTCTTCTTCGCCGCTTCCTGCGCTGTTTTCTCCACTTTGAGATTCAACTTTTCTTCCAGCTTGTCCTTTGGCTGCACAAACCCCATGCCGCCCGTCATTAATTCGCTGATCTCACCGCCGCCCAGATTCGAGGTCAGAAAAATCATCGTCTGCGACAAGTCCACGCGCCGGTTATCTCCGAGCGTCAGAGTGGCTTTATCCAGAATGCCTAGCAGCAATTGCCAAAGCGAATCCGAGGCTTTCTCAATTTCGTCAAAAAGCAGAAAACTCAATTTCAGTTTGTCCGTATGGTGTTGCGCCAGCGATTCCTGGGTGATCAGCGGATGCGTCTCGCGATGTCCCAGATATCCTGGAGGCGATCCAACCAGCTTTGCGATTTCGTGCGAATGCTGAAATTCCGCGCAGTCCACCTTGATCACCGCGCGCGGGTTGCCAAATAAAATTTCCGCCGCCGCTTCCACAATGCGCGTCTTTCCCGATCCTGTGGGGCCAAGGAATAAAGCGTTTGCCACAGGCCGTCCCGGCGAGCACATCCCGGCGCGATAAACCTGGTACGCATCCGTGAGAGCGCGAATGCCATCCTCTTGACCAACAATCCGCCGCCTCATTGCGGTTTCAAACTCTTCGGACTCAAAACTATGGCGGTTCGGATCGAGCTTCATTTTTCCAGGCCTCATAAATCCCCCCGTTTTCATTCAGTCGCCGGTGGTGAATTTGTCGTCCACCTGTATAGGCTTATCGCAACCGCAATACCAAACGACCCGCAAAACGCGACCCCAAGTAAGTTGCAGAATATAGGGCGATTACTAACTTGCTAAATTGCGACAGGCTGAATTTGACGACGAAATATTCTTTTTGATGTTTCAGCGAGGCACACCTTCCGTCGCTTTGAAACTAGGGGACAATCTGCAAATTCTATTCATGCGTCTGGAGACAAAAAATTAGGGCGGCCATTTATCCTGGCCGCCCTGGTGAAACTCAATTCCATCTAAAGTCGGAAAACTTCTATTGCGGATCTACCTTCTTCCGGCTGGATGCTACCGGAGGGGGAGCGCCCGTTGGCAGCGCTGCGGGCGCCTTCGCCTCGCGAACGATAATCTGCGCCGGAGCTTCGATCACTTTTCCTCCCGTCGCTCTGGCTAGTTGTGCAGCCGCGCCACGGGTAGCCTTGGCTGGCGTGGGCACGACCGCGCCTTCGCCTTCTTTTTGGAAGGTCAAGTGTTCGGAGTTGCCATCCCAATCGACGACCAGCATGTCTCCGAAATGAATCTGCTCGGTTGCCAGCAGGTTTGCCAGCGGGTACACCACAAATTTCTCGATCGCCCGCTTCAAATGCCGCGCGCCATACTTGATGTCCGTTCCCTCTTGCAGCAGGAATCTCCTTGCCGCTGAGGTCGCACGGAACAGGAACTGCCCGCGCCCTGTATCCAGAACACGTTGCTGCACCATGCCCAGCTCGATTTCCAGAATCTGCTCCAGCTGTTCGTGTCGCAGAGGGTGAAACACCACCACCTTGTCCAGGCGGTTCATGAACTCCGGCGAAAACTTCTTCTTCGCCGCTTCTTGCGCCGTCCGCTCCACTTTCTGGTCCAGCTTTTCTTCAAGTTTATCTGTCGGCTGCACGAATCCCATGCCGCCGGTCATCAGTTCCGTGATCTCTCCGCCACCCAGGTTGGAGGTGAGAAAAATCATGGTCTGTGACAGGTCCACGCGCCGGTTATCTCCCAGCGTCAGCGTGGCCTTGTCCAGAATGCCCAGCAGCAATTGCCACAGGGCATCCGACGCCTTTTCGATCTCGTCGAACAGGAGGAAGCTCAGCTTCAAGTCCTCCTTATGGTATTGCGCCAGCGCTTCCTGTGTGATCAGCGGATGGGTCTCGCGGTGCCCCAGATAACCTGGAGGCGAACCGATCAGCTTCGCGATTTCGTGCGAGTGTTGGAACTCCGCGCAGTCCACCTTGATTACGGCGCGCGGGTCCCCAAACAGAATCTCGGCCGCCGCTTCCACGATGCGCGTCTTCCCTGAGCCCGTAGGTCCCAGAAACAGCAGGTTCCCTACTGGACGTCCGGTTGAGCTCATCCCGGCGCAAAAGACCTGATACAGGTCTACGAGCGCGCGGACTCCCTCTTCCTGGCCGACAACCTTATTTCTAAGAGCGGCCTGAAATTCCTGTGACTCCACGCTTCTCAGTGTGGGGTCCAAAGGTTGATGTGACGAGCGGCTGCTAGTCATTGCCCTTCTCTCCTACCGGAACTTCCGGTCTCTAAGCACGCCCCTGTACGGGGCGCGATCAAACTGGTCGAGTTTGACTCCTACGGTGGAGTGCAGCAGACGGAGCTGCGTGATAATTTCCTGTCCTGCTTCAGGTGCGAGTGATACGTCAAGTAATGGCGGAAACAAGTCCGCGAGGTCGAGGTTGAGAGTGCGCAGCGATGAAACGAGCTTTTGAACTTGATTTGATTTCGGGTCGTATAACTCGATACTATTATTGACTTGTTGACGCAATTCAGTCCAATCCACTTCTACCGATGGATACGTCCGGGTCACCTGCTTCACAACGTCGTCCGTGATTCGCGGTCGTTCCCCGAGCTTGGCCAGGTGCAACTGCTTGACCCGGTCGCCCTCGCGGACGTTATGAACCAGGTAAAACGTGTTCCCTTTTCTCCGAAGAAAAGCCATGATCGCTCCCAGGAACCAAGATCGAGTTCGTAGTGTAAGATTCTTCCACTACGCATGTCAATTCAGATATCGGATTCTTCGGAAAGTTGCCTCGTATCAGTAACTCCCTTTTCCTGTCCTTTCGGACAGGATGTTTTTACCGGCACGTTCCTTACTTTCCCTTACTTTCAATCATCGGCAAATTTTGAAATTTTCTTATTGGTCTCCAACTACAGCACCCAATCTCTCCAATCCATTAGATGCTTAATATCTCCATAACGATATCCAGCTTCGCGCAAGACACAAATTCCACGCAATAGATCAGGAGATTCATCGCGCTGGTCCTATCGAACTAGTACGTTTAGAATGCAGTATGCGAAAAGCGAATTCGATGAATTGGAATTCCGTATACGCAATGGTGAAGAAAATTCCGCGCGGCCGCGTGATGACCTACGGCCAGCTGGCGAAAGCCCTGCGCCTCTCCGGCGGCGCACGCACCGCGGGACGCGCGATGGCTGCGTGCCCAAGCGGGGCAGGCGTGCCGTGGCATCGCGTCGTTGGCGCGGGCGGCAAGCTGCTCATCCGCGAGCCGCATGCTTCTCTGCAGTGCAAGTTGCTGGAAAGCGAAGAGCTTGCCTTGGCCGAAAAACGGATTCTGAATTTTAAGGATCATGTCTGGGATCTGAAGAAAACTCAGCGTCGCAAATAACCTCAAGTCGAGCAACAAATTCAGAAATTCCTTCACTCAAAATAGCGCTCACATTATTTTTAGCGGAACGTCTAATCAAGTGAGGGTCGCCACGCAGTGTGTGACCCTTTTGGATGTGATTGGACCTCAAGCCCACCCAGGAACCTTCATCCGAGTCGGAGAAGGAGCTCAATTCAATGTCAATTTATAGAACCACCCTGAATCTTGGTCTTGCCGTCATTGTTTTTCTAACTTTACCTTTGCTCGCATCTGCCAGGCCCAAGACCACTAATCCAGAACCGGAGAAGAAATCGATAAAGCTATTCGATCCGGCTATTGTGGACGGAAAGACGCTGGCCCCAGGAACCTATGAAATCGTCATCGCGGACAAAAAGGCAAGCTTCGAACTACATGGTCAAACCATAGTCACCGCGCCCTGCGATTGGAAAATGATGGAACACAAGTCTCCCTATAACAGTGCAACACTTTCAGGTAGTAAGGTCCTGCAGGAAATTCAGTTTCAAGGAAGCAACGAGGCCCTTGAAATTATGTAGTTTTCGGAAGAACGGATTCTGGCGGGGCGGCACTGGCTTTTATCAAGCAACCCTCACAAGGGACCTCTTGAATTCTGCCGTCCCGGCCTATTCCTTAATATGTTTGGGAAACTCCTCTAAATGGGCCTCGCCACCCAACTCCCGCCAGTTCGCACCCGCCGCGCAGATTGTGTTATAGATAAGGGCTCATGCTAACCGGTGCAACCATAGAAGTTGTGAATTTGATGAAGCGGTACGGCTCGGTAGAGGCGTTGCGCGGCGTAAGCTTTGCCGTAAATGAAGGCGAAGTTTTTGGGCTCCTGGGGCCGAATGGCGCCGGAAAAACGAGCACGGTGGAAATCCTTGAAGGCCTGCGCACTCCAGATAGCGGCAGCGTCAGCGTTTGCGGCCTTGATCCGCAGACCAGCGGCGCCGAATACAAGTACATCATGGGTGCAGCCCTGCAGGCCACGGCCCTGCCGGATAAGATGCGCGTAGCGGAGGCCCTCGATCTGTTCGGCAGCTTTTATCCCAAACGGCGCGGCACAGAGGAACTATTAGGCCGCTTCGGCCTCGTCGAAAAGCGCTCTGCTTTTTACTCCCAGCTTTCCGGCGGGCAAAAACAGCGTCTGGCGCTGGCCATGGCCCTGGTCAATGATCCACAAGTAGTCTTCCTTGACGAGCCGACTGCGGGGCTTGACCCGCAAGTGCGCCGCGAAATCTACGACATCATCGAAGAACTGAAAAAGGAAAAGAAAACGATCCTGATCACCACGCATTACATCGAGGAAGCGGAGAAACTCTGCGACCGCGTCGCCATCGTGGATCACGGACAAGTCATCGCCCTCGGATCGCCGCGTGAACTGAAGCAGCGATCGGGGTCCGTCACGCGCATTACTGTGCGCATGACCAAGCCGGAAACCAATGGCGCGCTCGGCAAGCTCGAAGGCGTAACTGAGTGCCGCGCCGAAGCCGACGATTATTTGCTGTACTCGACTCGCGTGCCGCGCACCATCGTGGCCCTCGTGAAGCATCTTGAAGAACAAAACAACGAATTAGTGAGCCTCGAAATCTCCGCGCCCTCGCTCGAAGATATTTTCCTCGAGTTGACGGGTAGAAGGTTACGCGATTGAGCCAAGTCCTGAGTCACACCTGGGCACTTACCGTGAGCCGGATGCGTCTCGCCATGCGCAATCGCGCGTTTCTGTTTTTCAGCTTGATCATGCCCATCGCATTCCTGTTTATTTACGCAGGCATTTTCGGCCGTGGCCGAACCCAGGCAGTTCCCTATTTACTGGCGGAAGTTCTCGCCCTGACAGTAATGGGCAGTTTCTGGGGCCTGAGCGTGCAACTTGTGACGTTTCGCGAGCAAGGCATTCTGCGCAGATTTCGTGTAACGCCTGTCGGAGCTAGCGCCATGCTCGCATCCAGCCTGGTTTCCAATTACTTTTTGACGCTTCCCACCATCGCTGTTGAATTCTTTTTGTCGCGGTCCGTATTCCACATGGCGGGATTGGGCAATCTGCTCTCGATTTTTGTTCTGGTGACCATCGGAACCGTAACCTTTGCTTCACTCGGCCTGATCGTGGCGAGCGTCACCAACACTATGCAGGAAACTCAAATCATCAATCAGATCATCTGGTTTGTCTTCCTTTTCATTTCAGGCGCTACGATTCCCTTTCCCATGCTGCCCAGCATGGTGCAGGCCGTTGCGGTTTTCCTTCCTGCTACATACCTCGTCAGCGGCCTGCAGCGCGCCATGATCGACCATACGAATCTCCCGAATCTAGGAATGTACCTGGCATCGCTCGGCGGATGCGCCCTGATCGCTTTCGTAATTTCCGCGCAGCTTTTCCGCTGGGAACCGGAATCCAAAGCTCCACGCCAAGCCAAACTGTGGGCCGCCGCAGCTGTAATTCCCTTCCTTCTGCTCGGCGTCTGGGAAACGGTAAACGGCGACTTGCGCGTCCACGCCATGAAAAATCTTCAGTCCATTCGCGAACCCTATTCCATCGAACGCATCGACCACTAATGTTTTTGTATCGCCAGCGTCTCGCTGGCAGATTTGCGGTTTCATTTCACTAAAAACCTGCCGGCGAGACGCCGGCGCTACAAAATCTTCACCAACCAAATTGGCATTGCAGCATCGCAATTCGCGGCATTGCTGGAAACCGATGCCGCGAACCGCTATGGTATAATTTCGCTTGTAACCTGCATTGCAGCACAATTCCTGCATTCGATTGCAGCCTGGAGAATTACGATGCCGATGAAGCCGACGGAAAAGATATGGCACAACGGAAAGCTGATCAAATGGGATGACGCGAAAATTCACGTACTTTCCCATGTCGTCAGCTATGCCTCGGCGGTCTTCGAAGGCTTGCGCTGCTACGAAACAAAGAGTGGCCCGGCGATCTTCCGCGTGCGCGAACACATGCAGCGCATGATCAATTCCGGAAAAATTTACCGGCTCGACCTGCCCTATACGGCCGAAGAACTTTCCAACGCTGCCGCGGAAGTTGTCCGCGTGAACAAGCTGAACTCCTGCTACATCCGCCCCATCGCGCTGCGTGGATACGGCGACATCGGCGTGGGCGGCATGGCCGTTCCCATCGAAGTCTACATGGCGTGCTGGGAGTGGGGACGCTACCTCGGCCCGGAAGCGATCGAAAATGGAGTGGACGTTTGCGTCAGCTCCTGGAACCGCATGGCGCCTAATACGCTGCCGAGCATGGCCAAGGCTGCCGCGAATTACATGAATTCGCAGCTCATTCACATGGAAGCGCACGCCAACGGCTACTCCGAGGGCATTGCGCTCGACACGAACGGCTATGTAAGTGAAGGCTCGGGCGAAAACATTTTCCTCGCCCAGGACGGCGTGCTGTACACGCCCCCCGCGGGCTCCAGCGTTTTGCCCGGCATTACGCGTAGCTCAATCATCACGCTGTGCGAGGAAATGAAAATTCCGGTTCGAGAGCAGATGATTCCTCGCGAAATGCTTTACATCGCGGACGAAGTTTTTTTCACCGGGACCGCGGCGGAAATCAGCCCACTGCGATCCATTGACCGGATCAAGGTGGGCAAGGGATCGCGCGGCCCGATCACCAAAGCGCTGCAGGATGAATTCTTCTCGATTCTCAGCGGCGCAAAGGAAGATCGGTACAACTGGCTCACGCCGGTTAACGTGCCACTCGGCGCCGCGACTCGCTAACCGATTTTCACAATCGATTCAAACCAACAGCCGGACGCGATTCGTCCGGCTGTTCAATTTCTAAGCGAATTTGTACGCGACCAACGAAATAAATGAAAGTATAGGTTTTTGTGGCGCCAGCGTCTCGCCGGGGGTTTTGTTGCGCGCCTCACGATCATCTAAACCCGCCGGCGAAACGCAGGCGCCAGAGAACACCTGACCGACATTCTCGTGAACCATTGATGCTTTGACTCGCCCGCTCGCATTCTCTTACAATCTTTCTCCCCATCGAAAAAGAGGGTGGCCGTGCTCTGGCGGGTCTGCCGGGAGAAATTTTCATGTATTCGAAGCCTCAGAAAATTGTCGCTGAATTTATCGGCACCTTCGTCCTGGTATTTTTTGGCGTCGGTGCGGTAATTGCCGATCAATTTCTGCGTTCCAACGCAACCGGCCAGCCTGGCTTTGGAGTGCTGGGCATCGCCCTCGCACAAGGCTTGGCATTCGGCATTATGGTGACAGCGCTTGGACATATTTCCGGCGGACATTTTAATCCCGCAATCACGATAGGTTTTTGGGTCACTCGCAAGATATCGACTTTTGATGCGATCAGCTATTGGGTCGCGCAGTTGGGCGGAGGCATAGCGGCTGCCTACCTCTTGAGGACTCTGCCCTTCGAGGCCTGGAGTTCCGTTCAGATGGGAACACCGGACCTTGCCATTGGCGTGACCAGGGCCACCGGACTTATTTTTGAAGCGGTAATGACTTTTTTCCTCGTCTTCGTGTTTTTCGCTACGACTGTCGACGTCCAGGGCGCATCACGCAAGAATGCCGGATTCGCCGTCGGGTTGACTTTAACGATAGCAATCTTGTTGGGAGCGCCGTTTACCGGGGCCGGCCTGAATCCAGCCCGCGTCCTTGGCCCCGCGATCGCTGCGAATCACTGGACGAATCACGGCGTCTATTGGTTTGGACCGCTTGGAGGGGGCGTTGTGGCCGGTTGGCTCTACGACATCCTATTTCTCGCGAAAAAGGAACTGTAATTCGCATCTTCCGTTAATGGCTGCCGCACATTTCGGACCAGCAAATAAATAACAGAATCCTGCGGGGAATTTTTTAAACCTTCTGCTATCATTTCACGCGGAGATCCATGAATCCGGCACGCATTCCGTTATTCCCGCTAGACCTTGTCCTCTTCCCTGGCCAGGCAATGCCCCTGCACATCTATGAGCCGCGTTACCGGGAGATGACCCGCCATTGCATCCAGAAGCAAACTCCGTTTGGAATTCTGCGTGTCAGCGGTGTGAATCTCGCGCAGACGGGTTGCTCCGCAATGATCGTAAAAATACTTAAGGAATATGAGGATGGCCGCTCTGATATCCTGACCGCCGGCCAAACCGCGTTTCGTCTGATTCGCTTGCATGAAGAAAAGCTTTATATGGAAGCGGACATTCTATTTCTTGAGGAAAATTTCACCGGTGTGGATACTTCCGTTTCCGAACAACTGGAGGAGCTCTGCGACCAGTGCCACCATCTTCTGTATGGCGAAAACGCGCCCCGCTTTGAGACAGATGGCGGCATTTCGCTCGCCTATCACGTGGCAACTGAACTGCCGCTCGATATGGCAATGCGCCAAAGTCTCCTCGAAATTCGCTCCGAATCCGAGAGGCAGGCAAGACTCGTTGCACACCTGCAGGATTGGTATCCTCAATTGAAAAAACGTGAGACTGTTCGCGGTAAAGCAGCAGGCAACGGCCACAGCAAACTATAGTGTGTTCCTCTTGCAACTCCTCTTTTCTCATTTGCAATGAAATGAAATAACGATTTAAGTATACTTGGCGTATAGTCTCCGCAAGTCCAGGCAAAGGAGTGCAAAAATGAAATTATTTGCAATCAGTGTGCTTGT